>JAEEGH010005716.1_pt1 | contig 31014 bp, 27 predicted proteins | sample 9134181 | NCBI WGS metagenome assembly JAEEGH01 (sample SAMN16246544, study PRJNA631951) | gut metagenome | biome: gut microbiome; feature: rumen; material: DP-attached | host: Bos | place: Iran: Karaj | collected 2018-10
AAAACCCGGGTGTTTTCCTGCAGACAAACGTCATCGGCACGGCAACGCTGATGGACGCATGCCGGAAGTACGGTATTACCCGGTTCCACCAGGTTTCCACGGACGAAGTGTACGGAGACCTGCCGCTGGACCGGCCGGACCTGCTGTTTACCGAGCAGACGCCGATCCACACCTCCAGCCCCTATTCCTCCTCCAAGGCAGGCGCAGACCTGCTGGTAATGGCTTATTACCGCACCTACGGCCTTCCCTGCACGATCAGCCGCTGCAGCAACAACTACGGCCCCTACCAGTTCCCGGAAAAGCTGATCCCCCTGATGATCGCCAACGCGCTGAACAACAAGCCCCTGCCGGTATACGGCGAGGGAAAGAACGTGCGGGACTGGCTGTATGTTGAAGACCACTGCAAAGCCATCGACCTGATCGTCCGCAAAGGCCGTGTCGGAGAAACCTATAATATCGGCGGCCACAACGAGATGGCGAATATCGACATCGTGAAGCTGATCTGCAAAGAACTGGGGAAACCGGAAAGCCTCATCACTTATGTGACCGACCGGAAGGGCCACGACCTGCGGTATGCCATTGATCCTGCCAAGATCCACAGCGAACTGGGCTGGCTTCCGGAAACCATGTTTGCCGACGGCATCCGGAAAACCATCCGGTGGTACCTGGATAACCGTGACTGGTGGGAAGAAATCGTCAGCGGCGAATACCAGAACTACTACGAGAAAATGTACGGAAACCGGTAAAGGGAGTGAAACAGGTGCCCGTAACCTCAGACGCACGGAAAAGCATACGTGAACCCCTCAGAATACTCTATATGTTTCTGATGGGGTTCCTTTTGCTGTGGTATTTGTTTTATATCGCAACCTACAGCAGCAAACTGCGCGTCCCGCTCCTGATCCAGTCCCTGCGCTGTGTCACGGCGGTCCTGGCTATATACCTGGGCGGGCTCTGGAAGAAAAAAACCTTCTGGCCCCTGGCAGCCCTCTGGCTGCTGCTCCTGATGCGCGTCCTGCTTCCGCACCGTGAACTGCTGGCTGACAGTTCCCTGCAGGACAGTTACTTCCTCGGCCTGTGGCTGTTCACCGGCTGCTTCGGCCTGGCTGAAATCCTTACGGAACAGCAATTGAAACGGTTCCTTCTCTTCTTTGCTTCTGTCTGGACTGCCGGTATGGTGCTGTACAGCCTGGCCGGCATCTATGCCGCCTGGACGGACCAGGTTGTCCGTACCCTGGCCGGCTCCGGGAAATGGCTCATCCGCAGCTCTGACAACCGGCTGAACCTGGTCTTCGGCGCCAACACCAGCGCTTCCATGCTGAGCATTTCCGCCATGGCCGTGCTGATCCTGTTCTTCTGCACGAAAAAAAGGGCAGCCAAAGTGCTGCTGGTCCTTTCCCTGCTGATTATGCTTCTTCCCATGTGCCTGACCGGTTCCAGGACGGCCATGTATACCTTCTCCCTGGCGTTGGGCGGCATGTCCGGCATCCTGACCGTCCATAAATTAAGCCGCAGGTATTCCACCGCCGCCAGCCTAGCTGCCGGCATCGCAGTTCTGCTCCTTGTTACGGCCGTGCTTGCCCTGATTCTCCGGAAAGTCACGCCCCTGTTTAACCAGGTCAAGGAGAACGGCCTGCTGGTTTCCGCTGCAAATGCTGAAAGCACCGCCTCCGGGGCGAAGCTCCTGAACAGCCGCGGACTGACCGGCCTCAATGACCGGGATACTATCTGGAAAGCGATCCTGCAGCACCTGGCCAGTCATCCGCTCTACTTCCTGACCGGCGTTTCCATGGTCAATCCGATGGGCGGGCCCAATCTGCTGATGACCCGGCCTGACTTCGTCCCCCATGCCCACAACACCCTGCTGCAGACGCTGCTGGTCGGCGGTATTCCCGGCCTGCTGCTGGTGATCACATTCCTGGTATTCATCGGCATCCGGGGCATCCGCCTGCTCAGGAGCAGTCCTGTCCTGCCCCGCTGGCTGTACCTGATTCCCCTTCTTGTGTTTGCGGTCTGGTCAGGAGAACTGGTGGAATGCTTCATCATCCTGTTCCGGGCTACCACCCCTATGCAGGCGATCCTGTTTGTCTGCATGGGAATCATCAGCACCTACGGTTCAAAAGACCGGCTCCCCGCCTTATCGCGGAATCCCGCAGCGTAACCGGGCCGTTCCCGGACAATCCATAAGCTTTTATCTGCCGGCTTTTCCGCTGATCCGGCGGTATACGGACACCAGAACTGATCTCACCTTCTGTGGGATCGGTTTTTTGCTGCCCCGGGCAGCCGCCCCGGCCAGCTCTTCCTCCGCGTGCTCCTCATCCGCGTGCTCCAGAAGCCAGCGGATAAAAGAAGCGTTCTCCCCGGACGGCCGGCCTTTTCCCCAGACCGCGCACGCCGCTCCGATCGCCGCATAAACCGTCAGCAGCGGATGGTGGCTTCTGGTCCCCGCATCCCTGAGCACCGTCTCATATACTGACCGGTCAAATCCCGCCCGGAACATCCGCCGGAACCCGTCTGAACAGAACGCGCTGTACAGCACCGCATCCGGCAGGCCGCTTTTCACCCGCGGCACCTGCGCATACTGCTCTTCACTGCGGTTCCAGACCGCTTTCCCATTATCGGAGAAGGGCCCCGGCCTGTACGGATGCGCTTCATTTACCTGCCTGATGCATTCAAGCGTTTCGCTCCGGAAACTCCTGTTTCCCTCAAATTCAAACTCCAGCAGGTCCGGCACATACCGGGCAAAGATCATTGCCAGCAGGAAATCGTAATCCGCGCATACCTCAGAGGACAGCTTCAGCCGCTGCAGATCCGGGTCCAGGATCGGGGAAAACATGACACTGTTCGAAAGATATGCTTCGACCATGGATTTCCCGTAATGGTTCCGGCACCTGCTCTCGCGGTAAAGGTCATGCGCAACCCGGGCTTCTTCCTGCGGCCGGCCGCAGGCGTTATACTTCTCCCGCAGCCGGTCAAAGGTCCTGTGAAGCACATGCCGGACAGAATCCTCCATCTCCTCCAGCCGCTTCCGCGAAACGGCCGTAAGGTCGCACCGATCCTTCAGCGCTTCTTCAATATACTTTTCCTCGCTGAACGGCCAGTAGTTCCGGATACACGCTCCGCCGTACCCATTAACCGTATACCATCTCTGTTTATGCCGGCTGTGCCGGAAATACATCTGCTTATGGGCCCCGAGCTTCACATACAGGGAGATCCCCAGGATCTCATCCAGCCGGAAATGCGTCCCGGCCCTGGCTATTTTCTGTTCATTGTTCAGCGCAAACCCGTAATGCGAAGCAATAGCGGAAGCGATCCGGTAATCCTCCCCGTGGGTATGCTTCCCGTCCGTGTTGGAATAGATCATGATCCCGTTCATATCAATCCCGGATGAGAGCAGCATGCCCAGTGTCACCCGGGAATCAAAACCGCCGGACAGATCCGCCCGCAGGTTTCCGCCGTTCATCACACAACTGCGGAACCGGCTGCACCATTTCCTCCACCAGCCGTCCAGGATTTCAAGGCCTTCCGGGGATGCCGGGTCTACCGTGTTCTCCCGGTAATCCACCCGCCGGACCAGCAGCGTTTTCTGATCCAGGTCAATCTCCGCCACCGCACACCTGTCCAGCCAGGTGATCTCGTTCACCAGCGTTTCTCCCATCACGGAGGAACCTGCGCCTGCGCACATCAGATGATAATCGGCATACTCCCGGTTCAGGGTCAGATCCCGGTCCGGGCAAAGATACTCGACCAGCCGGAGAAAGGAATTGCTGAGCGCAAAATACGCATCCTGCCGGTACAGATACAGCCCGTATGAACCGATAAAGTCCTGGCTGACTGTGACGGCATTCCCCTTCCGGTTCACATATACCCATGCGCCTCCCAGCCCCGGCTCCTCTCCCTGCAGATCCTCCAGGCGTTCCACAATGCGGTCGCCGATGAGCGTAAATCCGTACAAAGCGGATTCCGTTTCCTCCAGATGCTCTGAATCCAGCACAAAAAAAGACTTTTCGGGCTCAAAGGGCCGGCCGGCGGCCTGGCTTTTCTCCCTGTCGGACATATTCCATCCTCCTGTGCTTTTTACGCTGTTTGCTGTGCTTTTCATCTTACTGCATCCCCTATCCGATTGCAAGGCATGCCGGCAGTCCCGTGCATTCCGGAAAAAGAAAAAGGAGAAGCGTTTTGCTTCCCCCGAAATCCTCATGATTCACTTCCGCGTAAGTGCTCCGGCCCCGGCCTTTCCGGCTGACCGGGATCATGAATGATTCAGCCGCACTGCTTCACGGCGCTTTTTCCGCCTTCCACAACAGAAAGAATCATCAAAAACACAATTGCCAGCGGGAAGAACCAGATATAAAAGTACATCTGCCACCCAAGCACCAGGACATAGGTCAGCAGAATGAAGATGGCCGGAGCCGCAGCCCACAGAAGATACTTCTTCCTGTGTTTTGCCAGGAAAACAGCGGTTACCAGCAAGAGATAAACATATATCCCGTTTTTCCAGACAAAGACATCCAGGATTCCCTCATCCGCACTGATCCGGAACAATGATCCGGCAATCGATTTGACCGCCATATATACTTTTCCGGGAAGTCCTTCCGGCGATAGCACTGCATCTTTAAACTCCGCATCAGCAAGAACACCCTTCGGGCATCTTTTCACAGTATCCATACTGTCCCGGATGTCCCAGATCACATTCATGCCATCCATTCTGTCCTTAATAACTACATCCGGATACGTGGCAAGCATCCTGAAATAAACGGAAAAGCCTTCCGAAAGTGTGACTGCTGAATATTTCGGCTTCGGGTTCTTCCAGGTAAGCACATCACTGTTAAACTGTGAATACCTGCTCCTCCATTCACTTAACGGAAGCACCTTTTCCGCTGTTTCCGCAACTCCGTCCGGAAGCGGCAGGTCCTGCTGAAGCGCACTTCCCACAGGCGCCAGCAGCGGCCGTATGATTTCATGTGATTTATCCGCGTGCGCATACTCTATATTCCGGTAAACCACACCCTCCATCAATCCGATTGCGCAGGCTGCTCCGGCCAGGAAAATTAAAAACCTCCGGCCTGTTTCCCTGTGCCTGACCATCAGCCACCCGCACAGCAAAACAAGCGGGATGATAATTACCATATTGTTTTGCCGGATCAGAAAAACAGCCGATACTGCCAGAACAGTCTTGATATACCAGAACCATTTTTTTGAATAGTACTCCGGCTCAACAATCATCTCAGCAAAGCAAACAGCCATTTCCAGGCTCAGTATTGCCGAAAGCGGATTCTTCGACAAATAAAGGCAAAGCATATAAGTGCTTGGACAAAAAGCAAAAAACACCGTCCCGAAAATCAGCGTCTTCTGCAAAAGCCCTCTCCGGCTCAGAAATGCAGTCAGGTTTCCAATGACAGCGGAAAGCGTTACCACCTGAAATACCACATAGATATAAGGGTTTTTTGCGTTCACCAGCGCAAACAAGCCCTTCAGAAGAAGCGTAAAAGCGATCGGGTGATAGTCTGTCAACGGCACAACCCCTGTCGCGCTTCTCCAGTGAGTCAGGCTGTCCCCTGTCATTGTGCAGGGATAATAAGCAGATGTCAGCACCAGGTCAATCGCCAGTATCAGCAATCCGCAAATGATGCCTGTATTCCGGTTCTTCTTTTCCGGATTCTGTATATATTCCTTCCGTGTCAGTTTTTCCATTACAGCCAATATCCCCGGAGCTGTCGGATAAAGAGCCGGGACAAGCACAATAAAACTGATAATGCTCCGGATATTAAGTTCAAACCGCGCCTGCTGCATGAAAATGCTTCTGCCAAACAGGCCAAAGGCATAACAGGCAGCGATAAACCATAACGCAGCCGACGTTCTTTTTGATCCTTCCTTCCCGCTATCCGTTCTGTCTTTTTTCATAAAAATACAGATATAGAAGACGGCTGAAATGCTGATAAATAGACCGCATGTGAAATCAAGCGTGCCATAATGCGCTGCAATCACAAATGACAGCAGCCAGGCACTCCAGAACAGAGCATGCAGTATATTTTTCTTTTTCCCTTTGCTCTTCACTGGTTTTTCTCCGTCAATACCTTGTCATGTCCGTCACATCACCGTAATGACTGAAACAACCGTTTCGGCACATTCGCCAGCAGCAGTTTCATGTGCCTGCAGCCATCCCGGAAGCTGCGGAGATGAGAGGCCTTGCTGCGGCCGTCCCTGCTCAGAAACACCGGCACTTCGGTAATTTTCAGTTTGCCCAGTTCTGCCTTGACAACCATTTCAGACGCGTATTCCATACCGCTTGCCTGCAGATTAAGGTTCAGGATTGATTCCCGGTTATATCCCCTGAGGCCGCAGTGAAAATCCCGTACATTGCTATGATACAGTTTGCGCCCGACAAACGAGAGAAAGGGATTGCCGATATAACGATGAGACCAGGGCATTGCTCCCTGTTCAATACCGCCCGCGAAGCGATCCCCCATCACCAGGTCATACCCTTCGCGAAGCTTCTCCAGGAACGGCATCAAGCGAAGAAAATCATAGCTGTCATCCGCGTCGCCCATGATGATATATTTCCCCTGGGCTTCTTTCGTTCCGGCAATCAATGCATTGCCATATCCTTTTTGCTCCGCAACAATAACTTTTGCCCCTTCCGACACAGCAATTTCGCGGCTCCTGTCAGTACTGCCGTTGTCAGAAACCAATATTTCCCCGTCTATCCCATTGTCTTCCAGAAAAGTCTTTGCCTTTTGTATGCAAACTGCCACTGTCTCCTCCTCGTCGAGACAGGGCATCAATATCGTGAGTTCCATGAGTCCTCGTATTTCAGCACAAAATAATGAAGAAGAGCCCGCACTGCCGTCTGTTTCCTTGGTTAACGGAGCTCCGTAATTCCCGTCCACTTCCGGTCCCTGTCGGCAAGCTTCAGCGGTACGCCGTCCAGCAGCTCTCCTTCCACCCCGGGCCATACGATTCCGATCTCCGGATCGTTCCAGGCCAGACCGCCTTCATCCTCCGGATGATAGAAATCATCGCACTTGTAGCAGAATTCAGCGGTATCTGACAGCACCAGGAATCCGTGCGCAAATCCCTTGGGAATATAGAACTGCTTTTTGTTTTCCTCAGTCAGCAGTTCCCCGTGCCAACGTCCGTAAGTCAGGGAGCCTTCCCTCAGATCCACCGCTACGTCGAACACTTTTCCCCGGATTACCCGTACCAGTTTGGTCTGGGGAAATTGCTTCTGGAAATGCAGTCCGCGGAGCACCCCCTTTGAGGAACTGGACTGGTTGTCCTGCACAAACACCGTATCGATCCCCGCCTCCGCCATATCCCTGGCAGAATAGGTTTCCATGAAGTATCCCCGGGCATCCCCATGTACCTTCGGTGTAATCGCGCACAGACCGGCAATTCCGTCAAGATCGCGTTCTATCGTAATCTGTCCCATCTGATTCTCTCCCTGTAGTATGTTTGCCATACTACCGCACTATTCTATCATGTTGTACGGTCAGAAGCAAACGTCTCACTTCCTCAGGAACAGCACATAATCGCTGTTCTTCGGATAAACCTGCGGCGTCTGTTTGTAGACGGTTTTCTTGTACACATACTTGTACAGTTCGTTCACTGTCAGTTTTCCGTCCTTGTTTCCGTCCGCCGGCATGCTTCCGCTGCTGCCGACACCCTGAACAAGCCAGTACGGGAACAGGTTTTTGGTGTCCCCGCCATACATATAGGACATCTCCCGGTAGGCAGCGGCAGTCATCACAATAAACTTGGATGTCTGGAAACGCGTGCCCTTTGCCTTGCTGCTCTTCGTGCTGTCCTTTTTGCTGTTCTTCTTTGTATTTACTTCCTTCGGCTGATACACGGACAGTCCCGGATCCGCAGAAGAGAATATACTCAGGATCTCACCGGTGAAATCCGGCGCATCTTCCTGCTCCGTGGAGGCCATCGCGGCAGCCGCGTCGGCACTGAAGTCATGCAATGCGGCACCGGGCCCGCAGGATTCCAGCAGCACAATCACTTTGCCTTTGATCTTGGCCAGTTTCTGTGCCAGGGTGGGCAGCTCCAGCCAGGTTTTTTTGTTCTTGCACCACAGGCGCCCCGCATACTGTTCCGTGGTGGACCGGTAATCCCCATGGGACGCGAAGAAGAACAAGGACACATCCCCGTCCCGGGAAGGCGAGACCAGCAGCTGGCTGATCTTGTCATACACCTTGGTGGCTGTGAGATCATCATAGGAGGAAACCTGGTATGTTCCGCCATCAGGGCCGGTCACGGAAGCCAGCATGCCCTTCATCAGCCGGACATCTCCCCGGTTCCGCTGGATCACGCTGTCCTCGAAAGTAGACTCGGAAAACAGTACCGCGCGGTAATTGGCCTGCACGGTAACCGTCACCTTTGCGGTTACTGTTCCGTCCTGCGACGAAACGGTCAGGACCGCCTGTCCCGGATAATTGCCGAAGATATTCCCGCCTCCGTCCACGGTAAAGATCTTTTCGTCACTGCTGGTCCAGTTCGGCTTTGCCTTTGAAATAACCGGCTGAACCCCGGCTTTGATTTTCAGCTTCGCACCGTTTTTGACAAGTGCTGTCTTCACGGGACTGAGCCCTGTCAGATAAGTCGGCTCATGCCATTTGACCCCATGGGCTTCGCACCATTCCGCGGCATAGCTCCCCTTGGGCGTCAGGCACGCCAGATTCGGGCTCCCGGAAAACGCATCCTCTTCGATCGCTGTTACCCCGGCGGGAACATAGACAAACCGGATTGCGGTGTTCGCGAACGCTTTGTGCCCGACAGACGTCACCGATTCCGGAAGTTCAACCTCCCGCAGCTTCTGGTTCCCGTCATACGCGCCGTCCCTGATCCGGGTCACGCCGCTTTCAATTCTCAGGATCTGTTCCTTTTCTTTCTCTTCGGGCGTCTTGTTCTTTACCGTGATTTTGATCGATGCCTTTTTCCTGCTTCCGTCAACCGCTTCCGCCGTAATCTTGGCTTTGCCTTCCCCGACAGCGGTAACCTTGCCCTTGCTGTTGACCTTCGCGACTGATTTGTTACTGCTGGTCCACTTGAAAACCTGGGCTGCAGCAGCAGGCGAAGCGGAAGCGCTCAGCTGCACGGTTTTCTTTTCATCCAGGTCCAGCTTTTTATATGGCGCAGTGATGGTGATTTCCTTCACCGCTTTCGGCATAACTGTAATTACCAGGACTTTTTTTGCCTTCGGCTTGGATTTGGTCACCGCCGTGATTTTGACTGTGCCTGCCTTGATTCCCTTGACGACGCCGTCCTCACTGACCGTCGCGATTTCCTTGTCACCGGTCTTCCAGGTTACCTCCTGATTGGCTTTCAGGGTAATCTTCTTTCCCTTTGCCACAATTTCCGGTCCGCTGACCTTCAGTTCCTTTTTCGAGGCAAAGCTTGCCGGTATGCTTTCACTCTTTTTTTCCGCAGCCGCCTCAAAGCAGCAGCAGAAAAGCAGCACAAAGCACAGCAGTGCAGCCGCGGCCCGACGAACTTGAACCATGTCCTTTACCATCCTTCTCTTTCAGATCCGGGACTGTCCAGCCCCGCCAGGATCATTTCAGCAAGCCCCGCACACGTTCCAGTGCCGCGGCAATCACCTGATCCATATCATAATACTTATATTCACCAAGGCGTCCGCCGAAGATCACACCCGGTTCCGCTTCAGCCATTGCCCTGTACTCCGCGTACAGCCGGCTGTTTTTTTCATCATTCACCGGATAGTACGGCTCATCCCCCGGCTTCCATTCAGAGCTGTATTCGCGGCTGATCACCGTCTTCGGCAGATCGTTCCCGTTCTCATCTTTCCCGAACTCAAACCATTTATGCTCAATAATCCGCGTCCAGGGCGTTTCCCTGTCCGTATAATTGACAGCCGCATTCCCCTGGAAATTCGGTTTGTCCAGCAGCTCTGTTTCAAACCGGACGGAACGGTATTCCAGATTGCCCAGGCAGTAATCAAAGTACGCATCAACCGGGCCGGTATAGATCACCGTCTCCGCCAGGCTGTCCCAGTCCGCTTTCCGTTCCAGGTAATCCTCCCCAAGCCGGACTTCAATACCGTCCAGCATATGTTCAACCATCTTCGTATAGCCGCCGGCCGGAATTCCCTGATACAGCGCATTGAAATAATTGTTGTCATAGGTCAGCCTCACCGGAAGCCGCTTAATGATAAACGCGGGCAGATCCCTGCAGTCCCGTCCCCACTGTTTTTCGGTATATCCCTTGATCAGCTTCTCGTAAATATCACGTCCGACCAGGGAAATGGCCTGCTCTTCCAGGTTCCGCGGTTCCCCCGTAATCTCCTTCCGCTGTTCCGCGATTTTTGCCGCCGCCTCTTCCGGTGTGACCACACCCCACATTTTATTGAAGGTGTACATATTGAACGGCAGGGAATAAATCTCTCCCCGGTAATTCGCCACCGGACTGTTGGTAAAACGGTTAAACACGGAAAACCGGTTTACATACTCCCAGACTTCCTTATTGTTCGTATGGAAAATATGCGCCCCATACTTATGGACCTGAATCCCTTCCACATTTTCAGTGTAAACATTGCCGGCAACCTGGGCACGCCTGTCGATTACAAGGACCGTCTTTCCTGCATCCGCCAGTTCCCGCGCGCACACGGAACCGTACAGCCCAGCCCCAACGATCAGGTAATCATACATTCCGTTCCTCTCCTTCCTGGATTCTCCGGGTCTGTTTACAGCTTCAGAATACTGCCAAAGAAAAGATCCGTTTCCGGCAGCCGGTTCGTATCAAGCCCGGATGCCGGTGTGAAAGTCAGTTCACCGAATATCACTTTCCCGTCAACATTATACAGGTCTGTCCTCACAAAAGGAAACGGTTTGCAAAGTTTATCGGCATACTCCGTCATTTTTTCGAAAGCTGCCGGCTTCGGCAGCATAAAACCTGCCGGTGCCTGCTTCCCGTCCCGGGTAATGGGACAGAAATTCCAGTCCCGGTCAAAGAAATAAAACTTCGGCGTCCCCAGTTCCCTGCCGGTGCATACCATTACATACTGCGCTTTCCCATTAAAGCAGTAGTATTTATAGTCATACAGCGAAGATCCGTCCCCGATGAACCGCTCGCAGACCAGTTTTTTCGGGATCCTTCTGTACTGTATTTCCGCGGAAATCTTCCAGTAATCTTCATTATACCATGCTGCCAGCTGTTCCTGCGCCTCGCGTATGTCCAGTCTGGCTTTATCCCGGCACAGCAGGTTATAACCGCAGCCGTGATTGCACTTGATGACAAAGGATTCCGGCAGGCACTCCCACCTGATCTCCGAGGGATGGTCCCATACATACAGCAAATCATTCAGGATCTCCCCGCAGCCGCATTCCTCCACATATGCCCGCACAAGATACTTGTCCGCGCACTGTGTAACCAGCGGATTATCCCTGTAGGTATTCAGTTTCAGCCACTGAATCTTTTCATCCAGTGTACGGGGATTGCGCAAACGGATTCCCCTGTGGAAATTATACCTGTACTTGATCCTTGTGGCAATAACCGGAAAGAGTGCGCAAACCGCTCCCCAGGCAGCCAATCCTACTCTCTTCATTTGCAGAACAGTCCCCTGGCCGTACGGAAATCAACAATATTCGGGTCAAGGATATGGCCCTTCTCAATCACCATGGCTTTTTTAATGTTTTCAGGATACTCTTCTGTAACCAGCGCATCCACATAAGGCGCAAATCCCTTGCTCAGGATTTTGGAAACCGTATAGGGATACATTGCCGGTGTATTGTCCACCGCGTAGTGAATAACGCCGTCCACTTCATACACGGGGTTGTCGATCGTAGTGGGATGGGAGGTCTCAATCTCCAGATGCGGGTCACAGCTGACGTCGATAATCAGTGTACCGGGACGCATCCGCTTTAAGTCTTCCCTGTAGATCAGCCGGTCCGTACGATGGGTATCCCACAGCACGCAATTGATGATCACATCATAACTGCCCAGGTTTTTCCGGAAACGTGCTTCGTCCTTCCTGGCATAGACATCCGTATTGACCCCGCCGCCCAGCCCGGACAGGACCATCTGGGCTCCTTTGCTGGTCTGGCCATTCCCGATTACGGCAATCTTTGCGTCATACGGCATTTTCCCGCTGAAGCGAAATCCCTGGAGAACAGCGGCTTCTCCGGCAATCTCACGGTTCCGGTAGAAAATATACCTGCCCCGCTCATAGATTTCTTCCCAGGCGATAACCGTATGCCCGGCATTCAGCATCGCGGACGTAAAATCAACATTCTGTACGGTATGCGCCCAGCCGACCAGGATTCGCGGACCATTCAGCTCCGGAAGATAATCCGCGTCACCCAGCTTTACATCCACGATTACATCGCAGTCAAGCGCTTCCCTTCTGGGTACAACCGCTGCGTCGAGGGCGGCATACTCTTCGTCCCGGATTCCCAAGGATTCCCCATACCCTTTTTCAAAGCAGATGCTTCCGATATTCCCGATCTTTTTCAGGTCCTTCGGAAGCAAGGCACGTCGTTTTTCATTGTTCTTGTGACTGATCACAAAGCCAACTCTGTTCATTGCACTGCCCTCTGTTCTGATGATTTATTGTCCAGACTGAAAAAACAGGTTTTATCCTTTCTGATTCAGGTACCGCATATTCAGAAAAGACAGAACCAGATACTCCGCCGTATAGCCGATCCCGTTGTCATACAGCCCTTTCAGCGCCCGCTGGATCACATTTCCGTCAGCCCATCTTGTCAGGAAGCAAGGCCGGCACGCCTCACTGCGGCTGCCGTATATTTTACGGAACATCCGGTATTTATGATGGTTATAGAACTTCCCGGACGGGTATGCAGAAATCCCAAGGCTGTCAAACCACTCCGACCGCAGCCTGCCGTACAGGCGTGAATAAGCCGGTTCCCGGAGGGAATTCAGCTGCCACAGGCTGAAATGAAGCGCATAGTTCACATAATCCTGTTCAAACCGCGGAAACAGGCCAAACGCCAGCAATTGTTTTTTCAGTGCGGTCAGGGCATTGAAAAAGCATTCCCAGCTGGTCTCCCGTGTAACAGAGAGCGACGTTTTTCCCCTGCGGTGATGGGCAAGAAGCTCAGACACAACGACAATCCGCTGTGAAAGCACCAGCGCGCTGAAAACAAACAGCATGTCATTGGTTGTACGCTGTTCCTGAAATGCCAGCGAATTGTCCATTACCAGATCGGTACGGATCAGCTTGTCCCAGGCCCACCCGGAAAACAGGCGGAATGCGTCCCGCCGGACATCACGCAGGGAAAACACTCCGGCGGAAGGCAGAATCAGCCTGTTGATCGAATTGGGACAGCTCCGGTACCTGCCGCTGGACTCCGAATAATAATCACAGCCGAAAACAACTATGTCCGCCTGGTTTTTCTCCGCCGCGGCAAAGCTTTTTTCAAGCATCTCCGGCTCAAAAAAATCATCGCTGTCCAGAAATGACAGGTATTTCCCTTTTACGTGCCGCAGCGCATGGTTCCTTGCCGCACCGGCACCGCGGTTTTCCTGGCGGAATACAGAAATCCTGCTGTCTTTCTCCTCATACTCACGCAGGATATCCGGGGTATCATCCGTTGATCCGTCATCGATACAGAGAATCTCTATATTCGTCAACGTCTGGCTGATTACACTGTCCAGGCACTCACGAAGGTACCGGGAGGCATTCCATGCCGGAATGATCACAGATACTGCAGGGGTTCCATCCATCGTTATCTCCTTAATCCGGGACATTCGCCTCGGGAAGCGTCAGGTAAGAGCCGATTTTCTGATCCCATTCGTCATAGTACGTGTTGAAACCGCCGCCGGGCGAAAACGTCATCTCCCCGACATAGATTTTCCCGTCAACATCATAGAAATCCACCCGCACAAGGGGGAAAGGCCCGGCCAGTTTTTCCGCCAGGGACAGCATTTCCCGGAAATTTTCCGGCGGCCGGAAACGCTCCTTCGTTACATAGCTGTTCGGTGAGAGCCTGAGGCAGTTAAAGTCCAGATCATAGTTGATATACTTTGTCTCGGTTTTTCTGTCCTTACATACAAGGAAATACCTGCACACCCCGTTAAAGCAGTAGAACTTGTAGTCCACAATTTCCCCGCCGGAAGGCTGCAGCAGTTCCTCCGCGATGATCCGCGGCGGGATATCCTTACTGTCCCATTCAAAGGACTGATAGTAGTAATTGTTCCACGGCATCAGCCACTCGGCCATCACAGCCTTTGCCCTGTCAATATTGAGCTTTTCCTTCTTTTTTACCAGGATATTCTGGAGATCGCCCCAGCCCCAGGTCGATTTCAGGGCAAAGGCTTCCGGAAGGCTGTCAAAATCAATATCGTTCACATTGTCCCAGGCCCCGTAGAGCGGAACAACATACTGTTCGCCCACCGTTTCCCGGATATAATCCTTAAAACTGTATTTATCCACGCATTTCGTCATCAGGGGATCATGATAGTGCAGCCGCATCCACTGCATCTTCTCATTAAACCCGGTCGGGTGGTCCAGGTTGGGAAAGCGGCCTGTGACACGGTAGGACATCTGTTCCACAACCCACCGGTTAACTGACTCTCCCAGGTGCGACGCCAGCATATAATTATGGATGCGTTTATTGTACTGTTCATCCATGACACGAGGAAAAATCACATCTTCGCTGCTGTTTATTCTATTTCGGATCCTGTATACAGTTTTCCTGACAAGCGGGATTCTTTTCAGCGCCTTTTTTACCGTTCCCATGATATCCTCCCTTTATTCCCCCCGGTTCCGTCCTTCAGGTTATATGTTGGCTTCAGGAAGCTGAAGCATGTCTCCCAGTCTGTAGTCCCACTCAATCGGTTCAAACGTTTCATATCCTCCGCCCGGATAGAACGTCAGCTCACCGACATACAGCCGGCCTTCCGCGGATTCATAAAAATCAACCCGGACGAAAGGAAACGGTTCTGACAGCTTCTCAGCAATTTCCACCATCCTGTCAAAGTTCTTCGGCTTCTTCACCGGATAATCCGTATTCGGATACATCCGGGTAAACGGAAGCAGGTTCCAGTCCAGGTCATAGAAATTGACCGACATTTTTTTCTTTCTGTCGGAAACAACAAAGAGCATCTCAACCCTGCCGTTGAAACACATAAACTTGTAATCGGTCAGGGATTCATCAAAGCCATCCACTACCTGTTCCGCAATAATACGCGGTTTCACCCTGGAATACGCGACACAGTAGGAGCTGCACAGATTGTTCCGGCGAAGCAGCCAGGAACTCATCACGGTCAGCAGCCTGTCACGGTCTATCTTCGACTTGTCATTGACTACAATGATATGTTTCCCGTCACTCTGTACGGTTGATTTCAGCACAAAGCGGTCCGGAAGCTCATCAAAATTGATTTCACTTTCCTTTTCCCATACACCGTAAAGCGGAACGGTATAGCCTTCCCCGATCTTTTCCGCCACATAGCGCTTGAACTCCGCCTTGTCCACTGCCCGGGCCATATCCTCGTGATACCAGTTGAGTTTCAGCCACTGCAGCTTCTGGTTGAACGTTCGGGGATTGTCCAGGTTAAGGTAATAATGGCAATGCCTGTAAAACAGCTGCTTCAGTTCATTCGCCCGCTCTTCCCTGGGCAGGATAAGGCTGTTCAGGTTGTCAACAGAAGAGCCGCAAAAAGTGGCTTTCTCTGTGAACAGCCGCCCTGTCTTTCTGCCTTTTGCGCCTGGCATGTCATCGTAGCATTCCAGAACGGTATCGTTCAGTTTCCGGATTGCTTTCTGAAGCAGGCGGGATTTCCCGACAACTGTTTTTGCAGTTTTCTTCATGAATGCTTTCATTTTTGTGTTCATAGATGTTCTCTTTTCATTATACAATTTTGTACGTACCAGGGTGTACACAATGAAAGAACGTTCATTTACGCCAAGGCTCTATATCAATATTTCATTTTGATTCAACAGTAAAAGATCCTGTCTGTCCGGTTTACAGGCTCTTCAGATACTCCATAAAGTTCTGTTTGTTTTCCAGCGCCGTTGTTGTCGGTCGGCCCAGGTCCTCTCTCGCTCCGATGGAGCATTTCACTTCAATCAGGCTCAGTTCTCTCCTGCCTTTTGCCGCTTCCAGTTCCCTGTCCAGTTCTTCAAAGGAGTCCACACATACGGCATTCGGGTAGCCGCAGGCTTTCGCAACGGCAGTCAGGTCAATCTGTCCGGCCACCGTCGGCATCCCGCCCACGGTTTCATGCGCGGCATTGTTAATCACAATGTGGATCAGGTTCTTCGGCCGGTTGGCTCCAACCACCGCCATGGCGCCCATGTGCATCAGGACCGCACCGTCTCCGTCGATGCACCAGATCCGCTGCTCCGGCCTGTTGACGGCAACGCCCAGCGCAATGGAGGAACTGTGTCCCATGGAACCCACCGTCAGGAAATCATACTTGTGGCCCTGTCCGTTCGCCGCCCTGATTTCGAACAGCTCCCGGCTGGCCTTGCCGGTTGTGGATACGACCGGGTCCTCGCCGGAGGCTTGTACAATATGCCGGATAATCTCTTCCCGCACCATGGTGTTTTCATTCCTGTACTCCACCTTCGGCGCGTCTGTCAGCGCGCCTTTGCGGATCACAAAAGCAACGTCCTTTCCGGCCGCCAGCAACGCCCGGAAGTTCTCCATTGCTTTTTCCACTTCTTCGTCCGTGGTTTCCTTTCCGATGACAAAAGCGGCAATATCCATATCCTCCAGCAGCTTCACGGTAACTTCACCCTGATAGATATGCTGGGGTTCATCATGAATACCGGGTTCACCGCGCCATCCGACAATGAACACCACCGGTATCGCGTAGACTTTATCGTTCAGCAGGCTGGCAACCGGATTGATGATGTTTCCCTCGCCGCTGTTCTGCATATAGACCACCGGCACCTTCCCGGTCGCCAGATGATAGCCAGCTGCCAAAGCAGTACAGTTGCCCTCATTGGCCGCAATCACATGATGTTCCGGATCGATCCCGTAAACAGCCATCAGGTAATTGCACAGCGCTTTCAGCTGGCTGTCCGGCACCCCGGTATAAAAATCTGATCCGATGATCTTCACAAGACTTTCAACTTTCATACGTTCACCTCAAAGCAGCGTAATGACATTAGCTAACAACCGGAGCTGTTTCCAGATACCAGATATACCAGGCCATTTCCTGTTCGGTATACTGTCCCGCCGGAACAGATAATTCCCTGACATCAATCCGATGGTAACCGTTTTTATCATAGAACCGGATTGCTCTTTCATTCAACGGCGATACACACCAGTATATTCTTTGCAGTTTCAGTTCCTCAAACCCTTTGCGGATTATTTCCTTCATACCGTACTGGGAATATTTCTTTCCCATGGCACATGAGCGGACAGTAATTGCAAATTCAGCCTGTTCTGCTTCCAGGTTTTTTAAGCTGACTGTTCCCATATACTCATCCTCATCGTTCACAATCGCCAGATGAAGGTTTTTTGTGCTGTCAGCCGAATCCCGGATGAAAGCCCGGCAATCATCCAGCGTTTTGGTTCCAAACCTGGTTTTCAGTTTCTCCGTTACATTGCTGTCATGCATCCATTCCAGCATAAAAGGAGCATCCTTCAGTTGAAGCTCTCGGAGTCTCATCGCATTCCCTTTCCCTTTTAAAACTCATTAATTGCGGAAACCACATACTGCGCTTCTTCATCTGTCATACCATAGAACAAAGGCAGGCTGAGTTCCGTACGACTGATTTCCTCCGCAACCGGAAGCGCACCGCGGGGAATATCCAGCTCCCTGTAGCACTCCTGCAGATGAATCGGAATAGGATAATGCTTGTTTGTCCCAATTCCTTTTTCCCTCAGGTACTGTTCCAGCGCATCCCTTTCGGAGCAGCGAATTCCATAAATATGCCAGACCGGATCACATTCGGGCATAACATACGGCACAGTCACTTTGGGATTCTGTATTCCTTCTGAATAGATCTTCGCAATTCGCCGGCGTTCGCTGTTCATTCTGTCCAGATGCGGCAGTTTGGCCGAAAGGAATGCTGCCTGCATTTCATCCAGCCTGCTGTTATTGCCCTGATAGATATGATGATACTTATAATCTGATCCGTAATTGCCCAGCGCGCGTATTTTTTCTGCCAGCTCATCATTATTGGTGATGACTGCACCCGCGTCTCCCAACGCCCCTAGGTTTTTCCCCGGATAAAAACTGAAGCAGGCTGTATCGCCAAAGGTACCTACACGCTGCCCCTTGTATGTGGCGCCATGCGCCTGGGCACAGTCTTCGACAACTTTCAGCCCGTACTGTCCCGCCAGTTCCATTACAGGGTCCATGTCACAGGCCTGGCCATACAGATGCACCGGAATGATCGCTTTCGTTTTTTCATTTATTGCCGCTTCAATCAGGGCGGGATTCAGGTTAAATGTCCTGATATCCGGCTCCACCAGCACAGGTTTCGCTCCGGTATACGTTACAGCAAGCACTGTGGCAATAAATGTGTTGGAAGGTACTATCACTTCATCACCCGGACCGATTCCCATCGCTTTCAGGCTTAACATCAGCGCATCCAGGCCGTTTCCTACGCCAATACAGTGCCTGACCCCGCAATATTCCGCAAAAGCGCTTTCAAACGCCTTGTCTTCTTTGCCTTCAATATACCATGACGCACGGAAGACCCGGTCAAACGCATCCCGCAGATCCTGATTCAGTTCCTTTTCCATCGGCAGGAATGATACGAAAGGTATTTTCATATGCTTCATTCTCCATCTGTTGTTTCGTCGCAATTACTGACATATTCAAGGAAATCATTATAGTTCCTGATATAATCAGCTTCATCATACAATTCAGACGCCAGGACCATCAATACCGCATCCGGGGAAAAATCAAACATTTCCCTCCACATGGCATTTGATACATAAAGTCCTTCATTCGGCTTGTCAAGCAGGACGATCTCCTTTTCCCTCCCGTTATCAAGCCGGATTTTACAACTGCCATGAATACAGATAAGAATCTGCTGAAGGGACTTATGGGCATGGTATCCGCGAGTCACGCCTTCCGCCGTATCATAGATGTAATATACTCTCCTGATCCGAAACGGAATATCTTTATATTCTTCCAGGGCAATAAGCTGTCCGCGCTCATCGCCATGTGGCTGAAAGTAAACCTTTTTCACCTGCATTGTCCCAGTCTCCTTCATCTGTTGGATTTATTCAGCAAAACGCAGATTACCTTCGCGAATAATTTAATCATTCCGACAATCATCAAAGCAACCAGCAGAATCCATATAATCATAGATACTGTATCGGTGTGAATACCAAATGGATGACTCAGTTCCATTGTAAAGTACATAGCAAACAGGATGAAAATCACCAGTATCAGTGCTTTAAGCTTGTCCCCCAATTTCTGCAGACCCGGCAACAGCCACTGATCTCTGGTTCTATACGCTATACTTCTCGCTGTCTTATTGTTAATACATGCCATTATTTTCTTTTTTACAGGCATCAGGTTATAGACCGTTCTTTCATACAGCGTATATGCTTCATATTTCTGTCGATTCTGATATCCGGATTTGTCTTTCGCAGTCATGGATTCCAGATATGGAATCGTCTCTTTTCCAAACAGCGTCTGCCTGTCTGCAAACAACTGCTGTACCTGCTCTACGTTAACTCTTTCCGCTCCGTTGGCAATGCCTCCACGCTGATGATATGTGACTATCTTCGGAAGAAAAGCCGGGACGATGCCTTTTTTTGCCATTTTAACAAAAGTCGGCCAGTCTTCAAGATAGGTATATTCTTCATCAGGCAAACCGACAACATCCCAGAATTCCCGTCTGTAGCAGGTTGCAACTGTCAAAAGAATGCATTGATACCGCAGTCGGTTCAACAGCAATGTTTCATCTCCTGCTGCCAAAGTCGCGACCATATCTTTGTTCATCATAGTGTTGATTATTTCACCATCATGATCACACATATATGCATTTGCGCAGATTGCCATTGGTTCGCTGGGATACTGCATATATGCATCGGAAAAGTCAGACAGGACCCTGTCATTTGCCAGCCAGTCATCTCCGCCAATGATCATATTATACTGACCAGTCAGATACTTTAGTGCATTCCTGAGATTCTGAACTGTTCCGGAATTCTTTGTACTGTGCAGAACCTGATAACAAAGCAAATTGTCCCTTTTCCGTTTTTCAATATGGAGTCTGATTTTATCCACATCAAAGTTTGCAGAGCCATCATCTGAAACAATCAATTCAACTGCACTATAATTCTGCATCAGTACAGAATCAATCGCCCTGTTTATATTGTCAACATTATTATAACTCAATATTATTACACTGATCAGTTTGCTCATAATGATCCTTCCCCTGCAATGCCATTTACAACATTGAAAGCATCTGATTGAATCTTCTTTTTCATTTCGTCAACAATATAATCCCTGATTCGAATTCCGTTTTTTCCATCGATTTTTCCATAATCCTCTTCAAAGTTCCGCAATCTGGCATCATGCTTTGGATCCTGTCTGTTTCTGACCATCTCCAGATAGGAAAGGATGCTGTCCTCAGAATCACCGATATATAATTCCTCTACGCTTTTCGGGTCGCAAACTCCTTCGCATCCTTCCTTAGGCGTATACATAACAGGATTCCCTGTTGGAATGTATTCTATCAGGAAAGTCGCAGCATCACTAATCAAGGCATCTGACATTGCAAAGGCATAATGATAATCACCATAACGATTGATAATCACATTATCCATCTGTTCCAATTCTTCACACATGGCATTAAACTCATTGGGATCAATCTGATGAACTATCTGTTGCCAGAATATCGGATGAGGACGCCAAATCAGGAAAACATCACGATGCTTCCTGAAGTAATCAAAAACAACCTTATACCAGGACAGGAATGTACCAACCCCCTCATTCGGTGCAACAGAAAAATGAGTGTTCCACAGCACTACCGGCCTGTTATTAATCTTCTTACTCCATATCGGATTATACCATTTTTGTTTGTTTTGCAACAGTTCAAACAAAACATCAAACTTTGGATGCCCTATCACTTGAACATTCTCTCCTCTGCGGAAGCCATATTCTTTTGCCATCTCCAAATAAAACCGGCTATAACCTATTATTTTCCACATGGAATAAAACGCCGGCATTCCATAAAAGAAATTGAAGAGCCGATCCCCACCCTGAACATCCAAGCAATAAGAGATAAACACAGTAAAAGGAGTCTGTCTGTTTACTCTGTCCACAAACAGCTTTGACGGCAATCCCCTGATAGCGTAATAAGGTTTCATATAAAAACATATATCCGGATGATCCTGTCCTAGCTCGTACTCTGTATGATTGATCACAGGAACCCCTATCTCATGATAATTATCATAGTTTTCATCAATATAATTAGCTACGACAGGATCCCCTTTTTCATTTTCCCATACAAATACAGCTGTCCTCTGATATTGCCGGTCATCACCAAAAGAATCCCAGACCGAATGAAAAGAAGGAAACAGATCAAATTCCTGGCAGAAAAAAGTCGCATGTATCGGATATTCTTCTGCCTTTATATCTCCAAAGCTCTCGGTTAAACGGAGAACAACATCTTCAGTCCGGCTGTTTTCTTTTATTGCCTCATGCAATACTCTTCTCATTGCATCAATCTTTTGTCTGCAAAACAATTGAGTCGGTGATGGCTCTGACTCATTCCTGATATCATCAAAGTGCAAATCCACAAAGGCATTTCTGCACCATGTGTCCAGATTGCCACACAGTACTTTGATATCTTGTTTTCTTTCCAGTGCAGATACAATCTCTTTATATACCAATTCAACAAACAACACTGTTGAATAATTGAGTGATTTATTGATCATGATAGGACTCCTCAACATTTTTCCATCTTTAGTCACTTATCGTTTCCCAGACAGCTTCTGTTGCTCTGTACATATCAAGAACTATCTGTTGCCACGCTCCAGTATCTTACGCAAAAAAATATGAATTATGCCCGAAAAAGCCGCGCCGGTAAAACATATAATCCCATATATTCTCAGAAACCAGACAATCAGGCTATGGGTATTCTCCGAAAAGCAGGGGAAACCATAATGACCAGCAACACCATAGGCTACAAACAATCCCAGCGACTCGAGAAAACAGCCAATAATGAATTTTAAATTCAAGACATTCAGCAACTCTGTTTTCCTGTCTTTTTTTATCTTTCCTTTTCTGAACAAACTGACCGCAAGCGATATAAAACTGTATATATAACAGGCACACGTCATCAGCAACCCCGCAACAGAAACAATACAGAAGACAGCTGAAACAATGTGCTGCGATTGCATGATAACCAAAGAACCAATGTCATAAGGCAAGCCATGAAGCAACGATGCACAAACCAGCAGCAATGCACAGGCAAATCCTATTAAAGAAATCCATTCAACTGATAAAAACCGATCTGCCACCTTCTTCAGAATATCCAATATATTTGTCTTCAGGCTCTTTTGTTCGTATTCTCTGTTCTGATTAAGCACCTGACCAATCCGAACAGCCATATCCGTCTGATCAGTAAATGCTTTATCGAAATCTGCCCGTAACAGTCCGGGATCTGCCGACGCAAACATAACGCATGGACTGGCAAGATGTCTGACAATTCCCATAAGGAACCGACTATATTCCATCTGTTCATGATTGCATTCGATAGAAACAGAAACATGCCTGCTATGATTGTTCAATCGATATTCATTTGTCAGATTGATAATCTCCGGCACCCATTCCTGTTCATATGTTGAATCGCACAGTGCGATCACAACAGCTGTATCAGGGCTGCTTTTTTCATATACGCCAATCAGTTTGTCCATCAGAAAGGCCGGATTTACCACAGGCAGAATGATATACTTCATTTTTGTTTTCTTTCCTCGTTCATTTTTTTCAGATATTTGATGATGATCTCCGGATACCGCATATGGCAGAAAACGTTCCAGAGTAACGAGTCGCTTTTTTTTCGCATATTGATATATCTGCTTTCCCTGACACGAAGTCTGATTTTTCTCCGCATATGCAGCCTCCAGTACTGTTTATGCTTCACATACGGAATGACTTCGTTTTCATAGATGGCTTTCATGTCGGCAATATAGCTCTCACTGATGTTGGCCGCATAGCTTACTCCGCCGTTCCTGTGACGGACAACCATACGATCAGCCAGAACCACCTTTGCCCCCAGCCGAACCCATCTCAGATTCATCGGATGGTCTTCAATCAGCCTATAACAGCACGGAACCGGACCGTATTTCCGGATGCATTGCATTGAACGTGCTGTTGCGCATCCGAATATAAAGTTTTCCCTGCACAGTTCCTTCCAGACCCGAGAGGCATTCTGTTCTTTCAGCAATTTAGCCCGTTTCCGGTCCGGCGCAACAAATTTAGGGTTTAAGTTTTCATCACATCCCTGTCGAAAGCCAACCACAACATCCGCACCGGATTCCTGAAAAACATTCACCCAGTCTGTCAGCACCGTCCGATCGAACAATGTATCATCAGCAGCCAGAGTAACAATATAACTGCCCTTTGCCTGCTCTATCGCATGATTGATATTATAAACTGTTCCCCTGTTTTCTTCCGAACGCAGGAACCGGACATCCGCAATATTATTCCGCCTTTTCCCGGAGACAAACTCCATAATCTCAGCCGAATCGTCTGTCACGGAGCCGTCATCTGCAAGGATCAGTTCAATCTGAGGGTAATCCTGCTGCAAGACGGAATCCAGGCAGTCATATACGTATCGGCTGTTGTTGTATATCGGAATAATGATCGAAACCAGCTGTTTTGTTTCCTGTTCTTTCATACTACTCAATTATAACCCTGCCCTGTTACTGTTTTCCATTTTCAACAACTTTAAGCCCCTTCTGCTCCAGAAATACCCTGGCTGCATTGATGCCCGCAACTGATGAACACCCTTTCAGGGTTTCTATCATTTTTTCTTCTTCCGTTTTTTGTCTTTCCGCCTGCTTCTGGGCTTTACGTCTCAAAAACGCTGCCGCAAGTTCTTCCAGTTCTGCCTGGTTTTCCGGTAGTTTTTTTGTGGCAAGAAATTCCTCATATGCATCGCAGGCCATCTTCGTGTTATCAGTAAAACAAATCTGTTTCCCATGTGCCAGCCACAGGATTTTGTTGCACATTGCCCTGACCTGATCAATTGAGTGGGATACCAGAATACCTGTCACACCGCTTGACAGGATTTCCTTCATTTTGTTCTCGCTTTTCTTTCTGAACGCTCCGTCTCCCACAGCCAGTACTTCATCAAGAATCAGCACATCCGGATCCACCAGACACGCAATGGAAAAAGCAAGCCGTGACTTCATTCCGCTTGAAAGCTGTTTAAAGCTTCTGTCCTGAAAGTCCTGCAGTTCCGAGAAGTTGATTATTTCATCATACTTCTGATTCATAAACTCCCGTGTGTATCCAAGAAGCGCACCGCGGAGAAACGCATTTTCCCGTACCGTCAGATCCGCATCAAAGCCCGAAGACAGTTCCAGCAGCGCGGCAATCTTTCCCGACACATGCACGCTGCCCTCCGTAGGGACCATAATGCCGGAAACTGCCTTCAGCAATGTGGATTTCCCGGCACCGTTTGACCCGATAATCCCGAGCATATCCCCTTTCTGAATTGAAAAGGTGACATTTCGGTCTGCCCAGAATTCTTTCACATGATAGTTGTGGGTCAACCGCCTGACCACATACTCTTTCAGGCCGATATCCTTGAAGTCCCCTGTCATGTATCTGATTGATACATTTTTAACGTCAACCACAGAAGCCATGGCTTATCCACTTCTCCTTAAACGTAATATAGGAATTTCGTGTTCTGTGTTTTATAAATAACCAAACCAATCCCCAATATAACAACTGAATAAAGCAGCAGCAAGCCGTGAAACAGCAGGGAAGGCATGGTTCCTTCGATTACTATGATCCGGATATACTTGATGTTGCAATAAATCGGATTCAGTAAAAACAGGCGCTGCATCTGAGGCGGAAATTTGTCCAGTGTATAGAAAATGGCCGAAAGATACATCAGCAGCAGTGTAAACACATCGTATATATACTGAATGTCCCTGAAGAAAACAAAAAGCGCTGACAGAATCATACCCAGGCCAATATTCAGCAATGTCATGGTCACGATCGGATAAATGATAGCCAGACAACTCCAGTGAAAAGTAATCCCGTCAATCGCCGCGAATATAAAAAACACAACGAGTGTCAGGCCGAAATTGATAACAGCGGAAATGTTCTTTGTCAGAACAAACAGGTACTTCGGAACATTGATCTTGGTAAATATATGGGCATTGCTCATCAACGCCGACATTCCGCCGGAGGTTGCTTCCCTGTAATAGGAAAAAACCAGGTTGCCGGCAAACAGATACGTTGTATAGAACCGTGTATTGTTACCGTAAAAACTGGTAAACACCAGCCTCATGACCAGCAGGGTCAGCAACGGATTCAGAATGCTCCAGACCATTCCAAGCATCGTACGTTTGTATTTCTGTTTAAAATCCCTCTTTGCCAGTTCCTCAAAGAGGAATTTATGTTCCTTCATTCTCTGCATTAAAGCGCCCATCATACTGCCTCCGCGTGTTTATCTTTGAACTGTATCCAGATATTCCAGAGCTTTGCCGATTGCTGTCTGGCCATACTGTCCCCGTATCATATCCTGCCGGAGTGTTTCCTCCGCCGCCTGCATCGCGGCATATTCCTCCGCGTCCACTTTGCTCAGCACATCCGGCAGGTTTTCCAGACTGTCAACGGCAATCCCGATATGATGTTTCTCAACAAACTCCGCCAGCGCCGAATCCCGCCAGACAATAAGCGGTATCCCTGACACAATAAACAGTGACAGTTTATGCGGATTGTTGTACTTCAGGTATTCTCCGGCCGGGCCTTTGCAGCTGTCCACGCTTTCGCCGTCCCAGACCAGGCCAAACCCTTCGGACAGGCATCCGGTTATTTCTTCCGGACTTTTATTGCCGCCATATTGTATGTTCGGCAAATCGCAGAGGCTGTCATCCAGATTGGGCCCGAACAGTATAAAATCAACCCCGTCCAGTCTCGCCAGCTCTGACAGATATCCACTTCGCTTCAGGCTTAAATTTCCCGCAATATTCACTTTCCTGGAAAAACGCGGATGGTTCAGATCTGAGCCGGAGAGCAGGTAGTCAAATACCCCGAGACTGATCAGCCGCTCTTCAGGAAGCCCATTCCCGATGAACCACTGTTTCATTTTGCTGTTGTGAACAATCAGGACATCCGCCAAATCAAGCATATCGTCAAATTCACGGCGATAATAATCCGAATACCGGTATCCCCTTAATTCTTCGACATCATGGACAAGCGAAATAAATCTGACATGCTTCCGCTTCTTCATCCGATGCAGGATCCGGCTTCTGATCAGCTGTTTATGATGATATGGATGCTGCATCAGGACAACCGCATTTTCAGGCGTGCTGAGATATACCTTTGTCCAGTCAACCAGATAACACAGCTGTCTGACAATTGTGCCGCCGGTTGTTTCAGCATCGCTGGCCCAGCGAATACCAACCCGCCGGAATCCCAGACGTTCCGCAATCTGCGAGACATCTTTTGTCGCTTTCGTTCCCGCATGATTCCCTTTGCCGGCATCTTCGGCAATCTGTATCAGTTTATTGTCCATTCAGCAGATACATCTCCATTTTGTTTGCTTCGTGTGTAATACTGTATCCTTTTTCAATAAACAGCCCGGAAACTGAATCAGCATCCTGTCTCTCAAGGTTCTCCATCTGAAGCATCTTTTCGCTCCATCCATGCGCTCCGGCAGCAAGCGGAAGAAATGAGATATTTCTGCTGATCGCAATATCTTCCTGGTAGATTTCCTGCGACGCGAGAATCGGAAGCCCGTTTGCCTGTGCTTCAAGCAGCGTAATCGACAAGCCTTCAAAGAGAGAAGGAAAAACAAACAGATCAAAGCTGCTGAGCCATGCCCGGATATCGCTTTGCACGCCAGCAAAAAACACGTCTTTCCCGCACTCCAGCCCCAATTCTTCTGCCCGGTTTTTCAGCCTGCTCTCATCTTCTCCCTGTCCGACAAGGACCAGGATACTTTGATCTTTTTTGCTGTGGTACTCCCGGAACGCTTCCAGCAGGAACTGCTGATTCTTCTGAAAATGAAGACGCCCGACATTACCTATGATATACCGGTCGTTCCAGCCGTACTGCTCCCGGATCCGCCGGCCTTCAGCGGGCAGAAAACGCATTCTTTCAACATCAATGGCATTTGGAATGACCACTGCCTGTTTTCTCAGCGGTTTTTTGTAAAACCAGTTCAATGCCCTGTCAGAACACGCCCAGTAATCTGTCGCATATTTCTGAATTCTTGCCTTGTTGATTTCATGCAGTGTCCGGCGTATGATCCCCTCCATGTTCTGCGAATTATGGCTGTGGATGATTCTTCTCGGAATGCCGGCTTTTTTTGCGTAAATCAGATAATCAATGTTCGCCAGACTGCACACGTTCACCCATATGGCATCCCATTTCCCTTCATTCTCCCTGAACACAGCCTTTAGCTGCTGATAAAACAGCCGGCGGCTTTCTCTTCTCGAAACAATCCGGTAGATGTCTGCACCCGATTGAACCAGTTCTTCCTCATGAGCAATCGGCAGCTGTGTATTGCAAAGAAAATCAAACTGGATTTTAGTCTTGTCAATATGCCGATAATAATTCAGTAAAAAACTTTCCACGCCGCCCGGATTATCGGTCATTCCAAATACTAAAACTCTCATCATCCAATCTCTGCCTTTATGATTATATTATCTCGCCTTCTCGTACAATCTCCATCCGAGGTAAAAAAGCGGAAGCCCGCTTTTCAGCAGCCGGACCGCTATCTTATCCCTTCTCGGTGTTCTCGGGTGATTAATATACTGCGGGGAATCCCTGAGCACTTCATTCCGGAGTTTCTGCTGCACATCTTTTTCTTTGCTGTGCTGCATATAACGCAGAACACTCAGCCGGGCATGATTGATCCTTCGAAGTCCCGCAATCTGAAGTGATGAGGAACACCGTTCGGCATCTTTCGCCAGCTTCCGGGCTGCTTCTATGTACTGAAGGTTCCTTGTGGAATACTCTTTCCTGACTGTTGACTGATCATGAATCATGTAAAAATAACAGCATTTATGCCCAAAGGCTATTTTTTCTGTCTGGTCAAGAATATCCCCGAAAAGCCAGGTGTCTTCAAAGATCCTTCCCTCCGGAAAGCGAAGTGAGTCAAATACTTCCTTCCTGTACAGCTTTCCCCACGGCGCAACATCAATACAGCCGTGAAAAAGCACTTCCTCAAAAGCTTCTTTTCTTGTCAGCACGCAGTCTCCGGATTCGCTGTTTGCACGCTGCCTGTTTCCCCTGACAACACAGTGATTGCATGCTGTGATCCGGCACTGTTCATCAAACAGGGACAAGAGATAGGAGAGATAATCCGGTGCAATATAATCATCCGAATCAACAAAGGAGATATATTCACCTTCTGCATGGTCCAGTCCCAGGTTTCTCGCGCTGGACTGCCCTCCGTTCTCTTTGGGGAACAAGCGGATCCGTCCGTCTGTTTCTTTCCAGCGCCTGATGATTTTACTGCTCTGATCGGTAGACCCGTCATCAATAAGGAGCAGTTCAAAATGCATATAATCCTGCTGAAGAATGGATTGAATGCATTTATCAAGGTAAGCTTCAGCATTGTAAATAGGAACGATAATGCTGATGAGCGGGCTGTACACCGATGTTTCACCTGCTCCGGCTTCCGGCCTGCACCCTGATCCCGGTTTCATTTCTGCCATTATCAGTGACTCGCTTTCATTTTTCTGCTGATAAACTGAAACCCTTTTTTCAGCCAGTTCTGATCTTCCAGAAAGACATAAGGGATATTCCTGTATCTGTAGCCGCCGGTTTCCAGCCATACATCCAGAAGTCGTTCCCCGACAAAACCGAACACACGCTGGTCGTTTTTACTATACGCAGAAATATCAAGAACTTCTTCCAGGCCGGAAAGGATATCAAACAGCCAGGCACAGTACTGATCCAGCAGCTCTTTTTTCATAATCATCATATTGAAGCGATGGCCGGACCGCTTTTCCATGCTCCTGTCAAATGCCCGGAGATACTGCGGATACCGGTCCCGGATTATCTCCCTTGTAAGATCCAAGTCTTCATGATGATGTGCGTGGACATACTGGTTGTAGTTTGTTTCAATCCAGTAATGCCTTGGCTTTGGAAGGAGAATGTCTGAATCCTGAAGCAGCGGCTCGATTTCGGATTCAGTGATAATCCTTTCATTCTTTCGCTTCCACCATTTGCCGTTTGCGAAATGCCTGCGGTAATGAACAAGCCCGATATAATCCGCATCCAGATTCTTCCATGCCCAGTACAGTCCCGTGAATTCACAGTAATGCGGATTCTTTACGGAGATGTTTTCCCCGGTATTGTCCGTTCGTCCGTTCCAGTCGATCCGGTTTCTCTCCGCTCCGACCAGAAGCGGAACATACAGGGAATCATCCGGCATCCGGTACTGTTTATGGGTGGCGACAATGACGCTGATTCCAGCTTTACCGTTCTGTTTCATTTTATCTTCTCCGAATTGACAACTCCGCCGAAAACGGTCTTGAACAGAATCCGTATATCAAGCCAGAAACTCCAGTTCTCGATATACCAAAGATCCAGCTCAATCCGCTTTTCAATGCTGGTATCACCCCGGTAGCCGTTGACCTGCGCCCATCCGGTCATGCCCGGTTTCACCTGATGCTTCACCATATAATAGGGGATAGTATCTTTGAACTTCTCCACAAAGTGCGGCAGCTCCGGCCGCGGCCCCACCAGGCTCATATCGCCCTTCAGAACATTGATCAGCTGTGGAAGCTCGTCCAGGCTGACTTTCCGGATAAAGCTGCCAAAGGGTGTCCTCCGGTCATCCTTGTCTGTACTCCAGGCGGTATCCTGACTGCTGTTTACCTTCATGCTGCGGAATTTCAGCATAGTGAAATTTTTCCTGTCCAGACCGACCCGGACCTGCCGGAAGAAAACCGGTCCCGGAGACGACAGTTTTACACCGAGCGCCACAATCAGAAAAACAGGCGAAAGGAGAATCAGGCCAGCAGCGCTGGCAGCAATGTCAAATCCTCTTTTAAGCATCTTCCAGCCGATGTTTTCCAGGCGGTTGAAACGCATATTGATCAGTTTGCTGTGACCGATGGTTTCAATCACCGGATTCGCCGGAATAATGTCATTATAGAACGGGATAACGGAATATTTGACACCGTTGCGTTCACAGCAGATGATAATATCCCTGATACGTGTGTATTCCAGCGGTTCCAGCGCAATAACAGCCTCACTGATATCCGTATGTGACAGCTGGCTGTCCAGTATGTCAAAATCACCGCAGTATTCAGCCTGACTAAGCTGTTCATCCGGATTCCCGACAAACCCGGCAATATGGTACCCCAGTTCCGGTTCTGACTCGATATCCATTTTATACTGCCGGGCCAGATCACCGGTTCCGATCACAATCACATGCTTCAGGTTATACCCGTTTCCGCGGAATCTCCTGAGTATTCTGCGCATGAAGGTGTATTTGCCAATCAGAAGCAGAATCGTCAGCACATAGAAGACAAAAAGGGCACCACGGGAGAAATCCACCAGACGGAACAGGAACAGCAGCATCGTCGCAATCAGCGTGGAAAGCGTTACACTCAGAAAGATGATTCTGGCCTTCCAGACCAGCCGGCGCGTTCTTGTTGTGTTATAGAAACCAAAGACAGACAGAAGGAAGAACAGGACAACAGCGTAAGCAAATGCCAGCAGGACAGTTTTAGGACTTAAAACCGCCATATTGTCCCCCCGGCCATCCAGAAAATCAAAACGGATCCAGGATGCCAAAATGTAGGACAAAACCACCAGAATCATATCAAGCAAGATATTAATCCTGTTCAGGAATTCCTGGTTTTTCCGGATCATGCTCCTTCACCTCTGTCCAAAGTCTGTGTCCATGATAAC
>JAEEGH010005717.1_pt1 | contig 31010 bp, 31 predicted proteins | sample 9134181 | NCBI WGS metagenome assembly JAEEGH01 (sample SAMN16246544, study PRJNA631951) | gut metagenome | biome: gut microbiome; feature: rumen; material: DP-attached | host: Bos | place: Iran: Karaj | collected 2018-10
GTCCAATCTCTTTTAACTTCTTATATTCCCAACCCTCTTTCATTTCAACATCTCCATTATTTCGTCAATAAGAGTCTGATTCTCGCTATTGAGGGCAAAGATGCTTTCTGCAATCTCGCTTGGCGTACGCTCATCTTTCTCCTCAACCTTATTGGGGTTCTTTACGGAGAGGTCGCAGTCGTCGCCTAACGTGCTGACATCAATACTCCATGAGTTTTCACTATCAGCCTTGGTTTTCTGAAGTGTTAGGAAGTCTGTAAGGTCATCCTCGTTCAAGGCATTGGTCTTACCCAAATTGCGTCCTGGATTCAGCTGATAATACCAAATCTTCTTGGTAGGTGTGCCTTTGTCGAAAAAGAGTACAACGGTTTTCACACCAGCACCCTGGAATACACCACTGGGAAGGTCGAGAATGGTGTGCAGGTTGCATTGCTCCATCAGTAGCTTTCTGAGGGCAGCAGCATCGCCGTTTGAAAGGAAGGTATTCTTGATGACAATACCTGCACGGCCTCCAGTCTTCAGCATCTTGATGAAATGCTGCATAAACATATAGGCTGTCTCAGAGGTGTTTATGTCGAAGTTCTGTTTTACCTCACCACGCTCTGCACCACCAAATGGGGGATTGGCCAGTATGACGTTCATGCGGTCTTTCTCTTGTATTTGTGCAAGATTCTCTGCCAGCGTATTGCCACGAATGATGTTCGGAGCTTGCAACCCGTGGAATATCATGTTCATAGTGGCAATGATATAGGGCAGCGGCTTTTTCTCCTTGCCAAAGAATGTCTCTTCCTGAAGGATTCTGGTATCGTTGGTGCTCTTGATATTCTGACTCATATAGCTGAAAGCCTCACAGAGAAAGCCAGCTGAACCACAAGCAGGGTCATAGACCGTTTCGCCAATCTTTGGGTCAACCACCTTGATGATGCTACGGATCAATGGACGTGGTGTGTAATACTCACCACCATTGCGTCCGGCATTGCCCATCTTCGCAATCTTCGACTCGTAGAGCACAGTCATCTCGTGCTTGTCCTCTGCGCTCTGAAAGTGCAGCTGGTCAATGAGGTTGATAACCTCACGCAGGTTATAGCCAGAAGTAATCTTGTTGCGAAGCTCCGCAAATATCTCTCCGATTTTATATTCCAGCGTCTTAGCACTGCTGGCCGTCTCTTGGAATTTGCGCAGCGTAGGAAATAGCTTCTGGTCAACGAATGTGGTCAGGTCAGGGCCAGTCATGGCATTCACCGTGTCCAGTGTTCCGTCTGCTTTCTTCGGTGCAGCCCATTGGCTCCAACGCATGTAGCCTGTCAGGATGGGCTTATAGTCTTTGCCCGACAGCAAGGCCTTGTCCTCTCGCTCACGATCCAGGTCATCAAGGTATTTCAGAAACAGCAGCCATGAAGTCTGCTCAATATAGTCCAACTCAGTAGAGCATCCCGCCTCATTGCGCAGGATGTTATCTATAGCGTTAAATGTCGATTCGTATTGCATTTGTTTTATCTCTATTTCTTTTGTTTTCTCCCTAACCAATATCCGATGCCAAAGCTGATGGTCAGAATCAGCAGAAAGCTGAGAATGACATACCAGCGTCCTTCAGGCGTGAACCACGCAGCAGGCAGATAATCGTACCAATGTTCTATCATCGTTTTCGTTATTAGTTCAATCCTTTGTTCTTCATCTTCTCAATTTCTTTGTCCAAATCGCTCATGTCAAGGTCGGTGAGATGAGCAGTCAGAAAGTTCTGGAAATCCTCTTCTACTACCTCGTCATCACAAATCTTGTTGTAAGCCTTCTGAGTCAGATGAATGTAGCCGGCACTGAGTCGTGCCAAAAGCGATATCACCACCGAGGGATGCAGCTTATATCTCTCGATGATGCCATTTAACGCCTGTCGCAAATCTTCTGCTGCAGGAGCGTCGCTTTTTTGCGAGACCAAATCCCTTATAAGGGGTGTTAGAATTACGTCATCTGCCATATATCTATTGTTTTACGTTTTCTTAAAAAATCCTCGCGATTCTCGCGAACAGCAAGGAATAACCATAATTTCATTTATTTATAGCAATCCCCAGCTCTCTGGGGACAAGAATATTTTGTATTACAAAATTTGAAATCTATGTAGACAGTATCCTGCCAGTCGTCCTCAACCACGAAGGTGATGCCGAGTGAGGCCAGACGCTGCTTGATGCAATTTTCTATTTCGGGATAGTAGGATGTCTGCTTCGACTCAGGATAAGCCGTGGTGTAGCCATCCACCTTTGCAGAAAAGCGGAACACGCTGTCAGCATCTACCGATTCACGGAACAGGCCAGCAGCCTCATGATAATAACTGTAAAGCACAGGATGACCCTCGTCACGCACAGAAGCATCGAGCGATTTCTCGCACGAAGTGGCAAAGAAGAGGGTGATGATGAATAATGGAAGGATGCCTAAACTGGAGCGGGAATTACAAAAATTACCCCCCCCAATTATGTATAAGTGCCTGATAATAAACGACTTACGCAACCATTCGGCTAACGCACGCTCGTTCAGTCTTGGTGTTTTTATCGTCAGTCTCTTTGTCATCTTGCCTGCAAAGATAAGCAATTATTTTGAAACGCGATTGTTATTGAATACAAAAAATGAAACAAAAAAGTGTTAATAATTTGTTAAGGAAGGGTAAAATTTTGACCGATTCGTCATGCCTATATATATATGTACCCGCGAGCGCGTTACGTGAGGCATTTGGGCTCTGCACAAAACTTGCGGAGATGCCCTAAACACCGTACCTTTGCAGCGGGTTTCATCGAAAACCACAAAGGGCATTGCGCTGCTGGCGACTAGTCCGGAATAGACGACCGAAAGTGTTTTACCCTGCTGGTAAAAGTGATTTACCCACCGACTAGCATGTCGTTTTAACATTGTTTAATTTTAAATTGTTTTGAGTTATGTCACAGTTGAATCAAATTCCTATCAAGGTTGGTATTCGTAAGAACTCCAACACCAAGAGTCCGAGCTACGGCAAGTACTACCCCGAGGTACTGAACGACAAGACCATCTCGACTCGCGCTCTGATGGAGCACATCATGAGCCACGGACTGGGTATCCCCCGCGCCATTGTGCAGGCAGTGCTCGTGCAGCTGTCTGAGTGTCTGACCGAGCTCCTGATTCAGGGCCAGCCCGTCAAGTTGGACGGTTTCGGCACCTTCAAGCTCTCGTGTGTCTCGCAGGCAGGCCCTAACGGCCAGCAGGGTATTATGGAAAACCAGATCAAGTCTGGTCTCGACATTACCCCATGGATTGGCGGTCTGCGTCTGGTTGTTATTCCCGACAACACCGAGCTGGATAAGCTGACCTCCAAGGCCAACCTCGCGAAGGCTTCGGTATCGTTCGAGGGTGTCATCAAGCAGGAGTCTGCTGGTACGACTGCAACCGGCAACGAGAAGAAGGAGATGGTTGTTATCCCCGCTGCCGTCTACTACGAGCAGCTGCATCCGTCAGAGCCCTAATTAGGGAAGGAGGTGAGCTATGGCTTCTTTGAAAGGTCGCTGGCTTGAAATCCTGCTGAGGATTGTGATCGCCGCACTCACCGCTGCACTGACCGCCGTGACGACCACGTCGTGCATGGGCTACGGACCAGTCAGCATGTAGTGTCTCTCTCTCTCGTTTGGGAAATATTCTTGTTTTTCTTTCTCTTTTTCTCCCGGGTTGCGAAACTCGGGAGTTTTTTTCATTTCTTAACAATTCCACGTTTCCACGTTTCCACGTTTCCACGTTTAGCGTGTTTCAAAAAGCGAATGCACTAAAACTGCCGTAAATCAAGGCATAGAAAAAGCCTCCAACCGAAATCGGAGGCTCACAGTATCGTTAAAAAGGGGCTAAAATAGCCCCAAAATTACTCCCACTCGATTGTTGCAGGCGGCTTTGAGGAGATGTCGTAACAGACGCGGTTGACGCCACGGACCTTGTTGATGATCTCGTTAGACACCTTGGCCATGAAGTCGTAGGGCAGATGGGCCCAGTCGGCAGTCATCGCATCGGTGGAGGTGACAGCACGGAGGGCTACGGGGTGCTCGTAGGTGCGCTCGTCGCCCATGACGCCCACGCTGCGGACGGTGGAGAGGAGGATGGCACCAGCCTGCCATACCTTATTATATAGTGTCTCGCCGTCGTCGCAGACATATTCGCGGAGTCCGCGGATGTAGATGTCGTCGGCATCCTGCAGGATGCGGACTTTCTCGGGGGTGATGTCGCCGAGGATACGGACGGCAAGACCGGGACCGGGGAAGGGATGTCGGGTGATGAGGTGTTCGGGCATGTCGAGCTGACGGCCTACACGGCGCACCTCGTCCTTGAAGAGCCACTTCAGGGGTTCGCAGAGCTGGAGGTTCATCTCCTTGGGCAGTCCGCCGACGTTATGATGGCTCTTGATGACCTTACCGGTGATATTCAACGACTCGATGCGGTCGGGATAAATGGTTCCCTGCGCAAGCCATTTGAATTTACCATTTGACAATTGACTGTTTTCGATTGTTTCGTCTGAAGTGCTATTGATCAATTGTTTGGCCTGCTCGTTGAAGACTTCGACGAAGTCGCGTCCGATGATCTTACGCTTCTGTTCGGGGTCGGTGACACCGGCGAGGTCGGAGAAGAACTTCTGGCTGGCATCGACGCCAACGACGTTCAGACCCAGACAGCGGTAGTCGTCCATGACCTGCTGGAACTCGTTCTTACGGAGCATGCCGTGGTCGACGAAGATACACGTCAGGCGGTCGCCGATGGCACGGTTGAGCAGTACGGCAGCGACGCTGGAGTCCACACCACCCGAGAGTCCCAGAATGACGCGGTCGTCACCCAGCTGTGCCTTGAGTTCGGCTACGGTGGTGTCGACAAACGACGCGGCGCTCCACTCCTGCCGGCTTCCGCAGATGTCGACGACGAAGTTCTTCAGCAAGGTCTTCCCCTGCAGGGTATGATAGACTTCGGGGTGGAACTGAACAGCCCAGATGGAAGCCCCTCCTAACCTCCCCGAAGGGGAGGAACCTGGCTCCCCTCCTCCGGAGGGATTACCGTTTTTGGGGGAGGCCGTAAAGGCAGCATTGGTGACGTCCTTGGTGGAGGCGATGACGTGGAAGCCGTCGGGGATGGCGGTAATGGTGTCGCCATGGCTCATCCACACCTGCGAGTTCTGGTCGAAGCCGCGGAAGAGGGGGTCGGTGGTGTCGACGGTCTGCAGGTTGGCACGTCCGTACTCGCGGGAGTCGGCTTTTTCCACCTTGCCGCCGAGGGTGTGCGAGATGAACTGTGCGCCATAGCAGATGCCCAGCACGGGGAGTCGTCCCACAAAGCGGCTGAGGTCGACCTTGAAGGCCTCAGGGTCGTGGACGCTGAAGGGCGATCCGCTGAGGATGACGCCAATGACGTCGGAATCATCTTCCGGATACTTGTTGTAGGGAAGAATCTCGCAGAAGGTGTCGAGCTCTCGCACACGGCGTCCGATGAGCTGCGTGGTCTGGGAACCGAAATCGAGAATGATGATTTTTTGCATAACTTATTTATTTACAATTTGACAATTTTCATTGTAAATTCCTCAGCTTCGTTGAGCGAATCGAGTTTTCCGACATCGAGGACGCGGAGGTCGTCCTTGACGAGGCCTACGATGTGGGAACGGTGACAGATGGAGAGGTAGAAGTCGATGATGGCGAAACGGTCAGGGAAGCGGTCCATCAGCGGAAAGAGGCGGGGCGAGAAGCTGTGGATGCCAGAGAACGCGAAAGCGTTGAGGTGATGGGTGATGGATAATGGGTGATGGGGGTTGGGGGACGCCACCACTCTGAGGTCATCGTCGATGGTGAAGTCGGACTCACGCAGCCATTGGAAGGGCGACTTGACCTCGCCCGTCTCGATGTTCTTCCACCCCATGAGTCGCATGGCACTGTCGAAGAGCAGGTAGCGCTTCGTCTTGCGACGGCTCACCAGGAGTACGGCATCCTCGTCGGGCTGGTGCTGGCGTGCGAACCACTGGTAGTCGACGTTGTCGAGGATGTCGACGTTATGGATGAGGATGGGTTCGTCGTCGCGGAACAGGTCCTGTGCCTTCTTCAGTCCCCCACCCGTCTCGAGCAAGGCATCGCTCTCGTCGCTGATGAGGATGTTGGGTGATGGGTGATGGGTGATGGGTGTTGGTGGATAGTTTTCGGCGAGGTGGTCGATGATTTGTTGTGCGAAATGGTGTACGTTGACCACGAAGCGGTCATAGCCCTGCGACTGCAGCTTTCGTATGATAATATCCAACAACGGCGTGCCTCCGACAGGTACCAATGCCTTGGGCATCGTATCGGTAAGGGGCTTCAAACGGGTGCCAAGTCCCGCTGCAAGTATCATTGCTTGTTTCATAAACTTTATTTGAGGTTGCAAAGATACAAAAAAAATAGGAATCAATAATTATGATTTAAGAATTATTTCTACCTTTGCGCCCAAATTTCTTAAATCAACTAATAAAAAATGAAACAACTATTACTTCTACTGGCCACACTCGGGTGTGGGAGCCTGAGTGCTCAAAACCTTGTCATTAACGAATTGATGCAGTCGAATATTGAGAACATCATGGACGACATCAAGGAATTCCCCGATTCCTGGGTGGAACTGTATAACCCCACAGATGCCGCCATCAACCTGAAAGACTATAAGATCAGCAACAAAGATAAAGTGAAGAAGGCCTGGCAGCTGCCCGACCAGGAAGTGCCTGCCGGTGGCTATGCCGTCATCTATTGTGACAAGGAAGGCAAGGAGGACAACCGCCTGCATGCTGACTTCCGCCTGGAGTCAGGCAAGGACGGCAACCTGTACCTGTTCAAGGACGGCGCCGTTGTCGACAAGCTGGAGGGAATGGCGAAGATGCCTGCTCCCGACGTGGCCTACGGCCGCAAGACGGACGGTGGCGACGAATGGGGCTACCAGCTGACGCCGACAGCCGGCAAGGCCAACTGCGGTGAGATTTGCGACGCCAAGCACATTCTGGGTGCTCCTGTCTTCAGCGAGAAGGGTCGTGTGGGCACGACTGCCCTGAGTCTGACGCTGAGTCTTCCCGAGGGTGCTCCCGAGGAAGCCGTCATCCGCTACACCACCGATGGCAGCGAGCCTATCGCTACCAGCAAGAAGTACACTTCAGCCATCAGCATCAACAAGACCACGGTGGTTCGTGCCAAGGTGTTCTGCAATGGCTGGCTGTCGCCCATGAGCGTTGGTCAGTCGTACATCTTCCATCCCAGAGCGATGACCACCCCCATCTTCTCCGTGCAGACCAACGACAAGTATCTGAACGACGCAGCCATTGGCCTTTTCGCCAACAACCATAGCAAGGAAGACAAGAAGACCCACGACTGGCGCCGTCCCGTCAACATCGAGATGTTCACCAGCGAGGGTTCGGAGAGCATCTTCAACCAGCTCAGCGAGACCCGTATTCAGGGTGGTGCTTCGCGTGCCAATGCGCTGAAATCGATGGTGTTCTATGCCAACAAGCGCTTCGACCCCGATCACAAGCGTTTCTCGTACGAGTTCTTCCCCGACCAGAAGCCCGGTGTCACCGAGTTCAAGTCGTTCTCGCTGCGCGACGGTGGTAATGACTTCGGCGACCTGTATTTCCGCGACCTCATCATCCAGCGTACGATGGCAGCCAATGTGGAGAGCTTCGACTGGCAGGCTGGTCACTCAGCTGTGCTGTACATCAATGGCGAATATATGGGTATGCTGAACATCCGCGAACGTTCGAACGAGGATAACATCTACAGCAACTATGGTGGACTGGAAGATATCGACATGGTTGAGATCGGACACGAGCAAGTGAATGGCGTCAATCAGTATGAAGAGGAGCTGAAGGAAGGTACGGCCGATTTCTATAACGCTTTCAAGGCCTTCTACAGCGAGAAGGGCCACACGTTGGCAGAATACGAGCAGTGGCTGGATGTCAGCGAATATCTGAATGTTGCAGCGATGAACCTTTTCTATGGCAATAACGACTGGCCAGGCAACAATACCGTATTCTGGCGTCCCAACGACGACGACACGACATCCGGACTGCCCAAGCGATTCCGCGTCATTGTCAAGGACACCGACTTCGGACTTGGCCTTTATGGCAAGCAAAACAGCTACAACATGCTTGACCTGCTGTACCATCCCGAAAACCATGGGGGTGATGCCTGGGCATACGAAGAGCCTGTCACCCGTCTGCTGAAGAACATGCTGGAAGATCCGGAGATTCGCCAAATGCTCATCGACAAGTGCTGCGTCTTCATGGGTGACTTCATGAACGGCAAGGGTACTGGAGCGATGATAGACCTGATCAAAGCCGAGGCTATGGAGGAATTCGTAGCCCATCGCGACAAGTACGATGGCTGGAGCTGGTGGGGTCCGAAAGACAATCGCCAAGATATCACGGACAAGTTCAACAATGCCAAGAACTGGGCGACAGGTCGTCCTGAGCATTTCTACAAGCACATCGGTACCCAGTGGGGTCTTGGCTCACCCGTCGCCCTGACCATCAACAAGCAGACCAATAAGGACTTGGAGATTACTGTCAACGGTATCAAGCTGAATGGCAATGTGTTCGACGGCAAATACTTCGCCAACAAAAAACTCACCGTCAGTGCCGGAGAGAGCGTAAAAGGCTGGCGCCTGACTGGTGGCATCAAGGAAGATGTCGCCGGCAGCGTGCTGACCATCGATATGCCGAAGAGTTCACTGAAGGTGGAACCCCTCTTTGAGCAAGTCACTGGCATTGAGGAGGTGGACGCCACGCTCTCCAAAGTGGAGGGAGCCGTCTACGACCTGCAGGGCCGTAAGGTGACGACACCACAGGCTGGCAGGATATACATCCAGAACGGCAAGAAACAGGTTTGGCAATAATCAACCATTAAAACATACGAGGGAACCTGTCGTGGATTGAACGAATCTGCGACAGGTTTTTTTTGTTATTCCAAACTAATTGTGTACCTTTGCACGCAGAATACGACAAAACCAATTTCAGATGAAAAAGCTTTTACTCCTTATTGCAACGGTTTGCTGTGGCACGATGAGTGCACAGACGTTACTGATTAACGAGGTCATGCAGTCGAACATAGACTATATCATGGACGACCTGAACGACTACCCTGACTCATGGGTGGAGCTGTATAACCCCACGGATGCAGCCATCAATCTGCAAGACTATAAGATAGGTACCAAGAACAAGGTGGCCAAAGCCTGGCAGCTGCCCAGCCAGATGGTGACTCCGAAGCAGTATGTGCTGATATACTGCGACAAGGCCGGTGAGGACGAGGGCGTCTCGGCCCTGCATACCGATTTCCGCCTGGAGTCGGGCAAGGACGGCAACATTTATCTGTTCAAGGGCAACGACGTTGCCGACAAGCTGGAAGCAATGGCGAAGCAGCCTGCTCCCAATATTGCCTACGGACGTGAGACGGACGGTGGCGACACATGGGGCTATGAGCTGAAGCCTACGCCAGGTGCCAAGAACAAAGGCGGCGTGGTGACAGCGAAGAAGCTGCTGGGCAGTCCGGTATTCAGCCAGGAAGGACAGGTGTTTGAAAACGGCAGTTCGTTCAGTCTGAAGCTGTCGCTGCCTGACGGTGCCCCCGAGGGTGCTGAGATTCGCTATACCAATGACGGTTCAGAGCCTACGGCCACCAGCTTGGTCTACAAGAATCCGCTGACCATCGGCACCACGAAGATTATCCGTGCCAAGGTGTTCTGCGAGGGGTATCTGTCGCCCCGTTCCACCTGTCATTCGTACATCTTCTTTCCCTCCAGTCGTCCGCTGACGCTGCCCGTCATCAGTATCATGACAGACGACAAGCATCTGAACGACAGCAAGATAGGCATCTATTCGGACGCAAAATATACAGACGGACAGGCGAATTACACACACAACTGGCGTCGTCCCATCAATATCGAGATGTTCGAGAAGTCAGGGCAGCCGAGCGTGTTCAACCAGTTGGGTGAGACACGTATAGCCGGTGGTGCCACGAGAAGTGCCGCCCGCAAGACCTTTGCCGTGTATGCCAACAAGCGTTTTGGTACGAAGCGCTTTGACTATGAGTTCTTCCCCGACCAGAAGCCTGGTCTGAAGAATTTCAAGAGTTTCATGCTGCGCAATGCAGGCAACGACTTCGACTACCTCTTTATGCGCGACGCTGTCATCCAGCGTACGATGGCCAGCCACGTCGATCTGGACTGGCAGGCATGGCGTCCGGCCATTGTCTACATCAACGGACAATATACGGGCATGCTGAACATCCGCGAGCGTTCGAACGAGGACAACATCTACAACAACTATGACGAACTGGAGGATATCGACATGATAGAGAACTGGAACGAGCTGAAGGAAGGTACCATGGACAGCTTCAACGAGTTCAAGGCATTCTACGGAGCCCATGGACACACGCTGGCAGAATATGCCGAGCGCATGGACTGGGAGGAATTTATCAACGTCATGCTGACAGACCTCTACTACATCAACCTGGATGCTCCCGGTAACAACTTCGTGATGTGGCGTCCGCAGGCCGATGGTGGCAAATGGCGCTTTGTGCTGAAGGACACCGACTTCGGACTGGGACTCTACGACTGCAGCCCCAGCTATGAAGTATTCCAGTGGCTCTACAACCCTTCCTTCGATGGCAACCACAACTGGGGAGCCAACGGCTATGAAGGCACCCGTCTGTTCCGGCGCCTGATGGAGGATAAGGACTTCGAGCGCGAGTTCATTGACAGAGCCAGCATCTATGCCGGCGACTTCATGAACGAGAAGGGTACGCTGGCCTTCCTGGAACCCATGTACGACATGATCAAAACGGAATATCCCTTCCATCGCAAGCCCATCAACGAGTGGTGGCCCAACTATAACGAAGAGCTGAACAAAGCCCGTAACTTTGTGAAAAAGCGTACCAACTACTTCTATCGGCAGCTGGGTATCCAGTACAACTTAGGCTTACCACTGGCACTGACCATCAACAAGGCCACTCAAGCCGACATACAGCTAACATTCAATGGCATTAAAGTATCAGAGAAGGTCTTCGATGGACAGTTCTTTGTCAACCGTGACATCACCCTGAGTGCAACGTCGAACGACGAGAGCAAGGTGGTGACGGGATGGAAGGTGACAGGATACGTCAATCAGGATTATCAAGGCAGCACGCTGACGATGAAGATGCCGTCAGGAGCCACTGCCATCCAACCTATCCTTGGCAGTGCCGATGGTATTGATGAAATAGAGTACGCCACCCCTGCCCTATCCAAGGACGAAGAAGCCGTCTACGACCTGCAGGGCCGCAAGGTGACGACACCGCAAGCTGGCAGGATATACATCCAGAACGGTAAAAAGATCATGATAAAATAATAGGGACCCGGACAAAAAGCCCGCCCCCCTCATGCTATCATATTACGCAGATGCCTCTAACGTCTGCGTAATTTTTTGCTCACGGTGACAAATGCGCACCTCGATGCCGAACTTCTCATGGATATGTTCTGCCAGGTGCTGGGCGCTGTAGACGCTGCGATGCTGACCACCCGTACAGCCAAACGAGAACATCAGCGACGTGAAGCCACGCTGTATATAACGACGCACATGGGCATCAGCCAGCTTATACACGGAATCGAGGAAGGTCAGGATTTCTCCGTCGTCCTCCAGGAAACGGATGACAGGCTCGTCGAGTCCTGTCAGCTGCTTATAGGGCTCGTAACGGCCTGGGTTATGCGTCGAACGACAGTCGAAGACGTAGCCACCACCATTGCCGGACTCGTCCTCGGGAATACCTTTTCCATAAGAGAAACTGAAGACGCGCACCACCAACGGACCCTGTGCGTCGTATTTCGAGAACGTGGCAGGACCATCCTGAGGATGGGGTTTATAGGGATTGTTATCCGTTGTCTTGTAGCCATCGGCACGCGATGCCATCGCCTCAATCTGCTGATACTGTGGCAGTTCCGTCAACCGACGGAGCACATCGACCAAATGCGGATAGGGGAAAGTACGATCGCTGAGCAGTTCGCGCAGATTCTGCATGGCAGGTGGAATGCTCTCGAGGAAATGCTGCTTGCGCTCGAAATAGCCCCGGAAACCGTAAGCTCCCAACACCTGCAACTGACGGAAGAGTACAAAGAGACCCAGACGCTCGACGAAACGATGGGGCGTGGGAACCTCCGTATACTGCTTCAGCGCGTTGTAGTATTCGAACACCAGTTCTCGGCGCAGCTTGTGCGGATACTTCGCACTGGCCTGCCACAGGAACGATGCCAAGTCGTAATAGTACGGGCCTTTGCGTCCTCCCTGAAAATCAATGAAGTAAGGGACAACCTCTCCCGACCTCCCCAAAGGGGACGAAACCCTACTGAAGTCCTCTGACCCCAGGCACTCCCCTCCTTTGGAAGTATTGGGGGAGGCCAGCATGACATTCCTTGCCTGGAAGTCACGATAAAGGAAGCACTGCGTGTCGTCAGCAGCTGTCAAGTCCTTGGCTAACAGCCGGAAGTCGGCTTCAAGTTTCAGCTCGTGGAAGTCAACCTCAGTCGCCTTCAGGAAACAATACTTGAAGTAGTTCAGGTCGAAGAGCACCGAATCGGCATCGAAGGCAGGCTGTGGATAGCAGTTCGAGAAGTCGAGCTCACGGGCTCCACGCAACTGCACATTAGGCAGTTCGCGGATAGTACGCTTCAGCAGCTCCTGTTCCTTCAACGTGTAACGGCCTCCGGCCTCGCGTCCACCTCGGATGGCGTCAAACAACGACATACTGCCCAGGTCGGTCTGGATGTAGCGCAACTCGTCGTCACTGACAGCAAGTACCTGAGGCACTGGCAGTTGCCGACGCGTGAAGTGACGAGCCAAATAGACAAAGGCGTGATTCTCGTCGCGACTGGTGCCGATGCATCCGATGACACTCTGACCCTCGACATCGGTCATTCTATAGTATTCACGATTGCTGCCTGATCCGGGCAGTTTCATGACGTTCTGGGGCTCTGCCCCCCGCCATTCCCTATATAATTCTAAGAGTTTCTGCATATTCAATTTGCAAAAGTACAAATAAAGGAGGAGAATGCAAAGGAAAATGCGTAGAAAATTGCACAATTCCCGGCTTATTGCGCTTTTTGACAGCTTGTCCACTTGCTTTAGATTAATTTTCTGGCGTAGCATGAAAAAAAGTGGGAAAAAGTTGATGAAGTGTGCTGTCTTTTTTGTAATTTTGCAGCCTGATTGCGAAAGATTATCAATATAACGTTATATTTTATGGCAGAGAGTAAAAAGATTAAGACTGCGCTCATCTCAGTATTTCACAAGGATGGGCTGGAAGAATTGCTGAAAAAGCTGAACGACGAGGGCGTGAAGTTCTTGTCGACAGGCGGTACTCAGACGTTTATCGAGTCACTGGGCTACACCTGCGAGAAGGTGGAGAACGTGACAACGTACCCCTCTATTCTTGGCGGACGCGTAAAGACGCTGCATCCGAAAGTGTTCGGTGGCATTCTGGGTCGTCGTGACAACGAGGGTGACCGTGAGCAGATGGCTCAGTACGAGATTCCGGAGATTGACCTGGTAGTGGTCGACCTGTATCCGTTTGAACAGACAGTGGCCAGTGGTGCCTCGGAGGAGGACATCATCGAAAAGATTGACATCGGCGGTATCTCGTTGATTCGTGCTGCTGCGAAGAATTTCAACGACGTGGTGATAGTTCCGTCTAAGGCTGAATACTCTTTATTGTTAGACATCCTGAACAAGCAGGGTGCTGAGACGACGAAAGAGCAGCGCCGCATGTTTGCCACCCGTGCCTTCGGTGTCAGCAGCCACTATGACACAGCCATTCACGCGTGGTTTGAGAAGTAATTGTAAATAGTAAATAGTCAAATTGTAAATTAGAATGGGATTTTTTAGTTTTGTCCAAGAAATCGCTATGGACTTGGGAACGGCTAACACCATCATTATCAGTGATGATAAGATTGTGGTTGACGAGCCGTCAGTAGTAGCACTGGATCGCCATACCGACAAGATGATTGCCGTGGGCGCCAAGGCTAAGATGATGTATGAAAAGACGCACGACAATATCCGCACCGTACGTCCGCTGAGGGATGGTGTGATTGCCGACTTCTCTGCGTGTGAACAGATGATGCGCGGATTGATAAAGATGGTGCATACAGGTCACCGTCTGTTCTCGCCCTCACTGCGTATGGTGATTGGTGTACCTTCAGGATCTACCGAGGTGGAGCTGCGTGCCGTACGCGACTCTGCAGAGCATGCTGATGGACGTGACGTGTACCTGATATTCGAGCCAATGGCTGCTGCCATTGGTATTGGCATTGACGTAGAGGCCCCCGAGGGTAACATGATTGTCGACATCGGTGGCGGTTCTACGGAGATTGCCGTGATTTCACTGGGTGGCATCGTATCGAACAACTCCATCCGTACGGCTGGTGACGACCTCACCGCTGACATTCAGGAATATATGTCACGTCAGCATAACGTGAAGGTATCAGAGCGTATGGCCGAGCGTATTAAGATTGCTGTCGGTTCTGCACTGACAGACCTGGGCGACGAAGCTCCTGAGGACTATATCGTTCACGGACCGAACCGTATCACAGCTCTGCCTATGGAGGTTCCCGTATGCTATCAGGAGATAGCACACTGTCTGGACAAGACCGTTGCCAAGATTGAGAATGCTGTACTCTCAGCATTGGAGAACACACCTCCCGAGCTGTATGCCGACATTGTGAAGAACGGTATCTGGCTGGCTGGTGGCGGTGCGCTGCTGCGTGGTTTGGATCGTCGTCTGGAGGACAAGATCAACATTCCATTCCATATTGCCGAAGACCCGCTGCACAGTGTAGCCAAGGGTGCTGGCATAGCCCTGAAGAATGTTGACCGTTTCTCGTTCCTGATGAGATAACAAAGCTAAAGAAGTTAACGAAGTTAAAGAAGTTAACGAAGGATAGGCGTGAAGAATCTGCTGGAGTTTCTTCGTAAGCATTTCCACTGGTTCCTGTTCGTAGTGCTCGAAATCCTGAGCGTAATATTGTTGTTTCAGTACAACAGCTATCAAAACAGCGTTTGGTTTTCTTCTGCCAACGTGTTGGTGGGCAAGGTCTACGAATGGAGCTCGGCTGTGGAGTCATTCTTCTCATTGACGAAAGTGAATGAGGACTTGACGCTTCGTAACTTCTATCTGGAGCGTCAGGTGACCCAGCTGCGCCGTCTCTATAGCGAGGCAACACAGGAAGTGAGCGTGAAGGAACGCCAAGAGCTGGAAATGCTGGAACGCTATAAGCTGATACCTGCAAAGGTGGTGACCAATGAATTGGAGAAGCAGAACAATCTGCTGACCATCAACAAGGGTGAGGCTGACGGTGTGGAAGAAGGCATGGGCGTTGCCTGTGGAAAGGGTGTGGTAGGTGTGGTATTCAAGACCTCGTCGCACTATAGCATTGTGATTCCCGTACTGAACGTCGAGTCGTCACGCATCAGCTGTGCCATCCGTGGACACGGTTATTTCGGTGTATTGCGATGGGACGGTCGCGATGCAGGTATCGCATATGTCGAGGACATCCCCCGTCATGCCCGTTTCAAGCGTGGCGACTGGGTGGAGACCAATGGCTATTCGAGCATATTCCCTGCTGGTGTACTGGTTGGACAGATCAAAGAAGTGTACAATTCGCGTGACGGTCTGTCATACCGATTGCAAGTGCGTCTGTCCACTGACTTCGGAAACCTGCGTGATGTTGTGGTCATCAGCGACAAGTCCATCGCTGAACGCGTACGGCTGATGCAGGCGGCAAGGGACTCGATACAGGTGAGATAAAGTCTAAAAGTTTAAAGTTCAAAGTTTAAAGTTCAAAGTTAGGTGACTGAAGATCTGTTGAAACGGGCCGGATGGTTTGTGGTCTTTGTATTAGCACAGGCCATTGTGTTGGGACGCATTCATTTGTTTAACTGCGCCACACCACTGCTGTATGTCTATTTCATCACCCAGTTTCCACGCAACTATCCCAAGTGGGCCATCCTGATATGGGCGTTCTTGCTGGGACTACTCATCGACACCTTCTCGAACACACCAGGTCTGGCTGCTGCATCGCTGACGCTGATAGCTGCCATACAGCCTTACATCTTCGAATTGTTCGTACCCCGTGACTCAGCCGAAAACTTGAAACCAGCACTGTCAACACTGGGTCCCACGAAATACTCGTACTACATCATCTTGCTGGTGTTGCTCTATTGTCTGGTATTCTACTCACTGGAACTGTTTAACTTCTTCAACTGGCAACAGTGGGCAATGTGTATTGGAGGTAGTGCAGTCATCACCTTGGTACTGATCTATACCTTTGAGATAGCAAAGGCAAAGAGGGGCTGACGAGGATATTCAAGAGATAATAACAGAGAAATAAGGGGACGTGAAGGATTATAGTCTTGATAACAGGCGCTATGTGATAGCGGGGGTGGCCACATTGATTGTGGTCATCTATATCTTACGCCTGTTCCAGCTACAGATTACCAGCGATGACTATAAGAAGAGTGCTGACTCGAATGCTTTCCTGAAGAAGATTGAATATCCGTCACGTGGCGTCATCACAGACCGTAACGGCAAACTGATGGTATATAACCAGCCGGCCTACGATATCATGGTGGTGATGAACGAAGCCAAGGACCATCTTGATACGCTGGAATTCTGTAATGCCCTGAATATCACACGCGAGGAATTTGACCACCGCATGGAAACCATTAAGGACCGTTCGAAAAACCCCGGCTATTCACGCTTCACGCAACAGCTGTTTATGAGTCAGTTGTCTGACCACGACTTCAGCGTGTTCCAGGAAAAGATGTACCGTTTCCCAGGCTTCTATGTACAGCGTCGCAGCATCCGCCAATATCAGTATCCGATAGCTGCCCATGTGCTGGGTGATGTCGCTGAGGTGTCGACATCCGATATTGAGCAGGACGACTACTACCAGCCTGGCGACTACATCGGCAAACTGGGTGTGGAGCGTAGCTATGAGAAGCAGTTGCGTGGTGTGAAAGGTATGCAGATCCTATTGCGCGATGCTCATGGTCGTGTTCAGGGTCGCTACCAGAATGGAAAATTTGATGTGCGTCCTGTGGCAGGCAAGAATCTGACATTAGGCATCGACATCGAGTTGCAGAAATTGGGTGAGCGACTGATGGAAGGCAAGATTGGATCTATCGTAGCTATCGACCCTGCTACTGGCGAGGTGCTCTGCATGGTCAGCTCTCCCAGTTATGATCCCCGAATAATGGTAGGTCGTCAGCGTGCAAAGAGTCATGCCCAGCTGAGCCAGAACGTATGGAAACCCCTCTACAATCGTGGCATCATGGGTATGTATCCGCCTGGTTCTACGTTTAAGACCACACAGGGTCTGACATTCATGTCTGAGGGAATCCTACACCCCACGCATACGGCCTATCCCTGTGGTCACGGCTTTAACTTCAAGGGCCTGCACGTTGGCTGTCACGGCCATGCCTCACCACTGCCCTTAGTACCAGCCCTGTCGACATCATGTAATGGTTACTTCTGTTGGGGTCTCTACCACATGATTAACCAGAACATCTCGAAATACGGTTCAGTGCACAAAGCTATGGACACGTGGCGCGACTACATGGTCAGCATGGGATTCGGCTATAAGCTCGGCATTGACCTGCCTGGTGAGAAACGTGGCATGATTCCCAATGGCGACTATTATGACAACCGTTATAAAAAGTCGTGGAACGGACTGACTGTCATCTCTATCTCTATCGGACAAGGTGAGGTGACAGCAACGCCATTGCAGATTGCCAATCTGGCTGCAACGATAGCCAACAGAGGATGGTATTACGTGCCTCACGTAGTGAAGAAGGTTCAGGGCGAGCCTCTTGACACAACATATACGCGACGTCACTATTCGAAGGCCAAGCGTGAGGCCTACGACTATGTGGTGGCAGGCATGCGTGCCTCTGCCACCGGTGGTACGTGCCATGAGCTGTCACGTTATAACTTCGTGGCATGTGGCAAGACGGGTACAGCCCAAAACAAAGGGCAGGACCACTCAGTATTCATGGGCTTTGCTCCCATGGACAAGCCCAAGATCGCTGTCGCTGTATATGTGGAGAACGGTGGCTGGGGTGCAACCTATGGCGTGCCTCTTGGCGGACTTATTATGGAACAGTATATTAACGGGAAACTCTCGGAGGCCTCAGCAAAGAGGGCCGACGAATTCCAACACAGGCACATATCGTATGGCACAACTCTCAGGTAAACGACAGACAAGCGTATGGCGCTCCGTCGACTGGTGGACGATACTTCTATATATCGCACTACTCTCCTTCGGCTGGATCAGCGTCTGTGGTGCCAGCTATTCGTATGGTGAGACGGACATCTTCTCGCTGGCCACACGCTCGGGCATGCAGATTGTATGGATAGGCACCAGCATCATGCTGGGATTCATCATTCTGATGCTCGACGACAGATTCTACGACACATTCGCCTACATCATATACGCGCTGCTGCTGTTGTTGCTCTTTGCCACCATCTTTAACCCACACACTATCAAGGGATCACGCTCGTGGCTGGTGATGGGACCACTGCGCCTGCAGCCTGCGGAGTTTGCGAAATTTGCCACAGCCCTGGCCTTGGCTAAGCTGATGTCGACCTACGGCTATAATATCAACCAGTGGAAGCACTTCGCGGCCACGCTGGCACTGATCTTGCTGCCCATGCTGTGCATTGTCCTGCAGCGTGAGACGGGTTCGGCACTGGTCTATCTCGCCTTCTTCCTGATGTTCTATCGCGAGGGCATGCCAGGCAGTATCCTTTTTACAGGTGTCGCCATGGTGGTCTATTTCGTCGTGGGCATCCGCTTTGCAGATGTCACCATCGGAGACTCTACGACATCGGTGGGCAAGTTTACCGTCATGCTGCTTGTACAGCTATTTACCATCGGCATGGTATGGGTCTATTGTAATCGTAGCATTGCCTGGCGCATGCTGCTCTATTGCACAGGACTGACGCTGGCATCGCTGTTGCTCTTGAAGATACCCTTCGACATCGTCTACATCCAGCTGGTCATGGTAGCCATCATGATTGGCTATATCGTTTGGGAAGGACTGGGCACGCGTCTGCGCAGCTATTTCTTTATCGCCCTCTTTGCACTGGGTTCGGTGTGTTTTTTCTATGGTGCCGACTTTATCATGAACAATGTCATGGAGCCTCACCAGCGCTCGCGTATCAACGTGTTACTGGGTCTGGACGAGGACCTGCGAGGAGCAGGCTATAATGTTCACCAGTCAGAGATTGCCATCGGCTCGGGTGGTCTGGAAGGCAAGGGTTTCTTGAATGGTACGCAGACGAAACTGAAGTTTGTTCCTGAGCAGGACACCGACTTCATCTTCTGTACAGTAGGTGAAGAGGAAGGATTCCTAGGCTCTGCAGGTGTATTGCTGCTGTTCCTGGCATTGATATTGCGGCTCATCCATTTGGCAGAGCGGCAACCATTCCGCTTCGGACGTGTCTATGGCTATTGCGTGCTAAGCATTTTCCTGTTCCATGTTTTCATCAATGTAGGCATGGTGCTGGGTCTCACGCCAGTCATCGGCATTCCGCTACCCTTCTTCAGCTATGGTGGCTCGTCGCTGTGGGGCTTTACGTTCCTGCTGTTTATCTTCCTGCGACTGGATGCCAGCCGTAATCTCATCAGGAGTTAGCGACTCAATTTGACTCCGACATCGGAGATACCAGGCAGAATCTCACGCTTCATATCGTGGCGGATGGCAATGTATAGACGGTCATCCTTGTGCAGCGACAGCGTAGTGAGGTGAAAGAGATACTGATAATGGCTGACACCACGTCCCTTTGCATTGCCCTGCTGATCAACCACGATGCAGCTAAGGGTGTCACGACGCATATCGCCAGTTGGAAAAACGCGCTGTTCCACCACCAGGTTAAGGCCCGTAAAAGGATAGTCGCCACTGATGCGCAAACCAATCTCTTCCCTGTACTGGCCATCCCTCAGGATGGGACCAACATGGTACGTCAGCGTATCGTTACGTTCCCAGCCAGACAGCGGGGTATGCTCATAGTGGTTGTAAACGGTGTCCAGCTGACAGGCCATAACCAGCCAACAGACACACGCGCACGCGAGATATAATATGTAAGTGCTAATTCTTCGCATCCTTCGACTGTGCCTTCTGCGGTTTCTTCTTCTTACGCTTTTTCTTTGCACGGTCAAAGCGGTTGATGTTCTCCTGCGTAGCCAAGTCGACAGGACGCTGAGGTTCGTTCTTATGTCCATCCTCGTGCAGTGAATCGGGCTTTTCTCCACGACGGTTCATCTCAATAACCTCTCTGGCCCTTGCTGCAGAAATGGTCTCTAAGTTGGCTGCAATATTCTTATCGGTAGAATAAGTGACAAGACCTGCCAGAATATCAGCCTTGAAATAGAAATAGTCGTTGTCGAGCGTCTGCAGCTGCACTTCCTTTGGCGGCATCTTACGACTGGCTTCCACATAGTCGTCGACCTCGTAGTTCAGACAGCACTTCAGCTTGGCACACATACCAGCCAGCTTCTGCGGATTCAGTGAGATGTCCTGATAGCGTGCAGCCTGTGTACCCACACTGACGAAGTTCTTCATCCAGGTGGCACAGCACAGCTCACGGCCACAGGGACCTGTACCGCCAATACGTCCTGCCTCCTGACGTGCACCAATCTGCTTCATCTCAATACGAACGTGGAACGTTGCTGCCAGGTCTTTGATAAGCTGGCGGAAGTCCACACGCTCATCGGCGATATAATAGAAGATGGCTTTGTTGCAGTCGCCTTGATATTCCACGTCGCCAATCTTCATCTTCAATCCCAGTCCCTTGGCAATCTGACGGCTCTCAATCATCGTGGCATGCTCGCGTGACTTGGCCTCATAGAATTTCTCCATGTCCGTGGGACGTGCAATACGGTAGATGCGACGGATATCGTCTGCCGACTTGAGATTAGCTTTCTTCAGCTGCAATTCCACCAGACGCCCGGTAAGCGTTACCACCCCAATGTCGTGACCGGGATTGGCTTCAACGGCTACGATGTCACCCTTCTTCAGTTCTAGTTTGTTGACGTTGTGATAGTAGCCCTTACGGGTATGCTTGAACTGCACCTCCACGAGGTCAGTAGTGTCTGTATTGCCGGGGACATCAGCGAGCCAGTCGTAGGTATTCAGTTGTCTGTCTTGTCTACCCACGGCCTGATGGCACAGTCCTCTGTCGCATCCGGTCATAATTTTAAGGTCTTTTTCCATTTATTTCTTTGTCGTTATTTCGTTATTACGTTATTTCGTTATTTTCGTGATGATGTCACTTTTGTATCAGCAGGACAATCATTTGCAGGGCGAAGTCGTAAAAGACAATTTTGCCGTTGGCATTCTGTCCGATGTCGCGGATGGCCAAATTGGCCAGGTCTGTTATCGGCAGAATATTGCCCTCGTTGATGAAGCGGGCGAAATTCTTGGCAAAGTCCTCTTCGCGCTGTGTCATATAACAAAGCTCCTCGCGATGGAAGTTGTACATGAAGTTCTCGCGGATCAGTCGGAGGAAATACTCCAGGAAACGCTTCTGCTTCTCACGTCCCATCGATGCCATACGCTCGGACCACGCCTTCAGGTCTTTCACCTTACGCTGATAAGCCAGTCGCATCAGTGTCTGAAACATGTCCAGAAACAGCTCGTTCTCAGAGTCGGTGCCCAGCATCTCAAGAGCCTTCAGCCAGTTGCCGTTGGCCATACGGGTAATACGTCGTGCCTGATCTTCAGCAAGACCGCGTTTGTCGATGAGTGCCTGCTGGATATCAGCGTCAGTGATCTTCTTGATGTCAATACGCTGCACACGGCTGCGGATGGTCTCCAACAGACGGTCAGGTTCTTCCGACACCATCAGGAAGATGGTCTGCGAGGGTGGTTCTTCCAACAACTTCAGAATCTTGTTGGCACACTCGATGTTCATGCGTTCAGGCAGCCATACCACACTGACTTTATAGCCACCCTGACTGGATTTCAGCGACAGCTTTCTGATGAGGTCGTCGCTCTCACCGGCTGTGATGATAGCCTGCTGGTTCTCCCCACCCATCTGTTCCAGCCATTCGTTCATGGTGAAATACAAGCCACCCATCACCAACTCGTGCCATTCTGACGCGAAGTCGTCGCTCACAGGCTTGTGGTCTGAACTCATCGAAGGCAACTTGATGGTGGGATAAGTGAAATGAAGGTCGGGATGTTCCAGCTTCTGCAGCATGGGCGACAGCTGACGCGGTACAGGTTCACCCCACATATCTACTGCTGGCTGCTGGTCGTTGAGCGACAGCAGATACTGTGCAAAGCCTACGGCGAGGGCCAGCTTGCCACATCCCTGAGGACCACAGAGCATGATGGCATGTGGCAGACGACATTCGTCGGCCATCTGCATCAGACGCTGTTGCGCCTCCTGTTGCCCTATCACTTGCTCAAAAACCATTTTCTGTGCAAAATTAGTTAAAAAGTGTGGTATTCCCAAGATAATTTCAAAGAAATTGCTTACTTTTGTAATCTCTTAACGGAAACAACTAAAATTATAACATATGGAACAACCACAAACTGGTAGCAAAGCCTACCTTATTTCAATTGTCATGGTCGCCGTACTCGGTGGCTTGTTATTCGGTTACGACACCGCTGTGATTTCCGGAGCAGAAAAGGGCTTGCAGGCCTTCTTCAAGGAGTCTAAGGACTTTGCCTACAGTGACGGCTGGCACGGTTTTACGTCGGCTAGCGCATTGATAGGCTGTATCATCGGTTCGGCGTTGTCAGGTTTCCTGGCAACGCATCTGGGACGTAAGAAGTCGCTGATCATTGCAGGACTGCTGTTCTTTATCTCGGCATTGGGATCGATGGAGCCTGAGTTCTTGTTCTTTGAGCATGGCACCCCAACCTATTCACTGCTCATCATGTTCAACATCTATCGAGTCATCGGTGGTATCGGCGTAGGTCTGGCATCAGCCATCTGTCCGATGTATATCAGCGAGGTGGCACCATCGAACATCCGTGGTATGCTTGTGTCGTGTAACCAGTTTGCCATCATCTTCGGTCAGCTGGTGGTCTACTTCGTCAACTTCTTCATACTCGGCGACCATATCCAGCCGCTGGTGGAGGAGATGGGTAAGGGTCTGGCAGCCATCAACCCCGCTGCACAATGGACTGTTACCACAGGTTGGCGCTACATGTTCGGTTCTGAGGCTGTGCCTGCAGGACTCTTTGCCCTGCTGATCTGCTTCGTGCCTGAGACACCGCGTTACCTCGTCTCCGTGGGACAGGACGACAAGGCACTGAAGGTACTGACAAAGATCAACGGTGCAGAACGTGGTGCCTACGTGCTGAAGCGCATCAAGGAAACAATCACTATTAAGATAGAACCAATCATGACCTACGGTGCCATGTGCATCTTCGTCGGTATTATGCTGAGCGTGTTCCAACAGGCTGTCGGCATCAATGCCGTGCTGTACTATGCACCGCGTATCTTCGGCGACATGGGCATGGAGAACCCGATGGTGGTCACCGTCTTCATGGGTATCATCAATATCCTCTTTACGCTCGTGGCTATCTTCACCGTCGAGAAGTGGGGACGCAAGCCGCTGCTGATCTGGGGTTCGTTGGGCATGGCTTTGGGTGCCTTCGGTGTAGCCGTGACGTTCGGACATGCCGGTATGGAACTGCTGACGGCCCTGTCCATCATGGTCTACTCGGCTTCGTTCATGTTCTCGTGGGGACCCATCTGCTGGGTGCTCATCGCCGAGATATTCCCCAATACCATCCGTGGACAGGCAGTAGCAGTAGCAGTGGCTTTCCAGTGGATTTTCAACTTTATCGTCTCCAGTACCTTCGTGCCCATGTTCAACATGCACCTGACCGAGGGCGATGACTTCGGCCACTGGTTCACCTACGGCCTCTATGGCATCATCTGTGTTGTGGCAGCTATCTTCGTATGGCGCCTCGTTCCAGAGACCAAGGGCAAGACACTGGAGGACATGAGTAAGCTCTGGAAGTGGAAGGGCTACGATGTCGTTAACCGTGTGGAGAAAGTATTTGAATAATAATAAATGGAAAAGATTATGAAGCGAATTCTTATAGCAGAAGACAACGACAGCAACTACATGTTGATGACGTATATCCTGAAGAAGTATTTTGAATTCTCCCGTGCACGTAATGGACAGGAGGCCGTTGACTTGGCTCTCAGCGAGAAGCCCGACCTGGTTCTCATGGACATTAAGATGCCCGTGATGGATGGACTTGAGGCCACGCGCAAAATCAAGGCTGAGCAGCCCGACCTGCCCATCGTAGCCCTCACTGCCAACGCCTTCGACAGCGATCGCCAGCTGGCATTCGAGGCAGGTTGTGACAACTTCCTTGCAAAGCCCGTCAATGCCGAGCTTTGCATCAAGACCATCCAGAAGTATTTGGGTGAGTAACATCACCTCCTGATAAAAACAGTAGCAGCTACAATCCGACGGACTGTAGCTGCTATTGTTATTGTGCGTATCTTGATACGGTTATCTGGTGGCTGCCACCTTCTTGCCGTTCATGATGACGACACCCTTGTGGCTTTCGCCAATACGGCGACCACTCAGGTCGTAGCGGATGGCTGTCTGCGCTCCCATGTCTGTGCTGACAGCACCGATGCCAGCAGCAATCAGCGTGGGTTCGATGGTCAGGATCTTCGTGTCAGGATTAAAAGTGAAGCTGACATCGTACGTTCCAGCCTGTTCAATGGGGGCAATGACATTACTGCCGTCCATGACGCCATCGGCACCATAGTTCTCAGCCCACGAGTGGTTCACGGCCACCTTACAGGCTATCTGTCCTGCAGGCAGTTTGATGCTGGTCTTCTTATATACGAAGTTAGAGCCTTCCTCCCACATGTTGTTGGCATCGGACTCCACATCCCATTTTCCACCAAAGAGGGTCATACTGGCCTCGTCATCGTCTACTGGCTCCTCACCACCCAACAGCTGGAAGGCACCAACCAGCGAATAAACCTTCTCGATGACTGCTTCACCTGTCTTCGCAGGCACAGCATCCACGGCCTGCGTCTCAGGATTGAAGGTTAAGACGACGTCATAGGCACCGTCTTCAGGAACCGTGAACGAAGCATTTTCTTGAGGATAGGCTTCACTCCAGGCGTGGTTGGCACAAATCTTGTACTCCACTGTTCCTTTAGGCAATGCTTTGTTCTTCAGTTCCAGCTTATACGTGCCATCGCTCTGCTTCGTCAAGTCGTTGGCCGTGTTCGTCGGATCCCATTTTGTGCCAAACAGCTCAACGGAAGAGCCTGCCACCGTCCAGGTCTTTTCACCAATGACGGCACTCCCCGTCTTCACTGCTTCTACCGACAGGTCACTAAATTCGACATTCAGCGAGAACGTGACAGTATAAGTGCCCGTTTCTTGCACTGTAAGGTACTGGTTGGCAGAGCCTGAGGGAACAGACGTGGTCCAAGCATGGTCCTTGACAGCCTTGTATCCATACTGGACACCTTTCTCCAACACGCAACCCTCCTTGACGAGGACATAGTTCGACTCTCCGCTTTTCGTCATGTCGTTCTCTGTGGCAGTGGGATCCCATTCCGCACCACAAAGAGCAGCAACACCTGCAATCGTCCACGTCTCTTGTGCTACAGCCCCTACCGTTGTCAGCAGGGACATCAATACTAAAGTAAACAGTTTTTTCATACGCCTTAAATTTATAGTTAGTGAATATTATCGCTGCAAAGATAATAACTTTTTCTCAGATTTCAACCCTTTGGGCAAAAAAATATGAAATTGTTTTGTATTGTTCTCACTTATTCGTATCTTTGCCCCATCAAAATCTACGAAAATGAAAAAGGTAATTATTTGTTTAGTGCTGGCGATGATGTCAGTAGCCGTTTACGCTCAAAGCGTTGTCGGCAAGTGGGTAACAGAAGGCGGAGAGTCTCAAGTTGAGATTTACCAAAGTGGTGACAAGCTGAACGGCAAAATCGTCTGGCTAAAGAAAGGCGATGGTCAGCTCGACGTCCACAATCCCGACAAGAAGCTGCAGAGTCGCAAGCTGGTGGGCACCAACATCCTGACAGGTCTGACAAAAAAGGACAACAAGTGGGAAGGTGGCAAAATCTACAACCCCAAGAACGGCAAGACTTACAAGTGCTCCATCTGGCTCGAAGGCAACAACCTGAAGGTTCGTGGCTACGTCGCCATGTTCTATGAGACCCAGACATGGACTAAGAAGTAAGCACCATCCGCTGGGTTATAGTGTCTATATTTGGTGGTTTCAGAAATAATATGTATATTTGCACCATAATTTAAAGGAGACAAATATGAACAACGCAGATTTTTGGGCAAGAAGCTGTAATCGAGCAATGGGCCAAGGCAGTTGGTCTTTGGACGGATTGTGTTGAAGAGTTAATCCCACTATTGGCCTGATTCTATGTGCTGACACAGACGATGATGTGGCACACCACTCTGTGTTGAACGGTAGCGACCAGCTCTATGCCGCCAAGTATCTTACTTATATGCCGTCGAGAGCAGATTTGCGTCGCGAGATTGAACAGCAAAAAGAGTTCTTCCTGTTACAACATAAGGGACTGGATTAGAGAACCGTCCCGTGATTCTCGCTAAGGGTAGCGTGGAACTTACTCTCGCTGAGAGAATCTGGGATATAATACTTGAGATTGTCCGCGAAATCGCAGAGTGCTTCAATATCGAGGATGAACAGATCCTTGATATGCTTGTGAACAGGTCGGACAAACTCTCTCATTTTATTGAAATCTATCAATTAAAACTGGCAAGTTAGGAACTTGCGAAACTTGAATTAAAATATAGTATATATGAATAAGGTCGTACTAATTACAGGTGCAACAAGCGGAATAGGTCTGGCTTGTGCAAAAAAATTTGCAGAGAACGGTGACAGGCTGATTCTGACAGGAAGAAACGAAAGCCGACTGGCTGACATCAAAAAGGAACTGGAAGGAAAAGGCTCTGATGTGATGACATTGACCTTCGACGTGAGAGACCGTGAAAAGGCTGCTAAATTCATAGAGATGTTGCCAGCAGAATGGCAAGAGATAGACGTGCTGGTGAACAATGCAGGACTGGCTCTCGGACTTGAGCCGGAGTATGAAGGCAATCCTGACGACTGGGAGACCATGATTGACACGAACATCAAAGGGCTGTTGACCATGACAAGGCTCATCGTGCCGGGCATGGTTCAGCGCAATCGCGGACACATCATCAATGTCGGCTCCGTAGCTGGCGATGCCGCCTATGCCGGTGGAAATGTCTATTGTGCCACCAAGGCAGCAGTAAAGGCCCTTTCTGACGGATTGCGTATCGATGTGGCCAACACAGCCATTCGTGTCACGAATCTGAAGCCAGGCCTGGTGGAGACCAACTTCAGCAACATCCGCTTCCATGGTGACAACAACCGTGCGGCCAATGTGTACAAAGGCATCAAGCCCCTCACTGGCGACGATATTGCCGATGTTGCCGTTTACGCCGCCAATGCACCAGAGCATGTACAGATTGCAGAGGTGCTGATTCTGGCCACTCACCAGGCCAGCGGCAGTGTGATTGTCAGAAAGTAGCCCTTCCCCTGCATTCTACTCTTTGCCGTCAAGCGGATATGGGAACGTATAACCTTCTATGCCATTGGCTTTGTATTCACCATTGATAAACATGACGCGCCAGGGGTAGTAGGCTTTCATTGCCTCGGCCATCTCAGCGGCAAGCTTCGGATTGTCACCGGGTCTGAGCACTCTAATCTCACAATCGACCAGATGACCTGTAGCATCGACCTGTGCCCGCCTGACAGAGAAGACAATCCGCTTCTGACCGGCCAGTTCAGGATACTGCTCGATGTGCAGGGGGAACATCTCAGGAAGGTCAGAATTGCGTTTTCGAGGAAATTGCCTGGGGGGATTTGCCTCAGGGTGGTACTCATCGAAGGCGAAACCCTCAACGACATAGTTCTGATAGTCTTTCACCCCACGGACCTTCCCTTGCCCGATGCTGATCATCCGCTCGTTTTCGTAGTTTCTACGATAGCCGTCATGCACATAGTAAATCATCTTCCCTTTTGCCACGCGGATGTCACCATCGAGCCAGGTGGCAACAATACGTTTTCCTTCAACGTATTTCTTAAAAAGGCGACGCAGGGTTTTAGACGGCAGACTTTCAGTACGGCCCAATCGATCTGAGCCATCATATATCATGTACTGGACGCTATCCAAACAGAGTTTGTCCTTCCAGATGCTCCAATATGCTGTATAGCCTGACCAATTAGCCGTCGACCAGCCGCGGTCTTTTGGCAATGCTTCTTTCAGTTCACGACTTAATACGGAGTCCGCATAGACAGGCTTGCCCAGCAGTATCCATTGTACGCCGTCAATATAGATAACGTCACCTTCCTGCGCTGTAGCATACGTGGAGAGGCTTATGAATAGCATGGTGATACAGAAATAACTCTTTTTATTCATGATTCTATTGTTTAATGGTTTCGTAAATGGTTAGGGAAACAGAATGGGCATCGAATATCTCACGTTGCATGACTTGCCGTTCATCTTGCCGGGCATCCATCTTGGCATCAGACCAATCATGCGCATACTCTCTTCACTCAGTTGGGTGGCAATCTGCTCCTTCACCTGTTGCTGCATCTCTTCGCTCTCTTGGCTCAGGCGCTGGTCGTCGTAACTCATTCGCATGAGCTTTACCACTTTGATGTCAGAGATGTAGCCAAGGCTGTCTACCAGGAAGGTCGTGATGACCCTACCCTTTGCACCATATTCCAGAGCCAGGCCGTCATAGCGCTTGTTGGTCTTGAGGAACTCCTGCAAAGCACGATAGCCTCCGGGATAGCTGGGCGCCTGTTCGACGCTGCTGAAGACCTTGACGGACTCCTCAGTTGTCTGATGGGCGCCGGATGTCTCTTCTTTCTTAGTGTCCGAAGGCGTTGTCATCGCCAGCTGACCGGCACCTGAATGTTGCCCGGTCTTTAGCGTTTGCTTAGTCTTTGGAGTTTCCTTCGTAGCATCCTTTGTGGCAAGTGTGTCTTCTGGCAGAGGTGTTGCCGCATCTGCTTCGGGAATACTTGACGCGACAGCCTTTTCCGCTACAGCCACCATCGTGTCTGCCTGTTCGTCAGCGCCTTTGCCAAAAAGGAAGATACCAGCTATCAGTGCGATGGAGGCTGCGATGGATAGTCCCCACAGCACAACACGCTTGTGCGACGGGGTTTCTTCCTTTCCGATGACCTCGCGCTCAAACTTGGCCCACTCCGCATCCACGTCGGGCATGCCTATTTTCTTGTCAATATCTTCCGTCTTCATCTTACTTTGCATTTTTAAAGGTTTCACGAATCTTTGCCAACGACCGCGTGATGTGTTTGTTAACTGCCGCCGTACTGATACCGAGTACCGTAGCCGTCTCCGCATAAGTCATTTCCTCGTCATAGTGCAGCTGCAACACGCGCTTGTCCTGCTCCGTCAGGTTGTCATCGATAATTTGCTGCAGTTCGTGCAGCAGCTCCTCGCGTTCTTCATCCCGACATGCTACCTCATCTCGCTGCAACGCTTCCTCCATCTGGCGCCTGAGTTGCCGCTGTCGAAGGATATGCAGGCACTGGTTGCGTGTAGCTGCCAGCAGATAGCCCCTGAGCTGAGAATCGCTCACTTTTGGCTTGCCTTTCCACATCTGGGTGAACACCTGATTCACGGCATCCTTCGCATCGTCTGCATTCTCTACCATCGAGAATGCCATGCGATACATCAGCGGATAGTTGTCCTTGAACAGGCGTTCAAACCATTGTTTACTATAGTCCATACTTCTTGTTTGTCTCTGATTCAACTATAAGACCCTCGTAAGGCAAAACCAAATACCCCTATATGCAAAAAAATTCATAATTGTTTATTGTTCTGGTGGCAAAGGTACAAATAAACAAATAAAAAAACTCTGTTTTAGCGAAAAAAAGTATAAATGAGAGTTGAGAATGTGAAACATGCGAAAGTAGAATATAATTACCATATAATTAACCATATAATTGCTGCGCTTGGAATTCATGGTCAATTCGTGGTAATTCGTGTTTTTAAATATATTGGTCGGCCTATCGGCCTCAAAATTTAACAAAATCTATTTCAAAATTATACAAAATTCTTATTAAACATGTAATTACCATGTAATTTACCATATAATTCTACTTTCGGATGTTGATGGCTAACGAAAAACCTTGAAAACCGGCTGGCGCCAATAACTATCACCTATCACCTTAAAAATTGTTTTTTAGCGCGAAGCGCGATGGTTTTTCCACGACGATGGCAAGGTTTGGGAACCAAACCGAGATGGGCTTCCGCGATGTGCGAGAGCGTGCTCTCAGGCACAAGCGTGGAAGGACAGCACATCAGGCCAAAGGCCGAGGCCATCAGGAGTGGGGTTTTATTGGTTTTTGTCTTCATCAAACTAAATCCCGAAAGTTGGGTAATGATGGAAAATGACATGTTAGTCGGTGGGTAAAGCCGAGTTAGTCGGTGGGTAGCGTTGAGTTAGTCGGTGGGTAGCGTCGAGTTAGTCGGTGGGTGTTGGTTAATGGTTATTGGGGAACGTCATTGCACCGATGCCTTCTATGGGTTGTCCGGATAATGCTTTGCTGGTGTTCCGCTGGCACTTTCGAGACGTTCCGATGGCACTTTACCCCCCTAAACCCCTATCGGAACGAGTCGAAGGTGCCGTGTCTTGCCCTCGAAGGAGTGCCTTCTTCCGCTCCTTCCGATGCCTTCTAACAGGGTGTAGGGAGCAAGCGAACGAGGTGAAAGTGCCGTGGGGACAGGGGTTAGGTGCCGTTCCGACGACCTTGCGCCTATACGCAAAATGCTTTACGCCTATACCAAAAACACTTTACGCCTATACCCAAAATGAAAAGTACTACCCAAAGCTGGTGCTCGATTGGTGCAGGATGGTAGCTCGATTTTTTACAATCCTGCACC
>JAEEGH010005719.1_pt1 | contig 31008 bp, 14 predicted proteins | sample 9134181 | NCBI WGS metagenome assembly JAEEGH01 (sample SAMN16246544, study PRJNA631951) | gut metagenome | biome: gut microbiome; feature: rumen; material: DP-attached | host: Bos | place: Iran: Karaj | collected 2018-10
CTAAGATTGCTTTAACGGTCCTGTGCCCCAGGGTGGCCTTGTCCTGGGGGTGGATGTCGTTCCACTCGCCAAGGTCTGCGTTGGGCACAAGATATACGCCGTCTACCTTCTCCGCGGTGCGGCGCTGTTCTTTCTGAACGCGGTTCCAGCCCCAGTCCGTATCAGTGAGCTCGGAGTGCTCGAAGGCGGCCAGTTCTATTATGTAAAACGGCAGGTCCGGAGTATTGAGCTCTTCCCTGCGGGTGCGTACCAGCGTTTCCAGGAGGTTTCCATAATCTGCGGCGTTCCAGGTGTTGCTCTCTCCCTGGTACCATATGAAACCGGAGAAGGCGAAGTCCTTCAAAGGTGCCTCCATGGCATTGTAAAGGCCAACGGGCTTCCAGCGGAGGAACACCTCCGACTCACGGGCCGGCATCCTCCTGCCCGGCTTGTGCTCCCAGCCCTTGAGGAGGGAGACCTTGCCCTTGGGAGTCTCTACGCTGTACTGCTTGTCCGGGACAAAGCCGGGGGCATTGCCGCCGCATGCGTAAAGATGAATCTCCACTGTGTTCTCCCCTTCCCTTAGTATGCCATCCGGCACGCTGTAGTTACGGGGCGGGTACATGTATGTGGTATTTCCAACATAGTGCCCGTTCACGAAGGTAGAGTCTGCATCTATGATGGCGCCAAGGTGCAGCACCGCAGGGCCCGCCCAGCCCTTGGGGAGGCGGAAACTGCACCTTAAGAAATGGCTGCCATATATATTGTCACCGTTACTGTCCACACCCCATGACCTGGAGAAAATGTCAACTCCTTTCCATTTTGCCGACTTGTTGGCGGGAAGGGCATTGTGGGCGTTCTGCCAGTCCACGTAAAGATGTGCGTTGAAATTGTTCAGGCTGTCAAGGACTCCCGGTTTGCGAAGGAAAGCAAGCTCCTCCCTGGAATAGGAAGGAAGGACGTCTTCACGCAGCCAGGCCTCTATGGGAGAACCGCCCAGCGAGGCGTTGACCATTCCCACGGGAATGCCGGTCTCTTCGTTCAGATACCTGGCGGTAAAGTAGCAGACAGCACTCCAGCCAAGGCCGGTGGCCTCACTGTCCAGAACCTGCCAGGAGCACTCAGGAAGGTCTTCACGGGGGCCGTCAAAGTCATATACCTGCGGTACTTCCAGATACCGGACATTGGGATTGGAATAGCCCTTTATCTCCTCTGCAACCGCATCCAGGCAGCGGTTTACGGGAAGCTCCATATTGGACTGGCCGGAGCACAGGAACACGTCTCCCACCAGGATGTCTTCAAGGACGATATCGTTCACAGAAAGGGTGTAGGGACCGCCGGCGGGAGTGGCGGGGAGCTCCGCCCTCCAGGAGCCGTCACGGCCCGCCCTTACGCTAAGCTTCTCTCCCTGCCACTGCAGAGTAACCTTTGCACGGGGTTCCGCCTTGCCCCACACCGGGACGGGACGGTCCCGCTGGAGCACCATGTGGTCCCCGAAAACTTCAGGTAATGCTACAGGACTTATCTGACTGCATGAAGCCAGAACTGCAAGAAGGGTTACAAAAAGCGCTTTTTTCATGTTACAAAGTTATCAAAAAGGCCCCTGTAAAGGGGCCAGAAATGTTTCAGCGGTTTTCAAAAATAAACCACAAATGTTGTATTTGTTACATTTTATATAGAATTCATAACCTTACAGGATTATTCGAATAATTTGTCCAATTCCTCGCGGTCAGTGACGTCAGAATACTTGGCCACAAACTCCTTTGGAGACAGGCCGAAGTAACTCCTGAATGAGTTGGAGAAATAGGACGGCGTGGAGAAGCCAACGCGGTACGCAACCTCGGAAATATTCACCTTGTCGTGAACCAGCAGATAGGCCGCCTGCTTCATCCTGGTGCTCTTTATGAGGCTGGACGGAGAGATGCCCAAAGCTTCCTTCAGTTTGCGGTTCATGTGCACGCGGCTCATGCCAACTTCGCGGCTCAGGTCCTCAACGCCGAACTCCGGATTGTCCAGGTTCCGCTTCACGATTTCCATCACGCGGTCCATGAGGCCACCGCCCACGGGAGTTACCTTTACTTCGTCGTAGTCGTACTTGGTGCCGCCGGAGAACTTGCCGCGCATAGTGTCACGGGAGCTTATCACCTGCGCGATGGAACTCTTAAGAAGTTCGATGGAAAGCGGCTTTGACAGGAAGCGGTCCGCGCCGCTGTCTATACTCTCCAGATGACTTGTTTCGTCCGTGGACGATGTTAGGATAATCACCGGGATATGGTTGGTGACGGGGTTGTGGCGTATCTTGCGGCAGAGTTCCAGGCCGTCCATTCCGCTCATCACAAGGTCGGAGACCACGGCATCCGGCTGGGCTGCGGAAATATCGGCCCAAGCGTCCTGGGCGCCGGCGAAGGTCTTGACGTTGTAGGTGGAGCGGAGCTCGGCAAGGAGGTAGTCCCGGATTTCGGGATCATCGTCCACAATGACGATGCTCCTGCGGGACTTGACCACTTTGTCTGACGATTCTGCAGAGGGCGTGAAGGCGATGTCCTCCGTAGTGCGCACCATCTCTTCAGTGGTAGGCATCTTGGTGTATAGGTCCTTGTGGTGCGAGGTGTGGGACATTTCCTGCTCGGAGAGGTGGTCGCAGCCAACTGGCATTGTGACGGTGAAGCATACGCCATCTTCCGTGTTGGCGGCCGTGATGGCACCGTGGTGCAGCTCCACCAGCATCCTGGTAAGGCTTAGGCCCACTCCGCTGCCCATCTTGGCGTCAAGAACATCGGCCTGGAAGAAGCGGTCGAAGATCTTGTCCATATGGGTATCGTCAATGTGGGAACCGCTGTTGGTGATGGTGAGTCTCACCTCCTGGAGAACCTCCGGCGCAAGGGCTCCGCCGTTTTTCTCCGGGGCCGATATGCCTATGCTTATGCGCCCGCCGTCCGGAGTATGCTTGAAGGCGTTGGACAGGAGGTTGAACACAATCTTGTCAAAGTTGCCCTGGTCTATCCAGAGATTCTCCACCTCCGACGCGGTGTTCAGACTCAGGTTGATGTTCCTGGACGATGCCATATCGTCGAAAGACTGCATGATGTCCCTCACGAAGTATACGATGTCCGTCTCACGGAAGTACAGCAGCATCTTGCCCTCGTCCACCTTGCGCATATCCATTATCTGGTTCACCAGGCGCAGGATGCGGAGGGAATTGCGGTACATGAGGTTGTAGCGGTCCTTCTGATGGGGATCCTTCTCCGCTTCACGCATCTGCTTCAGGGGCGACATCAGGAGCGTCAGAGGCGTACGTATCTCATGGGAGATGTTGGTGAACATCTTGAGCTTGAGTTCCTTTATTTCCGATGCCTCACGCTCCTTCACGTGCTCCTTGCGACGCTTGAGGAAAAAGCGGACCAGCATCACAAGACCCAGGAATGCCAGGCAATACACGGCTATGGCCCACCAGGACAGATACCACGGGTACAGTATTCTAATAGGTACGGATGCGGAAGAATACTCCTGAGGCGTACCGTCGAAATATGCCTTGACGGTAAGGGTGTAATGTCCGGAAGGCAGATTGCTGTAGGACACCTCATGTGACGATGCCGGAATGGTGCGCCATTCCTGGTCAAACCCTTCAAGCTTGTACGTATAACGTATCTTCATGGGGTTGGTATACTCCAGTACGGAGAACTCCATGGAGAAGGTGTTGGAGTCGTTCGGAAGGGTGATTCCCTTGGCTGAATCAAAGTCAACCTCCTGATTCAGAGCGGTAAAGCGGGTGAAATACAACGGCGGTATGGAATGGACTTTCTGCAGTACCACCTGAGGGAAAAAGCTTGTAACCCCGTCGGTTCCGCCAAAGTACAGCTTCCCTTCCTTATCCTGGAGCGCCGCTCCGTGGTGGAACTCGTTGCCCTGCAGGCCGTCATAGGAATAGTAGCTTGTGAACGCGCGCGTCTGCTGGTTCATTCGGTTGAGACCATAGGACGTGGAAATCCAGAGCGTTCCGTCTCCGGCTTCCATGATTGCGGAGATGACATTGCTTGAAAGGCCGTCGGCCTCCGTGTAGTAGCGCACGGATGCGCCGTTGCGGTCACAGGCGGCAAGGCCCTCGCCGGTACCAATCCACAGAACGCCGTCGGACCCTTCGTGGAAACAGTATACACGGGCTTTTCCTAGTGCGTTCCCAACATCGTATGGATAAAGCCTTCCAACCACGTGGTTGTAGAACATGGGCCCGTTGTACGTACCTATCCAGACTGTTCCCATACGGTCTATATAGAGGGCACTCACCCACATATTGATATCTTCCGCCACTTTTTCCGTCACTTTTTCCGCGGAAGCATCCACAATGCTCATACCGGCACCGTAAGTACCCACATACAGGAGGTCTCCAAGCGGGTCATATGCCAGACAGCACAGGTTATCTGTCCCTATGTCCTTCGAGCCGGCAAAACGCCTCAGCCCGCGTGAGGACGTATATGTGAAAAGGCCGCCAAGATAAGTGGCTATCCAGAGTTTGCCGCTGCGGTCGAAAACCATATCGGTTACGGAATCTACCGTGAGTCCGGTGGAAGCGGCGTCAATTATTTTCCTGCTGCCGTCGGGGGCTATTATGTGGACTCCGCCGCCGTCGGTGCCAATACAAATGGATCCGTCACGGGGGTCTTTGGCCACTGACGATACGCAGCCATAGTCAATCCTGGTGTACTCAAAGCCGTACATAGAGCTTGGTATGACCATGACTCCGGTCTGGTAGGCGCCCACCCAGATATTGCCCTGATTATCCTCAACCAGGGAATGAACCTTCCAGCGGGAGATATCCCTGCCCACAGATGGAAGATCTGCGGGACTTAACCTGTCCGCGGCCATATCATATAACTTCAAGCCGCCCAGTTCCGAGCCAACCCAGAAGGAGCGGGTCCCCGCCCTGCTCAGGGTTCTGTTATACAAGAGGGAAAAAGCCTGGCAGGCCCTTGCCGCAGGGTCTGAAGACTGCCTTATGACTCCCTTTGATGCATCATATATGTACAGCCCGGTCATAGTGGCCAAAAGAACGTTGCCACTCACAGGGTCTTCCTCGAAAGCCTTGATCGCCACAGAAGGAGGGAAAGGGATGTCCTGCTTCTCCAGCGTGGAGGCGTCCACCACGGCAAGGCCTCCCGTCTCACCGGCTATCCATACCCAGCCCCTGGAGTCCTGGAACATCCGGAAAACAATGGCGGAGGCAAGGCTTGGGGACAATTTGCTCCGCCTCTCCTCCTTTGTTTTGTGACTTTCCACATCCAATATATAAACTCCGTGCTGGGAAGATCCCACCCAAACTTCCGTCTCTCCTATGCCTGTCTTGATTTCCTTGATAGCCAATATATGTTGCGTAGATCCGGGAAAGAGTGAATCATTGAGGTCTACACGGGTAAAACTGCGCAGTGAGGGATCGTACGTCTGGAGTCCCATTGACGTACCCACCCAGAACGTATCGCGACTGTCCTGAAAAGCGGTGAGGACAAGGTCGCTGGCAAGGGCGTCCTCCTTGTCACGGACGTGGCGGAAGGTAACGAAGTCCCGCCCGTCAAAACGGGCCAGACCGTTTTCCGTGCATATCCAGACAAAGCCCTGGGCATCCTGGCAGATGCTGTTCACCTGGCTGTTGGGAAGACCGAATTCCGTTGTATAAAGACGCGCCCGCTGTGCATTTGCCGTAAATAACGGTAACACACACAGCAATGTTACAATTGTAAGATGTTTCAAATGATGTTTCAAACGTACATGTTTCAGTGTCATGTTACAAATTTAACAAAAGTTTTGAAACATCGCACAAAAAAGAAGGCCAGCCTTGCGGCCAGCCTTCATTCTTAAGCTATAAGTGACTCTTAAAGGAGAATCACCTTGGTGATGGTAAATCCTACACCCTGGAAGCGGAGACCTTTAGCCTTGAGCTCGTCAACGGCTTCGTCCGGAACGGTAGCTTCGAAGTAACCGTCGGCATCAACCTTGGTACCCTGAAGTTCAGACCAGTCGCTCCAGTCATCGACGTGCTTGAAGATGGGGTTGTAGTCGTCACCCTTGCCGCTGATGAACACGCGGATGATATCGTCACCCATTACGGTTTCGAAATTCTCTGCAGGAATCACAAGTGTGGCGCTCCAGCTGTCAAATGCAGTCTCTTCAGTCCACAGGACCACGGGACCGGGAACCAGGACGACCTTTGTGATGGTGAATCCTACACCCTGGAAACGGAGGCCTTTTGCCTTGAGCTCGTCAAGGGCGGCTGCAGGGATGGCGGCTTCGAAGTAACCGTCGGCATCAACCTTGGCACTCTGAAGTTCAGACCAGTCGCTCCAGTCGTCAACATGCTTGAAGATAGGATTGTAGTCGTCACCCTTTTCTTTAAGGTATACACGGATGATATCTCCGGCCTTGGCTGTTGCGAACTTCTCTGCAGGAACAACAAGCGTGGCGCTCCAGCTGTCGAATGCCGTCTCCGTATCCCAGATGACGCTATCGCCAGTAGCCTTCTTCTCTGCGTAGAGACCAAGGACTGCGAAACCGCCACCGGTGAAGAGCAGATGATGCTCGTCAAGGATATCAAGCAGATCGGGAGCATCGCTCAACTTCATGGTAATGATCCATGTCTTTGCGTTGTTGTCCTTCATACGTTCGTTACCGGGCTGGATATCGGCAGATGTGTAGTTGGCTGCCCACCAGCCGTCGGTTATACGGACCTGAGGATTCTTACCGGAAATGTAAACATAGATGGTCTCATTCTTGATCCTGTCCCAGACCTCCTGAGGGAATGTGGCAACACACTCGTTATTGCCATCCATACCCTCCAGGCCAAAGCGGTACTTGGCATCCCAAGCTGCTTCTCCTATGCCCTTAGGATCAGGATTCTCCCAGAGAGCCTCCCAGTTGGAAGGAAGCGGATCAGGGATGAAGTCTCCAACCTTTACTGCGGTGAGCTTGTTGGTAGCAACGTCAAGGACGAGATCCCAATAGCCCTCACTAGGAACGACGATGTTGTCACCATCCTTCTTAAGGGCAAGCGTAAAGGTGTTGTCCTCTCCGTCTACAGCCTGGAATTCTCCGTCGGCACCCAGAATCTCAACATCGCGCTTGTCCATGCGGAACTTGAAGGCCTCTTCTTCATGAATCTCAACGGCGTTTGCTTTCCATGACAGCTGCTTGCCGTTGTCATTCATGTTGATATCCTGATCCCAGTTGGTACCTTCAATGTTGCCTACTATTGTCCATGCAAACCTCTCGGCAAGCGTTGCTGTGAAGCTCCATGTATTAAGGTCAAGGGCTACATCCCAGAAACCATACTCAGGGAGAGTGATACCCTTTCCGCCCTTTGCAAGTTTGCCTGCAAAAGAGTTCTCGGCATCCGCTGCCGCAGTGAGTTCACCGTCAAGGCCATAGACATTCGCCTCGTCTGTGCCCATGCGGAACTTGAACTCTTCGCCAAGATCGTAATGAAGCTTTGCAACTGTCCATACCAGTTTGTCTCCCTGGTCCTCAAGAACGGTGTTGGTATCCCAATTGCTGCCGCCAATGGTGCCATAAATGAACCAGTCAGTAGCTTTGTAAGGCCAGGCTTTCTGGATAACCTTGAACTCTCCGCGCTCAGTCTTGGAGCTGATGGTAACAATGGCTGCGCGCTTCGCCTCGGTGTTCTGCGCCACTTTCACCTTCACGGTGTTGTCTCCGGGCTTGCCGGATTCGGGGTCGAACTTGATCCAGTCCACTGGGCTGCTCACAAACCAATAATCAGGAGCGTTGAAGTCAAAGCTAATCTCCTCGCCTTCCGCCTTTACTTCCAGAGAGTCCGGTTGCACTGTGATGCTCTGGGAGATGACCACAGGCTCTTTCTCAAGAAGGTCGTCGCAGGCAGCGGTTCCAAGGAGAACCGCTGCTGCTGCAGCTATAATGTTAAATAATTTGTGCTTCATAGTATCAAACTAATTTACTGAATGAAGTATATTCTATTGGGGATATAGCCCTCACCGGTAAACAGCAGGTGCTTCTGGTCAATAGTGTCAAGGAAAGGAGTATCCTCAGAAATGTTGATTTCGATGTGATAGGTTCCGTCACCGTTGTCAATCATCCTTTCCGGAAGGTTCGCACCAATATCTCCTACAACCCAGGAGGCATCCCACCATCCGTTGGTGACACGGACGTTGAACCAATCTGCAACAGGAGTGAGCTGCAGGTAGAAGGTTTCGGTCTTGAGCCTGTTCCAGACATCCATGGGGAAGGCATAGATTTCCTCGCCCGTGGTAGCTTCCTCGGAAGAGAAGCGGTACTGGCCACTCCAGCTCACCTTCTCACCAAGTTCATTCGTCCAAACAACAACCTCAACGGGACCGTCACCGTCCTCGACCCAAACATCTTCGTAGACGTATATACCGATAGGAGTGAATCTATCACCGGTAATAAGCAGATGCTGCACGTCTATGACGTCCATGATAGGATCTCCCTCGAGCTTGATCTCTACGCTCCATGTCCCGTCTTCGTTATCCGTGAAGAAATCGCTGCCGGGCTGGAAGTCGGCACCTGTAAAGGTGGTGCTCCACCAGCCGGTGGTAATGCGGACCTGAGGATTGTTATCGTCATCGGCCTGTACATCCACGTAGAATGTACTGTTCTTTATGGAAGCATCCCAAACGGCATCGGGGAAAGCGTAAATTTCTTCACCTGTGCTGTTTGTTTCGTTGGAGAAGCGATAATCACTGCTCCAGCTTACATGGTTGCCGAGGCCGTTCTTCCACAGGAACTTCTTACCCTTCTCCCAGTGACCCACAGGCTGCTTGTAAGTGAATTCCGGAAGGAGGAATACCTTTCCGTCAATGGTGTACAGTTTTCCCACGAACTGTCCCTGATAGACTTTCTTAGGAATATAGTATACCAAGGAATTGGAGCCCTTGCGGTAGAAACCGGTGTCGGGAATAATCACAGGCTTCTCATCCTCGTCAAGGAGTTCAACCTTGTTGATGAACTCAAGGTCGTTGCCGTATACGGTGAACAGGGAGCCGCCTTTAACGGTTTCTTCCAGCTGAACGGAATAACCGGTAATAGCGGTATTGCCCACGGTGAGTTTGATCTTGCTCACCACTTCTTCTCCGTCTGCCTTGCGGAAGATAATGCTTCCGCCGTCAGCGGAAACGCCTGCAGGCACGACAACCTTGATAACCTCATTGGTGATAAGCTTGCTAGTGCTCACGGTAACGTTCTCCGGGAATATGATTTCCGAAATTTGATCGAAGCATGAACCGTAGATGGTCATCTCCTGTCCGGGAACCACTTTCGTGGGGGAGAAGGACTTGATGGCAAGAACGGATTCCGCCACCTCCGCCTCTTCCTGCTCCAAAAGATCACAGGCTGTAAAAGCTCCCATCAGAGCGACTGACAGAAACAGTCCAAAATATTTAAATATCTTCTTCATAGCTGTATTCCTTTTTTATTCTCCTGCGGGGGCCGATACATTATCCCATCCGGGATTCTGTTTGAGATTGGGATTCTTCTTCAGCTCTGACTGAGGAATAGGATAGAAGTAGTACTTGTCGTCCCACTGGCGGGTAACAGGTACGCGGGTAAGCTGGAGGTTTTTGCTGATACTTGCAACCTGGATGGTCTTGAAGTACTGCTCTCCCTTCTTCCAGCGGCGGACATCCCAGAAACGGTGGTTCTCGAATGCAAGTTCCACAAGGCGCTCACGCTCGTAACGGGCAAGCCAGGCATCGCCTTCCTCATTGAACCAGGGCATCTGAATGTCCTCGCGGTCACGGAGGACGTTGATTGCCTGGTTGGCAGTGAGACCGTAGGTGGCGTCATTGGCGCTGCCGGTGGCATGGAACACTGCCTCTGCATAGTTCAGGTAAACCTCTGCAAGGCGGAAGATAATCCAAGTGTGACGACGGCGAGTCTGGTTGTCTGCGGTAGTGACGCAGGAGCCGTCCACATACTTCCTGAGATAATAACCTGTAGGAGTAGCACCATATTTAGGAGAAGCATTGTAGCCTCCAAGGTAGGTCTGGATGGTCTGCTTCTGAGCACCGTTGGTGGGCCACTCGTCACCGTTCTTAACCACGGTGAGGGCGAAACGGGGATCCAGTCCGGCGTAAGGATCCGCGGTAAGGTCTATGACACCGGGATTACGCTGGGCAAAGGTCTGGCCGTTGCTCTTATACTCATACTGGTCCACAAAACTCTGGGTAGGGCAGTTGCCGGAAGAGCCATTCTCTACACCCACGGGATAGTTTGCCATCTCGAAGGAGTTGTTCTCACCACGGCCGATTCCGAAGATAATCTCCGGATTGAAGAAGGCGTCGTGGCCCCACAGGGAACCGTATGCACTTAGGCTCAGGCCCCATGTGCTTGCATTGTCAAGGATGACCTTGCAGGCCTCGGCGGCCTTCGCCCATTTGGTTTTATCGTTTTCCGGGTTGAACAGAGGAGATGCAGCGTAAAGCAGGGTACGAGCCTTAAGGGCGAATGCTGCTATACGGGTTGCGCGGCCCACCTCAGCACCAGGCTCCGTAAGATAGGAGATAGGGAGGTAAGGGGCAATGGCGTCAAGTTCGTTCACGATGAAGTCCACAATCTCACTTGCAGGCGCACGCGAGATGTTGTTTGCCTCTGCATTGGTGAGGGTGGAGACCACCAGAGGAACGTCTCCGTAAGCGCGAAGCAGCTCAAAATAGAAGTATGCGCGGAGGAAACGGAGTTCGTAAGGGAACAGTTCCATCTGCTGCTGCCAGGTGCTGTAACCGGAGTTGTACTGCCACTCGGTAAGGTCTGCCTGATATATCTTCTCCAGATACATGCAGACATCGGCTATGCCGGTGTAGCACTTGGTCCAAGTCCTGGAATATGAGTTGGCTGCGCTCCAGCCGCCGTTTACATAGTTGTTCACAGCACCGGTCTCAAGGGCGTACATGGCCTCGTCGGTAGCACCGGCAAGGAAGTATGCGCTGTTGGATTCGAACTCGTTGTTGTAGACCTGTGCGTAAACGTCGAAGATCATGTTTTTGATACCATTCTCGAAGTATTCGTAAGTCCATGCCTCGTCACGCGTGTTTTCCTCAGTATAGTTGAGATCCACACACGAGGCCGTAATGACACAGGCGAGAATGAATAAGCAAATTTTATTGAGTTTCATAATTCAATCTATATTAGAATACAACGGAAAGGCCTACGGTTACGGCTTTCATCACCGGATAGCCGGTGTTGAGGTTCTCGGCATCCATGCTGGGGATGTTGTCGATGCTCAGAAGATTCTGGCCCTGGAGGAACACCTTTGCGGAGGAGACCTTCATGCTGTTCAGGATGAAAGGAGGGAGTTTGTAGTAGACTTCGCAATCGCGCAGTTTGAACCACCTTACGTTGCGGTACCAGATAGTGGAGTTCTGGGCATTGTTTGCGACGCTGGTAGTGGAAAGGCGGGGATAGATTGCATTTGCACCTGCAACGTCGAAGCAGTTGTCGTAGTACTCCTGAGAGAGGTTCCTGTTGTCCGAGAGGGCGCCCCAGACACCGTCAACATACATGAGGTGCTTGATCTGGTTGCCTGCTCCCTGGAACGTGGCGTTCACGCCCAGTCCCTTGAACTCCATTCCAAAGTTGAATGCGTAGTTGAGGGAAGGGAATGCATTGCCATAAGCCATGGTCACATAGTCGTTCTCGTTGATGACGCCGTCTTCGTTGACATCCTGATATTTGATGTCACCGGGCTTCACCTGACCGAACTCCTGAAGAGGACTTGCATCGATGTCGGCCTGGTCCTGGAAGAATCCCATGGCTATGAGGCCGCGCTCTGCATCAGCGGGACCGCCGATGACGGAGAGGTTGGGATATGCAGGAGTCTCGATCCAGTTGAGAATCTGACTCTTCACGGCGGAGAGGTTGGCGCCGAAGTTAACATTGAGACCGTTGCTGTAGGTCTTGGCGAAGCGGAGACCCGTTTCAATACCGTAACTTGCAACGACGCCCTTGTCATCGTAAGCGGACTGGATACCAACCACATCAGAGTTCAGGGAGGCTGCGCTCACCAGGATGTTGCGCCTCTGCTGATAGAATGCGTCGAAGGTGAAGTCCACGTACTTGGCGAGCCTCATGTCCGTTCCCACATTTGCCTTGTAGGCGGCTTCCTGACGGAAGTCCGTGGTAGGGAACTGAGTAAGGAATGCACCCCAAGTGCCAGCGAAGTTCTGGCCATACCAGAACTGGCCGTGCGAGCTGTTCCAGGAAGCGAGCCAGAGGCCGTTTGCGGGAACGTAGTCGGTATGCTGGATACCGGCCGATGCACGGAGTTTGCTGTAGTTGACCGACTCGGATTCGGGGTTGTCCACAAGGATCCAACCAAGGCTCATGGTAGGAGAGAACGCCCATTTCGAAGGGTAGCAGCGGTTGGAACCGTTGGCTGCCAGGACGATATCGGCCATGAACTTGTTGGCGTGGTCGTAATGTGTATAGAGGTTGAAGTTCTCACGGTACCAGGTGTTGCTCTGGCCGTCGCGGACCTCGCTCTTCATATTGTAGTTGGCGTTCCATGCCAGGTTGTCACCGTTGCCAAGCTGCTTTGCATATTTGAAACCGGTATTGATGGTTCCAACGCGCCACTGGGAATCGACCCAATAATTAAAGGTAAGCTTGTCCTCCACGGTACCCATCACGGTTTCCTGGATTGCACCGTTCACATACTGGTCCCAGCCGTACTGGTAACCCTTGGTGCGGTTCTCTATGGTGTTGGAAGCGTTGTCGTAGGAGCCGCCCACGTAGAATTTGAGACCTTCCATGAGGAAGTCGAGGTCCTGTTCCAGGGTAACGTCGGCCCAGATCTGACGCTGGTGAGTCTTGGTGAAACCGGTACCGGTAGCCTTTGCTACCAGGTTGTTGTCGCCGTAAGCCTGGCTGCCGCCCCATACATCACCTGCGGTCTTGATAGGGAAAGCCAGAGCGGGAACCTTGTAAAGATGCCACCATGCATCGTTGGAGTTGATGTTGGGAACACCGTTGGTCTCCATGAAGATTGCAAGGATGTTGGTCTTTACCCTGGTGGTCTTGGTCACCTGGAAGTCAACGTTGGTACGGATATTGGCCTTGGAATACTTGAGCTGGGAGTTCCAGTCGCCCTGGTCCGCATTCTTGTACAGACCTTCGGCGTCGGTGTAGTCAAGTTGAGTGTAATACTCAACGTTCTTGGAGCCGCCGTACATGGAAATGAACGCGTGGGACTCGTTGGCTGTATTCTTGAAGACCTCGTCCTTCCAGTTTACGTTAGGATAGACGTAAGGGTTGCCGCCCAAGGTGAAATTCTTGAGCTCGTCAGCGGTGTAGGCGGGATCGAATCCGTCATTTGCCCTTGCCATGTTCAGAGCGTTGGCATAGTCGTATGCGCTCACCATGGGGGCCATCTCAGGATCGAACTGGAGCTTGCGGGAAGCGCCGGCCTTGAGGTTGAAACCGGTATCGGCTTTGCCGCGCTTTGTTTTCACAAGGAGCACGTCGTTGATACCTTCGTGTCCGTACATGGCCACGGCGGCGGCGTCCCTGAGGACGGTGACGCTCTCTACCTCTTCAACCGACAGGCGGTCGATGGGGCGTTCCTGGCCGTCTACAAGGATGAGAATATCCCTTTCACCAGTTGTCTGGACTCCACGGATGTTGAAGGAAGCACCTCTGCCTTCCTCGCCCTTGAAACCGGTGTTCTGGACAGCGGTAAGGCCAAGGAGTTTGCCATAGAGGGCATCGGCAAGGCTGATTGCCGAGGTACGGCTTAGTTCTTCAGCGGTGATAGTATAGGTTGCGGCAGTGGTAAGATACTCAGAGCTCTCAACCCCATAGCCCAAATCTACGGTCTGTGACTTCTTGTCACCGAGCTCGACTTGAGCGTTTACTGTCACAGGAACTGCGCAGAACCCCAACAGGCTGTATATAAGTATATTGCGTAATTTCATAATCGTGAAAATTTCTATTTATTACCAACCAGGATTCTGAGTAAGACCATATTTCTTCTGAACCTCGATACGGGAAACCGGATCAAGATACCATTTGTTTGTCCAGTAGCCCGGATCCCACCAGCGGCGGTGACCGTTGGTAATTTCAGGCTTCTCGTATTCAAACTTAGGCCAAGGAGTAGAAGGATCCCAAGTCTGGTCGCCATCGGTAAGGCGCTTGCCATCGGCATCCAAACGATAGATTATAATCTCATGAAGAGGTTTGGTAAAGAGATCCTGCCTCTTGCGGCGGACCATGTCGTAAAGACGGTCACCGCATTCGGAACCAATCTCGCAGTTACGTTCACGAAGGATTTCCTCAATGAGGTTAGCCTTGTTGGAGGTGAGGTTAAGACCGGTGTTCATTACCTCGATACGTCCAAGACCAACGCGGCTGCGGACAACGTGGAGATCGTCAAGGGCATCGGAGAACTTGCCTAACTCGGCCTCTGCCTCTGCCTTGATGAGATACATTTCTGCCAGACGAATGTAGGCGCATCCAATGAACTCGTCGTCCATACGGCCGCTCTGGTAGTCCAGCATCCACTTGAACTTCCTGTAACCGGAAGCGCAGTCGTCGGAGCCGATGTCACCGAACTGGTCTTTCTTGTAATACATGGCGCCGTTGTACCATGTGTCAACAAAGGTGAAGCCCTTGTCGCTGTAGTCGAATCCGGCGGGGAGAGAACGCCTGGGAACCAGTACGGTCTCGTACAGACGGGGATCGCGGTCTGCGAACATGTCTGCGCCGGTGGGGTTCTTGCCTGCTCCGTAAATATCGGAATAAGGGAACACGCGGCCGTCAGCCATGCCGAAGCACTCCTGGAGCTCGTTGGTAGGAACTGCACCGCCCTGACGATAGCAGTCAAGAGCGAAGCCTCTCCAGCCCCAGCCCCAACCGTTGTTCACGTTACCGTCCTGTACAGAACTGGACATGAGCTGAGTGGGATGGGCGTCGAAGAGTTTCTCGTGATTGGTTTCATCGTTGCGGTAGCGGTAAGCCCTGCGGAATGCAGCACGGTAACCGGCCTCATCGTTAGTTTTAGGCTGGATGAGAGCGTAGTAATTACCGTTGGCTTCATTGTCGGCAAAAAAGTCGTTGCAGTAGTCAAGGCAACGCTGCCAGAGGGATGCGTCATAACTTCCGAACCAAACGTGCTCGATGTTGGTGAACTCGGTCATCTTGTCCGGAGTGTACTCCATGTAAGGAGCGTCACTGTTGAACAGAGGAGATGCAGCGAACATCCATACCTTAGCACGAAGTGCGCGTGCGGATGCGCGTGTGAGGCGGCCGGACCACTGGCCGATATCGGAGTTGGGAATGTTCCAGATAAAGCCGGGTTCGTTGATGGCGCAGACAATCAGGGAGTCGATGAACTCTACTGTCTGCTTTGCGGTTGCACGGCCGCCGGTGAAAGCTTCACCCACGCCGTATGCCTTTCTGGCCAGGCAGAGACCGCCGAAGTTACGGAAAGCGTCGTAGTAGCGGCTGGCCATGATGGTGTAGGCCTCGCCCTTGAGACGGCTCTTTTCGTCGTCCGACATATCGGGGACTCTGTCTATATTCTCGATGATCTGCCAGCATTTGCGGACTGTCTCGTAGATGGACACGCGGCCGCCGGCGTCGGAATCAAGACCACCCTTGGTGGAATAGGAGAACTTACCCTGGAAGTTACCGTCCTCGGTATCCTGAGCGTCTTCCGTAAGAAGACCGGGATAGTAGCTCTGCTTGGGACCACCCCAGGAAACATAGCAGTGATAGGAGTCTGAAAGAACGTCGATAGGAGCGCCGTTCATCATGTTTCCGGAAGTGTAGGTGCAGTAGAGCTGTCCATAGGCACTCCAGAGGAAGTTACGTGTATATTCTGCGCTGGAGAATACGGTGTCGATGTTCACGTCCACACCCGGAGCCTTCTCAAGGAAGTCGTCACCAACTGCGAAGCGGTCTACGCAGGAAGAAACGGAGAAGGCGGCGAAGATTCCCAGAACCAGTACAATATTCAATATCTTTTTCATATTCGTATATGCATTAGAAGTTAAGCTGTGCACCGATGTTGAAGACGCGGGTCATAGGATAGCGCACGCCGAAGTCAAGGCCGGAGCCGGGAGCTTCAGGGTCGTTACCGTCAAACTCGGAGAAGGTGAGGAGGTTCTGTCCGGAGAGGTATACCCTTATATAATTGAAGAACGGGATGCTCTTGGGCTTGTTGATGGTGTAACCAATCTCCACGTTCTTCAGACGGATATACTTGGAATCTACCAGCCAGGCGCGGGAATCATGGTTGTTATGAACCCTGTTGGTGAAGGAGATTCGGGGCAGGATAGCATCGGGGTTGTCCACTGTCCAGGAATTGTCTGCAACCCACTGGGTGAGGGCCGATGTGTTAGTAGAACCGAACTGGTCGCGGAAGTAACCGTTAAGCATACGGTTAACGTGGTCTGCGCCAGTCCACAGCATAGATACGTCTAACTTCTTATAGTGGAACGAAGTGTTCAGGGAGAAGGTAATTTCCGGAGTGGAAGTGTAGCCTATGGCCTGCTGGTCGTTTGCGTCGATGATACCGTCGCCGTTGAGGTCCACATAGACGCAGTCACCATACTTGAGGGCCACATTCTGGTCCGGCATGGGAACGCCGTACTTTTCAAGGTAGCGGTCCTCGGTGCCGGGCTGGTAGAACTCGAAGAGCTCATAACCGAAAGGCTGTCCTACGGGGAGACCGGTGTGCTTGAGGTAGTCGTACATGGGCTCGACCTCCAGCATTTCCACAACCTCGTTCCTTGCAAATGAATAGCTGGGAGAGATTGAATAGCGGAAGTCTCCGATCTTGTCTTCCCAGTTGAGGGTGATTTCGTAACCGTGATTCTTTACGCGGCCCTCGTTCACATAGCTTGAAGGCAGTGATGTAACTGCGGGCAGCGTGGAAGCGTTGGACACAAGGATGTGGTTACGATCCTCCCAGAAGAAGTCTACATAAGCGTGGAGGCGCTCCTTGAAGAAGGCTGCGTCCACACCGATGTTGGTCTTCTTTGCGGTTTCCCAGGTAACGTTGGGGTTACCGGAGGTGAGTTCCTTAACGGCCTGCAGCCAGTTGCCGCTGGTACCGAAGTTGGCGCCGCGGTTCTGCGGGTTAACCGTCATTGAACCGGTATAGAACTGCCATGCACCGGGGAGATAGAGGAAACGTGCACCATTGGTGCTGTCGTTACCTACAAGACCGTAGGAACCACGGATCTTGAGGTAGCCGATAAAGCCCTTCAGAGGCTCCCACCATTTTTCGCTGGACGGAATCCAACCCACGGAAATTGAAGGGAAGGTACCGTAGCGCTTGCCGGGAGCGAAGTTTTCAGATCCGTTGTAACCGATGTTGAAGTCCAGCATGTACTTGGTGGCGTAGTCGTAAGTGACACGGCCGACAAGACCCACATAACCCTTAGGGATGGACTGATACAGGCTGCCGTCGGAGTCCCAGGGATAGTAGGACTTACTCTGGTTGTAGAGGAGGAGGGCTCCAAGGTTGTGCTCGCCGAAACGTCGGTTGTAGTTGAAGCTGGCCTCTGCGTACCAGTTGCGGCTTCCCCACTTGGCCTCGCTGTAAGGAGTGGGCCATGTGATGTTCTCCTTGCGGAGGACTTCCTCGCCTGCGGAGTTCAGGGTTGCAACGTATGTAACGCCCGTACCGTAACCGTTCTCACGGTTCTTCCGGGCTGTATATTCAGAGTTGTAGGATGCCTTGGTCTTGAAATCCAGGCCCTTGAGCAGGAAGCTCAGGTCAAGTTTGTACTGGATATCGAAGTTGAGGACGTTGGTGCTCTCGTTCACGTAACCAAGGTCGTAGTAGTTGGAGAGGGCGTCACGGTCGAACGGACCTACAAGCAGAGGGTCGGAGACGATGTGACGGCCATACTCGTCCACGCCGCTACCGGCATACGGGGTAGCGCCCTGGAGGTAACGGAACAGGAAGCCTTCGCCGCCGCCCATGGTGTTGCGGTCCTGCATGCGGCCGCCCAGGGTGATGGAAATCTGGCTGTACTGGGAAACGTCAATATCCAGGTTTGCACGGTAGTTGAGACGCTGATAGTCGAAGGTTTCGTTCTTGTTGTTTGAGAAGGTCTTGAACAGGGAGTTCTGGTTCAGGAAACCTGCGGAAACGAAGTAACGGACCTTTTCGGTACCGCCGTTCACGTTGACGTTGGCCTGCTCCTGCCATGCGGAATCGTTCATGATATAATCGATCCAGTCCATGTTGGGGAAGGTGCGGGGCATGTCACCGGTACGGAAGTGCTCCATGATCTCCTGGCTGAACCTGATTCCGTCGCCGGCGTAGGGGGTATAGTCGGTGATGTTAACGGTTTCAGGCCACTGGGAAACGGGACGGGTATCCGTAATCTGGGTGTAGTTCCACATCTTGCCGTAGGTGTAGGAGTCTGCGAACTCAACGAACTTGGAGATGGTCTGCATAGCGGCGCTGGCCGATGCGGTAACCGAGGCCTTACCCTCCGAACCACGCTTGGTGGTTACCAGGATAACGCCGTTAGCACCGCGGACACCGAACACCGCAGTTGCAGATGCGTCCTTGAGGACGGAGATGCTCTCGATTTCGTTGGCGTCCAACTGTGAGAAGGAACGCTCAACGCCATCCACAAGCACCAGAGGTTCTGCACTGTTGAGGGATCCGACACCACGGATGCGGATCACCGGCTCATCGGCGCCAGGCATACCTGAAGGCTGGACTGCGGAAACGCCGGGGAGGTTACCCTGGAGGGCGTTTGCGACGTTGGCCACAGGAGCCTTCAAAAGTTCGTCACTACCCACTGCGGAGACCGCACCGGTAATGGTAACTTTCTTTTGCTGACCGTAAGCGACGACCACTGCATCGTCCAGAAGGTGGGATTCAGGTTCCATCCTTACGGTGATGTTCCGCCCTGTTACCTGAACGGTCTGCGTAGCATAACCGATGCAGGAAACCTCCAGCGTGGCTCCGCGGGGGACAGACAGGACGAAGTTACCGTCCAAGTCTGTGATTGTACCGTTAGTGGTGCCTTGTATCACCACTCCGGCTCCAATCAACCCCTCACCCTGCTCGTCGAGGACCTTTCCTTCCACGCGCACATTCTGGGCGAAAGTGAGTCCGGGCATAAGCAGCAGTAACGCCACCAGTCCGAACAGATGAGATAGTTTTCTTCCTTTCATCATTTTAGGGTTAAATTAGATGGTTGAAAAACAGTGTTTTAGTTTGTGTATTTTTTATGATGCAAATTTCGGAATGATTCCGCATTATTAATGTACGCGCGGAAACAACTCTTATAAACATTGTAACACAAGCCGAAATTTTGATACAAAAGATGTTAATTTTGAAAAATAACCCGCCAATGTAACAGTTTTAACACTAATTGTTGCGAAAATTATAAATGTGTTACAAAAAGGCAAAACATTGAACCATACGCGTGTGAGTGCACGCGTATTAATATGTAATTTTGCATCATGAAAATCCGTCTGATCACATTAACCGCATTGGCCCTGTCCCTGGCAGCCTTTTCCTGCAGCGACGACCTAACGCCCGGCTACCCCAAGCCCAACAACAACGGCAACTCCAACACCAACAATGGCAACACCGGAAATAACACCGGTGATAACACTGGGGATAACACTGGTGACAACACCGGTGACAACACTCAAGTCAACAAGACTATCGATTACACAAAATACAACCTTGGAGACCTTGCCGAAATGCAGGGTATAAAACTCGGCGCCGCATTCACATACTGGGAATATAGGAACAACCCCAAGGTGGCGGAAATCCTCACCCGCGAGTTCAAGGCCGTCACGTTCGGCAATGAAATGAAGCACGATGCAATAGTCCAGGCCAACGGCAGCATGAATTTCAGCACCGCAGACCAGATGGCCCAGTGGACCAAAGATGCGGGCGCGGAACTCTTCGGGCACGTCCTGGGCTGGCACAGCCAGCAGCAGACCGCATACCTGAACGCAGTCATCAGCCAGGCATCGGCAGGAGAAAACCCCATCAATCCGTCGGCTATAGACGGAGGCATCGACTTTGAGGCCTTCACCGCAGGTTCATCGGCCCAGCTTCTTGAGTCCGGGGACATTGTGCAGATCAATGGCCAGGAATACGTAAGCGTGAGTAACACCTACGCCCATAGCGGCTCCCTGTCTCTCAGAATGGACAATTCTGACGGCCACGCGACGGACAGCTGGGACGTACAGGTAGTAACCAAGGCTTTCCATGTCACCGCCGGCAAGACATACCGCATTGCCTGGTACGGCAAAGCCTCCAAACAGGCGGATCTTCAGATAGACCTCCGCGGAGACGGCGACACCCAGTACTTCAGTTCCGCATGGAGCCAGCTTCCTAAAACCGGCACAAACTGGACTTTCCAGTACGTAGACTACACCGTCCAGTCCGGAAACTCGCTCTCCCTTGCGCTCTACGGCGCTACAGAAGCCGCTACATATTATATTGACGATATCCAAATCATCCCCGCCGAAGCAGCTACCGGTGGAGTAAGCCCTGCAGTAGCCGAAGCCGTAGACAATGCTTTCAAGTCCTATGTCTACGGAATGGTAGAGCACTTCAACGTCTATGCATGGGATGTTGTGAACGAAACCTTCTCCGACGGCACAAACGGCGCCTTCCGCACCCAGCAGACCACACAGAACGGCTTCGTATGGGGAACATATTACGCCAGCACCAAAGACTGGGTTGACGCGGCATTCACCTATGCAACAGACGCTTGCGCCAAGTATGGCAAGAAGCCCGTCCTGTACATCAACGACTATAATCTTGAGACGGATCCGGGCAAGCGCAGAGCCCTTTGCAACTACGCCAAGAACAATCCCAAGGTTACCGGCGTTGCATCCCAGATGCACCTGGACATGTCCACGCCGGACCTCAAAGGCAAGATTGAAGCCTCCCTCACAGACCTTGCGGCAACCGGAAAGATGGTCCGCATTGCAGAGCTTGACCTGAAAAACAAGAGCGAGAAGGATCAGGCCGATATCTTCGTCCACATTTTCAAAAAGTATATAGAGATCGTTCCCAAATCCCAACGCGGCGGCATTACCTTCTGGGGCATCAACGACAAGGATTCATGGGTTGGAGAAGAAAACCATCCTCTCCTGTGGAAGAACAGCAACTATATGCCCAAGGAAGCTTACTATGCTCTCTGGATGTATCTCTGCGAACTCAACGGATTAAGTCCCTACAAGGAGTAGCACATGAGAAAAACCCTGTCACTTGCAGCATTCCTGCTCTGCGCCGGCCTTGCCGCCCAGAATCCCGTAATCCGGGACCAGTACAGCGCAGACCCTACCGCCCGCGTCTTTGGCGGCAAGGTCTGGCTCTTCCCTTCCCACGACATCATAAGTCCCGTGGAGCCGGAAAGGAAATGGTTCTGCATGGAGGATTACCACGCCTTCTCGTCGGAAGACCTCGTCCACTGGACGGACCACGGCGTTATCCTGAGCCAGGAAAACGTGCCCTGGGGCAAGCCTGACGGCTATTCCATGTGGGCCCCGGACTGCGTGGAAAAGGACGGCAAGTACTACTTCGTATTTCCCAACGCTCCCAAGGACGGCCGCGGATTCAACATAGGCGTGGCCGTTGCAGACGCCCCCGACGGCCCATATACGCCTTATGAAAACGCCATCCCCGGCGTCTTCGGCATAGACCCCTGCGTGCTCCAGGCATCGGACGGAAACACCTACCTCTTCTGGTCCGGATTCGGCCTCCAGGGCGCCCTGGTCAAGGACGATCTCTCCGAACTCGCGGGAAAACCCGTCCGCCTGGACGAACCCCTCCCCGCCGGCTTCAAGGAAGGCCCCTTCATCTTTGAGAAGGACGGCAAGTTCTACCTCACATACCCATGGGTGCAGGACAAGACGGAAACCCTGGCCTACGCAATGAGCGATAAGCCCCTTGGTCCGTATGAGTTCAAGGGCATAATCATGGCCCAGTCTCCAAACGAATGCTGGACCAACCACCACTCCATTGTCCAATACAACGGCGAGTGGTATCTCTTCTACCACCACAACGACTACTCCCCCTCCTTCGATAAAAACCGCTCCGTACGCATTGACAAGCTGTTTTTCAACGAGGACGGCACAATACAGCCAGTCACTCCCACCTTCCGCGGTGTAGGCGTAACTCCAAAGCAGGATAATATCCAGATAGACCGCTATAGCGCCCTCTGCCACCAGGGAGCGTACATTGATTTCCTGGATGCGCAGAAGCCGTTTGACGGCTGGTACGTCTGCCTCACCAAACCGGAAACCTGGGTAAGGTACGATTCCGTAGACTTCGGGCAGGTAACACCCAAAACCGTTGCTTTCCGCTACAAGGCCAGGAGAAAATGCACCGTATCAGTATCTGCAGGAGACGCCGCGCAGGAATTCACCCTCCGCCGCACGGGCAGAAAGTGGAAAACGGCGCAGCTGCCCGCAGATATGGCTGTAACCGGCCTTCAGAGCATAAAGATTACGCTGGAAAAGGGCAAAAACCTCCGGCTGGACTGGATCAGCTTTACCAACGGCACCTTCAAGAACCAGGGCAATCCCCTATTCAGGGACTGCTACACGGCAGATCCGGCGCCAATGGTAGCATCGGACGGCCGCCTGTACGTCTTCTGCGGCCACGACCAGCAGTTCGACGACAAGCCCGGCTTCGAGGGCCTCTACGGCTTCAACATAACGGACTGGCTCTGCTATTCCACTGACGATATGAAAAACTGGACCTCCCACGGCACCGTGATGAAGCCCACGGACTTTAGCTGGGCCATTGGCGAGGCCTGGGCCTCCCAGTGCATAGAGGTGGATGGAAAGTTCTATTTCTTCGTCTCCTGCCAGAGCGGAGAACCCAATTGCAAGGCTATAGGCGTTGCAGTTGCGGACAAACCGGAAGGTCCGTACCGGGACGCCATAGGCAAAGCCCTCATCCTGGACGATATGACCCCCAACGGCCCCCGCGGCTGGTGGAACGACTTCGATCCCACAATCATGATCGATTCTGACGGCACCCCCTGGCTGTGCTGGGGCAACGGAACCTGCTTCCTGGCGCCGCTCAAAAAGAACATGACGGAACTGGACGGCGAGATACGCGTCCTTCCTATGGAAAACTACGTGGAAGGCCCCTGGCTCTACAAGAGAGGAGACTGGTACTACAACGTCTACGCCTCAATGGGCAAGGGCATGGAGACCATCTCCTACGCCATGGCGCCCACCGTGGAAGGCCCCTGGGAGTTCAAGGGCGAACTCATGGGAGAGGCCAAGGACAGCTTCACCATCCACCCCGGAATCATCGACTTCAAGGGCAAGAGCTACCTCTTTTACCACAACTCCACCCTTTCCCTGGAAGGCTACGGCCCCGCCACGGGAAGGCGCAGCGTATGCGTGACAGAGCTCTTCTACAATGAAGACGGAACATTGCATATTTAGATAATAATTGTATAACTAAAACCATATAGAAATGTACCTCTTAGGTTACGACATCGGCAGTTCTTCCGTAAAGGCCGCGCTGGTAGACGAAGACAGCGGAAAATGCGTCGCCAGTGCTTTCTATCCCAAGACGGAGGCTCCAATCATCTCCAAGAAAACCGGCTGGGCGGAACAGGATCCCGCCATGTGGCTGGGAAACCTGAAACTTGCAACCCAGGACGTCCTGCAACAGCTCGGGGAGATAATACCCCACCGCGCACAGCTGGATTTGGCCGACAGCATCTCCGCCATAGGCATATCGTACCAGATGCACGGCCTGGTGTGCGTGGACAAGGAACTCAACGTCCTGCGCCCGTCAATTATCTGGTGTGATTCCCGCGCCGTACCGTACGGCCAGAAGGCCCTGGAAGCTCTTGGAAAGGACTTCTGTCTGGAGCACATGCTCAATTCTCCCGGCAACTTCACCGCCGCCAAACTGGCATGGGTAAAAAAGAACGAGCCTGAAATCTACTCCCGCATCTGGAAGATAATGCTTCCGGGAGATTACATCGCCGCCAGGCTCACCGGCAGCGCCTGCACCACCGTGAGCGGCCTGTCGGAGGGTATTTTCTGGGATTTCCGCACCAACAAACCCTGCAAGGAACTGCTGGATTACTTCGGCTTTGACTCCACCATTCTCCCGCAGGTGAAACCCACCTTTGGGTTCCAGGGAGCCCTGAACAAAGAAGCCGCGGAGATGCTGGGCCTCAAGGAAGGCATTCCCGTCACCTATCGCGCCGGCGACCAGCCCAACAACGCCCTCAGCCTTGGCGTCTTCAACCCCGGGGAAATCGCCTCTACCGCAGGCACTTCCGGTGTGGTGTACGGAGTTATCGGCAACGTAGACTATGATCCGCTTTCCCGCGTGAACACCTTCGCGCATGTGAATCATTCGGCAAAAGACCCCCGCCTGGGCGTACTCCTGTGCATCAACGGCACCGGCATCCTCAACTCCTGGATCCGCCGCACAGTGGCCCCGGAGGGCATTTCCTATGCCGATATGAACGACCTCGCCGCGGAAGCCCCCATCGGCAGTGACGGCGTGAGCATCCTTCCCTTCGGCAACGGAGCGGAGCGCATGCTGGAGAACAAGGACACCGGCTGCAGCATCCATGGTGTAAACTTCAACCGCCACGGGAAAGCTCACCTCCTCAGGGCCGCCCAGGAAGGCATCGTCTTCTCCTTCCAGTACGGTATTGAGATAATGGAGGCCATGGGCATGAAGGTGGATACCATCCATGCCGGCAAGGCCAACATGTTCCTCTCCCCTATCTTCAGGGACACCCTGGCAGGCGTTTCCGGCGCCCAGATAGAGCTTTACGATACCGATGGCGCCGCCGGTGCCGCCAAGGGCGCAGGCATGGGAGCCGGCATCTACCGCAGCCCCCGCGAAGCCTTCGCCACCCTTGACCGCCTCGCCGTCATCACCCCCTCCCACGAGGACCAGTACCGCGAAGCTTATGAGCTTTGGAAATCGCGTCTTTAACGTCATTCCGGGCTTACCTTCACGTCATTCCCGACCTTACCTTCACGTCATTCCCGACCTGATCGGGAATCTTAAATTACTAATTTTTTAACCATTATACATTATGAAAGAATACTTCCCTACCATCGGAAAAATCCCTTTCGAGGGCCCCAAGAGCAAGAATGTCCTTGCATTCCATTACTATGACGCCAACCAGAAGGTCATGGGCAAACCCATGAAGGAATGGCTCAAATTTGCCATGGCATGGTGGCACACCCTGGGCGCTGCATCCGCAGACCCCTTCGGCGGCCAGACCCGCAGCTATGAGTGGGACAAAGGCGAATGCCCCTACTGCCGTGCAAAGGCAAAGGCCGACGCCGGATTCGAGATCATGCAGAAGCTTGGCATCGAGTACTACTGCTTCCATGACATCGACCTTGTTGAAGACTGCGATGACCTTGCTGAGTATGAGGCCCGCATGAAAGACATCACCGACTACCTCCTGGAGAAGCAGAAAGAGACCGGTATCAAGAACCTCTGGGGCACCGCAAACGTGTTCGGCAACAAGCGTTACATGAACGGCGCCGCCACCAACCCTCAGTTCGACATCGTTGCCCGCGCCGCTGCTCAGATCAAGAACGCCATCGACGCCACCATCAAGCTTGGCGGTACCGGATACGTGTTCTGGGGCGGCCGTGAAGGCTACTACACCCTCCTCAACACCCAGATGCAGAGGGAGAAGGACCACCTTGCCAAGATGCTCACCGCAGCCCGCGACTACGCACGCGCAAAGGGCTTCAAGGGCACCTTCCTCATCGAGCCCAAACCTATGGAGCCCACCAAGCACCAGTACGACGTGGACACGGAGACCGTCATCGGCTTCCTCCGCGCCAACGGCCTTGACAAGGACTTCAAGGTGAACATCGAGGTCAACCACGCCACCCTGGCAGGCCACACCTTCGAGCACGAGCTCACCGTGGCCGTGGACAACGGTTTCCTTGGCAGCATCGACGCCAACCGCGGCGACGCCCAGAACGGCTGGGATACGGACCAGTTCCCGGTGGATCCTTACGACCTCACCCAGGCCATGATGCAGATTATCCGCAACGGCGGATTCAAGGACGGCGGTACCAACTTCGACGCCAAACTGCGCCGCTCTTCCACCGACCCTGAGGACATCTTCATCGCCCACATCAGCGCCATGGATGCAATGGCACACGCACTCCTTAACGCCGCTGCAGTCCTTGAGGAAAGCCCTCTGTGCGAGATGGTTGCAAAGCGCTACAGCAGCTTTGACAGCGGTCTTGGCAAGAAGTTCGAGGAAGGCAAGGCCAGCCTTGAAGACCTCTACGAGTATGCCAAGAAGAACGGCAACCCCGTTGCCGAATCCGGCAAACAGGAACTCTACGAGACCCTGCTTAACCTCTACGCCAAGTAATGGAAACCTATAGACAAAAAGGGTCACCAGCCTATCTGTTCGGGATAGTGCTGGTGGCCGTTATTGGCGGTCTGCTCTTTGGATATGACACTGCCGTCATATCCGGAGCGGAGCGCGGATTGCAGGCGTTTTTCCAGGGCGCACCGGACTTTACATACACGGCCGGATGGCATGGATTCACCACCTCAAGTGCGCTTATCGGCTGTATAATCGGTGCGTTCCTGAGCGGCCTGCTATCGTCAAAATTCGGGCGAAAAAAGTCGCTGTTCATTGCAGGTATTCTGTTCCTTTTGAGCGCCCTTGGATCTTACTATCCGGAGTTCATTTTCTTTGAAAAAGGAGCCGCCTCAAAGGGGCTGCTTGTAGCGTTCAACTGCTACCGCGTACTGGGCGGAATAGGCGTTGGAATTGCGTCCGCGCTGTGCCCTATGTACATAGCGGAAGTGGCACCTGCAAACAAGCGCGGAAAGCTGGTTTCATGGAACCAGTTCGCCATCATTTTCGGCCAGCTCGTGGTGTACTTCGTGAACTTTCTCATCATCCGCTCACACGCCTCTGATCCGGACGTTGTGGCCTGGACAAACGCAGTGGGCTGGAGAGTGATGTTTGTATCGGAATCGGTACCTGCCGGACTGTTTGCACTTTTGATACTTCTGGTTCCGGAAACGCCTAGGTATCTGGCACTTAACGGAAATGACCACAAGGCTCTCACGGTGCTTTCCAACATCAATGGAGAGGCCCGCGCAAGGGAGATTCTGGCAGAGATAAAAGCCACTGCGGTGGAGAAAACCGAGAAGCTTTTCGCCTATGGTTTCCTGGTGGTTTTCATAGGCATAATGCTGTCGGTTTTCCAGCAGATTATCGGCATCAATGCGGTGCTTTATTTCGCCCCCAGAATCTTCGAATCAATGGGCGTTTCCAACAACATGCTGTTCACCGTAATCATGGGTGTAATCAACATAACTTTCACCCTGGTCGCCGTGTTCACTGTAGAGAAATTGGGACGCAAGCCGCTGCTCATTTCCGGCTCTCTGGGAATGGCAGTCGGCGCCATCGGAGTTGCCCTGTCAAGCGTGGTAGAATTACCCGCCATCGTCCCGGTCCTGAGCATCATGATCTACAGCGCAAGCTTCATGTTCAGCTGGGGTCCCATATGCTGGGTCTATATGAGCGAACTCTTCCCCAACACCATCCGCAGTCAGGCAACCGCCGTGGCCGTGGCGTTCCAGTGGATCTTCAACTTCGTGGTGTCCTCCACCTTCGTTCCGATGTACACCTGGAGTCCCTTCTTCGCATACGCCCTTTACGGCGTCATCTGCATCGCGGCCGCCGTCTTCGTGTGGCGTCTGGTGCCTGAAACCAAGGGTAAAACACTTGAGGAAATGACCGCTTTCTGGAAGGCGAAAAGACACTGAGTTTTCTAAAAAATTTATAAATTTTTAACGCCAGGTGCACAACTTGGCGTTTTTTTTGTTATTTTTGGCCTTTGTACACGTTTATGCACGCGCGTTTTTGGCGCGCACACGTGGAAAAAATATGCTTCTAACCAGCATAATATCGCTTATCCTATTTTCCGGTCCCACTGAGGTGCAGAACACCCCGGACGGCCGGAACTACAGGGATGCAAATCTTGTTTTCCGCTGGGATAGAAGCAATTACGAAGATAATTATCTTGGCAACGCAGAGGCCGCAGACAAGCTCTTCAACATGCTTGAGGAGATTGGTCAGGAAAGCATAGACTCCGTAAGCGTGGTGGCCTATGCCTCTCCGGAAGGCGTCTATGAGCACAACCTCAAACTCAGCCGTAACAGGGCCCGCGAGTTCAACACCGCCATAAAGCAGCGCATCGGCCTTCACGCAATGGATATTCCCATCCGCGTAACGTCCGGCGGAGAAGCATGGGGACAACTCCGTTACCGCGTGGCCATGGACTCCACAATGTCGGAGGCCGCAAAGAGCCGTACCCTGGCCCTCCTGGATAATGAATCGATTCCCAACGACACCAAGAAGTGGCGCATGATGCACAACTACCTTGGCTCAACGCTGCAGGAAGGCGACGTCTATCACTGGCTCCTCCTCAACCACTACCGCTACCTCCGCTGCCTCTCCATCAAGATCTACGTGAGGGACGTTGACATCAACGCCAGTCAGGACAATGACAATAACCTTGTCTCCGGCAACCTGGAGAACGTGACCACAGACGTCCAGCATCCGGACGATGCACAAAGGCAGGAAGGTGAGTCCACCGTCATTCCCGACTCCACCTCCACAGTCATTCCCGACTCCGACACCACCGTCATTCCCGGCTCCGACCGGGAATCTCCTGCCTCTCAGGATGACCAAATGCCCATCGTCCCTGACACCAACTGGAGCGGAGCCAGAGTGGGCACGCCAATCATCGGCATAAGTACCAACCTCATCTACGACATCACCTGGATTCCAAACTACGGAATTACCTCCGTACCCAGCTTCAGCCTGGAGTACTACCCTGCCCGCGGGCACTGGACTTTCGGGGCCGATCTGGACTGGTCCCACTGGCTGCACTATCCGGAGCACCGCTTCAACCAGATCCATAACCTTACCCTCCACGCCCGCAGGTACTTCAAATCCGGGGAGGAGGGCTTCCGCGGCCTGTACCTCAAAGGCAGCCTGAATGCCGTACAGTACGGTCTGGGCTGGGACGCCCACGGCTGGGAAGGCGAAGGAGCGGGAATTTCCGTAGGCATCGGCCATAAATGGAACTGGGGCAGGTTCTTCCTGGACACCGGCATCGACATGGGCTTCCTCTATTCCAGGTACGATCCATATGTCTGGGGCAACGACGCCAACCAGTGGTATTATTACGACTACGCCGGAGACCCCAACGAGTTTGTGGAGCGCCGTATGGTACTCAATTGGTTCGGTCCTACCCGCGCATATATATCAATAGGCTTTGACCTTTTCAAGAGAAAGAAATGAGAAGCCGGAGGTTCATATGGATACTTGCTCTTGCCGCAGTACTTGTGGCAGGCTGCTGCATTGAACCCCCGCTGCACCTGAGGAGGGTGGTCACCACAAAGGTCACCACAAAGGTGGATCTGGATCTCAAATGGCAGCTCAACTGGAGTGCCAAGTGGGATTTCAACTGGTCCGTGGCCACATCCGACCCTCTGGGATACAGCGTCCCCACCACCATGCGCCTGCACATTTATACGCAGGGACCGGACGGAGAGCCAGTTTCCCATATGGTTCACAACTTTGTGGGCAGCGAATCCCAGATGGACGTATTCGTGGGCACCCACAACTTCCTCTTCCACAACAACGACTCCGAAGCCATCCTCTTCAAGGCCGATGGTGACCTGGAGCCCGTCCACGCATATACCAGAAAGGTTTCCTCCGGCCTCAAGGAGTCCTCGCCGGTTTACACCACGTCACAGAAACTGGCAGGCTTCACCAAGGCCGGCGACGAGGAAGAAGACCCCGTGTCAGAGCCCGTGAACCTCATGCCGGACGACCTCTTCTCCCTCTACGACCCCAACCAGAAGATAACGGACAACCCCAACGACTACATCTTCGAGAACGGCAAGTACGTTCTCAAGATTGAAGGCGTGCTGGAGCCGTCCACATTCATATACCTTGTCCAGGTGAACCTCCTCAACAACGCCGGCCGCGTAATAGGAAGTGCCGGCGGCGGTGCCCTTACAGGCATGGCAGAGGGCGTCAACCTGGTTACCCGCGAGACCTGGTCCACCACGGCCAGCGTCTTTACTGACGTCTATATGGACAAGGCCCAGGACATGATGGGCGTAAGGTTCAGCACCTTCGGAATACCGGGATGCAACCCTTATGACGATGCCTCCGTGGCCGCCGCGCCCCAGAAGGAGCACTACTTCGTCCTCAACGTCAGCTACTCCAACGGCAGCAACCGTAATATCCGCATGGATATCACCGACCAGCTCCGCGCCCTCCCCCTCGGCGGCGTGATTAACCTTGAAATTGATGTGAACGACTTCCCTCCCGGCGAAGGCGGCGGCTCCGGCGGCGGATTTAACGCCCTGATCGGCGGATGGGACGAAGAAGTCGGCAGTACAACGATTATTAACTAACCCGTCATTCCCGACTCCCACTTAGTCATTCCGGACTTGATCCGGAATCTTAAACAAAACAACAGCAACGTCATTCCCGACCTGATCGGGAATCTCAAATAAAAAACGAAATATTAGTTAACAACTATTTATAAACAATTAAACATTAACCTTTTAAAATTTCATGCGTATGAAAAAAATTATGATTCTCGCAGTCGCAGCCATCGCACTGGTTGCCTGCAGCAAGACCTTCGACCACAACAAGTCGGAAGGTAGCGCAATTGGTTTCGGAACATGGACCGAAACGCTGACAAAAGCCAGAGCAAATGGTACCAGTTCTTTCGTGAGCGGCGATGCTTTCGAAGTTTACGGAACCAAGACCGTATCATCAACCAAGCAGGTCGTATTTCACAATGTTGACGTTGCGTATAACGGATCTGTATGGGATTATGCTCCTCACCGTTTTTGGGATCCCGCAGCAAGCCAGTATGATTTCTATGCTGTAATGCCTAAGGATATTCTCGTAGCAGAAGCCAACGCCGGTGATTATGCAAAAACCGGTCTCTTCACAAGTGACGACATTA
>JAEEGH010005720.1_pt1 | contig 31005 bp, 22 predicted proteins | sample 9134181 | NCBI WGS metagenome assembly JAEEGH01 (sample SAMN16246544, study PRJNA631951) | gut metagenome | biome: gut microbiome; feature: rumen; material: DP-attached | host: Bos | place: Iran: Karaj | collected 2018-10
AGGTTGCCTACGCGTTACTCACCCGTTCGCCACTAGGATTCTGCCGAAACAAAATCCCCGTTCGACTTGCATGTGTTAGGCACGCCGCCAGCGTTCGTCCTGAGCCAGGATCAAACTCTCCATAATAATTACAGAAAGCCGATTCGGCTCTTCTTGTTGTTCAGAAATTTTTGACTTCGTTAGGTCTGTCCCAAAAGGGACTGACCCGCACATTCATTTGGTTCGTTATTCAGTTCTCAAGGTTCCTTGCCGTCTTTCGACGACTTGATTATAATAGCACTTCTTTTTTCCTTTGTCAACACCTTTTTTCAAAAAAATCAAAAGTTTTTTAGGCTCATTGCCTTTAATACATTCGATTACCGCAAAGGCCTGGAAAAATGCAGAAAAGAGAGGCTTACGCCTCTCTTTAAATGCTGAAACCCGGAATCTTTTCCGATTCAGTCTCAGGTTACACTAAACTTCTTCACATACTTTATTTGTGATCCTCTTCGTCCTCATCACTCTGCGCTTTTTCCTGCGCCAGCGGTTTCATGGTCGGGAACAGCAATACATCGCGGATTGAAACGGCGCCTGTCAGGAACATAACCAGACGATCGATGCCGATTCCCAGTCCTCCTGTCGGAGGCAGGCCATGCATCAGAGCATTAATGAAATCTTCGTCCATCATGCCGGCTTCTTCGTCACCGGCAGCACGCTCTTCCATCTGTTTTACAAAACGTTCCCGCTGGTCGATCGGATCATTCAGTTCCGTAAAGCCATTGCAAATCTCACGGCCATAAATAAAGCCCTCAAACCGGTCTGTAATTTCCGGATCTTCTACGCTGCTTTTAGCCAACGGCGAGATTTCTTTCGGATATTTGTAAATAAATGTAGGCTGAATCAGTTTGTCTTCCACAAATTCATCGAAGAAAGCATTGATGATTTTGCCAATGCCCCAGGATTCTTCATATTCAACATGCGCATCGTCTGCCATCTGACGGGCTACCGCCAAATCGGTCACACCGTTAAAGTCTTTGCCGCTGTACTGCTTAACAGCATCAATCATGGTAATACGCGGCCAGGGACCGGCAAGGTTGATATCCTGTCCTTCGTATACGATCTGCAACGTTCCCAGAACTTTCTGCGCCGTTTCCGTTACGATCTTTTCGGTAATATCCATCATGGAATCCATATCGCCATAAGCCTGATACAGTTCCAGACTGGTAAACTCCGGATTGTGTTTGATATCGATGCCTTCATTTCTGAAAATCCGGCCAATCTCATATACCCGCTCCAAACCGCCGACAATCAACCGTTTCAGATTCAGTTCTGTCGCAATACGCAGATACAGCTGAATATCCAGTGCATTATGATAGGTAATGAAAGGACGGGCCGTAGCGCCGCCGGAAATCGTGTTCAGAACCGGAGTCTCCACTTCCAGATAACCTTCGTTATCCAGAATTTCACGAATGCTCTTGATAATCTGAGTACGTTTAATAAATACATCTCTGACATCCGGATTGACAATCAGATCCAGATACCGCTGCCGGTAACGCAAATCCACATTCGTCAGCCCGTGCCACTTCTCCGGAAACGGTTTCAGTGCCTTGGAAAGGAATTCCAGATTTTCAACCCGGATGGACGGTTCGCCCATGTGGGTTTTGAACACCGTTCCAGTTACGCCGATAATATCGCCAATATCCATCAGCTTTATCAGAGAATAATTATCTTCTCCCAGTATGTCTTTACGGGTGTACAGCTGAATCTTTCCGGTGCTGTCCTGCAAATCAAGGAAACTGGTTTTCCCATGACCACGAATTGCCATCACACGGCCGGCCGCCTTGACAACGGTTCCGTCCGCTTCCATCTTCTCAACATTTTCATAAATTTCCTTAGTGTGATGCGTCCAGTCAAACCGGTGACCAAAGGGGCGGATGCCACGCTCTTCCAGCTTATGCATCTTGTCAATGCGATTCTGCATCTGCTCATTAATATCTATTGCTGCCGGCGCCTGCTTCCCCTGAACGTTCTTCTTTTCTTCTGCCATGCTGTTTCTCCTGATTATTTAATCTTAATAATTTTATACTGATGATCCCCTACCGGCGTACGTACTGTTACCACCGTACCAACCTTTTTGCCCATAATCGCAGCTCCAATAGGAGACTCGTTAGATATCTTTCCTGCAAAAGGATCCGCTTCCGTGGTACCTACTACAGTATATGATTGCAGACGGTCTTCTTCAAAATCCGGGCTGAGATCTTCAATATCCACCGTAGCGCCTAATTCAACCTTCGTTTTCCGTTTTTTTGTATTGTCAATAACTTTGGCCGTATTGACCATCTGTTCCAGTTCCAGGATACGGCCTTCAATACGGGCCTGCTCATCTTTCGCTGAAACATACTCGGAGTTTTCACTCAGATCGCCATGAGCAATCGCTTCATGGAGCCGTTCCTCATTTTCCAGACGCTTGACAGTGCGAAGCTCTTCCAGCTCGGCCTCCAGTTTTGCAAGACCTTCTGCAGTCAATATGGTTTCTTTTGATGTCATGATTATTCCTCCAATGTTACGCTATATTTATAGTATCATTCTTTAATAACGATACAGGGTACGCAAAAACGGTTAATTAATATTATAATTTTTTATATTCACCTTGTCAAATAATAAAGGACCGTTGATACATCCGAAATCGCTTCTGCCGGCAATTGAGCATACCGGTTCCATCAGTATCCCTTAAAGCTTTACATTCTCTCTGATGCTTTCTATCATTTCCTTTGTCACCGCATGTTCAAAGTTGCGGAATCCGGCCAGCGTAAAACCGTGTTTTTTAGCTAAACCGGAAATAGTATCAATCTGAGACGGAACCAGATTTCTTCCCAGTGTGAAATTCTCGTATCGCCCTTCCAGTGCAAGAATCATGGTTTCCGCCATACAGGCAAAACAGGTTTGAGGCGGAAAGCCAAAATTAAAATGAAAATCCACATTGCCGGGAACATGGATCACACCGCCTTCAATTACCAGAACATCGTTCCGCTGTGCCGAGACATTCCGGGACACATTGCGGGGACGGGCCACGTCACAGACTACGGCGCCGGATTTCAAATCAGCAGGATCAATAATAAAGTCCACCGCGCTGGTCACGGCGATCACCACATCCGCCTTATGTAGGCAGGACTTCACATCAGAACTGACCGAAAACGTGGCAGCACCGTGCCCGTTCAGTTCCTGCGCCAGTTCTTCCAGCGGCGCAATACGCCGGGCAATAAGATTGATATGCCGCACCTCACGGGACAGGATACGGGCACAGGCCGAACCGATGGAGCCGCTGGCTCCGACAATAGCAACCTCCGCGTCCCGCAGGTCTTTCCCCATAAGACGGGCAGCTTCCCGCGTACCTTCCAAGGCTGTCGCTACCGTATAACTGTTTCCGGACGTTACTGCAATATTCAGACGTTCCGCAATCGTAACTCCTGCATCACCGACGATGGAAGTAAAAGCTCCCAGTCCGAGTATTTTTGCTCCCAGTTCTTCTGCAATCTTTCCGGTTTCCACAATCCGGTCGACGACAAACTCTTCCGGCAGTTCCACCATCTGCTTCGCCGTCAGCGGACAGCCTACAAACCAGCCCTCTGCTTCCGCATGAGGACTCTTTACTCCGGTAATGTGCGATACCGTAAACGGTTTTTTCTGTTTCAAAATATATTCCAGCAGGAAATCAGGAACATACCTGACCATAGGCGATACCATCTGCATATCCTCTAATGAAAGGGGGTGCAGCACAAACGCAAATCTTTCCATTCTTTCCTGCTCCTTACTGAAAATGTTCTATCGATGGCATGATTTTATATTTTCTAATAAACACTTCGTATTCTTCCGGCTGCAACGCCTTTTTACTGCCAGAAGCAGCTACAATTGCAGCTTCCAGCACATTCGTGCCAAAACTCCGCCCCTGCAGACAGGGTGTGGTCGTAATCAATGTTTTAACACCGGCATCTTGCAGCATTTTCCGGTCTGCTGCAGTTACCGTATTTGTAATGATTGTTTTCCCAGAAAGACGGGCTGGCATAAACCGTTTAATAAAAAGAAAATCCCCTGCAATGACATCACTGTCTGCAAAATACTCGGGATGTCTGCTAATATGGGAATCCTGTTTTTTCCCCGTGGGATACATCCATTTAATCGGCAGTCTGGTAATGATGGGAACGAGTACCGACGCCCAACGCCGCAAAGCCGCAAGACTCCGGATAGGAATGTTGCAGCCCAGACCGTAAATGATATCGCCAAACAGCAATCTGCAATTCTGTTCTGCCAGCGCTTCCGCCATTCCGAAACGATCCACCGCACAGACAAGCAGCACATTTTTACCGTTAAAATCAATAACATGTGCATCTGCCAGATACCGGATAGCCATCCGTTCCAACGTGTTTTTCAGACCGCTGCCGTCTAACACCGGCGTGTCGTTAACCTGTTTCAGAAGCTTTGCAGATTCCGCAAAAACATACCGACGATTCCCGGCTACCAGATACAAATCCGTTCCACCCAATCCCATCGCATCTACTTTTCCATCATAGAAATGCAGCAACTGGGCAGCCTTTTCCATATCGCCATCCGTACCTTTTCGTTCCAGCGAAACTTCCGTATCCCCTAAAAGAAGACTTCCCCGGGCATCTCGTTTGGAAGAACCGATACTGATACTGATCACCGTTTTCTTTTTTCCAGAATTCTTTGTTTCCACCGAGTCCATAAACAAGCTTACCTGCAAAGATATTTTTCCGAATGTGTATTGTATCACATTGCACGGAATAACACAATCAAGCTCTGATAAAATTTAAGAGGAAACTGCTGATTCATTCTTTTTACCGGTCCAATACTACTTATCTTTCCTGTAAAAATGCTCCATACTCATGAACCAGCCCCACCATTTCCTGCAACGTTTCAAGCTTATGAAACTTTTCTCTGTATTCGGAAGCCCGGGGCATACCTTTAATATAGGCAGACGCGTGGCTTCGCATTTCCCGAATGGCCACCTTTTCGCCCTTAAACGCCACAAGAGCAGTTGCATGCTGAATAATCATCTGCAGCTTTTCTTCCGGCGTTACTACAGGAATTTTCTTTCCAGCCAAAGCCGCGCACAACTGTGCAAACAGCCAGGGATTCCCATAGGCGCCTCGCGCCAGCATCAATCCGTCACAATTAGTAGTCTGGCGCATGCGCAGACCATCCTCCACTGTAAAAATGTCCCCATTGCCAAATACCGGGATCTTCACGGCCTCTTTTACCCGGCGTATGATTTCCCAGTCAGCTTTTCCCATATAAAACTGATCCCGGGTCCTGCCATGAACAGCCACCGCCGCAACGCCCGAGTCCTCAGCAATCCTTGCAATTTCCACCGCGTTCCGATGTTCTTCGTCCCAGCCGGCACGAAATTTAACCGTTACAGGAATCCGAACCGCTTTGACCATGGCTTTCAGTATTCTACCCGCCAGTTCCGGGGTCTTCATTAACGCGGACCCTTCTCCATTGTTAACCACTTTTGGCACCGGGCATCCCATGTTAAGGTCGATAATATCAGCGCCCCGGGCTTCCACAATTCTGGCTGCTTCTGCCAGTTCTTCCGGTACCGAACCGAAAAGCTGAATGGCCGTGGGACGTTCCGCCTCATCAATCTGCAACATGGCAAAGGTCTTTTCATTGTTGTATAACAGCCCTTTGGCGCTGACCATTTCCGATACTGTAAGCCCGCAGCCAAATTTACGGCAGATGACCCGGTATGGCAGATCACTGATGCCGGCCATAGGCGCTAATGCCACCGGTACATCCAATTCTATATTTCCTATTCTCATAATAGTTACAAAGCCTTTAGTAAGATAAAAATACGGACGGAAAGCCCCCTTCCCGTCCGCAACAGGTCAGCCGTTTATTTTTTGTTTTTTTCAAAAATAAGGCGAAGACCTTCCAGCGTGAGCATCTGGTCGACTTCGTCAATGCAGTCCGTACCCTGGGCCATGGTATTGCCGAAGCCGCCGGTAGCAATGACCAACGCGTCACCGCCCAGTTCTTCTTTCATCCGGGCCACAATCTCTTTGATCAGTCCGTAATATCCAAACATGATACCGGAACGCATGGCGTCTACCGTATTTCCACAGATTGCTTTTTTTGGCGGAATCAGCTCAATACGCGGAAGCTTTGCAGTCCGCTGGAAGAGTGCTTCCGAAGAAATGCCGATACCGGGGCAGATGGCGCCGCCCAGATATTCTCCGGTAGGCAGCAAAGCACAAAAGGTTGTCGCAGTACCAAAATCAATAATAATCATCGGCCGTTTCAGGTGGGCGTATCTGTCATAAGCAGCTACGGCATTTACAATGCGGTCAGCGCCGATTTCTTTCGGATTCTCATACCGAAGCTGCAGACCGATTTTTAAACCCTGCCCGACCACCAGCGGTTTGATATTGAAATACCGCTCGCACATATGACACAGGGGAACCAACACCGGAGGAACTACGCTGGAAATGATAATGTCCGTTACCTGCTCCTTCTTTAATCCGGAAAAGTTCAGCATACTGTTCATAAACATACCGAATTCATCAGCCGTTTTGGAACGATCCGAAGAAAAGCGCCAGTTATCTACCAATTTTTTCCCGTCATAAATACCAGCCACCGTATTCGTGTTTCCTACATCAATTACCAGTAACATATGTTGCCTCCTTACCAGCTATAAAATTGCAAATTACATTATACAGCCGACATAATAAATAAAGGGTTTCCCATACTGCAAATCAGGAGTACCGTTTTCCTTTAGCCGCAGCAGGCCGGATGGAAACATCGCCTGCTATAACTTTCTCCATCGTTCCATCCTCTTTTTTTACAATCAACAGGCCTTCATTGTCAATATCTACAGCCGTCCCGAAATAGGTTTTATCCGGTGCGATGACCTTGACCTCCTGCCCGATAGTATCAGAATACGTTCTCCACTCATCCAGCACCGGCCCAAAGCCCTCTCGTAAGACAGTCTCATACAAATCTTCCATATTCTTCAGATAATCAGCCAGAATTTGCACGCGCTGAATCGGTTCCCGGGCCACATCCGCCACGGAAATAGCCAAATCTTTCAGTTCATCGGGAATCATAGATTTCGGCACGTTGGTATTGATGCCTGTGCCAATGACGATATAGTTGATCTTGCCAAACTCAGCGCTCATCTCCGTCAGGATGCCTACCATTTTTTTTCCTTCCAACAGGACATCGTTGGGCCATTTGATTTTGGCATTGACACCTTTATACTTGTTGATTGCCTTGATAACGGCAACAGCCGCCAGTAAGGTACATTTAGATGCTTCCGAAGGCATAAACGGCGGCCGAAAAACGACGCTGCACCAAACCCCACAGCCCATAGGAGAAAACCAACCCCGGGACAGTCGTCCCTTGCCGCGGGTCTGTTCCTCCGCTACCACGACCAAACCGTCAGCACAGCCCTGATCTGCCAGTCGTTTTCCCACTTCATTGCTGGAACTGGCTTCTTTTAAATAATGAATATGGTGACCTACCCATTTGGTTTCCAAATGGGCAACAATTTCCTCCGGACTCAGAAGATCGGGAGATTTATGTAAAATATAACCCTTCTTGGGAACTGACTCAATATCATATCCAACATTTTTCAATGACTGGATATGTTTCCAGACGGCCGTACGGGAAACTCCCAGCTTTGCAGAAATTTCCTCTCCCGACACCGGCTCCTGCACCCTTTCACGCAACAAACCCAGAATCTTGCCACGCATGACAACGCCTCCGCATTTTATGTTGATTTAGCAAACACTGATAATACTCTATGCACATTGATCCATTCTTGCGTTGCTTCTTATGACTGACTGTCATCCTATCCCTTCGGCAGACTGATCTTCCGCCTGCAGGGCAGGGCCATCCTCTGTCAGATATCCCTGATTCATCAGTTCCTGCAGCTGTCTCCCATCCAGTGTTTCTTTCTGCATAAGAGTTTCCGCAATCAGCACCAGCTTGTCCATATTTTCCTGCAAAAGCTTTTCCGCGCCTTTGTAGGCTTCATCCATCAGGCGGCGTACTTCCTCGTCAATAACAGCCGCCACTTCATTACTGTACCGTTCCCGGGCGATATCTCTGCCCAGAAACACTTCCTCCTCCGGATGCCCAAAAGTCATGGAACCCAGACGGTCGCTCATACCGTACTGGCAGACCATTTTTCTCGCCAGCGCGGTTGCACGCTGCAAATCACTGCTGGCGCCACTGGAAATATCTTTCAGGACAATGGCTTCGGCCACACGTCCGCCCAGCAGCATCTGCAATTCATCCAGCATTTCCGATTTTGTCTGGTAATTCCGGTCTTCCTTGGGAAGGCTCATCGTATAACCGCCGGCACGGCCCCGCGGTATGATTGTAACCTTATGTACAACGCTCACATCATTGTGAAGCAGTCCGATCAGAGTATGCCCGGTCTCATGATATGCTGTCAGTTTTTTCTCCGGGTCGCTCACAAGATGGCTGCGACGTTCCGGTCCCATTACAACCCGCTCAGCCGCTTCATTCATAGCTTTCATATCAATCATAGGCGCATTGCGGCGGGCAGTCAGCAGCGCTGCCTCATTGACCAGATTTGCAAGATCCGCTCCGGTAAAACCGGTTGTCTGTTTGGCAATGGTAGCCATATCCACATCGGGCGCCATGGGCTTGCCTTTGGCATGTACATTCAGAATCGCTTCCCTCCCCCGCATATCCGGACGATCAACGACAATCTGCCGGTCAAACCGGCCGGGGCGCAATAAAGCATGGTCCAGTATATCCGGGCGGTTCGTTCCCGCAAGCATGATGATGCCTTCGTTGATGCCGAAGCCATCCATCTCTACCAGCAGCTGGTTCAGCGTCTGTTCTCTTTCATCGTGACCGCCGCCCACACCGGCGCCGCGCTGACGTCCTACGGCATCTATCTCATCGATAAATACGATACAGGGTGCGTTCTTTTTGGCCTGATCGAATAAATCACGGACACGGGAAGCTCCAACGCCTACAAACATTTCCACAAAATCCGAACCGGAAATACTGAAGAAAGGAACGCCAGCTTCACCGGCCACCGCCCGGGCCAGCAGTGTCTTACCGGTACCGGGAGGACCGTACAACAACACGCCTTTGGGAATCTTGGCTCCCAGGGCATTAAACCGCTGAGGATGCTTTAAAAATTCCACAACCTCCTGCAGTTCCTGTTTTGCTTCATCTGCACCGGCTACATCTTTGAAGGTAATCTTATTTTTACTCTCATCATAGCGTCGGGCATTGCTCTTGCCGAAATTCATCATCCGGCTGCCGCCGCTGCTCTGGTTCATCAGCATAAACCACAGGCCCACAACCAAAATCATAGGCAAAAGAGTGCTCAGCAGGGTTGCCCACCAGGGTGTCTGGGGAGGCAGTTCCGCTTTGATTTCCACATCTCTGGAACGAAGCGTACTAATCAGGGTGGAATCATTGGGCGCAACCGTAGTAAAGGTTTTGCCGTCTTTTAACATTCCGGTAATCGAGTTCTCGCTAATCGTAACAGACCGGACCTCGTCCTGCTGTACATGCTTCATAAAAGCCGTATATGATATGTCTGTCTTACTCGCGTTGCCGGCCGAATAATGATCCATTACCCAGATGGCTGCAACAACAATTAATAAATAAAAGGCAACGTTTTTAAAGAACTTAAACAAAAACGTTTCCTCCTTTCCATTTTAATCAAATAATACAAATCAATAAAACTGTACACCGGATCAAGTCCGGGCATAGACCACGGGTTTCAACACACCGATAAAAGGAAGATTGCGGTAATCGCCTGCATAGTCCAGGCCATACCCCACTACGAACTCATCCGGAATAGTAAACCCTACATAATCCGCATGCATACCGTTTTTCCTGCGTTCTTCCTTGTCGCACATGGCGATGGTTTTTACCGATGCCGGTTTTTTGGTTTCCAGCAGCGCCTTAACTTTGGCAAAGGTAAGACCGGTATCAATGATATCGTCCACCAGAAGGACATGCATGCCTGCAATATCGTCCGCCACGTCCAGCCGGACTGCCACACTGCCAGAGGTTGACGTGCTGTTTCCGTAGGAAGACGCTACCATAAACTCCATCCGAACCGGTATGGACATAGCCCGGCTCAGGTCGCAGGCAAAGTAAGCCGCCCCTTTCAGCAGACAGATGATGATGACCCGTTTTCCTTCATACTCTTTGGAAAGCTGTTCCCCCATCTCCTGTACTCTCTGTTTTATCTGTTCTTCGGTAATCAAAACCGCTTTTATGTCTTCATGCATAACAGACACCATCCTTATTTAATATTTATAAACAGCCAGCCCTGTTCCCGGGCCGGTACTTCTGAACTGCCGTTTTGTTCTTCCCACCGGGCATTGGCCAGACCGGGAATCCATACGATTTCATTCCCTGCCGCCGCCACCACCAGCCGGTTTCTGTCCTCCACAGGCACCCTGCACTCTATCAGATACTTTTTCAGGGTTTTATGTCCGGTTCCTTTTAAAGGAAAAATCCTGTCTCCCGGCTGCCTGTAACGGAACACCAGCGTATTTCCCAGACACTTCAGCCGGGCTAATGGGTACGCCATCTGTGTCCGGTACTGATATGCCGGCCTCTCTTTAATAACAGAAATCTGTGCCACTCTGTGATCCGGAAACGGAATTTCTTCTATTTCTGTGCTCCCACCGTCAGACAACCCGACGGAAAGCCCCGTCAAATCCACTGCACAGCTCCAGCCGTCATCCTGCTGCAAAGTCCTTGCATTATCTTCAGAGAATAATATTAGTTTATCATAAGAATACAATGCTTGCCAACTGCCCGGCAGCAAAATTTTTTTACCGCCGGAACGATTCACTATCAGCTGCTCCAAATCCTCGAGATTGGCTCCGGATAATTCCTCCGGGGCCCCCGAATCATTCCAGAACCGGCGCAGCACCCGGAAGCGCAGGGCTTTCGGAATGATTTCCCAGTTATCAGCCAGAAGCGCACCATTCTGTGTGACAGCCGGACGCATCCATCTTCTTTTAAACTCCCCTTCAGCCAGCTCCTCCAAATAGTCTCCGTCTACCTGGAGATGTTCAGCCGTCCTGCATAAAACATCCGTAACAGAAGGAGAAAAATTATCCTCCAGCATGGGAAGAAGGACTCTTCGGATACGGTTACGCATATAATGCAGGTCTTCGTTTGACGAATCCTCCCGCCAGACAATCCCCCTGTCTGTACAATACTGCCGCAATTCTGCAGCTGTCAGGGAAAGAAGAGGACGCAATACCGCATCATGCTGAAACCGGATTGCACCCAGACCGCGCGTGCCCGAACCTCGCAGCAGGCGAAGCAAAAACGTCTCTGCCTGGTCGTCTTTCTGATGTGCCGTAAGGATAAAGTCCGCCCCTGTTTCTTCCGCACATTGGAAAAGCGCCTGATACCGAAGACGCCGGGCAGCATCCTCCAGGGACATCTTTTCGTTTTCCCGCAATTTCTGCGCATCAACCGCCTTGCAACAGAACGCAATCCCCATTTTCCGGCAAAACGCCTCTACATAACGGGCATCTTCCAGACTCTCCCTGCCCCGGATCCCATGTTCTACATGACATACGGTAAAACGGAATCCGCAACGCTGCAGTGCGTCTGCCATGGCCAAAGAATCGGCACCTCCGCTGACTGCCGCCACATAGTTTTTTGTACGGTCCAGTTTTTCCCGCAAAATGCGGGGAACTTTATCCAACACTGTTTCTTTCATGACTATCCTGTATTCCGCTGCCTGTCATATGGTCTGACTGCACACCGGCGATGCCGGCTAAAAAAAACAAAAAAGGCACCCTTCCTGAGTGCCTGTTTTTACCGATCACGGCTCGCACCACGGCCACCGCGCTTGGATTCCGTATTTCTGCGTAAATCCAGCAACCGGTCATCACTGTCCTTCAGAAATTTGGACAGCTTATCTTCAAAAGATAACGGGCCCACCTGACGGGGGCTCCGTTTCTCCACAACAGGCGTTTCTTTCGGTCTGGCTGGCCTGGCAGGAGTTTCCGGTTTTTCTTCGACCTGTTTCAGGGAAAGAGCAATTTTACCGCGGTCATCAATTGAGAGTACCTTGGCTCTGACCTTCTGATGCTCTTTTAAAAAATCGTGTATATCTTTAACATAAACATTGGATACCTCGGAAATATGAATCAGTCCGACTTTCCCCCCGGGAAGCTGAAGAAACGCACCAAAATTCGTAATACCGGTTACTTCACCTTCTACGACAGCTCCAATTTCAATTGCCATAAAACAAAAAAACCTCCTGCTCTAAAAATACGACTGTATAATTTTACCACCAGAAAATAACCAGTGTCAATATGAATGCTAATTTTCAGCCTTTTTTTCATTCTTTCCCGTCTTTGTGTTCTTGTCTTTTTGGGCGTCCGTATCCGCTTTTTCGTTCTGCCCTTCTTTATCCTTGACGATAAAAATCGGGACCTCATCCTTCTTTACATAGTTATGATCTTCACGGGCCAGCTTTTCAATATATTTTGGGTCGGATAGCCGCTTGCGTTCCGCCTCCAGATCAGCCTGCACTTTCTGCAGTTCTTCGACGCGCTTCCGGGTCGCATCCGTTTCTTTCTGAATCTGGTGAATTTTATATTCCTGCCGTCCCAAAATCGCCACAAATATAATCACCAACACAATCAGAACCCGCCGGAAGTCTCTTGCCACACGGCTCTTTTTTTCTCTGTCGTGAGTGGTCATACCGTATACTCCCCTCTTAGAAAGTTGCTGTATTACAGAAAGCAATTACTCTTCTGCTTCCTTGGCCTCATCCCAGAACCGGTCTAATTCTTCCAGGGAATATTCACTCCATCCCTTCTCCGATTTCGTCACCCGGTCCTCCACATGTTCAAAGCGTGTTACAAAACGGTTGTTACAACGATTTAACGCAGTCTCGCTTTCCAACCCGAGATGGCGGGCAAAGTTTACAAGGGAAAAATACAGGTCCCCCAATTCCTTTTCCATGTCATCCTGATTCTGTCGGGCGGCAGCCTCATTAAACTCTTCCCACTCTTCCAATACTTTTTTCTTTACATCGTCCGTTTCCGTCCAGTCAAACCCCACCTTGGCAACCCGTTTCTGAATTTTATGGGCCCGCAGCAGGGAAGGCAACCCTTTATAGATACCGTCCAGCACCCGCTCCCGTTCCGGTTTTTCCTGCAGTTTGATGGCTTCCCAGTTGGTCAGGACTTCATCGCTGTTGGCTACTTTAACTGTCCCGAATACATGGGGATGACGCTCAATCAGTTTATCCGTCACGCCGTCAATGACATCCTGCAACGTAAACATTCCCTTTTCTTCCGCCATACGGGCATGGAATACTACCTGCATCAGGATATCCCCCAGTTCTTCTTCCATGCCGTGGGTATCCTTGTCATCCACAGCTTCCAGAAACTCATAGCATTCTTCAATCAGATTGGCACGAATCGTGTCAAAATCCTGTTCCCTATCCCAGGGACAACCTCCCGGTTCACGAAGCACCTGCATCACATCTGCCAGAGGACGCACATCAAACTGCGTTTTGTGTTTTAACAGTGGAAAACGCTCCCAATATCCGGCTGTTTCATTTTCATCTTTCGCATTTTGCAGCGTCTCCTCCGGCTGACGGGGAATAAACACGCTGGTCAGGTGGTCGATTTCAGGCTGCCTGTCAATTTCAAAGAGCGGTATCTTCCGGCAGGTTTCATCATCCAGTCCCAGATTGCGGAGAAAATACAGTTCCGTTTCGTCCGGCAAAACGTCCATCAGGGATAGCTTCATGTCAGAAGCTACCATCTTATTATAAACCTGCGTCACCATCAGGGGATACCGGCCTGCATCCGCCAATGCAGAAAAATCCTGCGCATCGACGATCCGCAGGCCGTCGATAGGATCAATGCCCAGTTTTACATACGCCAGATCCAGAAAACTCATGGCAGGCTTAACCGTCAGAGGTATACCGCATTTCTCCGCTTTTCCCCGCAGCAGCACAACTGTCCGCTCCGCAACCAGCGGGCTGCCGGGAACTGCATAAACCACATCTTTGTCTTCGGCCTGTTCGATAACAAAGGAAGAAATGTTATCATATACGTCTTCAAACGTTGCTTCCTTTTCATACCAGGTGTCGCAGGAAATATATGAAATGCCACGGCGTTTCAGTTCCGCAACGGTCGGATGTATCTCCGTACGGAGGATTACAAAGCGTTCCTCCAAAAGTTTTAACGTTTCCAGAGACAGATGACCGGCCGCTCCCGGTCCCAGGCCCACGATCGTCAGCGAGCCTTTCATTCTACTGTTTTCAAAGCCGGCTTTATGTTCCGTTCCCATGTACACACCCTCCGTACTGTTGCTTATCATTTCCAAAACTTCCGAATTATTTTCCCGATTACCGGCAGCTGCGCCGCCTCTTCCCGGGTCATACAGCCCAAAAGCATGACCGCCGTTCCATAAACCAAAACGGATACAGCCATGCCGGCAAGCAAAGCAACAACAATGCTTCCCTTATCCATAAAGAACAGAGCAGCCATTTTCCCTGCCAGTCCCATACACAGGGAAGCCAACAGAATCTTCAGGCTGTCCCTGACCGGAAACGGGATCCCGTTCCGATACAGGAAAAAGATATTGATTGCTGCCACCAGCGCAAAATTCAGATTCGAGGCCCAGGCTGCACCCAGAATATGGAAGGCCGCTACCGATGTCAGCTGCCAGACTGCAACCGCTTTCACCACGGCGCCAAATAACATGTTCCACATGGGAATCGCCGTTTTGCCGATGCCCTGCAGCGCCCCCGTAGTAACCTGGAAAATTCCCAGGCAGGCAATGGAAGGAGCCAGATGGGCAATCACGGGTGCCGCCTTCATCGTACCGTATAACGTGCCGGATATGGGACCTGACAGCGCCCACATCCCTACGGAAGCCGGAGCCACCACTAGCATACATATTTTAAAAGCAGATTCCGTTTTACGTAAAATCTCATCTGACAACCGCAGCGTACAGGCTTCCGAAACCGCCGGTACCAGACTGGCCGCCAGTGACAGGGTGGGAATCGTGGCCATCATCAGAAGAGGCTGAGCCATGCCGGTAAGATAACCAAACAGTGTAGTGGCCGCTTCCACTCCAAAGCCGGAACGCCCCAATCCGTTCGGGACCAGCAGCATATCGATACTGCTGGTCACCGGTATCAGCAGGTTGGCACAGGAAACGGGAATGGCCAGCAATACCAGCCGGCGGGCGATAGATTCTACGCTTTCCGCAACCGTTTCCGTCTGCTCTTCAATTTTTCGTTTCCACTCCTTACGTGCTTTTCGGTAAAACCAGGTGAGCACAAGAAGTCCTGTCAGCCCGCCGGGCACCGCACCGAAAGCTGCGCCGGCCGCAGCGTACTCCAGTCCCCGGGGAAGCAGTAAATAAGCCAGGCCGATCATGACCAGCACCCGTACCAGCTGCTCCAGAATCTGAGATACCGCCGGCGGGGTCATCATCTGATAACCCTGGAAATAACCACGAAAACTGGCCAGAATGCTGGAAAAGAAGACCGCCGGTGTCAATACCACCAGTGCATAATAGGCCCTGCCATCACGAATCCAGCCAGTGCTGACGAGAAAACCGGCCAGTCCGTACAACGTCAGGGCAAAAAACAAACCGAACACTGCCATCAGACCCAGCGTAACTTTAAAGATCCGATGGGCCTGGGCGTAATCGTTTTTGGCCACTTTTTCCGCCACAATGATGGAGACCGCCACCGGCACGCCGGCCGAGCAGACCGAAAGCATCAGCAGGTAAATGGGATAAGCCATCTGATATAAACCGATCCCTTCGCCCCCCAATAAGCGGGACAGCAGGATACGGTTCACTGAACCGATGACTTTAACCATCAACCCGGCTACGGTTAAAATCAGGGCTCCTTTCAGAAATTTATCCTTACCCATTTTTACGACTCCTATTACAGCTTTAGGAAACGCTGATTAATTCGTCTCCTCTATTTTATCAGTTTTACCAGATTCTTTTCAAGCCAGTCCAGCGGTTCGATTTCCAGCGAAGACGTCCGGAACAAAAGCGCCATTTCCCTGCCGGGTTCCAGCTTCATATACCGGCTGTTCTTTTCCGCCATCTTCACCAGTGCTTCCCCATTTACCTCCGAATGCTCGGCAAAGGTGATGCGGATCATTCCGGCCCGCACATTGATCCGGCGGATTCTCAGCTTACGGCATACCGCACGGACTTTGGCCAGACGCCACAACAGCTCCACCTCTTCCGGCGGGGTTCCGAAACGGTCGATGATCTCATCCATCAGGTCCTCTTCTTCCCCCCAGGCCAGATCTACAAAACGGCGGTACAATTCCAGCTTGTACCGGGGATTGGCAATATAGGAATCCGGAATATAGGCATTCAACGGAATTTCCAGAATCGGATCCGGTTCCCGTTCCATATTCAGGGACCCATTTCGGAGCCGTTTGATAGTCTGCTCCAGCAAATCGCAGTAGGCGGCAAATCCGATTCCGGCAATATAACCATGCTGCTGAGGCCCCAGTAGATTACCGGCGCCCCGGATCTCCAGGTCCCGCATGGCAATTTTAAAACCCGCCCCCAGTTCCGTAAAATCACGGATGGCCTGCAGCCGCTTGGCCGCTACCTCGCTGAGGGATTTGTTCTTCCTGTACATAAAGTAAGCATAGGCAAGACGGGAAGAACGCCCTACCCGCCCCCGCATCTGGTACAACTGAGACAGACCGAAATTCTCCGCACCGTCCACGATGATCGTATTGGCCAGGGGCACGTCCAGTCCGTTTTCCACAATCGTAGTACACAGCAGCACATCGCAACTTCCTTCATAGAAAGACATCATGGCGTCTTCCAGCCTGTCTTCACTCATCTGCCCATGACCGATGCGCACATTGATGCCCGGCACCAGCCGTTGCAGCCGTTCCGCAATCAGCGGAAGACCGCTGACACGGTTATGAATGTAATAGATCCGGCCGCCCCGGCGCAGCTCCCGCTCCAGGGCCTCCTTAATCATGCCCTCGTCATATTCCGCCACATAGGTTTCCACCGGCAGACGATCCTCCGGCGGCGACTCGATGAGACTCATATCCCGGCTGCTGACCAAAGCCATATGCAGCGTTCGGGGAATAGGCGTAGCAGATAACGCCAGCACATCAATCCCCTGTTTCCATTGTTTGATTTTTTCCTTCTGGGCCACGCCGAAGCGTTGTTCTTCATCAATGATCAAAAGCCCCAGGTCATGGAACATCACATCAGCCTGCAGCAGCCGGTGGGTACCGATTACGATATCAATATCACCCTGCTCCAGTTTTTTAAGCGTCTGCTTAATTTCTTTATTGGAAATAAAACGGCTGACCATAGCGATCCGCACCCCGAAGGGTTCCAGTCGTTCCCGACAGGTGAGCAGATGCTGCTGCGCCAGTACCGTGGTGGGAACAAGCAGGGCCGCCTGTTTTCCGTCCATTACCGCTTTAAATGCTGCCCGCAGGGCCACTTCCGTCTTGCCGTAGCCCACGTCGCCGCACAGGAGCCGGTCCATCGGTATGGGTTTTTCCATATCCGCCTTAATTTCGGCAATGGCCTTCATCTGGTCCGGCGTTTCCTCAAAGGGGAAGCGTTCCTCAAACTCACGCTGCAGATCCGTGTCCGGCCCATAGGCATACCCGTTGGTAATTTTCCGCAGGGCATAAAGACGGATCAGTTCCTCCGCCAGCTGGGTTATAGCCGTGGAAGCTTTGGTCTTCATGCGTTTCCAGTCGGCGCCGCCCATTTTGGAAAGCTTAGGCGTGATGCCCTCGCTGCCCACATATTTGTGCAGAAGTCCGACCTGGTCTACCGGAACATACAGCCGGTCGCTGCCTGCATACTGCAATAGCAGATAATCCCGATGCATGCCGTCCATCAGCATGGTTTCCACACCGATATAGCGACCGATGCCGTGCACATCATGCACCACATAATCGCCGCCTTTAATATCGGTAAAGTATTGGAGTTTCGCTCCCTTATGCTTTGACTTGAAACGGCGGCGACGCTGCAATCCGTATATATCGTTTTCCGTCAGCAGCAGCCAGTTTTCATTCCAGAACCGGAAGCCGTTGAACAGTTCTCCAAAACCCACATTCACTTTTTCAGCGTCTTCCGCCCCGTCCGCCAGGCAGACGGACGGGATTCCCCGCTGCCTCAGGCTTTCCGTAATGCCCCGGGCCTTCAGCACCGTGCTCATCATAATATAGGGCTGGATGCCTTCCGCCAGAAGGCTCTGCAAATCCTCAATCAACCTCTCAATACTGCGGTTATAGGATGTGACCCGGCGCACCGGCACCTGCATATGTTCGAATTCATTAAAGTAGTTTGTATCCAATGCGGAAACCGTCACGGCCGGCTGTTTTTCTTCTATAGTCCAGATTTCGTCCGGCGGCCAGAGTTCTTCCTTATATGATTGTCCTTCTTTATACAGATGCTCCAGCGTCTCCTTCAGCTGCGCCGGTTCATCCATCACAAACAGCGTATCCGCCACACCGTAGTCCCGCAGGTATGCATCAAACACCTCTTCCGCTCCCTGCATCTGCAGGGGTACAATCCGCAGTGTTTCCGTATTCGTCAGAGAGCGTTTGGTAGTGATATCGTAAAACCGGATACCGTCAATATCCGCATCAAACCATTCGATACGTGCCGGATTCTGGCTGTTCAGGGGGAACACGTCGATGATACCGCCCCGCACCGAAAACTGCCCGATCGTATCCACTTCATCGGCCCGTTCATAGCCCATAGCGGCCAACATTTCAATAAACCGCCCCTGTTCCAGTGTAGCGCCCGCGGAAATTTCCAGGCTGTTTTCAGTTACCCCGGACGGCCGGGGCAGTTTCTGCAGCAACGCTTCTGCCGTAACAAATACAACGCCCGGCTCTTCGCCGGCAATCAGACGCAGGGCCGCCGCTCTCCCCGCCTGGATTTCCAGGTTACGGCTGTCCGCCTGTACCCGGGGCAGGTTCGTGGGATAAAACTCCAGCACCGGCAGTTCCGGATACAGATAAGCCAGCGTCTGCCGATATTCCCTCACCGCTTCTCGTCCGGACACCAGAAGTACCAGTGTTTTCGCCTTCACGGCCTGTATCAGGGCGCACAAATACAAGGCTTTGACGGTTCCGTCCAGCCCTGAAAGTACACAGCCTTTTCTTTTCTTATACAACGCCGCCACGGCCTTCAGTTCCTTTACCGCAGCCAGGCGTTCCAGTAAGCGTTTTTTCATGAAAACCGATTTCCTGAATTAACTACAAAAGAGGTCATGGCAAGGCCGTGACCTCATTAATATGTTATCACAAACAGTTACTAAATACAATGAGGCACATTAAAAATGCCTTGCCGTTTTCACATCGCAAGATTCTGTCTGTATTTTTATCAGGGTAAAGAACACGCAAAACACTACTGCGAAAGAGGAAAGGGAAAATAAAAAACGCCTGTACTCATGAAGATACAAGCGTTATAGCCCAATATTACGAATCTGTTTTCAATATCATTTGGGCAACTCTGCGTTACCAGGGAGAACACCGCGCTGTACCCGTTTTCCGGGCTCTATGGCCTGCACGGGACACACCAATATGCATAAGTGACAGCCTACGCATTTATTAATATCCAGCACAGGCTTTTCTTCTGCATCCAGCCGGATCGCCTGATGACCTCCGTCGTAACAGGAAAGATAACACCGCCCGCAGCTAACGCAATCGTTACGCACAAAGCGAGGAAACTGGATACTGTTTCGGTCTAAATCCTCTGCCGATACAATATGGGTCAGCGCCTGACCCACAATTTCCTTCACATGTGTAAAACCGCGAAGCGCCAGATAATCGCTGAGACCTTCCTTCAAATCATCAATAATACGGTATCCGTACTGCATTACAGCCGTGGTAATCTGAAGATTCGCGCAACCCATGAGCAAAAACTCCAGGGCGTCCCGCCAGTTTTCAATGCCGCCCATGCCGCTGATGGGGACTTCTGCCAGTGCGGAATCTTTCCTCATCTCATTGATAAAACGGAGGGCAATGGGTTTCACCGCTTTCCCCGAATAGCCGCCTTCAATACTCTGGCCGTTTACCCTGGGCTCTGACAAAAAGCTATCCAAATCAATATTCATGATACTGCGAATTGTATTGATAGCCGCAATACCGTCCGCTCCAGCCGCCACGGCAGCCTTTGCCGGAATTTCCATGTGGTTGATGTTGGGCGTCATCTTTGCCAGCACAGGCAACCTGGTACCTTTTCGTACTGCCGCAGTATAACGGGCCACCAGCTCCGGATTCTCACCGATTTCTGCGCCCAGGCCTTCCTCTGCCATCTGTGGGCAGGAGAAATTACACTCAATCATATCCGCGCCTACCGCTTCCATATCGGCAGCCAGCCGGGTCCACTCTGTTTCGTTTCGTCCCATGATGGATGCGATGATGACCTTGCCGGGAAAATCCCGCTTCAGCCGGCGCAAATAATCAAGGTTTTCCTCATAGGTGTGGTCGGAAAGCTGCTCGATATTCTTAAATCCTATAAAGGAGCGCCCTTCTTTGGAAAGGGCAGAAAAACGCGGGGACGCTTCCCGAATTTCCAAAAGCGAAATCGTTTTAAAGGCAACGCCGCCCCATCCCATGGAAAACGCCTTTGCCACCATGTCATAATTGCTGCCCACTACAGAAGAAGACAGAAAAAACGGGTTCTCGCAATGCACGCCGCAAAAAACAATGGACAGGTCCACCTCGTTTTCAGGTACTTCAACATGCAAGTCATACAGATTACAGAACAAATCCCTGAGCCGTACCGGAACATCCAGTTTACCGCGGCGGCAGGCCTGCATACAAGGGGCATTGCAATTTTCGCAAAAATGAACGGCAGGCAGTCGTCTCCTGGCTCCCACCCGGTTCTCAAAATTCAGTGCCCGCACAATTCGACCTGCATCAACCCCGTGAGGACAGGCCTCACTGCATTTCGGTTCATGGCATAGCAGGCACCGGCCTGCCTCTTCCCTTATCCGTATCACTTGCTGTTTCAACATACTTCTCCCAAAATCTGTAAATACAAATCTTTTTTCAACCGCCAGATCCATTTATTAGCGGAAGTAGGCTGCGTATAACCCCAGTCTTCTTTTATCCCGGAAACATTCATCATACAGATGACGGATGACATCATGTATATTCTCATATTTATGTTCAAACAGAAACGTCGAGAGATACCGGTACACGTTTTGACTATGTACCAGTTCCGACAAGCTACCCTCGTCTGTTTCTTCAATCTTTCGGAGAACGAGTCTCTCCGTTTCAATATATGGGATTTCCGAAAACAACCTTTTCATTCGTATCACTCAAAATCCGACCATCAATCTGTACTGCATCTACGAAACCTGCCGTTTTACCATGGAAGCAAAGATACCATTTTGCTTCAACAGTTCGTCAAAGGTACCGCTTTCCGCCACGCGCCCCTGATCCAGCACGATGATGCGGTCTGCATTGCGAATCGTGGAAAGCCGGTGGGCCACTACGATACGGGTAGCCTTAAGCTTATCCAGACTTCTAGAAACAATGGCCTGGGTTCGGTTATCCAGCGCGCTGGTCGCTTCGTCGCAGATAATGACGGATGGTTTCATGGCTAAGGCCCTGGCGATCAGGATGCGCTGTCGCTGGCCGCCGGAAATATTAGTACTCCCTTCACTGACGATAGTCTGCATCTGCATGGGCATCTCTCGGATGTCGTCAGCAATGCCTGCCGCTTCTGCTGCGGCCCAGGCATCATCCAGTGTCAGATCATTGATACCGATAATGTTGCGGTAAATATCGCCGGTCATCAACTGTCCGTTCTGTAACACTACGCCCAGCTGGGACCGCACAGAAGCTGCATTCATTTCCGCCAGGTTCTGCCCGTCATAATACACCGCACCGCCCAGCGGTTTTTCAAACCCCAGCAGCAGGCGTATCAGGGTGGACTTTCCGCAGCCGGATTTACCCACAATGGCCACGTGTTCTCCCGCCCCGATCCGGAAGCTGATCCCTTTCAATACTTCTGGCATACCCGGACCGTACGCAAAACGAAGATCCCGAACTTCGATGGCCCCGGAAATTACATCAGCGTCCGGACGTTCATCGGAACTTTCGGGCGCCACATCCAGGATCGGCTGGATGTTTTCCAGTATCGGTTTCACTACAGAAACAGACTCCGCCGCCGGAATCACCGCGTTAAGCGATGCATTAAACGCGCTGTAAGCAGCCTGGAAAGCGATAAAGGTTGCCGCCGTCATCGCTTCACCGGCTCCCAGTGCATCGGTAACTACATTCCCCGTTCCTTGCGACATGGTTTCTCCCATTTCCTTGAACGCAAAATAATACAGTACAAGGGAAAGCAATACCGGCTGCACGGCCGTAATAATCGAATTATAATTCTTCAGCCAGCGTGATTTATAGTTCCACTTCCACTCCTCAGAGAACCGTTCGCCCCAAAGGTGATAGGCCTGTTCCTCCGCACCCCTTACCCGGAACTTCACAAGGCCTGTAAATATTTCCTGCAAAATACCCTGGGTTCGGTTCTTTGCCGTTGTCATCTTCCGCTGAGCCCGCACAAGACGGCTCATGATCAGCCAGACAGCGAAGAGGTAGATAGCCCAGATGACCACAGAAATCGCTGTCAGCTTTACACTGTAGTAACACATCAGGGCCAGACTCCAGAAAGAAAACAGGAAACTGAAGATTACGCCGACGATTTCTTCGGAAATCAGCTGAATCACCTGCTCCAGCCCTAAGATCCGGCTGGCCAGCTCACCGGTCTGCAGGGTTCGGAAAAAGTTCACAGGCAGGCTTAAAACACGGCTTATGAGGGCCGGTTTCACATTCATGTCAGCAGAGGTGGAAAGGCGCAGCAGTGCAACAGATCGCACGGTGTTGAGAGTAGCTGTGGTAAAACCTGATACCATAACCACCTGGGTCACCGTGGCCAGGCCTTTCCGGTCCAGTATGGGAATAATATCTTTGAATATGGTTTCCGTCACGATCGGAGTCAACAACGGAATTAACCCCGCAACCAGGCTTACGGCCAAAATTGTACGCCAATCCTGTTTCCAGCACTGGCGTACCATAAAACGCAGAAACTCAGACGTAGAGATCTTACGGGCCGGCAGACCCGGATAACAGAGAAATGCATCCGTATTGATTTCTTTCGCAATTTCATCCGTTACGGGAATTCCCTCCGGACGTTCCCGGCTCATCATCCGGTAACGTACCGGCGTTTCCGGCACAAAAGCAACCAGCTCTTTCTTTTCGCCAAAGAAACCAAGTAGGACGCCGCTGTCCCCGGTATACCAGTCCGGTTGCAGGCGAACAAGACGCATTTGCATTCCGCCTTTTTCCACCAGACGGTGCAGCAGGCCAAGCTGATCCAGTTTTCGTACCATTTCCGGCGCCATCTGGATGCTGCCGAAAGGCATTTTTAATGCCTGGGCCGCACAGCGTACGATAAATACGGCATCCTCCAGCGCCGTGTTGCCGCTGCCTGTTTCCTCTTCCGGAGCCACCGTTTCTCCCAGTAATCCGGAAATTGTTTCGTTTACAAGACGGGTCTTCTGTTTCGCCCGGCTCTCCATCTGCATGGAAAGCCGTTTATCCTGGGCGCTGAATCGCACGCCCAGCAACATGGCAAAAATGCCTTCGTTATCCGCAAAATCCTCCAGCAGCGCTTCCGGGTCCTGCTCGTGTCCGGTCAGCACGGAGCCGTCCGCCCATTTCCGCAGCACTTCATCGCCCTTATCGGCCAACAGCCGCAGCCAGGGCAGCGATATCAGGGCAGCAAACCACTGCCGCATCAGAGGCAGCAATTCTTCCGCTGTTGCTTCGGCCAAAGCAGTCTCTGTCAGTTCGCTGTCTTCTACTGCGTAGATCAGCACATCGATCTGCTCGAATTCATCCATAGAGGGGAACGCAGCCTGTCCGGGAGTAATTTCTGTCAGGAAAATCTGCCGGAACGACTGCTTTTTCCGTGTAACAGCATAAGCCTCCAGTTTGCCGGAGACCAGTTTTATATATGTATTGTCATCATGCAGTCGGAAACGCTCGCCTGCTATCAGCTTCATCAGCGTTCCTCCTTCTCAAAAAATCTGTTTCAAAATCCTATTTCATCGGCGTTCAACGTATCATACCAGTTTCAGGGACACTTACACAAAACGAACCGAAACTTCATAAAAACGCAACTGCAAACCCTAATCGAGATCCGCAGCATCTGCTTCCTGCTGGTCCCGCTCTTCAATCAGCCGGCGGTACGGTCCGTCGTGGGATATCAGTTCCCGGTGGGTGCCACGCTCTGCCACTTTTCCCCGTTCCAGCACGATGATCTCATCCGCTTCCCGGATGGTAGACAGCCGGTGAGCTACGATCAGGCAGGTACAGCCCCGCCGCCGGATGTTTTCCAGACACTTCTGTTCGGTCATAGGATCGATGGCGCTGGTGGCTTCGTCAAGGATCAGCAGTGAAGGGTTGAAAGCCAGCGCCCGGGCAATTTCCAAACGTTGCCGCTGTCCGCCGCTGAAATTCAGGCCCCCTTCCGACACTTCCGCATCATAGCCTCCCTGAAGCTGAATAATATCGTCATGGATACAGGCATCCTGGGCAGCCTGTACAATATCTGTTGACGGAACGGATTTATCAAACATGGAGATATTTTGCCGTACTGTCCCACTGATCTGGAACACATCCTGATCCACTGTGGCCAAGGAATTCACGATGACAGGACGGGGAATCTCCCGCCGTTTCACACCGTCAAACAGAATTTCCCCGGACCATTCCTCATATAACCCTGCCACCAGTTTCGCCAGCGTGCTTTTGCCGCTGCCGGAGGATCCCACCACGGCAGCCCAGCGGCCCGGTTCCAGATGCAGGTCGAAATGTTCGATGAGAGGAGGATCCAGAGGACTGTAGCCAAAGCTCACATCTTTTAGTGTCAGTTCGCCGGACAACCGGTTCCCTGTAAAAGATACGGTCTGATTTTCATCCGGATAATTCAGACTGTCTGTTTTATACCGCCGCACATCGTCCAGACGCCGCATCTGCATTTCCGTATTCTGCAACACGTTGCCCAGGGACAGCAGTTTCTGTACCGGCTCATGAAATTTGGCGATCAGATTATTGAAGGCCGTATAGATACCGGCGGTCATGATGCCTTCCATGATGGAAAAGCCGCCCACTGTCATGATCAGGGCTGAATTCAATCCACCCAGAAGCAGCGGCAGCAGTTTAACCTTCATAGTCCACAGTTTCATTTCCTGGGTTGCTACCGAAGCTTTGGCCGCGTAGCCGGCCCACTTGGCAAACAGGTCGCCTTCGCTGCCGTTTGCCTTGATGCTTTCCACCATCATCAGGCCGCTCATCAGCACGCCGTAGGCTTTGGAAGCGTCCTGCTGGATGCGCATGATCAAGTCTGTCTGGCGGCGGCGCATATATAAGAACACAAAGATATCCACGACACTGATAGATATACCGATCAGGGTCAGGGGCACGCTGTACTGGAACAACAGCAACAGATAAAACAGCGCCACCAGCAGATCCAGCAACGCCGTTGCCGCCTGATTGGAAAGTACCTCCGCCGTGGATTCGTTGAACTGGATACGGGAAGCAATGTCCGCCGCGTACCGTTGCTGGAAAAATGTCACCGGCATCCGCAACACATGCCAGAAAAAGCCGGACGAATCTGCAATAGTCAGTTTTTTCTGCCAGTAAGTCAGCACTGCGGCCCGCATGGCGGTCATGATGCCCAGCATGACCATAGTCCCGAACATGGCAATCAGCAACTTTACAATCCAGTCCGCATGCTTAAGGGAAAACACATCATCAATAAAAATCTGTGACATGACCGGAACAGCTAACCCCGGAATGATCATGCAAAGACCCAGCACCATCAGAAAGATGAGCGCCCACTTGTCTTCCCGGAGTTTGGCCGCCACCGTTTTGACGATGCTGTAGGGTTCCCCTTCGGGTTTGAAGTTTTCATCCGGCGTTATCTTCATGTATACGCCGGTATAGGAAGTAATAAATTCGTCCCAGGGCACGGTACGCCGCCCCATGGCGGGGTCGTTCAGGAACACCGTGTCCCCCTGAAACCCTTCCAGTACCAGGAAATGGTTGAATTCCCAAAACAGGATCAGGGGAAATTCTTTTTTACGCAACACTTCGCTGCGACCGGCAAAGGCCTTGGCCACACAGCCCTGACGCCGGGCAGCCTTAAGCAGGTTATCCGCATTGCTGCCGTCACGGGTCACGCCGCACTCCTGCCGCAGGAACTCCAACGGCAGCCAGCGTCCGTAATAGGCCAATATCATAGCCAGAGACGCGGCGCCGCATTCCGTTGCTTCCATCTGCAGGACAGTTGGCACCTTCACGCGCTCTTTCCCGGCAAAGAACTGCCGGATCCGTTCTCTTTTATCCATAGCGTCACCGGCTTCTCAGCCACTGGCTGATCTTATAAAATACCTTTTCGATAGGCGGCTGCCGTTCAATAACAACGGAACCGGTGCAGTAACTTCCTGCTGTCACTGGTTTATGGTGTCCCACGACGGAAGTCCACAGGTAACCGGATTTGGAATCTGCGTCCTTTACCAGTTCAAACCGTATTTCCACCGCCGCGCCGCCATCCTTTTGCAACACATATTGGGCCAGTTGGGAATTGCCCAGACCTTTTCGTACCCCTTCGGCAGAAACGGGATATTGGGAAACACTTTTCACAACACCGATCAGACTGCCGGTTTGGGTAATGTCCACTCCATTAGGCGCCAGCTGAATGGTCATACCGGGTTCCACCCGTTTGCCCTTTTCTACACCAATATAAAAGACTCCCTGCAATTCATCTCTGTCCTGAGTAAGCCGGATACTGCAGATCGGGCTTCCGGCAGAAATAAGCTGGCCTTCCGCCACCATCACTTCTCCAACGATGCCTTCGTAATCAGAAAAAATATTCTCCCGCGCAGCCTGCTGGTACCGTTTTGCATCAAACTCATAGACGCGGCTCTGTACGTCCCGGTCATTGACGCCCAGTTCTGTACCGTATTGTGCCATGCGGGTATCTGCCGACTGCTCCGGCTGTTCCATACGGGCGACCAGATCACCCTTTTGTACACGGCTGCCGGTCTTTACGTACACATCTGTTACCTTACCGGAGACCGTATGGGAAATATTCACCACACCTGCCGAATCCAGGATCAATCCGTATCCTTCTGCTTTTTCCGTAAAAGAACCATACACAGACCACAGCACAATGGCAAAGCAAAGCAGAGCCACCGTCGCCAGTCCCATCCATCCCACGGGACCGGTGATCCGGATCATACTGTCTAACTTGTCAGGGGAACGGAGTTTCTCCAGGGCTTTGGGATTGAAGATCTTATCACTGTTCACTTCGTTCCACCTCCCTGTACTTTCACGGTTGCCCGCATCCCGTTTTTCAGACCCTCCATACCGGAAGTAACTACCACGTCGCCCTCCTTGATGCCTTCCAGGACTTCGATAAACTGACCGTCGTTAGCGCCGGTCTTCACGGTTCTTTCTTCAATGGTGTTATCTTCTTTCGCCACATACACCCGGGTATGATTGCTGTCTATCATAGCTTCCAGAGGCACGGACAGCGCATCACGGCCCGTACGGGCCTGCAAGGTCACGTTCCCGTAGGTCTGAGGTTCCAGCAGACCGGATCGGTTATCCGCCTTCAACATCACATTGCGCAAAGCAGCCGGCTCTGACACCGGTGGCGTAATTTCCGCAACCGAAGCAAGAAAGCGCTGTTCGCTGCCCATGTTTCCTTTTTCATAATTCGTGCCGTAGGCCTTTTGGAAATCCCGGTTGCTGAAAACCAACTCCGCTTCCAGCCCCGGTTCCAGATGCCTGGCAATCTTGTCGTCTACCGGCGTAGCAAAATAAAGGGTGCGGAAGTCGCCCACCAGGGCCAGAGATGTTCCGCTCTGCACATAGGCGCCCGGTTGCCGGTACAGTCGCAATACCTGTCCGTCCAGGGGCGCAGTGACACGCTGCCGTGCTTCCTGGATACGCAGGCTCCCCAGCTTGGCCTCCGCTACTTCCAAACCCGCCACCGCGGCACGGTATGCCGCTTCTGCATCGTCAAACTGCTGGGCGGAAATGGCATCTTTCTCTTTCAGCAACAGAAACCGCTTATACTGGTTTTCCTTGCCATGTTTCTCTGCCTGTGCGCTGAGGATATTTGCTTCCGCCTGCTGGATCTGCAGCGGCAGTTCTTCGTTTTCAATCACAAACAGCGTATCGCCTTTACGGACAAAACTGCTCTTAGGGGTAAGACAGGAAACAATACGCCCGTCCGACAGCGCCACAGCATCCGCCATGTCTTTGGAATAAAAATTAATAGCACTCAGCGTAAACTTTGGGCGGATAAAACGCACGGCCGCCCGGGATCCCTGTAGTTCCAGGCTGCGCTCACTCATGCGTTTGGCGATCTGAAACTCACCCCGCTCATTCAGCCACGCGCCGTATAAGATTATGGTCAGCGAAAGAGCCAGCACAATCCCCAACCCTATCATAAAATATTTCTTCATGAATACCCCCGAAAATCGTACGCGTAATAAAAAACAAACTGTATAAAAACACAGATTCAGTTGCCCGCATGCTGACCGGTACTTGTTATAACCCCGTGCGTCAACATGCTTTAAACGTGTACAAAGACCCGTTTGCTTATCAGGATATAACCTATCATTTTATTATAACATAAAATTACCGAATGCAACAGATTAACTCTGCCACACCCGGTAAAAAAATACAAAAAAACACTTCTGCTTTATATAATTATAAAATAACAGTTTTACAATGCAATAGGTTGCTAAATGCTGCACCACTTTTTGCCCCGCTTATCACACTTTCTGACGTCTGCTTTCCAGTGTCCCGATCTATGGGCAGGGCCAGGTATTCCGGCCCGATGTGAAGCAAAAGGTTTTCCTGTTCCAGCCATGCCAGCGCTTCCCGAATCTTTGCTTCCTCATATCCCTCCGACAGTTTATTCACCAGCTTATCTTCCCGTATCACGTTCCGGCAGGCCCGCAGCACTTCTGCTTCGGCGCCCTTCAGGTAATACAACGGTTTCCGGGAAATGAGGCGGGTATCCAGAACTTTCACTGTCTCTCCTTTGTCCTTCATATACAGAAGCTGGCGCTTCCTGTTCCATGATTCGGACAGTTCATACAGGGTTTCGTAGGCAGGCCCCAACCGCCGGTAATCATAATACCGGGCCAGTTCTGCCTCTTCCACCGGCGCAAACAGATGGGCCGTCCGGCGGATGAAGTCCTCGTTTGGAAACACAAAATCATAGCCACGATCCGGCCGCAGGGCCGGGATAGATTCGTCCGGATGCCGCATGTAGTCGTTGTAGCGATGGAACATAATATGGGTGACGGTGTTGGGAGCGGACAGGTGCATGATCTTAGGCAACACCCCGTTGACTTCCCGGCAGAGTTCTTCCGTTTCTCCCGGCGTACCGGTCAGGATATACCACAGCACGTTGATCCCGTGGGCATTGCAATGTTTCAGTGTCTGTACCTGACGGATAGCAGTGACACCTTTCCCCATCAGACGCAGGATTCCGTCAGAGAAGCTTTCGATTCCTGCCTGAACCCAGAAAAAGCCGGCTTCCGCCAGACGCTTTGCATCCTCTTCTGTCATGTTGGATTTGATTTCCGTAAACAACCTGAGCCTGTTGTTACGATAGGCGTCCCGCTGCAACAGGGCAGCAGGCAGATCCTTCTGGTGGTTCAGGCTCAGGATATTATCGGTGAAATAGCACTGGGAACCGGGGTACCGACTTGCCAGTTCCGCCAGTTCCTCGGCAAACCGGTCCGTGCTTTTCGCCCGGTACAGATGAGCGGTGCTTCCGTTCAGCCCGCAGAAGCGACAGGGGTGCCGGGCCGCCCACCAGCAGCCTCGGGAACCTTCCGCCATCACGATATAATGTCCTTTCTGCTGAGGTATAAGAACGTCCCTTTCCCGGAAGTAATCGCTGAAATCCGGCAGGGGCAATCTGTCCAAATCTTGCGTGATTCGCGCCGGATCCGTTATCTTCCTGGTGCGTGACACTACGCCGGGAGGAAGCTCGCTGTCCGGTACTGTGCCGTCCTGCAGGAGCCGCGAACACAAAGGCGCAATAATCTCATCTGCCTCACCGGTAAAAACATAATCAAAAGCTTCCACATATTCCGCCAGTGCTGCCCCCGCATCTCCCTCGCAGTTGGCGCCTCCCGCTAAAATCAGCGGGGCGTCCTTTTCTTTTTTCAGCCGCCGGGCCAGGGCGATCATGGCGTTGTGCTGCTGGAACATAGAGATAAAGGCAACGATTTTAGGATGATGCTCCATCACCCGGGCACAGGCTTCCGTCAGGTACGTTTCCGCCATCGCATGGGCTTCCTGAAAGAGATCCAGGCTATGCAGGGTATCCTCCCGCTGCCTGCCGGCAAAGACTTTCCCCGGCAGATGCTTTCCCTGCATCCAGCGTATGTAATCTTCAAAAGAAGAAACCGTTTTGCCGTGAGCCGCCTTGCCAAAAATCGTTTCACAGGCAAAATAGTCATGACCGTAGCCGATGGTACATACCTGCATGATGCTCCGGTATTTTTCCAGACCGATACGGCTGGCATAATACAGATACTCATGCTGCACACGGCTTTTGATACCCGCCCGCGCCAGCACCGACTTGAACAGGGCCAGGGTCAGGCAGGGCATATATTCGTCGCAGAAAGGCATGGCAATAAAAAGCACATCCACAGCGTCTTCCCGTTTCATTTCCATGGCAGCCTTCCTCCAGTTTGTCCGTTATAAGAAATTGCGTATCTTTCCTTGCGTTTGGATAAGGTACAATAAGTTGCGCAAAATTAAATAGACATGGTGTAAATCCTTTTGTAGAATTAAGTTACCACACCAAATCAACAAGGAGGATTTACCCATGTCCAACAATATTATACAGTTGAATCAA
>JAEEGH010005722.1_pt1 | contig 31005 bp, 41 predicted proteins | sample 9134181 | NCBI WGS metagenome assembly JAEEGH01 (sample SAMN16246544, study PRJNA631951) | gut metagenome | biome: gut microbiome; feature: rumen; material: DP-attached | host: Bos | place: Iran: Karaj | collected 2018-10
AACTTCATGCTTTATTAACTTCTTGCTTCAACCTACCACTACTTTTTAGTGCATTGTTTCCAAGTCTGTCATCCACAGTTGGGTAGTCTACAAGCGTAAATTCGGTAGTACTGCTACCTATTATATATTATTTATCTTAATTATTTTACTAAAATATTAAGTTTTGTTTAAATATTTATTTTACTAATGAATACACTACTTTCTATACATTCACTTCCTACATTTTGTAGGTTTCTTCGAAACGATAACAATACTTCCTTCACTTTTTCACGTTTAAGTTTCTTAGGTTCAAAAGCACCATTATCCAATTGTTTTAAGAGCAAATCTCGTAACACGGTTACAAGCACTCTGTTCCTTATATTTTTTGCAGCGTTTGTTGCTAATCTTTTTATATTCATCTTACTTTTTATATATAAATATCTATTAATTTGAAAAGTTTAATTATTCACGATTATTTTTGATTATTATTTTATCTACTGATAATTTCCCTAATTCTGTTCAAATCATGCTCTTCTATAGGATAGTAAAACCATCTTTCTCCATATATGCCCTCTTGACCATTAAATGTATCCCTCAAGAGATTATGTTCTTCTAACCACGCACATTCACGGTCATACCAATTTAATTCAGGTTTGTAATCATCAGGCATTTTTTTAACAATTTCTTCCTGCTTGGGAGTTCCCGTATGTATATCATTGTTTCCATATTTTTGCCATAATTTTGTTATTTCAAGATAGAGATTCCTATTATCCGTTATCTTGTTTATGATATCACTATCATCAAGACACTGTCCACAACACAAAATATCCGTACGTTTACTATTATACACATCACAAACAACCGTAAATACTGGACCTTGTGGTGATTTGTTATCATATAATGTAACCGTTAACTTAACAAGGTTTTCCTTTCTTCCACAATTGTTGTAATCAATTTTGCCAAAAGATAAGACTTTTATTGTCTTTTTTTCTGTCTTCATAATTTTTTTGTTTTAAAATTTTATACTAATGAAATTTAACGATGCAAAGATAATTGAATTTTTTATATCCTGAAAAGTTTTTTGAAAACAATTGAAGTTCTATTAGAACATTTGATTTTATAAACATAATGTGATTTATATTACTTATGAAAATTATTTTGCTAAATGTTTTAAAACACTATATAAAATTTTATAAATGTTCTAATAGAACTTCAACATTTTCAATGTATTGTGTTTTATTATCTTATTACAAAAAATAAAAAAGTCAGATTGAAAAAAATCAACCTGACTTTAAAAAACAAATTATGAAAGACAAAAAATTACATAGTTCCGAAAAACATAGTAATTTATAGAAAATCACCATGCAATTCATTTTTTTTCTTGTTTCAACCTATCACTACTTTTTAGTTCCTTATTTCTAAGTCTGTCATCCATAGTTGGACAGTCCACAAGCGTAAATTCGGGCGAACTCGACCCTATTGTTTTTAAAATTTTTTATCTAATATATTCAATGCTAAATTATAATTATATATAAATTTTATCTCTTTTCATAATGACTTATTTTTATTTTATTTTTATGAGAAATATTTTATTATATATTTTAGAATATTGTATTTTTACATTGAATTTACAATGGATTTCAATAAAATAAGTTATTTATAATAATACCTTCCTGTAGACTGATTACGTAACATACGATACCTTCCATCATATTCTCTTCCAGTATTATCAGTGTAAAAATATGGCTTATGATTTACGGTTTTTCCTTCTGCCAATATTCTTTTCACCGATTCCTTTACAATTTCATTTAATTGACTTTCATTAAGTCTAATTTGTTTTTTCATGTTCATTTTATTATTAGTTTTATTTTTATTTTCGATAATTTGTTCGGGTTTTTGATTTGGTTTTAATCTTTCAATTTTTGCTTTTTTATTAGTACCCTTGAAAGGGTCAGAAAAAGACTTGTTTTCCCAAATTGACATAATACAATTACTTATTTTTGTAACATCATCACTATTCAAAAATGAGCAATTGTATGTGTATTGAATGATTTCGTAGTCCTTTTTCCGTCCAATGATTTTCCCATCTTTATTATATAAATTCATAACAACATTTGTATTTGAGTCGTTTTCTCCATTTTCAGTAAAAACGATGCAAATATTTATAGCATAACTTGGGATATAATCTGCATAGGCATCCCATGTTCGCAAGAATGTACCGTGATTTGATACACGTATTTGTATGGGTTTTGAACCAGCAATGGAATATGTTCTATAAAATGATGTGTCCTTTTTATTTGGTTTAAAACCATGATTTTGTGATATGTTGTTAACAACTGAATTATAATCAACCATGTTTTATTTCTTATAAATTGTTTAATTTTATAAAAATTATAATTTTGCGGAAAATTATAATAATATGCACAATGTACCTTTAAACAATGTACCTTTAAAGTATTTATCACAAAGAAACAAAGATATAGTTTGTGAATTGTACAAGAAGTCTTTTGACCACCTTGACACAAAACTTTCTTTTGCTGTAATTGATGAATCTGACAAAATGTTGGGATTTGTATTAATAGGGGTAGAAGATGCTCCTATAGAAATTTTATGTAATGGTGTTGGGTGTAAAATAGAAATGCTATATGGTAATAACCAACATAATCGGTTGTTAACCATAAAACGAGCAATTGATAGGATTGAACAATGGGTGTTAGATATTGATTTGTTTTTTGATTATTTCTTTGTTGAAACCAACAATGATGATAAGAAAACAGAATCCATTGAATTTGATGGGAAAATTTATGAGTTTTTATTAAACAAATACGAGAAAAGGCACATTATTTATCATAAAATCAAAAGATAATTTTTGTGCCATCAAGTATATAATTCCCTTAAAAAATTAAACAAAGCTTTTAAACTCATAAATGAAGCAGATTGTTTATTACAAGAAGCATTAGAAATAGTTCTTAGCAACAAAGATATCCATTTAGATGGATTTTATGTTTGTATGGCTACAGGAAATGAAACGGTTGTACATTATAAAAACGATGAAGGTTGCAAATACCAATTATCTGATTTAGATTTAAGTGTTATGGCATCCATGAGTAAAGAAGAAATATATAATTATTTTAATATTAAGGATAATTAATTATAATAATAGAAGAATTATTTAAACGACTTAAAGATTAATAAATTACATAAATAAATATTGAAAATAAAAAAACCTAAAATGATAAAAGATACAAGTATGATTGGCAAGAGAATTCGTGTATATGAACTTGTGGGTGAAAATGATTTTATAAATAATAGATATGCAGGTAGAGAAGGTGAAATAGCCTTAATAGATGATATAGGACAATATCATATTATATGGGATGGAACTAATAAAATAGGGGGTCTGGCTATTAATCCTCAAGAAGATGTTTTTGAAATATTGGATGATTTTGACGATGAATTAGATGATGAAATGACATTAGAAAGTTTTAGACCCATAAATCACAGAAGAAATCGTTATCATTCTTTAAACGAATCATTTGAAAATAAAAAATTAGGTGAAGAAATTGCAAAACACGGAGGCCTCGATAATAAGACATTTTTAAAAAAATATGATGCAAGATATGAATTAACTGACTATGATTTGAGTAGGGTAAGTTATAGATCTTATTTGTCTAAAGAAGAATTAGATACGATTAGAAGAATGATAGATTTTAATAGACCCCTTGTGTCTCAAATTTTATATTGTGCTGATGGGGGCGCAATTATAATTGAAGATTATAATCCTGATAGTAAAGATATTGATTATAATGTTAAAAAAAATATAAGCTATAAAAATAAGTTACTTGATCGAAATTATAATTTTCAAAAATCATTAGATAAATATGATTGGCGACAATATCTTTCAAAAGATGATAATTATTTAACTAAATATAGAAGAAAGAAGATGAAAGGAGATACAGATTAATAAAATTAAAAATTATTTGTTTTTTATTTTTTAAAAACAAAATAATTACATATATTTAATATATAATTTAGTTCTTTGAAAATTTAAGAAAATCTGATAGTAAAGTTATGCCTTACTTCAATATTACATATTACTGGTTCGAATCCAGTTTTTGCTTCATTTTGCAAAATAGAGAAATGGTAAACTCACTAATAAAAAAGGCATACTGATTTTCTTCAGGTTTTTTTTTGATTCGGTGATGCAATTGGTAGACATTGAAATAATATTGCAGATATTCTAGGCAAAGCATGTTTTGGAGGTTCGAATCCTTCCCGAATCACATTTAAAATATTATCAAAATAATGATTGTACTGAAGAATCAGACACGATTCAAGAACTTTGCATATCTTCTATAAATAATGGGTGTGGTAGATTTATACACATAAAAACAGATGAGTGGTCAATAGATAACCCGAACGACTTAATAAAAATTATTAAAGATTTTTATAAAAAGGCAGATATTGAAATAGAAGAAGATAATCCTAATATAAGTTGTGAAAAAAATAAGTAAAAGCAAAGGAAAACACTAAGAAAAGAAAGGCGAATAAAAATGGATAAGAATTTAAAATATAAGGCAATTGACATAATGAAACAATTGTTGGATTATGCAAAACAACTTCCAGGTTTTTGGGTTGAGTTTGATATCATCGCTGATAATAAATTTATCGAAGAATATATAATCACTCATGCCGATAGAGAAGACTAGGAAGGAAATCATTTAACGGATGATGAAATTCAAAATAACATATATGAAGCAATAAAAAGGTTTCATAATAGCAAAGGGTATAGTAATCTTGGTGTTTCCACTTTAACGATGAGAAAAATATTCACGTTGCAAAGCATTTCGTATGATACTGTTTATGAAATCGTTAGTGGAAACTGTAAAGATATGCCAAACGAATATAAATTTATCGGTGAATTGAAATTAGTTGAATTTAGTTAATTATGATAATATCTCATAATGTGTAAATATCAATTTCTATTCTTATTTGCAAATATAAAAAATTATTTATATTTTGTCAATAATTTTCCATAAATTTAGTTAAACTATTAAGTACACTTTAGTCTAATCTGCTCTTTAATTCTGTTGCCTACTTCTTCTACTGTAGCCAACTGCAAATCTCTCAAAACTTCATAATCACCGCCGCCATAAGCGAACTTGTTTGTAATGCGTGAAACATCCTTCAAATCATAGATAGCCTCAACAATGTCATCTCTGTTTTCATTTTCAAGTATGTCTACCCATTCATCGTTTATAGTTTGTTCCCAAACGTCTACCATTTTATTTGGTATATAGTATTTTTCAACAAGCTTTTTAAGTTCATACGGTTCCCGAGTAAGCTTATCAATCTCACGATTGGCACGCTGATAAACGGTGCTATGCATATTATAGGTGACTATATCATAGAAGTCTTGGAAATCGAAACCGTCACACTGATCCAAGTCTGTAGCGTTTACAAAATCTTCCACAGATACATCGTTTGCCATAATATAATCTGCAAAAATGTTTACAGCCTGCTTGAAACTTTCATTATTGCTTTTGGCCCATGAAATTACTTGTGAATCTGATTCTAATAACATTCCTTTAACCACCTTTTTGACAATCTTCCTTACAAGGCTGTTAAATTGACTTTCATTAAGTCTGATTTGTTTTCTATTCATATTTTTTAAAAATATAATTTTATTTTTTTCAACAATATTGTCCGCTCTTGTTTCATTTTCAGTTATCTTATTGTTTATTTCTTTGTTTTCAGATGTTTTGTCTGTCCATAAATAATCGGGATATGATAAATAATCCGCTATTGTTCTAAGCATAGTCTCTAATACTTTTATATTATAATCTGTTCCAATAATCCCTTGTGTAAGAATACGAACATTCCCAACTTTCTGATTAGTTTTTATTGCATCATCAGATTCTTCTTTCGGGTTTTTTTGGATAAGTACAATTTGATATAGATACTGAACTCTGTTATTTGATTTTAAAAGTGCGGATTTTTTTGTTTCATAATGGTCAGAAATCCGAATCTCTATTATATCCTTTTCATTTAATGATAAGTAATCACGATAATGACTTCCATTTGACCCACGTTTTTTTAGACCCAATATCTTATCAAGAAAAGAAATATCAGCCTTTCGAAAATTTTTATAAATATCCTGTAATAGTTTAACATTATTAATACATTCATTTATATTATCTATAGCAGTTCGCGTGTCAGAAAGAATATTTTCAAATTCTTTTTTTGCATCAGATTTATTGGCTTTTTTCCTATTTTTAACCGAGATTATATCTTTATGAATTTGCTCATTATTGATAAAACTTTTCATTAATAATATTTTTATTTTTTTATTTATTAATATTTTGCTTTTATCTACTTTTTTCAATTAAATATTATTGGCAATAGCAAACATTAAAAATTTGATTGTATGAATGTTTAACAATTCTTTGGTCAACATGTATGTGATTTTTTAAACTTTTTACTTGGCTTGTGCCATCAAGTATATAAATTATTATATTTAAATAGTATATCAATCTGATATCATTTTGATATCAGATTGATATTTTTTTAAAATATTTTTTAATTTTTTTTAAAAATTTTTGTACATGAAATTTTAAAAGTCATAAAAATTAACTATTAATTGATATATTAAAAATTTTAAAAATTTTATCTTATTTTTTATATTTTTAATGTTTTCTAAACTATAATTGTTAATATGTGATAAGAATTGTTTTATTCTAATATTGTTACGGATATTCAGAGTGTTTTATGAAAAACCGAATGGTTTGATAAATGTGTAAATATAATGAATTACAGGAATATAAGAAGCCATTTGGGGGAATGAAATATGGCCATTTGGGGGAATGGGTTGATGCGGGTGAAAAAAGATTAGAAATTAGATTGGGGTGGATTGAATTAGATTGAATTAGATTGGATCGGGTTAAGTGCCAAGGAGACAAGGGATTAAATCCCTGTGAAAACAAGCATTTTCAAGTGTTTCCAAATACCCCCTCAGACAGCGTAAAAAAACACCATTTAAAAACATAGGTCAGACAAAGGTTTCCACACCTTAGTCATTTTAAAAATATGACATCAAAATCGATTTTGAAATAGACAAAACCTTTGACATTTAGAAATTCCATTATTTAATATAATAAGAAAAGAATTCTTATATGCCATGATGTCTAATGATAAAATTTATTTAATGGTGATTAAATTAATCACCATTTTATCTTTAAAATGTATATTCATATAATTAATTAAAATTTTCATAATGCAAAGATATATAAAAAATCAATACAAATTCTTCCCAGCTAATGACCTGGCTAAGTTCTAATAGAACTTTTCATTGGAGATTTCATCAGATACACATCGAATATATGAGTTGCTAATCAGAAGTTGCACTACCATCTGCATCTATTCGAGTTACCTGGCTAAGTTCTAATAGAACTTTTCACTGGAGACTAGCTAGACATATCCAGGAGTTTCAGAACTTTCCCCACCAACATCTATTCGAGACGAGTTTGTTTTCATCGAAGAAAGTAGCAAAATTGTATATGTTATAAAATGTTAAAGTCATGGGAACTCCTTGAAGCAGAACTGATATAAAATTTTATAAATGTTCTGATAGAACTTTTAACCGTGTAAATAACTCGTCGAAGACTTTTCTTCGGAAGGGAACCGAGACTCCAAATAGTATATAAAATAAAAAAATTGCATATGTTATAAAATGTTAAAGTTATGACAAACTCTCTTGCTTGGTGTTAAGCGTTGTCTTGCGTATGGTCGGTCCCGTGTTCAAAGTTCTAATAGAACTTTTTCCATCTCCGGTAAGTCTTGTCTTGTGCTAACTAAAAAATAAAAAAGGTGGTTCACCTTGCAGCAAACCACCAAAAACAAACCATCAATAAGTATCAACTATATTCCAAAATAGTCACATAACCTCAAAAAACATTATCATCTAAGTCCAAATCATTACATTCATTATAAAAATTTATAGTTCCAAAAAACATAGTAATTTATAGAAAATCACCATGCATTTCATTTCTTTCTTGCTTCAATGTCATCCATAGTTGGGTAGTCTACAAGCGTAAATTCGGTAGTACTGCTACCTATTATATATTATTTATCTTAATTATTTTACTAAAATATTAAGTTTTGTTTAAATATTTATTTAACTGTTAAATACACTATTTTAATTTAACGTTACAAAGATAAGCAAAAAATCAATACAAAGACTGACCCATGTAAAACAGTTAAAGTTCTATCAGAACATTTGAATTCCAAAACTCGAAACCTTATAGTGGTGAAATAAAAACACCAACATAGTTTCACTGATTAAAAATGTTCCACATGGAACATATGTAAAAATTCTTTTTTAATATAAAATGTTCCACGTGGAACATTAAGATAAGTACCTCAATCTGTGAGGATTAAAACAAAGTTCTATTAGAACATTGCTAGACTCCTGCCGGTTTCCCGCCAGTCTCTTGCCAGTTTCTTGCCAGTACAAAGTTCTATCAGAACATTTGAATTCCAAACTCGAAATAAGTTAAGTGCATCAACCTGTTAAGTTAAGTACCTCAATCTGTGAGGATTAAAACAAAGTTCTATTAGAACATTTATCGCTCACCCGCTTCCATTCGGCTTCAACTATTATAAAATAAAAAAGGATAGAGAAAATTCCCTATCCTTTAAAAATACAAAAAATTTATCTTATTATAAATTTCCCCACTCAGCAAATGAGTAAAAATTGCCGTCTGATGATATAATTATGTGGTCTATAACTTTTATTTGTAGAATATCCCCGCCCTGCACTAATTTTTTTGTTAATTCTTTGTCTTCTTTTGAAGGTGTTGTATTCCCGCTTGGATGATTATGGCTTATTACTATACAAGACGCAAGACATTTTAAAGCCGCTGCAAAAACTATTTTTGGGTCAATGATGCAACATGCCACACCACCCGATGATACCTGCATGTAGCCCTTAACCTCTAAATTTCGGTTTAAGAAAACAACATATGCCGATTCGAAAACATCAATGGTGTCTTTATCAAACACCGTGTTCAACAAAAATTCTTTTGTCTCCGATGCGTTAATTAATTTTATTTTCGGTTCAGAATCAGAAACAATTGATTTTTTTGTGACTAATTTATATTCTTTCATAATTGATAGTGTTTAGGTTTGTACTTGAATTAATTTAACGTTACAAAGATAAGCAAAAAAATGATACGAAGAGCCAACCCGTATAAAACAATTAAAGTTCTAATAGAACATTTTCCTGATGCACTTGTGATCTTCTGTCAACTATTGTGTTATCTATAAAATAAAAATTTATATATGTTATAAAATGTTAAAAATGTAATGAATACTATAATACCCCCGTGAGTCATGGATCGGGTCATAGCTAAAATGTTCTAATAGAACTTTTGATGACAAAAGATCTATATCTTTCCTTGTTCGGGATGTTCCAAAGATCGGGATGAGCTGAAATGTTCTAATAGAACATCGGCATTTTATTTCAGGTTATCTGTAATATAAAAATTTTATATATTTTTGCATTGTAATTTTAAAAAAGAATAAAAATGTTTAGCATCAAATAAAATCAAAGAACAATGAAAAGAGGAGAATTTAACAATATTGATGAATTACTTAAAGAATTAAATCTAATTCCTGGAACAAGATTATCAATTGGAGGTGAAACAAATTACTTTGAATGTTGTCACTTTGACATTAAACCAAACATTAATTATTTTCCATTTAAAGAAGGATGGATAACAGACATTAATGTCTATTTTGGAGAAAATGACAATGGAGATTCAATAATAATTAATGATTTCTCAATTAATTTAAAAATTAAAAATTGTGGTTTCAATTATCCTTCAATGATTGTGGATAAATCGTGGTTTGATAAAAATGTAAGTAAGATTCATATATGGAGTTGTAAAGACTAAGAAAACAATGACAAGAGAAAAAGAAATAACTCAAGCAGCAGAATCAGAATATTTTGTTATTAAACCAGAGGAATTTGCTTGGATACATGGTGCTGAATTGGCTGACCAAAAAACCAAAGAAAGGGCTTTGGAATAGCGAGAAAGTGTGTGAAATATTACACGAAATAATAAATATCGATACCATAGTTCAGTATCTTATTTCGATGATGAGAATATTTACAAGCAAGTTTCCAAGCAAGATTCTTCAAAGGAAATAAATTTAACACATAATGAAAATGATTTCATATGTGAAAAATTATACAATTTAATTATATATATTGACAAGTTAATATTCCTTAAAAAATAAAGTTTTTAGTTTTAATAATTATTTTAGTTGTGCAGGGTGACAGTCACCCTTTTTTTATTTTTATAAAATAAGAGATATGTACAGCAAATACACTCAGCTTACTTATAACTAAGAATGTTCTGATAGAACTTTGATACAGACAGTCATTCCCTCAGTTATACCATAGTTTTAATTATTCACATATGCAAATAAGAACTAAAATATAACTTAATAAATTACTCATATAATATTGATAATATAATAATAAAAAATATATGAAATAATTTCCAAAAAATTTTTAATATTTTTATCACAAATATAAGTGAAAAATATATGGAATATTTTTCTATAATATTTCCTGAAAATTATATTTGATACAGTACAAAGTTCTAATAGAACAATAACAGCTTCGACGAGACTCGACGAGTAATACAAAAAATTACAAAATAAAAAAGGGCAGGCATTAATGCCCACCCTACTGATACTCTACCAACTTATAAATTATAACAAACTATATCCTATGTTGTTTTTATCGCAAGAAATTTTTGCAAAGTTTTTTAAGTTGCTAATTAATTGATTCAAATTTTTAATGAAATGATAACCTAAATCATTTTTACTCACTATGCAAATGTCGTTGGTCTCAACGGCTTCTTCTAATTTGATTCGTAATTTTAATCTATCCTCCTCATTGCTTTGGTAATATGGATGTTCTAAACACATAAATTGAATAAAGGTATCTACATCAGATAAATTATTTAATTTAACAAGCACTATGTTTTCATCTCCAAAGCCGCCCATTAATTCCCATGCATTTTTTTCATTTGAAATAATTAGTTTTTGAAATCTATCCTTTAAAATGCAATACGCTGATTTTTCATAGATTTCGCATTGTGATTCCGTTTCAAAAATTGTGCCGTCAACGGCTTCGTATTTTTCAACATTGTTTAACACTTCTACTTTAATCTTTTTCATTTTTTTAATTTTTTAGGTTATACTATTTTAATTTAACGTTACAAAGATAAGCAAAAAACTAATATAAAGACCGACCCGCGCAAAACAGTTAAAGTTCTAATAGAACTTTTTTCCTAGTGCATCTCCGGTACACCTTTGACTATACACCTTTGGCTATTGTGTTAACTAAAATAAAAAAGGGTGGCTCGTTTGAGCCACCCGCAAACAACACAACAAACCGATTACGGAGATTATATTAATTATATTTTAGCCCACTCGGCAAACGAATAATAATTGCCATTAGGTGCCAAGATAATATGGTCAAGAACTTTAATATCCAAGAGTTCACCACCTTTTTTTATTTTATTAGTTATATTAATGTCTTCGTTCGAAGGTGTTGTATTCCCGCTTGGATGATTGTGACTTATAACTATACAAGACGCAAGACATTTTAAAGCCGCTGCAAATAAAAGTCTGACATCTATTATTGTCATACTTATACCCCCCGAAGAGAGTTTCATGTATCCTTTAACCTGCATATTGTTATTAAAAAATATTACATATGCGCTCTCGAAAATTTCGAGAGATTCTTTGTCGAAAACCTCATTAATTAGAAAATTCGCAATTTCTGTCGAATTTGATAATTTTATATTTTCTTCTAAAACAGAAGACTTTGCAGACTTTACCGCAACCAATTTATATTCTCTTGGCTTCATAGTTGATAGTTTAGGTTTGTACTTGAATTAATTTAACGTTACAAAGATAAGCAAAAAATCAATGCATTAGTCGACCGGTGCAAAACGATTAAAGTTCTAATAGAACATTACCAGTCCCCAGCCAGTCCTCCTGCTAGACTCCTCCCAGCTTAATGTTCTATTAGAACATTGCCAGACTTTTGTCAGCTGCCGCCTGCTTCCATTCGGCTTTAACTATTATAAAATAAAAAAGGTGAGTTCTTTTGGACTCACCTTTTGTTGAATTAATTTATTATAGTGTATTTAACAGTTAAATAAATATTTAAACAAAACTTAATATTTTAGTAAAATAATTAAGATAAATAATATATAATAGGTAGTGGTAGGTTGAAGCAAGAAGTTAATAAAGCATGAAGTTCAATTTTGTGTAAGTTTTAACATACTGTCATTCAAAATTATTAATTCTAATCTCTTCATCATATGCCTGCTTTATTTGTTCATCAGACATATTTTCAAAATCGTTCCAATCCCACCCACATTGCTTTTCCAAGAAATATTTCATATCATAGACATCGGGTTCAACTTCGGTTACCTCTACATTATCATCGGGTACCAAGTTATCAAGTAATTGACCCATGTCATATTCTGTCTGCTCTGCAAGTTGAATCGCTTCATCCTTGCTATCTGCTTCTACCTCCACATCTACATATGTAGAGAGTGATATTCTTACATTGTAAATCTTTTTCATAATTTTAATTTTTTAGGTTATACATTATTTTAATTTAACGTTACAAAGATAAGCAAAAAAATGATACGAAGAGCGATCTGTGTGAAATAGTTAAAGTTCTAATAGAACTTTTTCCTAGTGCATCTCTGGTAAGTCTTGTCTTGTTCTAACTAAAAATAAAAAAGGTGATTTGCCATAACAGCAAACCACCTAAAAAACAAACCAGCAAAAAATATCAAAGTATCAACTATTTTCTACGATATCCTTTATAAAATTATAAATTTTATTTTCATCTTTTTCCATATAGTATTCCTTTGTAAATTCGTGCAATATTTTTGTAACACGAATCGCTTTGGATGCATAATGATTCTCAAAATATGGATTGCTATGCTCGCTACCCCTAAAAAAAGGTGTACCAGCAGGAATAACACATTTACATAATGTTACATTTAAAACATTTGGAAATGTATAATATGGATATCCTAATTGTTTAACTACATCTAAAACATTTGGAAATGTATAATATGGATATCCTAATTGTTTAACTACATCGGCACGAAGAGTACGTTCCGTTCTTTCTAATACAAGCCAACCAAACACTTCAATATTAGATATCAAATCTAATATCGACATATCATAATCAAATGTATGTATGAATCCTTCTTTTATTCTTGCATAATTTCCATACTTATTAACATCATAATTATATTCTGGCTCAATAAGGGTTTTTCCTGAAAGCATATCAGGTGTTATACGCATATTGGCATAAGGAGTTAAATACACCTTTTGGTGGTTAGCATCTTCTACAACCTCCAAAATCTTCAAGCAAAGTATGTCTTTATCTGATACCTGCGGTTCATTTTCTTTTGAATACATGCACATAATTTTTTATTTTTTAATTCAACAATGTAAAATTTTAATTTAACGTTACAAAGATAAGCAAAAAATCAATACGGACACCAACCTGTGTAAAACAGTTAAAGTTCTAATAGAACATTTTCCTGATGCATCCTGATGCATCTCGTGAACGTCTCATGACTATTATGCTAACTAAAAATAAAAAAGGTGGTTCACTTTGCAGCAAACCACCTAAAAACAAACCAGCAAAACTCAACTAATAAGAAGTCTCAAATTCCAATCTCAAATTCTAAAAAATTTTCATATCCAAAATATTTACATATTTTTAAAAATGATTCAGTACTTATTCCACATTCTTCAAATAAATCAAGAATATCTAATTTTTTAGAAAGTGTGTCGTTATTTATTATTCTTATAATAATTAAATTAAGTCCTAAAATATCTTCAATATGTAAATATTTTATATTTCGTACAAACTCTTCATGATTTACAATACAAGATATATAATATTCCTCGTTTTTATATTTAAGATATTGTACATCCATTCTATAACCGATTGTGGTTATAATAGGTTGATTTAGATTATCAAATTTAATTATACCGCCATTTATTGTAATTAATTTTTTTAACATATTAATATACTTCTCTTTTCTTTGATTTGTTGAATTTCATTTTCTAATTCTTTAATTTTTTCTTCCATGATTTTTAAGTTTTAAGTTTATACTATTTTAATTTAACGTTACAAAGATAAGCAAAAAATCAATACGAAGAGCCGACCGGTGCAAAACAGTTAAAGTTCTAATAGAACATTTTCCTGATGCATCCTGATCCACTCGTGGTCTTGTTATCAACTTGTGTTATCTAAAAAATAAAAATTTATATATGTTATAAAATGTTAAAAATGTAATGGGTAATATAATACCCCCGTGAGCCATGGATCTGGATGAGTCATCAAATGTTCTAATAGAACTTTTTTCTGGCAGATCTGTGATCTTTCGCTAACAGATCTAGGACCCTTGGATCCGAATAAGGGTAAAATGTTCTAATAGAACTTTAACGGTTAATTGCTTCAAAATCAGTGAATTAATTCCCAAAAATTAAAATGTTAATATATTAAAATTTTAACAATTCACATTCATTTATAATCCTACAAAATCATTATGTAAATTTTTGTTAAAGAAATTTTATAGTGTTTTCTTATGTGAATATTTTACTACCAATTCGTTTTCTAAAATTTTATTAAAAAATTGGTAACTTTATAAACCCAACATACATATTGGAGTCAAAAATTAAAAATAAGGTTATTTTTAGCCTGTTTTAGACACGAAAACTATTTAGTTAATAAAATATATCACTTTAATATAAAAACCTTTCTATGGTCAAAAAAATGCCTAAATATAATTTTAAATACTATATCCTGATAGATTATTTAATTTTTAACAGTTAAATCCGGTTATTTTTAGAAGCACAAATATATGTATGAGTATAGATATAGGTTTTATGAATTCAAAAGATTTACTTACGGCTTGCAATTTATAAAGATTACATACCAGGTTTTGTATAATGATATTCTGTTATAAGGTTTTTAAATTTGTGCTTACGCGCGCGTGCGCGCATGCACGTACACGTATATGTTAAATATTATAATATTATATTATATAGTTTTATATATTATATCAATTTATATTATATAAGTTTATATAAATTTATATATTATAATATTATATTATACGATAACCCCCTTAAGGGGGTTATCTAACCTAGTAAATATATAAACTAGTATAATATAATCTAGTAACTAGTATAATATATAAACTAGTATAATATAATCTAGTAACTAGTATAATATATAAACTATTATAATATTATAATATAAACTAATATAAAAATATAATATTATAATATTTAACATATACGTGCGCGTATGCGCGCGCGTGAGGAAATTACCTGAGTAAGTATTATAATCAATTTAAAATATTTTCCGAAATATATTTGTATTCATTTTTAAATTCAAAAATTATTTTCAAAATTTTTTGGTTATTTAAATAATATAATTAACAAATTATCTATATCCATATACAAATTATTTTTCAAAATTTTTTTCAAAAATTAATTGATATTTTTATCTAAAATTTTCTAAGAATTTTTTTCAGAATTTCACATAATATTTTATAGAAAAATCCTATCAAGATATGTTTGAATATCCGATAGGATTTTATTAATAAAATAATTGTATTATAATATATTTAGACTTTATAACGCCATTTATATCCACCAGCGGAATTATATCCACCCTTGCTGATTTTTTCTGTTATTATACCTGCGGCTTTTTGACAGCACATGCATATTGATCCGTTATTAACACCAACTGCTTTTGCAGCATCCCTGACAGAGTCATATTCTGCTACCACAACACCAGTTTTTTTATTAATTTGCTGTACCTTTTTCTTCAGGGATTCTGCATACAGGTTTTTGCTGTCATCAGAACCTTTTGGATAAATTTTTATATACTTATCCAAGAATTCATTTATCATTTTTATACGTTCTTCTATGGATTTATGTATAATAATACAATGATATTCGGATAATTTAATGTTGAATTTATTTTTGCCTTTTTCGGACATTAGTTCGTGTCTTGACAAGATGTAGTTTTTTGTTTCGGAGTCAAATGCATTTGTGAATTTTTCGATTAATCTACTCATAGGTTTTAATTTTTAGAATGCTTATAAACTGTTTTTAAATTAAATTATTTTTATTCCATAAATTTTGAATAATTTCGTCAATTTTATTATTCTGATATTCCTCCAAGGTAAACTCATGTATTATTTTATTAATCCAGATTGCCTTAGCAGCCGTGTTATCCCATATATGTTTTTTTACTGATTCTGTGTTAATCCCTCCCCTGTAAAATTCAGTATTAGCAGGAATTATACACTGGCACAATACCACACTTTTAACTATTGGATTCGATTCGGATGTTTTAGTATGTATAATATTATAAAACGGTTCGTCCTTTCCAAGATATTCACACTGATTTTTGATATACATTATTAAATCATTCAAATCAATCGTATCATTATAGACATGTATATAGCCTTTTGAAATCAAAATGTAAGATTCAGGATTAGGATTATAGATATCATGTATAGAATAATGTGTATGATCATATACATAAGATATTTGTCCTTCGTCTTCAGGTTTTAAAAGTTCCTTTCCTTCTAAGATGGATGGAGACAATTCTTTGTAATAAAACGGGGTTACGTATTTTTCTTCCCCATTTTCAAACTGAATCTTAATAAGAAGCTTTGTGCAACTTATATCTTTATTACTTTTTTCCGGATATATTGACACTAAACACATAATAATATAATATTTTATTTTACGCTGCAAAGATATACAAAATTTTTAAAATAAAGATTGCTTGGAAAAATTTTTTTAAAATTTTTTATTTGATTAAAATTTACGTTGCAAAGATAAGTAAAATTTTAAAACAGATCACGTCCTGTTGAAAAAAACTTAAAGTTCTAATAGAACATTTTATTTTGAGATTTCACGGGGGATAAAACATTACGGGGATAAAAATAAAAAAAGGCAGACAAGAAGTCCGCCTTTTTAAAAAATCATTGTTAAATTAACTTAGTAGTTCCGAAGAATTAAATATAGTCAAAAGTAGTCACAGTATGTTAAAACTTACACAAAGTTAAACTTCATGCTTTATTAACTTCTTGCTTCAACCTACCACTACTTTTTAGCATCACATTATGTTTGGTTCATCCATAGTTGGGTAGTCCACAAGCGTAAATTCGGTAGTACTGCTACCTATTAATTATTTACTAAAATTATTAAGTTTTGTTTAATTATTTATTTAACTATTAAATACACCAACTCCATTTTACTCTTTCTTTTAATTGTTTCTCTGTCATTTTGTTTTGTTTTAAAAATTTATACTAATGAAATTTAACGATGCAAAAATAATTGAATTTTTTATATCCTGAAAAATTTTTTTAAAACAGTTGAAGTTCTATTAGAACATTTTACTGTTAAATGATTTTCTTCTTTCGGGTATTACTTTTAAAAATTTTAAAATAAAAAATAAAATATTTTCTTTAAAGAGTTTTGTAATTAATCTATAAAATAGGTTAAATTATTTTTAAAATATTTTTTAGAATTTTTTTCAGAAATTATTTCAAAAACCAATTCGCATTTTTCTATAAATTCTATGATGATATTTGACCATTATTAATAAAAATTACTTTTTGTTTTTTAGTTTCAAAATTTTTACATATATTTTAAGTAACGATTTATAGTTTTTGAAAAATGGATAAAAAATGTTATTTAGGTATTGATTTTAAGAAAAACAGGTATTTTTTCGGTAAAATGCCCGATTCAGGACAACCAACACTATCACCTTTGTTTAAAGACGAAGATGTTAGTGAAGATATTCCGCTTGAATTTAGGAATGAACTTCTAAGACAGATACACCGTATTATATCTGAAGCAAGAAACAAAAAAATCACACCTGAACAATCAGAATTTGTTTTACATGATGGAGATTATGCATGGCTACCTTTTAATTATATTGAAAAAGTAATATTGCCCATAATAGATGACGATTTAAATCATACTAATCCTATAAAAAAGAATAATGCTTATTGTTTTAAAATTGACAGATATTCTAATTGTTTACCTAGATACTCAATTTTGTATTTGTTTAATCCTAAAAAGATAACAAATGAATCAGATGAAAGATGGTTTTATAAGATTAAGTATATAGAAGATTATGAAGTTCCGTTTGATTTTATCAAAGAAGTCGAAAGCAAGGTAATTGATAAAATTTATGATAAAATATCAGGAGATGGTTTGAATTTAATAACTAATGGATGTAAATATTATGTACGTTTTATATATGTTAGAGAAATAGAAACACCATTAATTACAGAAAAAGACATCTCTTTAGATGGGGCTGAATTTTTTAATAAGTTAAATTAATAATAAAGATATGAATAATTGTAAAATAGTAACAAGTGTTGAACAATCAAAGAATTTATTTGCTGCAGGTATAAATCCAATGAGTGCGGATATGGTATGGCGTATAACAGATAATAAGGAATCATATCGTTTAACAATACCAACGGATAAAGATTTATATAATGTTAATGATGTGCCAGCATGGTCATCTGCAAAACTTGGAATAATACTTCCGGCTTTTATCAGAATAAAGCCTAACAATGAAGAGTTAAAGAAAACAAATTCAAATAAAGAAAAACCAAAAACAGACAATCTTTGTTGTGCTGAAGTTTATAGATTGAGAAGTTACAAACATGGAAATGATTACTACATAGAATATTATAATGAATATAAGCCATCAGAACCACCTCTTATCGGATTTTCAACTGAAATGGATGATGAATGTGAAGACGAGGTCGATTGCAAGGTAAGTCTCTTGCTTGACATTATTACAAAAGGTTTATTGAAGATTCCGGTTTAAGAATAAAAACTATTAGTGATTTTTATAATAATTAACCTTTAAGTAAAAAAACTTTAAATTAGGCATTTTTCTGACCATACAGAGGCTTTTTATATTAAAGTGATATATTTTATCAACTAAATAGTTTTCGTGTCTAAAACAGGCTAAAAATACCTAAATTATTTTTTAAATTTAAAATAAGAAAATTATATAAAATACAATTAAAAGTTTTTCATAATAATTCTCAAAATAATTTTCAATTTTATTTTTGACTAATATAGTTAAAAAATATGTAAAAATACATTTATATTGATTAGTTAATTCAATTTTATTATCGTAGCATAAGCAATAATTATTTTATTTTTTTAACCTGATAACCTACTCTGTTTAAGTTATCAGGTTTTTTTATTCTCAAAAATTATACGATTAATTGCAATTTTTTAAATGTTCTATTAGAACTTTAAGTTTTTTCATCAGGACGTAATTTGTTTTAAATTTTTACTTATCTTTGCAACGTAAATTTCAATCAAATAAAAAATTTAAAAATATTTTTTCCAAGCAATCTTACAATTGAAAAAAATGTATTTACTTTGCAGCGTAAATTTAAAAATTATATAATTATGAAAAAGAGAAATGGAAATTTTGTATGTATTATCCCTGACAAGTTTAACGATCAATTAAAAAAAGAAATTGATATAATTTCTGAAAACATTAAAAAGATGTATCCTGATTGTCAAATAGAGATTGGTTTCGAAGAAGACAAAATGGCTGAAATTAAGATATATTATAATCTTAAACCTGTAAATTTTAAAGTAAAAGGTGAGGGAGAATATATGGTTAAGGAAAACCCATATTTCTATATTAAAATTTACAATGAATATGGTTATGCTAATGATCCCTTTGTCTCTAAGGATTATGAATCCAAAGAAAACCAATTAGCAATATGGGTTGGAATTAATAATTTCAAATTCCGTCCACGATATAAAAAAGAATTTACTACATGGAAACCGGATAAGCATTTTGATTATGCATATAATATGGATACACTTTATAATGATACAATAGTACCTGCGTTGAAACAATTTGATAGTATAATTGGAACACTTTGATAGTAATAATTAGAAATATAAACAAATAAAAAATAATAAATTATGTTCAGAACAAAAGATGATTATCCAAAAACGAAATTAGAGTTAGTGGAATGGATTCAAGACTGTCAAGCAGCAGGATATGATGTTCCGTGTGTTGTAAATGGTGGTGGGTTTACATGGATTGACTTTGATTGTGACATGTCTGAATTGGCAAATGATGATGAATATGGTAACGAATTAGAATATCTTCAACCTGGAAAAGAAGATAAAGAGTTTCGTCAATTCATGAGTGATTTGTCTGATGAAAAATATAATGAGATAACCTTTGTAAGATTACCACATCTTACGGGTTATAATCAGGAGAATTTCGACTATCAGTTTGGACTTTACGAATATTAAATCATGTGCTTATTTACAATTCAAAACAAGCCGCTTAAGGCGGACAAGCCTATAAAAGTTTATAAGGCGGTAATCAAGGAAACCTACAAAGAAGAGGTTAATTATCTTAACTATTATTTGTTTTGCAAACATCGTATTCATTATAATATAAACAAACGTGTTACTATGCTTGATAATCTTAACAGTAATGATATCCGAGGTAGAGAATATGAAAAACAATTATTTTTAAATCCTGTTAATAGTCATTGTACAATAGTTGATTTTGCAAAAGATTGTTTTGATCAATACAAAACAATAAACTTAGAGGACGAGGCTGTTAATTCTAAAGAATTGTTTCGTATTGACAGGGGGTTGTTTTCCTTTGACACTGAAAAGGACGACTGGATATATACTGCAAAACAATTTCATAATCGGATAGAGCGACTAATGTCCAATCCCGAATACAATCGTTATTGTTTGAACAGGTATCGAGATTTTTGTGATTCTGATTTGGAGGTTGCTGTGCTTGAATGTGAAATTCCTGTGGGGGCAAAATATTATAAAGGGTATTCATATTGTGTTGCAGTTGAATCCGCTTACGTTTCAGATGAATTATATGTTGTTAATGATATAAACTATAAATTTTATTAAATATATGTGCTTATTTACAAATCAAAACAAGCCGCTTAAGGCGGACAAGCCTATAAAAGTTTATAAGGTAGTGATAAGAACAGATGGCAAATACCATTCATTTTTCGAATTTGTCCCACGTGTCTATTATACCATAGGGAATTGTGTAAAGATGACAGAAAACTTAATGGGTAAAAACAATAAAAAGTTCGATAACAAATTGTTTAATAATCCCGAAAAATGTATTAGTTTTATAATTCCAATACAAATAGAAAAAGAAGAACTATATAAAGTTGACAGAGGATTATTTACATTTAATCCGGATGATGATACATGGAAACATTTACCTAATGCTTATATACAGAAAAAAGAAAATTGTGATATATTTGATATTGCTGTGCTTGAGTGCGAAATCCCTGTGGGGGCAAAATATTATAAGGGCATTACATGTTGTTGTGGAATGGAAAAAGCATATGTCTCGGATTGTGTTAAGGTTATTAGAGTGTTAGATAATTCAGAATGGATGTTTTAAATAATTTTAATATGTGTTTATATACAGATCAGAGAAAACCATTAATAGCAGACAAACCCATTAAGGTTTATAAAATAGTAAAGAAAATAAAAACCGATGACGGTAATTTTGAATATTTGTCATTATTAAAATATACTACACCCGTTCGATACAACCCTGGTTCCTGTGCAAGAATGCCTGAACTAATGCACACAGACGAAAACCTTATTAGGGAATTTAATGAAGCACAAATTTCAAATTTAATATATCTTGATATACCTTATAAAGTTAACAGGGGATTATTTACGTTTGATGCCGAAGCTGATGAGTGGAAATCCACAGCACAATATTTTTTAAAATTATCCACAGTACAATATTTATTAAAAAGTAATAAAAAGGTATTTGATATTGCTGTGCTTGAATGTGAAATCCCTGTGGGGGCAAAATATTATAAGGGTTTTACATATTGTTATTGTAAGGAGTCTGCATATGTTTCAGACACTTTAAAAATTATCAGGGAGATTAGTTTTTAAACTTATATTCAATTAAGGAATTATATATATTTAGCCAATTATTTTTATTATCTCTTTTTTAGGGTGAAGAAAATTTCTTCACCCTTTTTTATTTTGTATGTAAATTAAAATAAATTCGAGATGTTGAAAAGTAAATGTTCTATTAGAACTTTAATATTTTATATCATTGTGTTTTGTTTCATGTATAAAAATATTTTTTTAAAAAGTTTTAAATCACATTATGAATAAAAAGTAAATGTTCTATTAGAACTTTAACAAAACGCATCAGCTGATTTTTTATTTAGCCAGATTTTCTCAATAACTCTTATTGTTAATTAGTGTTAATTTTTATTCCAAGCAATTTCATATTTTAAAAAATAGTTTTACTTTTGCATGTTAAATTGAAAATAATATGATATGAAAAGAATATTGACAATAATGGGAATTTTAATTTTACCCTATATGACATTTTCACAAGTTACCAAAGAGGACTTTTTTAAGGTTTGTGATTCTTTAAAGATACATCATCCTTATGTTGTATGGGCACAAGCAAAACTCGAATCGGGAAATTTTAAATCTAAAACTTTTATCAATAAAGGTAATTGCTTAGGTATATATGATTCTTATAATAAGTGTTATGCTTCTTTTACATCATGGAAAGAATGTTTGCACGCTTACAAAACAAGATTTCAATACAAGTGTGAGGATTCCGAGTGTACGGATGAAGAATATTTGCTTTGGTTGGTTAATGCAGGATATGCCGAAGATCAATCATATTATGAGAAAGTTTTAAGAATTATAAAGATAGAAAAATCAAAATAACAAATAAAAACAAAAATAAAATGAACAAGAAAAAAACCACTTTATCAAGATTTGTTGAGAATACTAATTCAATTAAAAGTTTTCTTAATGACATTCGTAAATATAAAATTCTATCCCCCGAAGAAGAGAAGAATCTTTTCTTTAGATATAAAAATTGCGATAGCAAGGAAAAAAAGGATATTGAAGAAACAATTCTTATGAGCAATCAGAGGATTATATATTCGAAGGCTTTGTGCTTCACTCAGAATCCTGACATTGTTCTTGATTATGTCAAAGAAGGAAATTTCGGTCTTTTAAGAGCAATGAGCAAATTCGATCTTAATATGGGTGTACGCTTCATCACCTTTGCTATTGATTACATTTATGCTGCCATGCAGGAATATCATCTGCAGTATGGCAATATTGTACGCAGGAGTAATTTTAGAAAGGTCGGTTTAAGACTTAAAGATGTCTGTGACAATTTTTATTCCGAACACCAAAGAGAGGCAACACAGGAAGAGATTAAAGAAATCTTTTTTGAAAAATATGGTGTTGAAATAAAAGACAATTCAGATATGTTTGATATTGTATCGGTTCCTATTGTCAATATGAATGGTGATGAAGAAGACGAAGAATATACCGAATCAAGTGAATTCTCAAAAATTACCGCATCATACAATGATTATATTGATACGGAAGAAAATGAATATAAAAAGTATATAGTAACCAATTTACTTGACAAATTGGATGAACGATCACGTAATATCATAAAAATGGCATATGGTATAGATAGAGAATATCCGGTAGGCTTGGATACAATTGCCAAAAGGTTTAACATAACAAGGATACGTGTGAACCAGATTATCGCTGACTCACTCAAAACGATGCGCAAATAAAAATGTAAAAATTTTTTTAAAATAATAATTGTAAATTTTTTAAAAATATTTTCAAATCTTTTTCAGAAAAAAATTGTAGAAACTTTTTATAAAAATATTATGGAAACAAATGATAAAAATTATATGATAAAAAATCTGGTTCCTTACATCCCATATGGTCTTATAGCAAAGATAGAAATATGGGATGAAGAGAAGGGTTTTATAAAGGTTCAATCACAAGTTCAAGAAATAAGTCTTCTTGGGAATGTTAGGGTTATATTAGATGATTATGACCGTGATAATCTTGCATATCGTGTTATAGGGGAATGTGAATTTTATTTACGCCCGTTAAGTGATATAACAAAGGAAGAGCAGGAAATATTAAATTCCATCACTGCGAAACCAAGAGATTTCATAACTCTTGATAGTGCCAAACGTATTATTGACTTGATGCATTCACACAGGTTAGATTATCGCGGATTGATTGAAAGAAACTCTGTAGTGAAACCTGCAACTGAAGATATGTATAAAGATATTAGATAAACAATAATCTAAAAATTGGATAAAATATATGAAACAACAAGAAGAAATAGAAAGATTGGCTGAAGAAGTGTGTTGCGAGCCAGAAAGATGTGAGAGAAAATGTGAATGTTGTATGATGTCAGGAGCAAAAGGTTATTGCATAAAAATAGCAAATGTTGTATTGTCCCAGCAATGGAAATCTGTTGAAGACGAATTACCGGAAACAGAAGGTGAATATTCTGAGGTGTTTATAAAACTATTTGATAAAGATATAGAAATTTATTCTGTGGGATGTTTTACCAAAAAACATGGTATGTTGAAGAATGTGGTGGATATGCAATCTTGTGTTTCTCATTAGATTGTACAAAAATATCCTAAAAAATTAATGTAAAAATTTCTAAAATTTATTTAGATAAAAATCTGAAACATTTTCTGAAAAAAATTTAAAAATATTATGACAAAATTATTAATTGGATTACTGATTATTTTTGGTTATTTAATAACAGGATTTATTTTATATTTTTTAACAAAACTTATAGTTAAAAAATATAATGATGATGTTACAACATTTATATTTTTATGGCCAATCATTGTTATTATAATAATTTCTTTGATTCCTTATTTTCTTTTTACAATTATCAAAGATTTTATTGTTAAGATATTTAAAAGAAACAAATAATAAAGAATTAAATTTAGAATTCTTAAAAAAATATAATTAATTAATAAAAAATTTTCCAAGCAATTTTTATATAGAAAATATTATATATTTTTGCAATGTTTTAAAATTAATTAATTTATGAATAATAAAATTGAAAACTTTATATTTAATGATATAGTTTTATACTCTAAAGGATGGTATCAGTCTCCTAAAGGTGATATGATTGACGACTTAAGTTATCTTATCTCGAAAATCTATGGTGTATATTCATTAAATGAAAAAGAAGTGTCCCGCTATATGTTGATTGCTCTTGATGAATTGTGTGAAAATATGAATATACAGTTTGGATACAATCAAAACAGATGGTATAGTTTACATGCTAGATTTGAGGAAGAGGTAGAGCATAGAATGCATTTTTATGAAGTTACAAGGGAAAGAGCAATAATATTAATTGTATTAGGTGTATTCCAATCATTAAGTAGAGATGAAATTAAATTAAATTGTCCTCATTATGGTAAGAAAGAACATTTCAGACTTGGAAGGATAGGAGAAAAGTATCCTATATCAATGACTTATAAACATATGAACAGCATTGCTGAAAAAATGTTTAAAAAATAAATTTAAAAAATAAAATAGAAATCATGAAACAAGAAGAAAAAAATTTACTCATTGGGGTTTTAGCGGCACTTTTGCCCTATGAAATAAAAGTGCAAGTTTGTAACATAACTGATTATACCCCTGTATTAAAGGGAATAATTGGTGATGAGATATTTGTACAATTTGATTATGCTAGACCCATTAAAAATGGTGATTCAACATATAACATTATTAAAGATAAAGTTAAGCCATATCTCCGCCCAATGTCAAGTATGACAGATGAAGAAAGATTGGATTTATCAAAACTTACAAATGACAGATTTAAATTTTACTTATACACTAATATGCCTCAAATTTTATGCTGTGGAGGTAGTCAGTATAATTATCTTGATGGTTTAAGTATTATTGACTGGCTCAATGAACATCACTTTGATTATCATGGATTAATTGAAAAAGGTTTAGCATTGGAAGCACCCGAAGGGATGTATAATTTTAAAAATAATTAAATTATGATAAAAGAAGCATACTGCTCATTTGATGTAAGCAAATTGTTGAAAGAAAAAGGATTTCCCAATTGTTAGGCGATGATGGCTGTGTTAATAGGATTTCTTATTATTGTCAAACGGTTTGTTTACGGTTTGTTTGAATTTAATAAAAAAAGATATAGTTATGAATAAAGTAAAAAATGAAAAAAAGTCAATATTGTCAAAGATTAAATCTTTTATTAAAAGGAGAATAGTTACGGACAAAATAAAAATTATAATTAAATCTCGTTTGACGGGAGATATTTTGTTTGAATACGAAAAAGAAAATAACAGTCTAAAAGATACGCTGGAAGAGGCTGTAAAGAAACATGCAAACCTTAGATATGCAGACCTTAGATATGCAGACCTTAAAGGCGCATACCTTTATGGTGCAAACCTTTTAGGCGCAGATCTTAGATATGCAAATCTTGAAGATGCAAACCTTAAAGATGCAGACCTTAAAGGCGCATACCTTGATGGTGCATACCTTATTAATGCATACCTTAATAATGCAAACCTTAATAATGCATACCTTATATGTGCAAACCTTGCAGGTGCAGATCTTATAAACACAAACCTTGCAAGTGCAAACCTTGCAAGTGCAACCCTTGTAGGTGCAGACCTTGTAAGTGCAAACAATATCCCATATATTCCACTTGTATGTCCATCAGACGGAGAATTTACCGCTTGGAAAAAAGTGGATGGTAAACTTGTCCAGTTACTTATCCCTGCTGACGCAAGAAGAAGTTCCGCCACTACAAACAGGTGCCGTTGTGACAAGGCAAAAGTTGTTGCAATTACTGATATTGACGGAAGATTTCCGGTTGATAGTATCACTTGTAATACCTATGTGAAGACTGAGTATAGAGTTGGTGAATATGTTTATCCCGACTCATGGGATGATAATCGTTGGAAAGAGTGCTCTCATGGTATCCACTTTTTTATCAACAAACGAGACGCTATTAACTATTAAATAAATTAACAATCACAAAGACTATACAAAAAATGAACAAAGAAATTATTTTCAGAGGTAAAAACCTTGACAATGAAGAATGGGTGTATGGAAGCCTTCTATGTTATCCAAACGGGGCAAGATCTATTGTAAATAAGGATTCTCTTAAAACAAGGTATGTCTTATATCATGTTGACCCAGACACAATTGGTCAGTACACAGGATTGAAAGACAAGAACGGCAAGGAAATCTACGAAGGAGACATTATTAAATATCAAAAACGAGAAGGGGTCGTTGTCTGGAATGATTCTATTGGTTGTTTTGTAATTAAAAATGGGATTTATCTTTTTGAAAAAGCGTATAAATCCGAGGTCATCGGTAACATTTACGACAAAAGTAAGACTGATTGACAAAATGAGAAAGGATAAAATAATGATAAAATTTGAGAACGAACAAGAATTAAAAACAATAGCAGCAGTAGAGGCAATGAAAGCAATGCTGAGTAACCCAAGTTTGGCAGCATATTCATTCACCAATCCATTTTGTATTGATATATCCAAAAAAGCAGTTGAAATTGCAGAAAATTTAGTAAAGGAATTAAAAGAATAATTATGTCAACAATAATTGAAATTAAAGGATGTAAAGATTGCCTATTTGTAGATACATCACCTTATGATTGTTATGTAGTTTCATTTGTATAAAAAAACAGTGAAATTTCATGGACCGCGGAAGAATTTTTAAAATTGCCTATAGATTATGTGGATGACAAATGTTTATTAAAACATAAATTTCAATCAAAATAAAAAAATAAAATTTATTTTTTCCAAGCAATCTTACAATTGAAAAAAATGTATTTACTTTGCAGCGTAAATCAAAAAATATAATATGAAATATACTTATGAAATTTTATTCTTGAGAAAAAAATAAAATAGAAATTATGACAAACGAAGAGAAAACTAATGAAATTTGTTGCAAAGATTGTACACTTAAAAGTTTTTGTAAGAAAAAAGGTCGTTGTGATATGTATAAGTCCACTTTAAGAATGGCTGCTTGGAAAGATACTGAATTTCAAAAATTTGTTGATAGTTTGGGTATTACAGTAAAGGAATTATATGAAAAACACCAAACAAAAAGAAATACAGATGTTAAAGTATCTAATGATTTAAAGTTAAAAAATCTTTTAGAAAAAGAACCACATCTTATCAAACATATTGATGATATAGCGAATACTTTTGCAAGTTTTTTTATAAAGGGAGAAGAAATAACGATACATACAAATTGTGTTGATGTGACTTTTAAATTTAAGTGAACTAATTTTAATTAATTTGAAAAATCAAAGTGGAAACAAATTATGATGGATTTGTGGATAAGTATAGAACTTGGAATGATAATAGGACTATTAGTTGTTATTGCATTAAAATAGATTCAAAAAATTAGTTATGGCTAAAAAAGGGAAAACAAATAATCATGAAATGGAGGAATAAACTATGACACAAGAAGAATTATTTGAAAAATATGTAAGATTTTATCATTTGGAAGAAAATTATGTATACCTCAAGGAAGATAATAATGGAAGATACATAGAATATGTATATAAAGAAGGGGTACCACACGATAATAGATGTCTTTCTTGGTATGAAAAGCCTCATCCTAATTATGTGAAAAAGCATCCAGATACAAAAATCAAATGTAAAGAACCTAACACTAATGTAATATATGAGTTGTTGGAATTCAATTGCGGATTGCAAGATAAGGAAGAAGATGAAAAATGTGTTGCAGGATGTCCAAGTAAAAAATGTATGGATTCTTTTGCATTTAATTGGACATATGAAGAACCGATAAAGTGTGCATGTTGGCATTTGGAAAAATGTGATTTCAAATTCAGTATTCCCAGTCATGATATTGAAAAATTTTCAAAATTTATATCATTATGACAAACGAAGAAAACGAAGAAAAAGCAAACGAAATTTGTTGTAAATATTGTACACTTAGAAGTTTTTGTAAGAAAAAAAGGCAGTGTGAGATGTATAAGTCCGTTTTAAAAATGGCTGCATGGAAAGACCAGCAGTTTGCGGAAGAAAGAAAAGAACTTATCGCAAAAAGAAAAGAACTTATCACAAAAGCAAATCATGCTGTTAACGATTCTCATGAAAGCGGTGCTCAATTTATGAGGGAGCGTTTGATTGAGAAAGCTGCTGAGTGGCTTGAGCCTATCTTTAAAGACTTATCGGGATATAGTTGTGGTGGAGATTTGGTTGAAGATTTCAAAAAAGCCATGAAAGAAGAATAACTTATGACTGAACAAGAAAATAACTTTTATTTATATAACACTTAAAACAATAAAACTATGGACTACGAGAAAGCATACAAACAAGCTCTTGAGAGAGCAAGAAAACTTTATAACGAAGCTATGGCTAATGACTATGTTTCAGATATGGAAGATTATGAGCAAATCTTTCCAGAACTCAAAGAGAGTAAGGATGAGAAGGTAAGGAAAGCAATACTTAAACTAGTAAAACAGTCGGTACTTCTCAATTCTATGGTTCAGAAGTCTATGATTTCTTGGCTTGAAAGACAAGGGGAGCGGAAACCTACTGAATGGAGCGAACATCAGCATAAACTGCTAAACTATGCAATCAGTATGACAGACGATACAGAGGTAAAGTGTTTTCTGGAATCTCTCAGAAATACTGGTAGTAATACAGGGTGGAGTGAAGAAGATGAAATGATGTTAGAGTGTGTTCTTGGTAAAATTTCAGACCTTGGTACTGGAGAAATGTGTAAAGATTGGCTCAAATCTATCAAAGACAGAGTTCAACCTCAATCAAAACAAGATTGGAGCGAAGAGGATTCTGCAATGATGAATTTATTAATAGAAGAATTAAATAGTATAGCTAAACACAACGGTTGTCTAAAACAATATGAACCAGAAATAAATTGGCTCAAATCCCTTAAGCCTAACCATTGGAAGCCGAGTAAGGAACAAATGGAAGCACTTGAAGATGCAATAAGTTGTCGTGCATTGCCTTGGGAACAACTTGGAACACTTTATAATGACCTTAAAAAACTTTGAATATGAAGATAACAATAGGGGAAAATATAAGTGATGAACTTGCATTAGAATTAGTTATGAAAGTTGTTAAACAAGGAAGAATAAGTGTGGGAAAGAATAATCGTAAGATATATTGTTTCGCTACAATATTTAAGATTAACAGCGATACAAAACACGAATATGTAGTTATTACAAACGCAAATACAAAAACAGATTGTTTTGCTGTTTATAGAAAAGATGTTTAATAATAAAAATGAAACTTATGGATTACGAAAAGAAATACAAGGAAGCTCTTGAAAGAGCCAAAGGAATGTGGGAACAAGGAATGATGCCCGAAAGAATTGAGTACATTTTCCCCGAACTCAAAGAAAGCGAGGATGAGAGGATAAGGAAAGATATAATCAGAGTCTTCAAAGGTGAAATCTCATTTACGGCAGAGGAAGATAATAAAAAATATATTGCCTGGCTTAAAAAGCAAGGTGAGCAGAAGCCTGTTGATAAAGATAATATAGAGTTCAATGTTGGGTATCGTAAAAATAATCCAAGGTTCGAGGTTGAGGATTGGGTTGTATTACCAAATAACGAAGTAAAACAAATAGAGGGGATTACTTTTGGTAATTATTGGTTTACAGATAAGACTCTTTATAATATTATTGATACAGACAATAAAGGTCATCTTTGGACCATTCAAGATGCAAAGGATGGTGATGTGCTTTATTCACTTGATAGCAAGAAACCATTCTTATACAAGGAAAGGCTACAATTTAGTCAAGCAAGAGGCTATTGTTGTATAAACGAATTCGGTGAGTTTGCGGTGTGGAACACAACCAAATGTGTCATTTGTACTGACAAGTATATCCCAGCAACCAAAGAACAGCGTGACATCTTATTCCAAAAGATGAAAGAAGCAGGATATATGTGGGATGCTGAGAAGAAAGAGTTAAAGA
>JAEEGH010005723.1_pt1 | contig 31004 bp, 34 predicted proteins | sample 9134181 | NCBI WGS metagenome assembly JAEEGH01 (sample SAMN16246544, study PRJNA631951) | gut metagenome | biome: gut microbiome; feature: rumen; material: DP-attached | host: Bos | place: Iran: Karaj | collected 2018-10
AAAAAACGATGCGGATTAACTATTCTGTAAGATTTATGAATACAGAACATACCTCTTATGCACTGCCCACATGCAAGCAGCGCTATGCGTACGCGTATTATTTACAGCAAGATAACAGACATCGGAAATATCCCGCATCGAAATAACCCGGAACTTCCGGATAGATCAGATGACCGATACCGCTTATCTTGCGCAGTGAAACCAAGATGAGCGGTATTTTTATATCGTTAAGAAAAGGAGAAAATGAAAATGACAAAAGATTTCCCCGTTATCGATATGACCGGAACAGGCAAAAATATAACCCAGCTGAGGGAAGCCGCAGGAATGACCGTAAGGGACCTGCAGAAGATCTTCGGATTCGCTACCCCTCAGGCAATATACAAATGGCAGCACGGGGCAGCATTGCCCACGATCGACAACCTGATAGTATTATCCGCCGCATTCGGCGTGGCAATCGATGACATTATAGTAGTAGACATGAGACAGATCGCATCTTAACTGCCCGGATGACAAAAAAAGAAAAACTTTTGGCAGAAAAATAGATGTATAGCCACAATAATCCTCTTAAAATGGTCCTCAGATGAAATTCGGAGGACCATTTTTATGTCTAAAACACAGAAGATCCTGAGCTTTGTACTTAAGCCCATAGTCATACTCTCAGCCTTTATCGGCACACTTATGAGCGCCTACGCCGGAAGAAGCTCCTTCATGGGCGGAAGCCGCGTCTTCATGTACTTCACCATCCAGTCCAATATAGCGGTTGCGGTAATTTCCGCCATCGGTCTTTATTACATGGTAAAAGGAAAGACTCCCGGCAACGCATGGTACGTCATCAAGTTCGTGGGAACCGTATCCATAACCCTCACGGGGGTGGTCTTCGGGATCGTCCTCGCCCCCACGCTCGGCGAAAATGCCTGGAATACCCAGAACACCCTGACGCATCTGGTAGTCCCCGTGGCAGCAGTCGTCGATTTCTTCGTTGTCTTCGCTACCGTGCATATCGGCAGGAAGAACGTCTTCTATGTCATCATCCCTCCCGTTCTCTATGCGATCTATGCAGGAATAGGCTATGTGCTGGACTGGGATTTTGCCGGCGGATATAACTATCCGTACTTTTTCCTCAACTGGGGAAGCCCCGCCGGGGCATTCGGCTTTACCAAGGGCCTGCCCTTTATGGGAACCGCATGGTGGATACTTATAATACTGGTATTTTTGATCGGAATAGGGTACGCTTATCTGGCGTTGGCCGATCTGATCGGAAAGAAAATAAAGAAGTAACGGAGCCGTTTCCGTAAAAGGAGGAAAAGAAATGCTTTGTCTCATGATGCTTGCCCTTGGCCTCGTGATGGCCATCATCCCCAAGCAGTGCACCAGAAAAGAATTCCAGGACAATCCCGAAATGGTAAAGAAGACCAGAAGATCGGGCATCATCCTTGCCTGTGCGGCGGTGGCACTTGAAGTTGTGCTCTATATGACCGCCGGCCTCAGATAAATAACGAAATGTAATAGTAAAGCCCAGAAACTTATGCTTCTGGGCTTTTTTGAGAATATCTATTATGTGGATTCGTTAGACGATTCTTTGTTTTTGCTTTCTGATGCTTCGATTTCTTCTATCTTTTTATTTATAGCATCCATCACATCTTTTAATGGATCATCCTGAGGATCGTTTATTAAACTATTAGCGTGGGTTCTTCGTAGCATTTCGTTAATCTTTAAATCTCTTTCACGATCCACAATTTCTTTAATAGAAAAAACTTGTATGGCTTGTCTTTTTGAGGGATTTACAGAAAAGGTAGTAGGCGTGGATTTTACTGCTTCGGCATAATGTTTGTTAATAACTTCAATTTGGTTGTGATTATGAATTACTATGGATTGATTGGGAGTGATATCATTTTTAAGCCAATCATCTCCACAATACATATTTATGTAATCAATGCTCTCTTTATTTTTGTGTCCTGTGAATATAATATTGTCACAATTATCTAATAAGGCAGAAGTGATTTCTTCACCATATATTTTTTTCATTAAACTTAAGCTATTTACTGAAAAATACATACTGATATTTCTTGCTTTGTAAGATAAGATCATCTGCATAATATTTGGATAATACTTCAATAACAGAAAATCTTCAAAAAATACACAGAACTCCTTGCATTTCTTGTCACCTTTTGCTCTTTCATTTGCTAATAAAGTAAGTATTTGATTTATAAAAATAATGGATAGGTATATTGATTCCTTAAATTCATCTTCATATTGAACAATGAACGCAGTTTTCTGCCTAAGTAAATCGGACAGATTTTCGCCATTAGTACATAAAATGGAATTATATCTTTCGTTCATTGTCAGCATTCTCATTTTTTGTTGAAAAACTGACATTATGCTACTTCGAGTGTCACTCGGTGACATTATGGTCCCATATGTACAAGCAACGGCATAACTTTGCTTGGTTTGTTTCAAATAAATATATTCTTTTAGGTAGTTGCTTGGACCAAGTGAATCGAATATGGACATAGCCATAGAATATATACTGCATAAATTTATTTGTTCATCTGTTTTTGCATCCTCAAATAATGCAAAAGCAAGGCCTATAAACAAATCTCTGGATGAAATGTCCCAAAATGGATCATTATTTGTTTCTGTTCCTTGATTAAATATAATCTCACCTATACAGTTTAATAGGTAATAACAATTATCAAGATTGTTTTCACGATATTCTGATAGAGGAAGAGATAAGGGGTTCCACGAAATACTATTAGATAAATCTCTTAGATTAAAGCGGACAATTTTGTATCCTCTTTCTTTTAACATATTTCCTAAATAGCCCATTACTTCATTTTTGGCATCAGTTACAAGGAATGATTTGTTATCCTTTATTGCATTTTTGATTTCTGGAATAATATAACTGGTGGTCTTTCCTGTGCCACTACTACCAATAACCGCATTATAACTACTCGTTATTTGATCTATCATTGTTTCCCCTTCCCTTTTGTTTACTTTGTTTTCTCTCCGGGTTCATATGTCTTTATTATTTGATTCAATAGATCATCGTAATTTTTTCTATCAATAATACTTTTGTTGCGAAGGAAAGTAATAAAATCATAAAATTGGGTTGATTTTTTTTCATCATACATTATTACTTGAGCAAAATCATTAAGTACAGTTTTCATTGGATTTAATAAGGGAGTATGCTTGATGCTAGGGTACATTTCACACCATTGAATAATCCATTCTTCATATCCGGTAGTATCATATCCATCAAATCCGGAATAAACATTTTCAAACCACCATTTAAAGGCGTTTCCGTCATCATCTTCGTGTGCTCGGGTTACATATGCAATTATTCTACTTGGCATATCACGGTTAATTTGCTGTAACAGTTTTTTTATAATTCTATCATCGTTTTTAATAGTAATATTTAGTAGCCAAGAGGTGACTATGTCATATTCATCATTTTTGACTACTATTTCACTTTTGGGATCATGAGCTGTATCGGATGGAAATAACTGAACTAGCATATAGTGTAGTATTTTTACGCCTCTTATGGTCAGTGCATTGCAAATCATTTCAACCAATTCAGGATTTTCATATTCTTCATTTTTGGAAATGAACCTTATTATTCGTTCATCTGTAGAATCATCAATTATTATATTAAGTGAAGTTATGGCGCTTAAAACCATAATAGATTCAGCGCGGTTAATTGCTTCGTCTCTAAGTTGAATAATATCATCTTGCGTCGCTTCTCCGGCACATATACTTTGTAAAAAGGAATAGAAACCATTTCTGTTAAGCTGATTATGCCAATATTCTTTAATCAGCATATCTCTTCCGGCATAATTATCAAAATCTGTATTTGGCTTATTTTCAAGGATTTTTCCAATCATAACAGCCCATATAGGTCTGCAATATTCGGGATCAAATCGAGAAACAATCAAATCAAGATATTTGTAAATTGCATCTTCGGAATAATTGGGGAGTTTATTTGTCAAAATTTCGACAAGGACCTTTTGTTTATCTTCGACAAAAGTGTTCATATCTATTTCTTTGGGGTGCAACTCAAAACTACCAAGAATAGATATAATACATCGTTTCAGATTGGTTCGATCAACATACCAAATAGAAACTCTTTTTTTCTCGGATTTTTTAACGTTGTCGATAAACTCTTTAAGAAGATCTAGTTTTTCAATGTCCTTTAAATATTCATACGCATCGTCAACGAATATAATAGTATTTCTCTTTAATTTTTTAATTTCAGGAAGGGAATCGTTTTTGCTAAGCTTTATTGCATCACAATAAAACTTGGCCATTTTGCCAAAATTCTGTGATAAAGCAGTTTTTCCAGAGCCACCAAGGCCATAAATAATTCCAACTAAAACAGGCTCTTTACTGTTTTTGTGATAATCCAAAATTTTATTGGCGATAGATTCTCTTCCAAAAAAATCATTAACCTCTTTAAAATGATAATTCTTTGAGATTTTGAGATGCAGTGACTTAATGCAATCCCGGAAGTCGTCTGAACTGACAAGAATAAAAACGAGTAATAAAACAAGACCAATAGCAATAGAATGCACCAATTCAATATCGCCCAAAATCCGACATAATATAAAAACAATTATGGAAGAAATGATTGATCCTAGTGCTTTTACCACTTTCATATATGTAAACTCCTTTGGTTTAATGATGAAAAAATGGAAATTCTTTCGATGTAATTTATATTATGCAATCTAGTGTTTATACCACTTTGATTTTGGAATCAGATTCTATTAAAGAAACTAAATGGTAAAGTAGATAAATATGTATAAAAAGGTGAGTGTGATACACTTTCGGCAATAGTCAGAAAACTATATATCGAAACAATGATTTGAATGCCTAATTTGACATTTTTCGAAAATGTCAAATTAGATTTTATTACAAAAAACGTTTTTTTAGTAAAAAAATAATTCACAATTTTTTTTACTTAATTTGTTAAGTTAATACATATACCTTATAGCAAATAACTACGAAGCAGTATTAATATGATGAGAATTCTAGATATATGACCACTAAACATATTTATAACCTGGTGACTTAGCCCGAAAGTATTTACTTTTGTTGTTTACTTATGGGAGAAATATTGGACACGAAACGAGTACAATTCAAGGGGTAACTAAGTTACAGGCCGATGAGCCGGAAAGGAGTCCCACATGAGATCATTAAAATCAACCGAAGAATACACCGAAAACAGCCGCCACAGCTACGTCCGCGCCAAGGAACGTGCGGGACTCAACAGAAAAAGAGCCGAAAGACTCATGGAGCTTGCCAGATACAGAGGCATCGGATACGAGGACTGCAAGTGGAGACTGGATAAGGAATTCCTGATGAACAGAACCGGAGACGGTGCCAAGGCCGTAGCCTACAACGGTTACTGCTTCATACTGAATTCTGAGACCCTCGAGTGCATCACAATGTACAGCCTCCCCAGGCATTTCGGAAAAAAGAAGACCTTTTATGAGTCGGGAAATAAGAATGCATTTGAGTTCGAAGAAGCTTATGTTTAATGGAGAAATACAGCTCGGTAGAGTATAATGTAGAAATGAAGGTTAATTTACCTTCATTTTTACATTAAAAGGAAAAAGGGTATGATCGAGGATCTTCGAAAAGGACTGGAAACAGCATTTATTGATGGTTCAGTTGTATCTTCAGAAGCATTCAGACCTCAATTTGTTTCCAACAATTACAAAGAAGGTAAAAAAGTTCTTTCATCTATAGAAGATGAACTTTTGTCATGCGATGAATTCAAGATCAGTGTTGCATTTATAACGCTCAGTGGCATCACTCCACTTTTACAAACTCTAAAAGAGCTTGAGAAAAAGAATATTCCCGGAAAGATTCTTACTACGAATTACTTGAATTTCAGTGAACCCAAAGCATTGGAAAGACTTCACACACTGAAAAATATTGAAATTCGAATGTTTGATTCTGAAAATTCCGGAGAGGGATTCCACACCAAAGGATATATTTTCAGAAAGGATGAGATATACAGGATCATAATCGGCAGTTCCAACATGACTGGAAATGCACTTAGGCAGAATTATGAATGGAACACCAAGATAGTTTCGACCACAGAAGGAGAAATCTCCAAGAATATAATTGCAGAATTTGATCGTTTATGGGATTCGAAGTATTCCGAAAGTTATGATGATTTCATTTCTGAGTATCGCGAAAGATATCAGATAATAAAGCATCAGAGAGAAATTGCTAAAAGTGAAGAACTGGTCTCTCTTGAAAAATATAAGCTTCAGCCCAATAGCATGCAGGTCGGCTTCATCACTAATCTTAAAAAGATTATTGATGCCGGAGAAAACAGAGCACTTTTAATTTCTGCAACCGGAACAGGAAAAACATACGCATCTGCATTTGCAATGAGAGAACTTGGATATAAGAGAGTCCTATTCCTCGTTCACCGTGGACAACTTGCACGACAATCCAAGAAATCATACGAAAAAGTCTTTAATAAGTCTGTATCAATGGGCCTTGTCGGTGCCGGATACAGAGATTATGATGCGGATTATATATTTGCAACAGTTCAAACGCTAAGTCGTGACGAACATCTGCTTCAGTATGCATCAGATTATTTTGATGCGATTTGTCTTGATGAAGCTCACCATGTTCCGGCAGATACTTATCAGAAAGTTATGAAGCATTTCACGCCAAAACTGTGGCTTGGAATGACTGCTACCCCGGATAAACGCGATGATAATATCGAGGGAAGAAATGTATATGAGCTCTTCAATTATCAGATTGCCTATGAAATAAGACTTCAGCAGGCTATGGAAGATAACCTTCTATGCCCGTTCCATTATTTTGGCATAACGGATCTGTCGATTATTGGTGATGATAAAGACAGAAATTTCAACGTTCTGACTTGTGATGAAAGAGTAAAGCATATAGTTGAACAGGCTAATTACTATGGGTTTAGCGGGGATAGAGTCAAGGGGCTTATTTTCTGCAGCAGTATAAAAGAATCTGAGGTTTTGTCCGAAAAGTTAAATCGCACCATCAATCCTACAACAGGAAGGTATTACAGAACTATTGCACTTAATGGAAGTGCATCTGAAGAAGAAAGAACCCAGGCATTCGAAAGATTGGCTGCGAATGATAAGGATACAGATTCTCTTCAGGAGTATGCAAATCATCTGGATTATATTTTGTCGGTTGAAATACTAAATGAAGGTGTGGATATAATCGAAGTTAATCAGGTAATTATGCTACGCCCCACGCAGTCGCCGATAGTTTTCGTGCAACAGTTGGGAAGAGGACTTCGTAAAGCAGAAGGCAAGGATTATGTAGTTATTCTTGATTTTATTGGCAACTACAATAATAACTTTATGATTCCTATCGCACTATCCGGTGATCGTACATATAACAAGGACAACATCAGACGTTTTGTTATGGAAGGCGGACGAGTTATTCCCGGTGTTTCGACTATTCATTTTGATGAAATAAGCAGAAAGAGAATATTTGCTTCAGTCGATAATGCTAATTTTAGCGATGTAAAACTGATTCGAGAAAACTACACAAATCTAAAAAACAAACTCGGAAGAATTCCTGCACTAAAAGATTTTGATAATTATGGTGAAATGGATGTTCTGAGAATTTTCGATAATAATAATCTTGGATCCTATTACAAATTCCTTGTGAAATATGAACCTGATTACAAGATTCGTTTGTCGGATGACGAAGAGAAGGTGATTGAATTTGTCTCCAAGAAATTAGCAAACGGAAAGAGAATTCAGGAACTGCAGTTGCTTAAGCGCCTATTGGCATATGCTGGAGGAATGTCCAGAATCGGACTGTTCAGGGGATTAGCGGAAGATCTTAGATCATATAATAAGACTATTAGCAAAGATCAGCAGGAAAACATTGCCAATGTGATGACAAACAAATTCCCTGCTGGTTCAAATAAGAAAACCTATGAACAGTGTGTCTTCATTGAAAAAGATGAGGATGATTATAAGCCCACGAAGTCGTTTTTAGACATGCTCACAAATTCGGATTTTTACAATATCCTTTCGGAGTTAATTGATTTCGGTATCAGCAGATATAAGAGAGACTATAGTGATTGCTATGGCAACACAGATTTCGTATTGTATCAGAAATATACATACGAAGATGTTTGCAGATTGTTAAATTGGGAAAGTAATGAAGTTCCGCTCAATATCGGAGGATACAAATTCGATAAAAAGACAAAAACATTTCCCGTATTTATCAATTATGACAAAGCGGATGATATCAGTGATACAACAAAATATGAGGACCATTTTGTGAGTAATCGTATGCTGATCGCAATTTCGAAATCTGGAAGAAGTTTGGATTCCGAAGACGTTCAGAATTTCCTAAAGGCCAGAGAAAGAGGCATTCGAGTCGAACTGTTCGTAAGAAAGAATAAAGATGATAAGATTTCCAAGGAATTTTATTATCTTGGATCGATGAGTGCCAGCGGACGGGCTGAAGAATTTACAATGGCTAATACCGACAAATCTGCTGTTGAAATAGAGTGGGTATTAGACCAGCCGGTCAGAGATGATATTTACGAATACATTGTAAGTGCATAATGGTTTGGAGTTGTAATGAAGATTTATCTTGTCGAACAAATAACTGAAGCCGACTTTGGATGTGAGGAAACTGGTCATAAGGAACCGATGGCTCTTTTAAAGCTTAGGGCTGAAGCGGATTCTTCGGAGAAATATGTTGAAGTGTCCGAGGCGGTATTGGCTGATCAGGGAATATCGGAAGGTAAGAAGGTTATCTTTACCGAAGAAGGAAATATCCTGAAGTATGTAAGAGTTGTGGCGGCGGTTATCAGAGACGGAGAGAAGATATTCGCAACTGCAAGAGGTTACGGAGAGTTCAAAGGCTGGTGGGAATTCCCCGGAGGAAAGATTGAAAAGGATGAGACTCCGCAGCAGGCACTTGCAAGGGAGATAAGAGAGGAACTTACCGCTGAGATTAAAGTAGGAGATCTTATCAAGACACTTGAATATGATTATCCGAAGTTCCATCTGTCCATGGATTGCTTCTGGGCTGAAGTTATAAGCGGAGAACTAGTTCTGAAGGAAGCGGAATCCGCAAAGTGGTTATCGAAGGACGAATTTGATTCCGTTAAATGGCTTCCTGCCGATGAAGAATTGGTAGAGAAGATCAAAAATAGTTTAGAGGTGTAGTCATGAAAGCATTAAGTATTTTTTTATCCAGACATAAGGTGCTAAACGTAATTGTCTGTATAATCTCAGCGTGGTTGATCATGATAAATGTCGATCTGTATAATGTTGAGTCGAAAGGCGGTTATCCCGTATGCTGCATGGAACTTAAGAGGGGAAGCGGACATTATGTGGGACTGGGTTATTCCTTTGATGTATGTGAAAATCCCGTTAGCGGCAATCTGGAATATGCTTTTTATATCTGTGGACAGGAAGTAAAGAGTAATTTTACCAACTAATAAATGAAGGAATCCCCTATATGAGAATTCTTTTGACAAATGATGACGGAATATATGCGGACGGTTTGGAGAGACTTGCAAGGGCTGCATTGAATTTTGGAGAAGTATGGATTGTTGCACCCGACAGTGAGAGAAGCGCCGCAAGCCACAGTGTGACTTTAAGGCATGCGCTTGATGTGTATCCGATAAATGCTTACCCTCTGGAAGGAGTTAAGGCATATTCCTGTTCGGGAATGCCTGCGGATTGTGTGAGGGTCGGAAGCCTTAACGTTATGCCCGAAAAGCCCGATGTTGTTATGTCGGGTATCAACAAGGGTTACAATATGGCATCAGATATCCAGTATTCGGCAACAGCGGGAGCAGCATTCGAAGCGGCTTTTCAGGGTTATCATCCGATCGCCGTGTCGGAAGGCTTCTCCGGAGTTCATGAAGTTACCGACAGATACCTGTCTGAAATACTTGGTAAGATAATAAATGTCTCCGTTCCTGCGGGACATATCCACAATGTGAATTTCCCGGATTGTAAATTATCCGAGTGCAAGGGAATCCTTTATGACAGAAAAGTGTCTCCCTGGATGTACTACAAGGATCACTATAATGAAATAGAAAAGCTTGATAACGGCGGGATCAGATACATGATCGAAGGCGTACCCACGATGTACGCCGAAGAAGGAAGTGACTTTAAGGCACTTCTGGATAATTATGTATCCGTCGGTATCGTCAATAATATCGGGTATTGAGAATTATCAGAGGGTTAACCCTATGAAAAGGACGTTACTCCCAATAATTTTTTCCGTATTCTTTCTTTTTGCACTGATCGCTTCTTTTGCAATCAGTGTGTCTGCTGATACGTTGCCTTGTATTATGGTGTGTGTTGAGAATGCACCGGAAGATAATTACTATATCGCACTTTTATCCGGGGAAAATGTATTAGATGAATTACCCGCTGAAGGGCCTGATTCTTTTGAGCCTGATGAACAGACGATAGAAGAGTATCTGGAAGCGTTCAATTATAACGGACTTAGCTGGTGCAGGGATCGTTCTCCCAGTGGAGTCAGTTTCTTTTCTTCTAATGAATATGATCGATATTACTTTTATGTATATCCGGAACAATTCAGGGTGATATTGGTATCGGAATCGGGGCCGGTCCTTATCAGCTCCGGATGGAAATACAATAACTCCGATGCTGAGAACCGCGATTGTTCAGTGACCTTGGATTGTTCTACGGGGACTCTTACAGAATGCAAGGATAACTATTCGGCCACCTCTGTGTCCCAGAGAATACTCAGGGTGCTGTATTTCCTTGTAGCGACTTTGGTTCTTGAGTGGATCATATTTAAACTCTTTTCATATCCCGAAACAAAACATAATATCATTAGTTTTGTTGTCATAAACGTGCTGACTAATATTCCCCAGATCTATTTGTCCCGTCATGGGCTTGATCTGGGGGCTGTTATCACAGGTTTTGTGGTGGAGATCTTTATTGTCATCATAGAAGCGGGATGGTTTTACGTGATGCTTCAGGATGAAGATGGCAACAGCAGGGCTGGCAGAAGTATCGGTTTCAGTATAACGGCCAATTTCTTCAGTGTATTTTGGGGTTGCTTTATCGCATATCTGCTTTTTATGCTTTACGGAGCAATATATCACTTTCACTGAACTTCTTCTTTTTGCTTCTGTATCTCTTTGATCATTTTGTCCTGATCCTTGGCTTCTTTGTACAGTCTGTAATAATACAGGGCCGCTCCGATGACATAGGGAATTGTGAATGATCTGAAGAATTCAAACCATCCTCTCGGAGTGACCGGTCCCCAGAAAAGTGTTGCTATAAGAATAGCCCCGGTGCAGAGAACCAGTGCGACTACGTACTGGATTATTATCATTGCAAGCGGGCTGAGCTTTTCGAAGAATTTGTGTATGGAAAGCACAAAAACTGCGATGTTGCAGAAGATGAACATCAGTACAACATTCGCATTATTGGTCTCGGTTCCCATGGCCATATTGATGAGGGCGCCCGCGACGGAAACTATCGTATAGGAACAGCACAGTTCCAGCAGATAAGACTTTATGAAATCTTTCATTGGGACATCCTCCTCATTTTCTGAAGGTATTCGGTAAAACTCTTCTTGTAACTTCTGTTGATGCAGATCCTCTCCCCGTTATCGAAGGATGCATATACTTTCATGTTGATATCCGGTTTGAGCTGTTTGATCTTGTAGATATTCACGAGATTGGATTTGGATATCCTTACGAAACCGTACGGTGAAAGCTGTTCTTCGACCGATGCCAGTGTGCTCATCAGTCTGTACACACCGTTTTCGGTATATGCGAAGAGCTTTCTGTCGATATGGTCGAGATAATAGATCTCTTTCGGATCAAGAATTATTTCTTCACCGTCATCGAGGTCTTCATCCGCGGGTCTTCCGCTTAAGGTGGGCCTCTCCGAATTGACGGAGTCTATGATCTGACGGATCACGGGACGCATATTTGAGTAATATACGTCCACGTGCTCGTCCTTAATATTTTCGTCTTCGTACAGATTCAGTTTCATTCTTTGTCTTAGTTCAGTACATTTTCAAGAAATGACATTACGCTTTCTTCATACTCTTCGGGATAGTCGATGCATCCTTCGATATGTGCGCTGTCAAAATGAACTATCTCCTTCTCATCAACAGATATATTATCATAAATCTGCTCAACCTGGTCGGGAAGACATACGGAATCCTGATCTGAGACAATAACGAGGGCGGGAATCTCAATATTTGACGCAAGTGCGATGGTATCTCCGTCGTCATAGTCGATTCCGTATCTGAGGCCCATCATGAATTTGCTGGTTCCGACGAAATACTTTGCGGTGAAGGACTCGGTATCTCCGTCTCCGAACATTTCCTTAAGGATAAGCTCCATTCCGGGAACGGGGCACTCGAGGATGACTGCATCGGCTGCTTCTGTGGTTCCGGGAGTTACATTTGCTGCATAGAGAGCGGTGGTCTGTCCGCCCATGGACTGTCCGTGAACGATGACGGTGTCATAGCCGAGTTCTGTTCTTGCCTTTACTACCATTGCCTTAACGTCCAGCTGCTCTTTGATTCCGAAGGTGACGTTCTCATCGGGATTTACTCCGCTTCCTCTCTGGTCGATCGCAATCACGTCGTATCCGTTAGCGAAATACTTCTCTGCAACGGGAGCTACGCAGTATCTGTCTCCGCCTGCACCGTGTACGAGGATGACGCATTTATCGTTTCCGAATCCGTAATATGTTCCGGGTACTTCGTTTCCGTCTTCCGCTGTAGCGGTTATGTCTGTTCCTTCATAAGTTGCAAGGAAAGCATCGGTATCATATCCCCAGAGTTCAAGCTGCTTTATGCTGTTATCGTGTGTATCTTTATCCGCATTCTGTAAGAGGATCTGTTCGGCGATGTAATTTCCGAGGAATAACGATCCGCCTGCTGCGAGTACGATGATCACTGCGAATGTGATGATGAGTGCCTTTACGATTTTCTTTTTCATAATGTGTGTTCCTCCTGTGAACTGTTTGATGATGTGACTATATCACCGCTAAAATGAGCGTGTGGGGAAATCCGTACAAGTTGCATTTTGGGATGTTCAAGATGCATTTTTTTCAATTCACCACGCAAAATATGCAATTCGCCACAGATTTTACACAGGGGATTTGGCGCAGTGTATAGTGTGATCATCAGATTTTGGATAGGAGGGTAACTATGAAAAGATTCAAGAGAATGGCAGCACTGCTCATGGCTGTGTCCGTCGTTCTGTCAGGCTGCGCCGGGGTTGAACTTCCCGAAGACGCGGAAGAAACTGAAGTCGCCGAGCTTCCCCCCGCGAGAGCTCAGGATGATTTCTTCAGATTCATCAATGAAGAAGACCTTGCAAATGCGGAATTCGGATACGGCGAAATGGCAGCCGGAGGAGCATTTGATTCCAAACTCACGGAGGAACAGGTCAAATCGATCATCACGGAAGTTGCCGGCGGCAGCGGATATGAGGTCGGAAGCGAGGAGTACATCATCAAGAAGGCATATGATCTTTTTTACGCATATGATTTCGAAAACTCGGGTGTTCCCGCAGAGCTCGATGCGCTTTTCCATGAGATCGATGAGATATCAACAATAGAAGAATTCCTTGAAATGGATGCAAGACTGGACAAGGATTATTTCATTCCCAATATCTTCAACATTGCGGCTGATGCCGATTATCTGTCCGGCGGAGACACGATCCTTGTTTTCGAACCGTACAAGGGTATCATGGATGCCGATTTCGAATCTCTCGATGAGACATACGGTCCCCTGAACTCTCTTAAGAATATGGGATCGCTCATTCTTCAGCAGATGGGTCACGATGAGGAAGAGGCCGATGAGATCGGAACAAGCTTCGGATACATCGCAATGGACATCTACAATGATACCGATATGGATGTCGTCAAGGCCTCGATGCCCTATGTTTATTTCGATCACATGACTCCCGCAGAGGCAAAAGAGATCCTTACCAACGTGGACCTTGATAAGTATCTGAAGGATATGGGAATCAATCCGGCGATCATCGACAGATTCGGTGTTTATGATAAAGATCAGCTCGCTGCGATTAATGCAGTGGTTACGGAGGAGAACCTCGAAGCCCTCAAGTGCTGGAAGATGGAAGCGCTCGCTAATGAGTACAAGAGATTCATCGTATACGGATACGACCGGCTCGAGCAGTACAGAAATATTGATTACAAGCCCAAGGATGAGCTTGTTCTCGATGAGGTCATGTCTTCGTTCATGGAGCAGACAGATCCCCTTTATGTGGAAAGGTATTATTCACAGGAGATGGACGATGCACTCATTTCTATGTGCGATGACATCAGGGAAGGCTACAGGGTTCTTATCTCAAATGCAGACTGGCTCAGTCAGTCTACGAGAAACGGGCTTCTTACCAAACTCGACAACATCGTCTATGTAACGGGTTCGAATGTCGTAAGGACAGATCCTTCGGTATACAGGAATATCAAAGGAAACGATTACTTTGAGTTCACGCTCTCTTATAAGAGACTTAAGGCCGACCGGCTGCTTGAGCGCATCGGAAAACCCGGTGACCCGAATGAAGTCGGTATGCAGATGCAGATCTTCAATGCATGCTATGATCCTTCACTCAACAATATCAACATTACCGTTGCGATCATGACCAAGCCCATCTTTGATCTCGGCCAGGATTATTACACCAATCTCGGCGGACTCGGAATGATCGTCGCTCACGAGATGGGACATGCATTCGACAGCAACTGTATCCTGTTTGATGAAAACGGCATATATGATCCTTCATGGATAGACTCGGCGGATATGGATGCGCTTCATGCAAGGAATGAAAAAGCAGAGGCATATTTCGAGAATAACTTCACCGTCTTCGGAGTTTATCATGTGGACGGAGAGCAGACGCTTGGGGAAAACTATGCCGATCTCGGTGCAATGGAGTGCATAACTTCACTCGCACGCACTCAGGCAGACAGAGAGAAGCTCTTTACGAACTTTGCCAAGCTCTGGTGTGAAAAGAGAGCGGATTCCGCACTTTTGAACCAGCTTGAATATGACGAACACAGCCCCGCGGTCATAAGAGTAAATGCCATACTATCAACTGTTGACGCGTTCTATGAAACATACGATGTGAAAGAAGGAGACGGAATGTACATAGCTCCCGAAGATCGCATCTCGAGATGGCATTAAGGGGGTCAGGAAAATGGGATTGATAATTAAAACAACACTAAAGAATATATTCGGTAAACCCTTAAGGTCACTGCTTGTTATGTTTTCGATCTTCGTATGTGCGTTTTCCGCACTGTTCTGCTTCGACCTTTCTTCGAGCATGAAGAACCTGATGGTCGGACTCTTCAGTGAGGTATACGGAGATACCGACCTTACGGCTTATATGTCCGTCCTTGATGCGGAAAGGATTCCGGAAGGATTCCCGGAATGTGAATCAATGAGCATGGCATACTTTACGGATACCATCTATTCGGATATCCCGGGTGAGTATGCGTATGTTACCACTGAGGATTTCTACATCTACGGAGTAGATACCATTTCGGCTCACAAGTTCGGATTCCTCGATGCAACTCTTATTCCCAAGTACCATGTGATCATCACGGACCAGCTTGCATCCGCTATCGGATATGAGTACGGAACCCCGCTCAAGGTTCACGATAATGCAGGAAATGAAGTTCTTCTTTCCGTTGACGATGTTGTAGTATCCGATGCGAAGAATTTCCTTTTCAGCGGAAAGAGTGCCGTTGTCAGTACAGAGACTGCGGAACTTCTTTCGTGCGGCAAGCCTTCTGCCGGAAGACTTATGATCGACATCGTTGATGACACTCAGGTTGATACCGCAGAGGAAATGCTCAAGGAAGAATTCGGTGAAGACAATGTCATGCGTTTTGCAATGACCGATGAGATGAATGAGATCCTCGATGAGCTCTTCGGACTTCTCTTCATTCTTTTCGCAGTGGCATTCCTTCTCGTAATATTCATCACATTCTCGATCTGTGAAAGGATCGTTGCGGACAGGATGTCCTTTATCGGAACTCTCAGGAGCCTCGGATTAAGCTCGAGGATGACCGCACTCATTCTTTTATTCGAGAATGTCACATATGCGATACTCGGAAGCGTTCCCGGAATCCTTCTCTATATGTGGATCAGGGAACCCATGTACCAGATCCTTCTGTATGTGGAGTCGTCCGACGGAACAACACTCGACCTTACGGTTCCCATGCTTTCACCCGTTCTTGTCGCATCGGTCGTCATTGTTGCGATACTGATCGAGTGCCTGATCCCTCTCAAGGCTGTGCTGAAGGCGCTTAAGATATCGATCAGGGACATCATCTTCGATAACAGGGACACCGCTTACAGGTTCAGCAGGACCACGATCATCGCCGGAATCGTACTTGCGGTTCTTGCACTAGTACTTCTTATCTTCGGAAAAGGAATGGTTGCCTGCGGTATATGCCTTATCGCAGCGGTTATCGCACTTTCCTTCCTTTTCCCGCTCATACTTAAGGGCGTGACACATGTGATAACGAAGATCGCCGAAAAGGGCGAAAAGGGCAAGCTCACACTTGCTTCAAGGGAAGCCATCTCCAGAAAGAGCACCGTTTCGAGCGGAGTTCTGTGCGCAACATCCGCAACCATGTGCATGATCATATATATACTAGCATCATCGCTGATGGATTACACATCTGCGGGAATATATGACAGCGACGTTGTGGTCAGCGTAACCGACAAAGCATCGAAGCTTTCATTCGTTCCCCACCTTGATTCTGTTACCGATACCGAGTTTGTATATTCCAAGGTAGGATATGTTTATTTCGGTGAGGAAGAGAAGGAAATGGCCGCGCAGTTCTTCGGACTGCCCGAAGGCGGTTACAGATATTACCACGGTTTCAACGATCTTCCGGAAAGCGTAGAGGAAGGAACCATCTATGTGGATAACGGATGGGCAAAGAGAAACGGATATTCGGTAGGTGATACACTTGTGATCACATTCGATCCTACCGGTGTGTTCCCCATCAGGAAGGAATATACCATCGCAGGTACCTTCAAGATCAAGTCCTATGAGTCCATGAAGAATGATTTCCTTTTCTCGCTGGATGAATTCAAGAGCATATATCACGATTATCCCTCATATATGCTCGTCAAGGCTGACGATCCCGAAGCGGTCAGGGATCTGATCAAGACCTACGCGGTAAAGTCGGCAGGCAAGGTTCAGACCTTACAGGAACTTGCGGAGGAAAATGAAAAGGAAACATCACAGTCAAAACGTGTTTATATAGTTGTCATCGCAGTGGCTCTCATAATGACCTGCATCGGTATGATCACCAACCAGCTTATCGGTTTTGAAGGCAGAAAGAAGGAATGTGCGGTACTGATCTCGACATCGATGACCAAGAGGACCCTTTCGGGAATTCTTTTCGGCGAGATGCTCATTACCTCGATCACTTCGGCGACCGTGGGATGTGCGTTCGGATCGCTGCTTACCATTGTCATAGAGAAAGCCGTCAACGCTGCCGACAATGTCTATATGCCTGTTGAGGTACATCTTTCGACCGTAATTACCCTCTGGGTGATCATGTGCTTTGTATTCGCACTCACGGTGCTGTTCCCGATCAAGAACATGAGAAAGATGAAACTGTCAGAGCAGCTTAAGTATGAATAATAAGGGAGATGAATATATGAATACCGTAATTGAAGTAAACAGTGTCAGTAAGACATTTGGTAAAGGAACCAATTTAAACCGCGTTCTCGATGAGGCGAGCATGTATGTCGGAGAGGGAGAGTTCGTATCCCTCATGGGTGCATCGGGATCCGGTAAGTCAACCCTTCTGTACCTCATCGGAGGACTCGACAGGGATTTCGAAGGAAAGATCACTCTCTGCGGAGAGGACATCGGATCGCTCAAGGATTCAAAGCTTTCCAAGCTCAGACTCGACAAGCTCGGATTCGTATTCCAGTTCTACAACCTGGTAATGAACCTCAATGTTGAGGACAACATCCTCCTTCCCGAGACCGTAAACGGCAAGAAGAAGAGCGAACTTAAAAAGCAGCTTGATGAGATCCTTGATATCACCGGACTTACCGAGAAGAGAAAGGCAATGCCCAACACTCTTTCCGGAGGCCAGCAGCAGAGAGTTGCAATCGCAAGGGCACTTCTCGGAAATCCCGCAGTCATCCTTGCGGATGAGCCCACAGGTAACCTTGATTCGAAGGCAACAGTTGAGATCATGGAGCTGTTCAAGAAGCTCAATCAGGAGAAAGGCATGACCATCCTTCAGGTAACTCACTCCGAAAAGTGCGCTTCTTACGGCACCAGGGTCATCACTCTTGATAATGGTAAGACTGTCGGATAAGTGATAGAATAACTACATGCGTATAGCTATTGTAGATGACGAAAGTATATTCAGAAGACAGATAGATGAAACGATCACCTCGCTCTACGGAAAGGGCGAGGTGAGCTGTTTTCACTATTCCGACGGAAAAGCGATCATAGACAGTTTCAAAACGGGATTCGCTCTTGATGCCGTATTCCTCGATATCGAGATGAAGGGAATGGACGGTATGGAGACGGCCCGCGTCATCAGGACATATTCTAAGGATATCCCTATTATTTTCATGACAAGCCATACGGAGATGGCGATGGACGGCTATGAGGTCGGTGCGTTCAGGTTCCTGGGTAAGCCCGTTGACAGGGAGAAGCTCAGGGAGACTTTAAAGGATCTCGAGAACAGGATAAAGGTTGAAGAGAAGATAGTTCTGAGGGTTGACGGTGAGGAAGTCATCCGTCCGATATCTTCGCTTGTTTATATAGAGGCTGCGAATAATTCGACAAGATTTGTTTTCGCAGGTGACAGTGCCGAGGTGAGGATGAAGTTCGCCGAGGGCATGAAGCTTGTGGATGCCGTGTCGAAGGATTTCTTCAAGTGCCACCGTTCATACTATATAAATCTTGCGAGGGTTTCAAAGCTCGGAAGCGGCGATGTGAACATGGATAACGGTGACATGCTTCCGGTATCGAGAAGCGCCGCACAGGATGTAAAGCAGAAGCTTTTTGAATTCATACGGAGAACGGGAAGATGATGTACATATTCACGATAATACTGCCTGCGATACTGTATGCCCCTCTGAATGTTTACTTTATCGCGGAGGTTCTCAGGTACAAGCTTAAAAACACGAGGCGCACCTATATTGTGGCGCTGGTCTTCGGGCTTATTTACGGGATCGGATTTTCCCTGGTAGAGCTTGATTTCGGTGAGAATATAAATCTTGTGACGGACGTCGTGCTCGTCGTAACTTCCATTACTCTGATGATCTACATCGGAAAGAACCTGATAGAGAAGAGATGGAAGAGGATATTCATAGTCTTCATGTCGATGGACATTCTGACCGATATCAATTCGCTCCTCAGCGGACTCAGGGAGATCATATACTCGTCCACCGATCAGGTCGACCTGTATGTTTCACTCCGTTATTCCCGTTATAATATCATTGCGATCCTCTTCGAGTATGTTCTCTTTTACCTGATAGCCAGGATGCGCAAAAAGAAGGATGATTCGCCGCTTCCTCTTTCACTCATCCTCGGACTCTTCCTTGTGCTCAACATCTTCGCGGCATTTGTTCCAATCGTGGATCTGGAGAGAGAGCCCTTTATTCTTGACAAGCCACAGTATCTGTTATTCATGCTCTCGGCACTTGCCTTTGTCACGATGATATTCTATATAAGGGCGGCCCGGAAGGAGAGACAGGATCTGCTCGAGATAAACCGCGTGAACGGAGAACTGGTGGAGTCGGAAGCAAGATACTTCGAAGCCAGTGCGGAGGCAAATAAGAAGATCCGTTCCATGAGGCATGACATGAAGAACAATATGCAGGTTCTGTCCATGCTCCTGGAAAAGAAAGACTATGATGCGATGAAGGAATATCTGGGTGAGATGACGCAACAGATAGAAAGTGCGGATGTCAGCGCCCACACCGGGGATACCATCGCGGATGCGATAATCTCGGATAAAAAGAGCAAGGCGGAAAAAGCGGGGGTAACCTTAAAGGTTTCGGGAGTTATTACGGATATCGATCTTTCGCCGGTTGATATGTGCAAGATCCTGGGAAATATCCTGGATAATGCCATAGAGGCGGTCTCGGATGCAAGATTCGTGGATCTCGATCCTTCATATAAGGTCATAGAACTGAACTTCAAGAAGACGGAGAAGTTCTTCATGATATCCATGACTAATCCCTGTATCGATGCTCCGGTATATGTAGGAGACACCATTATCTCCTCCAAGGCGAATAAATTCGAGCATGGGTTTGGACTTAAGAATGCCAAGGAAGCTGCATTAAAATACGGCGGGGATATGTCCGTGGAATGCCTGCCTAAGCCTTACGGGCATGAGTTCGTGACGGAATTCGTATTTCCCATACAAGAAAAGTGACCGGTCTGCGCCCAGGAAAGGTGCGGACGGGTCACTCGAATAGGTCCATCAGGAAGGAATTGGCGTCGAGCCATTTCTTCCTTTTTTTGTAATCGGGCATGCGTGATTCGACCTCGGCCCAGAATTCCTTGGAGTGGTCCATATGAAGTCTGTGACACAGCTCGTGTACGATAACGTAATCTATCTCCTCGGGCGGGCACATCATAAGTCTCCAGGAAAGGGAGATCGTTCCGTCGGGGGAGCATGACCCCCAGCTCTTTTTGGCGCCGGATATCCTTGTCCTTCGGAAAGGGATGCCGGTACTTTCGCTTATAAGGGCAAGCTTTGCGGGAAGGTATTCCTTTGCTTTCTTCTTGAGCCACTTAATGTATTCCTCTTCGTCCGCTCCTTCGGGGAAGATGATCTCATTTTCCGTTTTGGTCGTGCGGGTCTTTCCTCCTATGTGAACGGTGAGGTTTTCGCCGAGGTAGGGGAGGAGCCCGCCTTCTTCGACCCTGATATCCTCATGGGCCTCGGCAAAGGCAACTGCTTTGGTATAGTGTATCCTTATCCAGCGTCTGTGGTCGTTTAAGAATCTGAGGATGTCGCTTTCGGTTGCACGGAGCGGTGCGGTCACAATAAGAGTCCCGCCTTTATCGAAGGTCATCGAAAGGCGGGATGTTTTCTTATATTCAACTGATACGGGAATGCCCGCAAATGTACTTTCCATTACTTGTTTAACTGAAGGCCGGTCTTGGCAAGGACGAGACTTAAGAGCTGATCTTTCCCGTCTCCCACGCAGCGGAAGGGGATGAGAAGCGCCTGCATCGCGCTGAAAGCAAGGTATACATGTTCTTCATCGGTACGGATCTGCTCGATATCCTTCCACTCGATCCTTCTTGTGGTGGAAGGGGTGTATTCCATGATGCAGTCATCGTTAAGATCAATGGTAGCTTCGGTTTCGTAGGGAAGCTTTGCGTTTTTTTTCATCATTTCGATCTTTTTGCGGATCCTCTTTTTCATCCTGCTGTCATAGGAAAAGACCAGGTATGCGTAAAAAGCCGTTACCGCTGCGATCTCGATGACGGTGAGTATGGGACCTGAATCCAGGGTGCAGATGAAGATGATGATCACGATCCACAGGATTACATGCAGGACTTTTCCTGCCATTATGGTATCCCTGCCCTGTTTCGTTCCGAACTGGTGGGAGATGTTGAATGCGATATAGTCTTCGTCGTTAAGGTTTACGGTTACTCTCATGATCCCTCCGCTGGCCGGCATTCTGCGCCTGTCTTGATCTTGCTTAAGCTCAGTGAAAGAGACCTTACGTGGTAAGTTCGTCGAAGCTTACGGTAAATGAGGACAGTGAACCCTTGACGATCAGGTTTATGACGGGAGCACCCTCGGGTCCTTCCTGGGAATAATTAAAGCGCTCAGACTTGTCGCTCTTTACGGTAACATCAGCGGGAAGGTCGATATTTACTTTACCGCAGATCGATGTGATATCAACGTTCATCACATCGTGTTCGGGCCTCGGAACGACGATATCGGCAACCGAGGATACTACGGTAAGGTAAGCATTTTCGACATCGGGTTTTATCTCAATGGTGTCTTTTTGGAGCATGATTCCATGCATCATGTTGTTGGCATTCTTGTTCTTTTCTATCTTCTCGGCATTCCTGCGGCTTGATGTCACCACAGCGGCAACATTTGCGAAGAACGCACAACCTGCGAGTGCGCAGATTCCGGTAAATATCTTCTTTACAGGTGAACTCTTGCTCATATTTTCCTCCTTTTCGGGACATTTAACGGGCTTTCTTCAATAATACACTATGAGAATTGACAACAAAACGAAAAAATATAAAAATTTTTTGGTAAAACAAAACCTTTTTCGTATCCCGAACGTATTATATGTGTAAGACGTCTTTCGCGGAGCACTTCAGATGACAATGGATTTTGACAATATATATATGAAATATTCGGACAGACTCTACGCTGCGGCGTTCAATATCTGCAGGCAGCAGCAGGATGCGGAGGACGCGGTCCAGGATGCCCTCATAAGGCTATACCACACGGATAAGGAATTCGAATCCGAGGAACATTTAAAGGCCTGGCTGCTGAGAGTTACGATCAACGCCGCTAAGAGCACGAAGAGATTATTCTGGAACAGGAACAGAACATCCTATGAAGAATATATGGACTCACTTTCGTTCGAGGAACCGTCTGACAGATCGCTGATGGATGAAGTCCTGGCATTACCGGAAAAGTACCGAATAGTCATTCACCTCTTCTACTACGAGGAGTACAAGGTAAAAGAGATCGCGGATATATTGAAAGTCTCTGAAAACACCGTAAAAACAAGATTATTAAACGGCCGCAGAATATTAAAGACTAAGCTGGAGGGATGGGAAGATGAGTAATAAAGACAGATATCAGAATACTTTCGGTAAATTACATCTCTCCGAGGATTTCCGGGAAAAGTGCAAGATCCCGGAAGAAAGCGGAAAGGGTAAGATAATGAATTTCAGGAAGGTACACGGAATAAGCCGTGCGGCAGCAGCGGCGGTAGCAATAGCGACAATAGCACTCGGTAGCGCAGGCGTATGCTATGCCAATGATGTGGGAGGGATCCGAACCTCTCTCAATATGTGGATAAACGGAAGCAGACAGGAAGTTGAAGTCATCCAGAGCGAAGAAGGAATCTATACCGTATATAATGAGGACGGTAAAGAAATCATGGGCTTCGGCGGTGTAAGCATTGATGAGGACGGGAACGAGACGCCCATAGGTGCGGAGGAGTTTTTCGACTATCTGAACAATGAATGCTCCCTTGATCTCACCGATGACGGAAGATACATCTTCAGCTACAAGAATATTACCGATGATGTTACTGACCTGATCGGTGAGGATGGAAGTCTTTATGTCCACGTTGAAGATCCGGCAAATCCCTATACCTACTTCAATATCACAAACATCAAGAATGGCGGATTTTCCGTTGAGAACGCTAAGAGCGGTTTGTCAGGAAAGGCCTACTATGAAGCGGGTTCGGTAGATCTTGCCATCGAAGGTGATGAGGATACCTCGGATCTTGATTTTGACAGCACCACTTATACTACCGTAATAACAGAAGACTGACTCCCCTAAAAAAGCCGGTGGCTGCCAAGGCAGTCATCGGCTTATATTTATATTGCGGTGTAGGCTTTGCGGTTACAGACCTGTGTCCGGGACCTCAGCGACTTCGGCGGGCACGACATCGGGGATCTCGATATCGGGAAGAGGTCCGGTGTATTCGGAATTGTCCGCAACCTCCCCGGGGTCGGGATATTCCTTCTTTTCCTCGTTCTCCCAGAGAGAATCGTGGTCTTCGTGCTCTTTCTCCAGCTGTCTGGCCATGGCCTGCATATTCTTGGCCATGGTGTACATCTTCTCGTCGTACTCTGCCAGCTTCTTTTCATCGGAGAGGGGAACGGTGTCGCCATGGGCCAGTCTGCGGAAAACAGTCATTATCTTGCCCATGTTCTCCATCTCTTCCTTCATGGCATCGCCCTGCTGTTTGGACACTTCCATGTTCCATATGGCAGCATGCTGTTCCGCGATCGAATCGAGAACTGCCTGATTTTCCCTGAAGGCTTCATCGGTGGCTTTTATGGACAGCTCGAGCGATGCCGCCTGATCGGAGAATTTGCTGTCTCCGGTGACGCGGTATGCGCTTTCCGCGTTTTCTTTCTGCTTGTGAAGATCCCTCATCTGATCGACGAGTTCGCGCCTGTTCTGATAGTATGTGGGCCTTGCTTCACAGATCTTCATACCGATACCTCCGTGTATCTGCCGGCCTTCCTGATAAAGCCGGCTTATACGTTTTTTCCTGAAATCCATTTCAGGAGAATATACCTCATATAGTATATCGGCATTCGCTCCGTGAAGTTTAGCCCGGGAGGGGGAAGAATATTTAAGAACCCAATATCGTAAGGAAAAAGAGGGATGCCGCTATCATTGCGATTGGGGTCGAGACGCATCTTTCCTTTTTTCCTTCCGAATAGTGCTTAAATAACGCGTTGAGTCCGAAGAAGATCGTGAAGCCGAAGCAGATATATCTGGTCATCCTGGCGGGAAACCATCTGCCCATATATCCGCCGCATTGGAGGATCATAATTGCTCCGAAGATCATGATGATGATCGATATGGCGGAGAGGACTCTGTACTTGGCCGGAAGGACCTTGTAATATCCTCCCATCGTGAATTCTCCGAACGGAAGTCCGAATATGAGCAGTGTTTCGAGAAGTGCGATAAGAAGTAATATTGAAGCACCGATTATAGATATCATGGTATTTCCTCCTTTTAGTTTATGTCTGATGAGGCCATGGTAATCCCGGTGTGCGGTTGTGTGCCATGGCGGATATCGAAGGAGATCTGAGAAAAAGTGGGGGATTTCCGGATTCCCTACTTTTGGTTGGATAGCTCATTTTCTGATATAATGGTTCTACGTTGCCGTATGAAAAGGCGGCGATTTGGGAGGAGAATAAATGAAAAAGAATGTACTGAAGATCACAGCGCTTCTGACCCTGTGTCTTATGCTCATCATGGGCTGCGGAAAGAATTACGGAGATAAGCTTTATACCTGCAGCTCCAAGAATATGCTCGGATTTGAGGGTGCTTATGTAAGCGGTGACACCATCACACTTCATTTCGAGACCAAGAATGATATGAGCGATGAGAATACTTATCTCGGACTCGGACATCTCTTAAGCGCGGGAAAGCTCGGCTCTTCGGAATATATAAGCATTATAACCGCAGATTCCAAGGTGGTAAGGCTCGACGGTTTCAAGGTATCAATGAATTCCGGCGAGGGTACGATCAGTATTCCGATTGAAGGATATACCGCAGATGAAATAAGATGCATCCACTTCACCGGAAAAGGTTATGTTTATGACATAGATATCGTTAAGGATCATATCGAAGTTATGATCGATACCGACGATGAGTTTGACTGGTACATGCAGGATTATGACGGAAAGAAGTGGACCGAAGCTTCTTCGCTCAGCGGTATGACCAACTGAGTTACCTGCGGACGGGCTGCGTATAGAATATGTTGATCGGAGATATGTAATGGCAGAGATCTGGGATCTGTATGACCGTGACGGAAAAAAGACGGGAGAGACCTTTGAAAGGGGATTCGGTAATTACAAGAATATTCCCGAGGGAAGATATCACCTGGTAGTGGATATACTTGTGCTTCACGAGGACGGAACATACCTGCTCACAAAAAGGAGCGACGAAAAGGATGTGTATCCGGGATACTGGGAAGCGAGTGCGGGAGGCTCTGCCGTAAGCGGGGAGAATCCTCTGCAGGCGGCTCACAGAGAGCTTTTCGAAGAGACGGGGCTTAAGCCGGATTCGATGGAGCTTGTGAACATTCTCTATAAGGATACGAGCAGGTCACTCTTTTATTCGTATGTGGCGAATGTCAGCTGTGATAAGGACAGTGTCGTTCTCCAGGAAGGCGAGACGGTTGATTATAAGTGGGTAGGCAGGGAAGAATTCATTGAATATCTGGATTCCGACACTGCGATCCGGTCACATAATCAGCGCTATGAGAATTACATCAATGAAAAGGTCAGGAACGCTGAAGCTTGAGTTTTAAGAAGGCATATCTGTTCATAACCGAATATATTCTTCTTTTTGCACTGGCTTCGTGCATCGGATGGCTTTATGAGATGGTATGTGTGTGGCTGCTCTACGGATACTATTTCGACAGGGGTGTCCTTCACCTTCCGATGTGCCCGATATACGGATTCGGGGTGCTGCTGCTCATGTTCGTTCTGAGGACGGTAAAGAATCCTTTCGGGATATTCCTGGGAAGCTTTCTGATAGCATCGGGGGTTGAGCTTACGGCTTCGTATATCCTGGAGTACGGCTTTCACCGCATTCTCTGGTCATACGAAGGCTGGCCGCTTTCGTTTCAGGACCGCATCTCGCTGGTGAGCAGCCTGATCTTCGGAATCATGGCTACGGTTTTCATCAAGCTGGTAAAGCCGCAGATAGATAAGCTGTTTAAATCAAAGCACGCTGCGGCCGCAGCGGTCATCGTAAGCATGCTGTTTGTCGCGGGTGTTTCCTGGGAAATGATGCACAGGTGATTTTTGAGCAAATTAAAAGTGTCACCGACGGTGACACTTTTTCTTACTTGCCTGTATTTTGTAATTCGGCTATTTTCTGCTTCAGTGCCGTGTAGCCTTCTTCGGGATCGGAGATATCCGATACGGTCTGCTCCATGGGACAGATGCCGTCGCCCTTTCGGTTGATGATCCTGTCCGTGAGCTTTTCATAGGAGAAAGGGATATTGCGGGATCTTAAATATTCCGCTCCCGCTTCCGACATGGTCTCGCCGTAGACTTCCGCGATGCCTGCCTTTACGAAGAGCATGGCGGCCGCCTTTCCGACTATAAGATCCGCTGCACAGTAACCGCGTAGATCGCGGTCTGCCGCAATGAACTTCATCATCGGGGAGATCCCTTTTCCGTCATCAAATATTATTTCACCGTGCCTGCACAGACATATGGAATGTCCGTGCAGGTTTTCTTTTGCAATATCGATATCACTCATTTTCTTTGTCTGCGATCAGAAGGGCACGAAGGCCGATCATTATAACGGGAGCAAGAACCAGCTGGATGATGATTCCGGGGATTCCGGTAACTATCTGTCCCAGGATCATTCCTGTGGTAAATGTTGTGAAGGACTGTGTGAGCGCGATGGCTCCGAGGAAAACAAGTCTTCCGGCTGCCTGCGCGCAAAATACTGCGGGGAATGCCCAGAGTCCGTTTGATACGATCTTCTTGGTAAAGAGACCGGAAATTGCCGCGAATACGGCGAGTTCGAGGATCATGAAGGGAAGTCTGGGAGCTGCGGGCATGGGTGCTCCTCCGAGTGAAGTGAGCAGGAAGCTTACAACGGGTGAAAGGATTCCTACCATAAGAGCCCATCTGGTTCCCAGAAGGCATCCGCCTATAAGTATGGGCAGGTACATGGGAAGGAACCTGACTCCTCCGGGCTGTCCGAGAGCAAGGTGGACAAGCTGGGGAAGAAGGACCGCAAGAACTATAAGACCTGCGGAGATTATCGATTTGACCGCGATGGTCCTGCCTATGGTGGCGTTTTTCATTACCAATACTTTATCAATCATTATACGTACCTCTCTAAAAAGTGGTCTGCAGGTTCTGATGTAACATCAATCTTATGTTATATGGAAACGCGGATTATTTCATCTTTTTTTCTGTCATAAGATATACCAAATTTTGTCATGTCAAAAAATGATATGTTTTTCAACAAATTTAATGATGAAACGTCCGCCCGAAAGGAATAGTATATCTACTGAATTCAGGAGATATAATGCCATGTCAGGTGAAAGAATAAAGAAACACGGATCGGGCGTACTGCTCATGACGGAGGGTAATCCTGTATCGCTGATATTACTCTTTTCCGTCCCGATGCTCATAGGCAATCTGTTCCAGCAGGTCTACAACCTGGTGGATTCGGTCATAGTCGGCCGGTATGTCGGTGCGGATGCGCTGGCTGCGATAGGTGCCACCACTTCGGTGACATTTCTCTTTTTCGCGCTGTGCAACGGTATCGGAACGGGCGGAGGCATCATCACTTCCCAGCATTTCGGAAGGAAGGACGATTCCGCGGTCAGGAGCTGTATCGTAAACACGGGATATATCATGGTGGCGTTTCCGCTCGTTGTGGGAGCTGTCGCATTCTTTTTGACGGAGCCGGTACTGAAACTGCTTGATACTCCCGCGGAGATCATGGCGGATGCGGTCGGGTATATGAAGATCATGTGCATCGGCATCGTGTTCGTATCACTCTATAACTATGCTTCGTCGATGCTCAGGGCACTGGGGGATTCGAAGACGCCCCTCTTTTTCCTGATCTTTTCGTGTCTTCTGAATACGGGGCTGGATTTCCTTTTCGTGTGCGGATTTAACATGAGCGTGCGGGGAGCGGGAATAGCGACTGTCATCTCACAGTTTGTATCAGGGATCACATGTCTCGGATATGCGATGCTGAAGAATCCGTATTTTAAGTTCTCCAAAGAGGATCTGAAGTTCAATAAGGATATAACGCTGAGTGTCATCAAGCTGGGGATCCCGCTTTCACTGCAGTTTTCACTTATCGCGATCTCGTGCATGGCTCTTCAGAAGGTGGTCAATTCGTTCGGAAAGACCACGATGGCTGCCTTTGCCGCAACGAGCAGGATAGAGCAGATAATCCACCAGCCTTACCAGACCCTCGGAGCCGCGCTTTCCACCTTTACCGGACAAAACTACGGCGCCAGGAAGATGGACAGGGTCAGGGAAGGATATCGCAAGAGCGTCGTGATCATGGTGATCTTTTCGCTGATCATGTTCCCGGTCATGCAGCTTGCGAGCGAGGGGATAGTCGGGCTCTTTGTCAAGGAAGGCCCCGTTATCGTCATGGGAGCAAAGGCTCTCAGGATCACGAGCATATTCTATGTGATGCTGGGATTCATATATGTGGTAAGAGGCGTGCTGAACGGTCTCGGAGATTCCATATTTGCACTGCTTAATGGTATAGTGGAAGTAATAGGAAGATTCGTAGTGCCCGTTCTGCTCGTCGGTATCCCCTTTATCGGACTGTGGGGTATCTGGTGGTCGGTGGGCATCGTGTGGTCCATGGCCGGCATCACTGCGGTGATGAGATATCTGGCATACCGGAAAAAGGTCATGTGATGAATTCAGATCAGGGGGATATGCATGGCGAGATTAACGCTGCCCGGAGAAAGCAGACAGGGTACCGGTCTCAGGATATACAGAGACGGGGATGGGCTGAAGGTAGAGGGATCGATAAATCTCGGTTATATAGGTACATTTACGGATTCACAGATTGAGATAACCGATACCCTTGAAGAGATCAGGGACTGGCTCGTTGTCTGCGATATTCTCGGAGAAGTACGCTCCGATGATGAACTTATCTCGTTCCTGAACAGTTACTTCAATAACTTTGCGCATAGAATAGAAGAGAACATTGATAATATCAATGGCACATTCCTGCTGCATGTTCTTACCGATATGGACAGTTATGAAATGGATTTTATGACGATCGACAGACTGTTCATTGAAGACAAGCTCTTTTACGGCAATGAAGAGGACATTGCCGAAATCTATAATCCTGTAAGGGTGGGATTGTATAATCTTGCCCCTTATCTTGAAACTCCCAATGACGGAACCATTCCCAAGGGACATATCGAGACCGTGCTCAGGTCGTTTTATCCGGCGTTTGATTTCGACTGCTTTCTGGAAAATATCGTTCCGGAATATATCGGACTGGGTGACGGAGAGATCTCTTTCCAATGCTCCGACCATTTTGATGAAGAGATCCTGTGCGGAGCATATGCGGTGATCGGCGAGGATCTTTCCTTTTCCGACTGGCATAATCACTGATCGGTCCCAATAGTGGTATAATATCCGTGTATGACCGCCGTGAAACCGGCTTTTGAAAACTCATTCTTGCTTTTGAAAAGGAGGGCTTTGGGGAATTGAAAAGATTTCGTGAGATGGATTGGTACCGCAGGACTCTTGTGATCTTACTGCTTATCATGATGGTAGGCTTCAGTATCGTCTATATTACGACGCTTCACAGATGGGGATTCAATTATATTGATACCATTCTGGTCAAAAACGAAGCGAACGGATCCGTCACCTATTCCGGCAAGGTACATGGCAAGGAGACTGTCTTTACCGTGACAGGTAATACCGTTAATCTGACCGTCGCAGGAAAAGATGAAGGGACATATACCTATGTCGAAGATCCTTCTGTCATTCTTGAAAGCATGAAGAATGTGGAGGGCGTCAAGGGTATTGTGATCTATAAGGACGGAAAAGAATTCTTCACAGCCACAAATGAAAGTAATGTAATTCTGCATACGGACGAAGAGCATGTCATAATCCTTTCCGTGACAAAAACAGGAACAGCCGAAGGTAATAATCCGGCATATCCCACGGCGCAGACGATATTTATGCTGGTTCATGGACCGGAACTTACGCATCATGGCTACGGAGAGTGCTGGCTTATCGGATTGTTTTTAAGTGTTTTGACCATCATCGCAATGCTTTTTGCGGATGAAATATTTGATTTCTGCATGATGCTTGTGATCAAGGATTATTCTTCCTCCGAACCTACGGGTTTGGAACTGGCGACCAGGTATGCTTACTGGACTATTGCCGTGGTGGCGATCATCGCAATTTATGTGATCGGACTTGCACTGTGATGTGCATATAGAACTACACTCCGCTTCGGGAGTGCCGTATTTAAGGAGTTTATGAGGGGAAATGAAAACTAAATCCAATTTGAACAGGAAGTTTCTTTTGTTTGCCACGCTGTTCCTTTTGGTGGTTAATTTCTCGCTGGGGCTTGTCCTGACGAAGGAATCCACCGATGCGATGAAGGAACAGATCGGTGACAGGATGCTTGATGTTTCGAATACCGCCGCATCGATGCTGGACGGCGATGTGCTGAGGGATATACAGGCGGAGGATGCAGACACACCGGAGTATAAGGAGATAC
>JAEEGH010005727.1_pt1 | contig 30992 bp, 27 predicted proteins | sample 9134181 | NCBI WGS metagenome assembly JAEEGH01 (sample SAMN16246544, study PRJNA631951) | gut metagenome | biome: gut microbiome; feature: rumen; material: DP-attached | host: Bos | place: Iran: Karaj | collected 2018-10
CCTTTGGTGATGTTGGCGGCGATAGTCTCGATTTCGGCCTTGATAGCGTCGTCAGAGATCATAGCGTCGATGATCACCATCGTTTCGTATTGTCTCATATAATGAGTCCCTTTGGTCTATCGCCCGGGAAACCGACATTGGCCCCGGGAGGGTTCCGATAAAAATCGGTGCACCAAATATAGAAAATCAGGAAAAAATGTCAAACTGCGGGAGGCAGTCCGCCCCAAAACAGCCCCTACGCCCCGAGCTGGAGTCCCAGGAAAAAGGTGTTCGACCACCCCTCGACACCCCCGTGGACATATCTTTGCCCACCCACTTCAAAAGAAATCCATGTAGAACGGAGCGCACCTTTCGCCCAGGGCCACACTTCCAGCAGGTTGAAAGCCACCCCCGGCACAAGGCTCAACATCACGTCCTTCGAAAAATTGTACTCGACCTGGACAAGCCCCGTTACCGCGAACAGCCTAGACACGTTATAGCCGCCCCCTAGGCCAAGCCCGATAGAAAAACCGTCCATAGCGAACAGCTTTCCGCAGTTCGTCTCTGTCTCAGTGGAATCGCCAGTTTCTTCAAGATCTTCGTCATCCGCCTGCTGCCACCAGAAACGGGGACGCTTTTTTTTCGAATCCGCCTCTTCCCGGTCCACCACCTGCTTGCGGAATTCCGAGATGCTCGTATTCTCCAGCCCCAGGAACGGCCCCGCAAAAAGAGCAAATTCATCGTAAGCGGAATGAAACCTCACATTAATCCGATAGCGCTGGTACATGACCATCTTGTCGCGGTCCAGGTCGCCACCGAAAATACGCACTTCAAAACTTCCACTCACCAAATCCGAATAGAAATACTCCAGCTGACCCTGCCACGAGCCCATGCAGTCGCAATCCTCTATCGGACTGAACACTCCACCCGCGAGCCCTATCGAAAGCCCCGCACCCGTGTAGGCGGACTGCCCCGGAAGAGCAATCGACTCACGCTTTGGGACCGCCACCGAATCGCCACTCGCCGAAGACTCCCCCGCGAGCAACAGCGACGGGAGCAAAAGGAAAAAGGCGATGACAACAAAAAGATGCGGCACGAACAACAAACTAGTAAAAAAAAGAAAGGGGGAAGCCTCCCCCTCGCTCGCACGACGCACGCTAGTCGCTCGCTACCCCTTCGCCTAGGGCTCCGCCCTAAAACCCGAAGAAAGATTCAGTTCCTAGTCGTGGGACTTTCGCCCTTCGGGCTCAAGTCCGCAACTTTTCGGTTCAGCCATGCCGGCAAGTCCTTTAGACGCTTCGCCACACTTGCCGTCGCGGCATTCACCTTATTAGTCGTTCATCATATGATTATAGAACTTGCGGTAGTTGTCGCGGTCCTCGGTCTTGCGGACGGCGATAGCATCCTGCGGGTGACGGTTCAGCATACCCGTAATCATCTGCGGGATAATGTAACCCCATTCGTACTTTTCCTTGAGCGGGAGGAAAAGTTCCTGGTAGGCATCGAGCACCGGACGCAGGTCGTACTTCGGGTTCTTGAGGAAACCGAGGAGCAACTCGGTGGTGCAGTTACCGGCGCCACGGCCCATGCCAGACACGGAACCGTCGAGGAAATCCACATGGTTAATAATTGCCTGGATCGTGTTGCTGAAGGCAAGCTGCTGGTTGTTGTGGCCATGGAAACCGAACTTCTTGTTCTTCACGATTCCCTTGTAACGAGTCAGTTCCTTGTCAATGTCTTCCTGGTAGAAGGCTCCGAAGCTGTCGACGAGGTAAAGCACGTCGGCCTTGCATTCTTCGTTCACCTGGTGCAGGGCTTCGTCGAGTTCCGGACCACGGTCACGGCTCACGGCCATGATGTTAAGGGTTGTCTCGTAGCCCATTTCGTGGAAGGCGTTCACCATTTCGATACCCTTGTCGATGTTCTTGACGTAGCTAGCCACGCGGAACATCTGGTACGGGCTTTCGCTGGCGGGCTTCACGGCGTCCATGTTCACGCGGCCCACGTCAGCCATCACGGCCATTTTGATGTTGGATTCGATACCGTCCTTGACCTTCCACAGGAGATCGTCATCGCAGAACTTCCACGGACCGTATTCCTTGGGGTCGAAGAGTTCAGGAGAGTTCTTGTAGCCCATTTCCATATAGTCCACACCGGCAGCGGAGAGGAGCGTATAGAGGCGACGCACAAATTCGAGAGAGAAGTCGTGCTTGTTGACGAGACCGCCATCGCGGATGGTGCAGTCGAGGACCTTGATGCTTTCGTAGTACATGGTTTTACCTTTTGTTTTACTTTCGCAGGCAAAGATAGGTTATAAAAAGACTGCGGTCAAGAAAAAAAGTTAACCGTCTACAAAAAAGTCTATTTTCAACGCAATATTTGCGTAAATAGAAAGATTTTTGTTTAAATTCAAGAAAAAAAAGCCACTCTGGCTAGCATAATTTGGCCAGGCGAATAACTTTCGGAGTCCCAACGGACCTCAACTAAGTCACCCAAGATCACCCCCGCCTATCCCATCCATGACTTCCGCCTGTATTTTTAACGCAAGTTTTGCGTAGATAATACAAACCAACAGATATAGATAAAAACTATTCCTAACCAAAGAAAAATGGTATAACCAAATAGCCTGATTTCGGTTGACAGCGTTATTGTTTTTGTCTATATTATTCCTACACAAATGATAGGAATTAAAAAAATGACTCAATACTTGATGAACATGTGTTGTTTCTGTTGGAGTCGATGTCGAACGGGCGACTAGTTTTTAGGCTTTTATCTAAAACAGATTCCCGCTCGGCTGTGTCTCCGGAGCGGGATTTTTTATTCGAACTTAAACAATAAATGGCGCATGGCGCTAAAGGACTTCAAAAAATGTCAACTTCCAAGTATATTGAAACGAAACTCATCCACGGCGGCATCGATGGTGACAAGGTCACCGGAGCCGTCAACGTGCCCATCTACCAGACTTCTACCTACAAGCAGGCGGGTCTCGGCGAAAATACCGGCTGGGAATATTCCCGCACGGGTAACCCCACACGCGCAGCCCTCGAAGCGCTGATTGCCGACCTTGAAGGCGGTGTCGCAGGCTTTGCTTTTGGCAGCGGTATGGCGGCGACTTCTACGGTGCTCTCGCTGTTTAAGCAGGGCGACCGCATTATTATCTCGAGCAATGTCTACGGTGGAACCTTCCGCGTTTTGGACAAAGTATTCAAGAACCTCGGCATTACCTATTCTATTGAAGATACTACCGACTTGGCAACGCTCGATACCAAAGTGACGCCCGATGTGAAGGCCTTCTTTATCGAAAGTCCGGCGAACCCGCTCCTGACCGTGACGGACTTGGCAGGAGTTGCCGCGATTGCGAAGAAGCACGGAATTTTGACCATTGTCGACAACACCTTCATGACTCCGTATTTGCAGCGTCCGCTGGAACTTGGCGCCGACATCGTGGTACATTCCGCAACCAAGTATTTGGGCGGCCATAGCGACGTGGTGGCAGGCCTCGCCGTAACGAACAACAAGGAAATCGCGGAAAAGCTCGCGTTCAATCAGAATGCCGTGGGCGCCGTGCTCGGCCCCTTCGATTCGTTCCTCCTGATTCGCGGTATCAAGACGCTTGGCGTGCGCCTTGATCGCCATACCGAAAATGCGGAACGCATTGCCCGCTACTTGGAACAGCACGAAGCCGTGAAGCATGTTTACTATCCGGGACTCCCGACTGCTCAGGGTTACGAAATCAACAAGAAGCAGGCCAAGAACGGCGGCGCCATGATTTCGTTCGAACTTTACGAAAACTACGACATCAAGAAATTCTTCAAGGCCCTGCAGCTGATTTCGCTCGCCGAAAGTTTAGGCGGCGTCGAAAGCCTCGTATGCCATCCGGCCACCATGACCCACGCCTCCATTCCGAAGGAAATCCGCGAGAAGGTGGGCATTACCGACGGACTCATTCGTTTGTCTGTAGGTATCGAAAAAGTCGATGACATTATCTTGGATTTGAACGCCGGCATCAACGCCGCGAAGGAAGCGTAATATGCATTACTACGAATCAATGCAATCTTTAATCGGGAAGACTCCGCTCGTAAAACTCTCGCACGTGGGACTCCCCGAAGGCGTAAACCTGTTTGCGAAACTGGAACTCTGGAACCCCTCGGGCAGCGTGAAGGACCGCACCGGCCTTTACATGGTGAACGACGCGATTGAAAAGGGGCTCCTGAAACCGGGCGGAACCATTGTCGAAGCCACCGCAGGCAACACCGGCCTCGGCATCGCCTTCGCTGCCCTCAACCGCGGCATCCGCGTGATATTCGTGGTGCCCACCAAGTTCTCGCAAGAAAAGCAGACGCTCATGCGCGCCCTCGGTGCAGAACTCATCAACACCCCCCGCGAAGAGGGAATGCTCGGCGCCGAAAAGAAGGCCGAAGAACTCCTGACGCAAATTCCGGGCTCTGTTTCGCTAAGGCAGTTCCGTAATATGGCCAACCCGCTCGCCCATTACGAAACCACCGGCCCCGAAATCTACGAAGATTTGGACGGACAAATCGACTACGTGGTCGCAGGCGCAGGCAGTGGCGGCACCTTCAGCGGAATCCTTAAGGCGCTCAAGGAAAAGAACCCGAACATCAAGGGCGTACTCGCAGACCCCATCGGCTCTACCATGGGCGGCGGCGAACATGGCGACTACAACATCGAAGGAATCGGCAACGACTTTATCGCCGACACCATGGACATGTCGCTCGTGGATCAGGTCATCAAAATCAACGATGACGACGCCTTTGGCGGTGCCCGCGAACTCGCCAAGAAAGAAGGAATCTTTGCAGGCTCCTCTTCGGGTGCCGCGTTCACCGCAGCCAAGAAACTCATCGCCTCGGGCGCCCGCGGAAACATCGTGTTCGTAGCCCCCGACCGCGGCGACCGTTACTTTAGCAAGGGGTTGTATGAGTAAAGAATACTAATTCAAGTTCCCTGAGCATGTCGAAGGGAACATGACTTTTGCCATATATCTTCAAGACTCCTCCAGATTGGGGGAGTTTTTTTGCGTGAAATTGTTTTTGAAATTACCCGGACGAAAACTGTTGCGGAATGTCACTCTACAAGGCACTTTGACGCTAGCATCGTCATCACAAGAATAAACATATCCTCGCCTTTTTTTGCACTTGCGACAAACGATTTTAGCGAATACTCCCTTTCGAATGTATTCAGAATGCATTGGGCCATCGATTTAGGCACTCCGTTCTGATTCATATATTTAATAAAGTTTTTCTTCATTTCTGGCGTTAACTTTTCAGGCACGCACTCAACAAAATAATCAATCCCCCATCTTTCGACATCCTCCGGATACCCTTCTTCCATAATGACCTGTTCAAACCGTTTTTTATCCTTGACCAAATGATCATAGACGCAACCGAGCACTTTTTCCCCATCCTTTTTACCATAAAAGGCCAACGATTCAAACGGAACACTTGAGATAAAATCTTTCTTTTTTACGGTCTTCATCCATTTTTCCACATACGCCCTCGCATCTTCCTCGGTTATCCGCGAAGCAGCCGTTTCGTATTCCTCGTCGCATTCAGCCACCGCCTTTGAGAGAAATTCCGTAAAATCGTAGTTTTCATGGCCTTTCCGCAAATCAGCATCAAGCTTTAGATACTCCTTTTCGCCATACGAACCCTGCAATTGACCAAGTACGCATCCACACACCCACTCGTTTGCATTTGCAGAACAATCCTTTAAAAAAGCTTGTTGCGTCGCTTCCGAGAACGAGAACTCCCCCGTTTTACTCTTTTTAGCGACAAATGACGCCGTTCCCCCAGCCACAGCATAGACAGCGGCGACAAGCAGCCCGATTAGCAACAATTTCACATTTCGCATAGCATAATCTCCAGAAAACGATCTTCAACCGTAAAGATACATTCTTCGGGTGTCAAAAGATGACAATCGCGGAATTTCTCGTAAAAAAGCCAAAAAAATGCGGGGATTCGGCACAAAAAAAGCGGGGATTGGAAGCGAAAACGCGAGGATGAGAAAAAATTGTGAACGCTCCTATTTGTAGATTCATTTATAAAACTACATTCGCTGGAATACAACCGTCAAAAGGGCGTGCTGTTAGTCAAAGCAACTCATTATCCTTAGTTTTCTAGGGTTTTAAGGCCATTTTCAAGACATTTCGAACCTTTGACCACCATATATGCAGATTTCGCACAAATGATTTACTGGTTTAGACATAATTATTCAAATTTTTTATATATTTCCCCATGACATAGCCCTTTGCCGCATGGCATTGGGCGACCGGAAATTTTGAGATTCGTCTCTTATTCTCACTGCTGAAATTCACCACTTCAATGTACACGAGAATAAGACGAACGCTCACGTCCCATCTGGGGCGTGGGTCGTTTGTGCTTATTGTGTACAAGGGTTGTGGTGACCCGCAGCAGTGATAGGCACGCTAAGCGACTCCACGCCTTTTTTGTATTCCCGACATCTTAGGCCAACGTCTCCGTGCGAATGAAGATGGATTTCGCCACTTTTGCTTGGAGATGTTATGGCGAAGGAAAAGAAGCAGGTATCGCTCGAAGCGGGACTTTGGGCTGCGTGTAACAAGCTGCGCGGAAGCGTGAGTGCCACGGATTACGTGAACGTCGTGTTGGGACTTTTGTTTCTGCGGTTTGCCTATGACAAGTTCGAAACGCAACGCCAGGCTCTCCTTGCAAACGAAGACACGAAGGATTTCGTCAACAATCCGCGTTTTTATTCCAAGGAAAACGTGTTCTATCTCGAAGAGACGGACTGTTGGAACTACTTGCTCAAGAATTCCAAGAAGAACGACATCTACAAGCAGATTGACGATGCGTTCAACAACATGGAAAAGAACAATCCTTCGCTCAAGGGCGCTCTCCCGATTGGATTCTATCGCGACCTGCATATCGAGGCGAACAAGTTCTCTTCGCTGATGGACGAAATCAACAAGATGCAATACAGCACCGACGAAACGGACGATGTAATCGGTCGCGTTTACGAATACTTCTTGCGTAAGTTCTGTATTGCGGCAAAGTCCGAAAAAGGCGAGTTCTACACGCCGGGGAATATTGTCGAATTGATGACCGAAATCGTGCAGCCCTATACGGGTTCCGTTTTTGACCCGGCCTGCGGTTCGGGTGGAATGTTCGTGCAGTCGGCCGAATTTATCAAGCGCCACAAAGGCAACAAGAAGAATATCACCATTTACGGTCAGGAGTCGAACGACAAAACCTATAAACTGGCTCGAATGAATTTGGCCATTCGTGGTTTGAATTGCAACTTGGGCGATACCGACGCTTCGAGCTTTACGAACGATAAACATAAGGACTTGAAGGCGGACTTCATCTTGGCAAATCCGCCGTTCAACCTGAAGAACTGGCGAACGGAAGAAGAGTTGAAAAATGATGCCCGTTGGAAGGGCTATGAAGTTCCTCCCGTAAGCAACGCGAACTACGCGTGGATTTTGCACATGATTTCGCACTTGAGCTATAACGGGACGGCGGCGTTCCTTTTGGCAAATGGGGCGTTGAACGCCGATGGCGATGAATACAAGATCCGCAAGAAATTGATTGAAGAACACAAGGTAGAGGCAATTATCGTACTGCCGCGAGATATGTTCTATGCGACGGATATTTCGGTGACGCTTTGGATTGTGGGTAATCACAAGAAAGAAAAGACCGTAAAACGCGACGGCAAGAATGTCAAGCTCCGCAATCGCGAAAACGAGATTTTGTTCATTGACGCTCGCCAGCTTGGTGATGGCGGCGCAAACGAAGACGGCTTTACCCTTTTGACGGAAGAAAGCAAGCAACGCATTGCGCAAACGCTTTTCAACTGGCAATCCCCTGATTGGAAAAATTTGTATAAGGACGAAGCGGAATATTGCTACTCTGCCCCAATGAGTGAAATCATTGAAAAGGATTATTCGCTTGTTCCGAGTAAGTATATCGAGTTCATTGACCACGACTTGGATATCGATTACAAGAAAGAGATGAAACGAATCCAAAAGGAAATGCAAGAAGTCATTGCCGAAGAAGTCAAGTCTCAAGAAATGCTTGTGAACGCATTTAAAGGGATTGGGTATGGGATTAAGTAAGATTCGAATTGGCGATTTTATCACACCTTATAAAGAAAGGTGTGATATTCCTAATTTGACGTGTTGGGACGTTTCTGGTGTTAATAAGGATAAGCAATTTTTTGAACCATCTCAGCAAGTCGGTGGAGACACCTCAAATTATAAAACTGTTCCGCCAAATTATTTTGCATGTAATTTAATGCATATTGGACGAGATTGCGTATTGCCTATCGCAATGAATAATACAAGCAAGAATAAAATTGTTAGTCCTGCTTATACAGTATTTAAATTAAATAACGAAAAAGTATTATTGAGAAAATTTCTATTCATTCTTATAAATTCCCAAGAAAAAGACAGATATTTTTGGTTTCATTGTGATTCCTCTGTGCGAGACGGAATGGAGTGGAAATCATTCTGTGACTTAGAGTTTGAAATCCCCGATGTCCCGACACAGCAGAAGTATGTTGATATCTATGATGCAATGTGTGCAAACCAAAAGGCTTATGAAAAAGGCCTTGATGACCTGAAACTCACCTGCGACGCCTACATTGAAGAACTCCGCCGCAAAATGCCCTGCGAGAAAATAGGTCCGTATATAGAACCAAGGGATGAACGAAATTCGGAAGGTCTCGTGAAATTGACGCAAGGTATTTGTAATGATAAATACTTCACAACACCGAAACAAGTTGCAGACAATGAAGCTTCAGCAAAAATTGTTCGTCATGATCAATTTGCGTACAACAGGGCTACAACGAGAAACGGCGAAAAAATATCAATAGCATATCGTGATGGTTGTGATTGTGTTGTTTCTTCCGCCTATCAAGTCTTTGAAATCGTGAAGAAAAATAAGTTACTTCCCGAATATCTTTTGATGTGGTTTAAACGACCTGAATTTGATAGATATGCTCGCTATATGTCAAAAGGGAGCGCTCACGAGTTTTTTGAATATGATGAAATGGAAGAAGTGAAAATTCCCATTCCTAATATAAACATTCAGAAAGACATAGTGAATATTTTCAAAGTTTTCAATATTCGCAAAAATCTAAACGAAAAACTCAAACAGCAAATCAAGAACATCTGTCCCATCCTAATCAAAGGGGCAATCGAAGAAGGTAAATCCAAAAGAGGTTAACGCCTATGGCCAAGTTTTGCGAAAATGAATTCGAGCAGGCTGTTCTTGAAAAGTTCGAGAACAATTCCTGGGAATACCTTTGTGGCTACGATATCAGCCGTGAATTGGATTCGCCCATTCTGAAACAAGACCTTCGCACTTACTTGGACCAGAATTATGATTCCCTTTCGGATAACGAATTTGACCAGGTCGCAAGCTATATTACGGAGTATTCAAACCAGTCGCTTTATCGTGCGTTAAAAGAAACCTACAAGCGACTTTTCAAGGGTTTCGATCTCTTGCGAGATGATGGCTCAAGGCTGTTCATCAATTTCTTTGACTTTGGCGACGATGCCGAGACAAACAACATCTTTCGCGTCGTAAACCAGTTCGAATTCCAGGAATATAAGCTACAACGCCCTGATATTGTCCTGTTCATTAACGGCATTCCTGTTTCCGTTATTGAGCTCAAGAATCCTGCCGATGATTCCGTAACCATTGCAGATGCATACGAACAGACGCATATCCGCTACGCTCAGAATATTCCTTCGTTAATGAAGTTTGACTTTATCAATGTCATCAGCGACGGTGCAAATAACAAATACGGAGCGTTGTTCAGCCCATACGAATTCTATTTCAAGTGGAAACTCAAGGAAGGCGATGCTTACAGAAGTGCCGATGGCCCGCAGGGAATAGACAACCTTATCGAAGGCATTTTTGAACGCCGCACATTATTGAATTTTCTGCGCAATTATATCTATATTCCTGACAATAGCGATAAGAATCTCGTTATCTTGCCCAAATACTATCAGTATTATGGTGCAGAGGCGATGTTCAAGGGCATCGTCAAAGAATATGCGGCAAATACACACAAGGGCGGCACATTCTGGGGTGCGACTGGCTGCGGAAAATCGTACATCATGCTGTTCCTCGCTAAAAAGATTACGACCTACGAGGAATTTGACAAGCCGACCGTCATCATGCTTACGGACCGCAATGATTTAGACGACCAGCTGTCCGAAGATTTCGAAAATGCCAAAGAATATTTTGTAGAAGCGAATACACTGCAAATCAAGAATCGGCCAATGCTGACCCAAAAGTTGAAGGATGTCCAAAGCGGTGGCGTTTACTTGATGACCATTCAAAAGTTCAGGGAAGACTTGAACTTGCTCAGTGACCGCAGGAATATTTTTTGTATTTCTGACGAAGCGCACCGAACGCAAACGAATGTAAACAGTAAAATCGTGATGTCGCAAACCAAGGGTGCAAAGACTGTTTATGGTTTTGCAAAATACTTGCGAGATTCGTTCCCCAATGCAACTTATATCGGCTTTACTGGCACACCCGTAGATGCAACTTTGCAAGTCTTTGGAGACATCACCTTCAAATACACGATGTTCCAGTCAAAAGAAGACGGCGCAACGGTTCAAATTTCCCGATTGAACGGTCCGCGAGAAGTTCAATTAAACGAACGTCAAGCTGAAATTTGCGATAAATTCTACGAATCTATGGCAAACGCCGGCACAAATCCCGACCAGATTCAACAATCGCAACGGGATATGCTCAAAATCAAGACAATTCTGGGGGCTACAAGTCGCCTTGATATTGTTGTCAATCACTTTATTGGCCATTATGAAAAACGTTGCCGTGAAAATGCTACCGTAAACGGCAAGGCAATGTTTGTGTGCTATGACCGCGAAATCGGGCTTGAAGTCTATAAACGAATCAAGACGCTCCGCCCGGAATGGTTTGAAAAACGCAAATGCGCGCCTGAATACGACGGAAATGAAATCAGCCGCGATGCGATGGACATTGAAAAGGTCAAGTTCGTCTGCAGCGGTTCCAAGAATGATACCGCTGAAATGAAGGCGATTATCGGGACCGATGATGACCGTAAAAACTATGCCAAGGAATTCAAGAATGAAAAATCGAATTTCAAGATAGTCATTCTTGTCGATATGTGGATTACCGGTTTCGATGTTCCATCGCTTGACACCATGTATCTTGACAAACCCGTAGAACGTCATAATTTGATTCAGACGATTTCCCGCGTAAACCGGGTATTCAAAGGAAAAGAATACGGGTTGATTGTTGACTACATCGGTCTTGAATCGTCTATCGCAAAAGCGATGAAGTTGTATAATGGCGATATCAAGCCTGTTAACGGAACAGATGCTGCGCTTGTCATCTTCAAGGATTTCTTGCAAAAGACGATTGACTTGATGAACGATGTGGATTATAGCCGGTTCTTTGAAGAGACGGCTACGCCTCTTGAACGGTTGGATATCATCAACAAGGGTGTTGAATTTGTAATGGCGTTCAAGGAACGTCGCGACCGCTTTATGGGTTTTACGCAACGCGCCAAGAAAGCGTTTGATGTGTGTATCGGTCACGACCAAATTACAGAGCATGAAGTGGATTTGTTGCATTACTTCTTGTGCGTTCGTTCCGTGATTTTCAAGATGACCATTGGTGATACGCCCGATGCTACTTTGATGAACAAGAAAATTGCAGAACTTGTAGACAAGGCCATCTGCTCGTCATACGAGGGTAAGGATTTCACATTTGATGATTCTGCAAAAGACGATGTACAAAACTTGTTCAGCGACGAATTTTTGGAAAAGTTAAAGAAGATAAAATTTCCGAATACGAAATACTTCGCGCTGGTCAAGTTGCTGAAACGCGCCATCAAGGAATTCGGCAAGACGAATATGCTGAAAGCGGCAGAATTCTCAAAACGCCTGAAAAACATCATTGACCGCTATAACAGCCGCAACGAACTCAGCGAAGTCGAAGAAATTATCGAAGAAACCGTCGATAACTTGAGCGAAGAACTTGAAAAAGTGTTCAAGGATTTGAAGAAGGAAAAGAGCTCCTTTGAAGAAATGGGAATTTCCTACATCGAAAAGGCTTTTTACGACATTCTTGTTGCTGTCGCTGACGAACACAATTTCCGTAAGGCCCTGACCGAAGAAACCTATATCGAACTAGCCCGAAAAATCAGGGAACTCGTCAACGGCAAAGCAAAATACGCCGATTGGACCAATCGGCAGGATATCCGCGACGAACTCTATTCCGACTTGGCCGTACTTTTGAAAAAGAACGGCTACCCGCCAACCGTAATCGACGAAGCCTACGACGAAGTCTTGAAACAGGTTGAGAATTTCAAAAAGTATGAGGAGTAGAGGGGGGATTGCTATTTCTTCTTGCTTGCGTCGTAAGCAGCTTGCTTCTCAGCAACACAACTACTGAATTCAGACATAAAAGATTCTGCGCCCTGTCGGATATCTTCCAAGATTTCTTTGTGGGACATCTTGGAATGCTTCAGGGAATTGTATTCGCGCAGTTTGCGGATATCTTCTGCATCAAAGCGGTTGCTCATTTCGGGAGTGACCATATTTTAAATATACTATAAAAAAGGTGAAAAAAGTTTAAAGTCCTATTTCCAAATATGTTTTTAGTGTTGCCGCCACACGGAGTTTTTTTGCATATTCAGTTAGCTTAGGAATGTCCCTATCGCGGCGACGAAGATATGTTTTAAGGATTTCAGCGCATACATCTAGTCCGATTTTATTTCGGTATTTTACGGCATCGCAGACGGAGCGCTCCAAGTCTGTGACATGCACCTTATGCCCATGTACTTCTGCTATTGTGGTTCCGAATTCCAGCAGATGATCCGACCAATAATAAAGCGTTATTGGAGGGAATTCGGGCAATACAAGTTTTCGTTTACGCTGAATAGCGATACAAAATGCGTTAGGAATTTGCGTCGTGAGTTCGTAATGTTCCCACGCCGAGTACATGCATAGCACGCCACCGGGCACAAGAATATCTATATCGAGCATCGTGTCGGCCAATACTATGGGTTCAGCAAACACACCTGGACACAAGCGAAGCAACTCACCCGATTGAACCTTTTGTAGGACCTGATGGTACTGGTAGGCGCTCATGTTGTCGCGAAGCATGAAACCTTCGGTATTGCGAATTTCTTTTCCGTCGTATTTTGGCATATCCTTAATATAACAAAATTACGGCATTTTTACAAATATGCCGTAGAATTTCAACATTTTTATCTAGGATACAGAGTTTAACAACTATCAAAATTTCAACGAATTACGGAAAATTTCAGAATCTCAAATAAATCCCCCTCAATCTATCCAAATCCCTATTCTTATCAAAGTTTGTCCGCATTTCTTCTAAAGCCCAATCTCCGAAGATTCCCTCTGCAGGCAATGATTCGCCAACCATAGCGTCAATAAACTTTGAAACATCTTTCTGGATTTCTTCATTGCAAGAAACAGCTTCTCCATCTCTTACAAGCGGCAACAAACGGAATACATCGTACTTATGCTTGTTCAAATCATATTCTTCTACGGTACGCCCATTTCGCTTTTCCGTATCCAAATTAATCCACGCGTACATTTTCAAAGGAATCAGATATGGGGCTTGAAGCGTCCATATGCCATTGATTTTTTCACGTCCTTGCATTGCAAAATTGTAATAAGAGTCCGAAAGTAGCATGGCGGAAAGCCCTGACGGATCTTTATCCGTTTGCACATAAGTAATTCGCCTTTTCCCCTTCATATTTAAAGCATTTCGAGAAAACAGCTCTATCATTGTGGGGAAACCTTTGGTTTTCGGCTCCTTAAAACGATACAACCTCTTTGTTCCATTTGCTCTTTCTTCGCAAGTGTAGTCTCCGTCATCGATGAATTTCAAAAGTTGGTCAGCAAATTCTTTAAAGCGAGGCGAATCAACAAGCAATATCATGTCGATATCCTGTGTTGCCCGGAATTCCAAAGTCGCGTTTTCCATTAGCACGGAACAGGCGGTACCGCCAATTACTGTATAACAATCTTCAAATGATTGAAATTTTTCCTTAAATAAATCTAATCCGTTTACCATTGAGCCTTCTCCAACATTTCTTTTAAGCATGCCTGAACGCGTTCATTAGGCGAATCCTTAAGCGACAGGTATAATGAAACTATATCAATTCGCCTGTCCATAGCAAATGGAGCCGGGTCGTATTTCCAAATTTGCAGTCGGACAAAACTATTCTTAAAAAATCCCAAATTTTCAACCGCCAGGCCTTTCTCTTTAGCAAAATTCGCATGGGGACCGCATGCTGCAAGGCTTTCTTTGGGCGGTACCAGCAAAGAAACTTCAGAAAGGGCGGTTTCTCCAGCTTTAGGGAGCGAATTAAATGCCTGTGACGGAAGAAGTATTATTTCTTTTTTGATTGGAGAATCCAAATAAGGGAGAGCCTTATCGAAAAGCATCCTTCCTATTTCGGAGCAACTGATTAATGTGGAATTTCCTTCCTTAGTTTCGTTTATGAGTCCACGATCCAGAAGTTCCCTGCAATAACGAGAAACGGACATCGGAGTAAGGTTATTTTGCCGGGCCGCTTCACTTTTAGATATTTTGGAATCTTTGACCTTGTACATCATGAACAGGAAAAAAGCCTGCGCAGAAGCAGTCAACTTCGGCAGGGTGACGTTTCTTTCCTGATTATTTTTCGAGGACGTTTTCCTCTGCTTACGATAAGCAATTCCGAGAAACGGCAAGAAAAAAGATGAAGCCGAAACATAAGGAATTTTTGTTTGGACCAGTCCCTTTCTTTGTGTTTCGTTCAACACGTCAAAGCCTAATGCAACAGGCATGTTTGTGTTCAATTCAATTTGATCTAGAATTTTCTTCTGGGTTTGCCAACGTAGGCTGCTTGTTCCAACATAGGATACAAGCAGAAAACATCCGCCAAGAACATGAACTTCGTGGAACGTTTTTCCCTGACTTATATAGAAAGGGAGTCCCTTCGGCCCGTCAGTAGGTCGAATTTCACATTTCATACCGAAATCGTTGAAAGCTTTTTCGATTTTTTGTCCGATTTCGTCTTTAAAAAAGAAGAAAAAGATAGCTTTATCCTCGTTTTAACATTTTTTTATAATATAACATTTTGTCGTGTTAAAAGCAAGAAAAATGTTAAAATAACGCATAAAAATCGTTAATTTACGCAAAAAAACCTTTTTCACTCCACTTCCACCAAGAAATCTTCCCGTTTTATCCCGTATTCCGCGTAGGGGTTTTCATTGGGATAGCCCACGGGATTGCACAGCAGCAGGTGTTTTTTGCCAAGCGGGTCGATGTATTTGCGCTTGATGGCGGTGTGGGTGTGGCCAGCCTGCCAAATGCTTCCGTCATCCAGGTTCTCGAGGTATTCCGCCCCGTGGAAATAGAAAAAGTTTGAGTAGGGATCCTGCCGATAACGTTCGGACATTTCGAATTCCAGCGGTAGAAAGTGCGACATCATGATTTTCGGGCGTTGTGCAGTAAGTAGTAAGTCATGTCTCAAATCTATACTTGGGTATTTGGGGCGTCAAGGGGACGAACTGCGAGTTGGTTATGCAACGTTTTTAGAGATACAGAATACCGCCATTTTTAGTTATAAGCAAATCCTATTACCAAGTATAGTTAAATAGTATGTATTTATGCCTTGACAGGGCCGATTTCAAATTCTATTTTATTTCACACAAGATTGGTAGGAATAACAAAATGTTTTGCGATTCCTAAGCATTCGAAGGAGCGCCTATGATAAGTGACTGTCGAATGCCGAGAGGCATTCTGAAAACGAACTAGCCGAAAGTCTTACGTCCTTAAGGCTTTGCAGGTTAGAAAAACAAGCCGAAAGGACACCCCAGAAAAAAAATTTAGTGAGCAAGGGTCAGCGAAAAACCCCGTTGCTTGCTGCAACCTAAAAGGAATTTTAACCATGACGACACAGAACAAGCTCCATTTTGAAACTCTCCAGGTTCACGTTGGCCAGGAACACGCAGACCCCACTAGCGACGCCCGCGCAGTACCTATTTACCAGACCACCTCTTACGTTTTCCACAACTCGCAGGACGCTGCAGACCGTTTTGCCTTGAAGGCCGGTGGTAACGTTTATGGCCGTATCAACAACTCCACTCAGGGTGTTCTCGAAGAACGTATCGCAGCCCTCGAAGGTGGCGTTGCCGCTCTCGCTGTCGCCTCCGGTGCCGCAGCCATCACTTATGCTGTTACTGCTCTCGCTCGCAGCGGTGACCACGTGGTTGTCCAGCGCACTGTTTACGGCGGTACTTTCAACCTGTTGCAGCACACGCTCCGCGACTTCGGTATCGAATCTACTTTCGTTGACACTCACGACCTGAAGGCTGTCGAAGCCGCCGTCAAGGAAAACACGAAGCTCATCTTTATCGAAACGCTCGGCAACCCGCATTCCGACATTCCGGATATCGATGCCATCGCTGAAATCGCCCACAAGAACAAGATTCCTCTGGTGATCGACAACACCTTCGGTACTCCGTATCTGATTCGCCCGATCGAACACGGTGCCGATATCGTGGTGCATTCTGCCACAAAGTTCATCGGTGGTCACGGTACGACTCTCGGCGGCGTGATTGTGGATAGCGGCAAGTTCGACTGGACCAAGAGTGGCAAGTTCCCGCAGTTCACCGAAAAGAACCCGAGTTACGGTTTCCCGTTTGTGGCCGCCGGCCCCGCAGCATACGCTATTTACGTGCGTACGATTTTGCTCCGCGACGAAGGTGCAGCCATTTCCCCGTTCAACGCATTCCTCCTGTTGCAGGGCGTCGAAACGCTTTCTCTCCGCCTGGATCGCCATGTGGAAAACACCAAGAAGGTTATCGAATTCCTCACCAAGCACCCGAAGGTTACCCGCGTGAGCCATCCGAGCCTCCCGAACCATCCGGACCACGAACTTTACAAGAAGTACTTCCCGAATGGCGGCGGTTCCATTTTCACCTTCGACATCAAGGGCGGTCAGGAAGAAGCCTTCAAGTTCATCGATAGCCTGAAGATCTTCAGCCTGCTTGCTAACGTTGCCGACGTGAAGAGCCTCGTGATTCACCCGTACACCACCACGCACGCCGAACTTTCTCCGGAAGAATTGGCCGCCGCCGAAATTACCCCGGCAACGATCCGCGTGTCTATCGGTACGGAACACTACGAAGACATTATCGCTGACCTCGAAAACGGCTTCGCAGCAATCTAATTGTTTGCATTGAGTTTCCAGTTCCGACGGCGTTTTCACCATTAGGAAACGTTAGTTGGGCTGGATTCTTTTTTTATGGCCGCAAAGGCGGCAACGGAGAGTATTACATGATTGACTTCGAATATTATAACCCAGCAAAGATTGTTTTTGGCGAACACAGTGAACAAAAACTGAAATCGCTCTTGGCCGCATACGGCGTGAAATCGCTTCAGCTCGTATACAGCGGTGACTTTATCAAGACGCTCGGCATTTACGACGTGATCAAGGATGCCGTTGCAGAACTCGGAATTCGTTTTTCGGAAAACGGGAACGTGGTGCCAAACCCCTCTATTGACCTGGTACGCGAACTCGTGAAGCAGGGCAAGGAAAACCAGGTGGACTTCGTACTCGCTGTCGGTGGCGGAAGCTCGATTGACACGGCGAAGGCAGTGGCGCTCGGCATTCCGTACGACGGCGACGTGTGGGACTTCTTTGAAAAGGGAGTCTCGCCTAAGCAGGTTCTGCCGATTGGCGTGATCGCGACAACGGCTTCGAGCGGTTCCGAGACTTCGAACGCAGCGATTCTTTCGAGCGGTGAATGGAAACTCGGTTTTGAAGACGACCGAATCATTCCGAAATTCGCTATCATGAACCCGAAATACACGGTGGGCCTGCCGGCATACCAGACTTTCGTGGGAATCGCGGACGTACTTTCGCACTTGCTGGAACGCTATTTCTCTGACGAGAAAAATTCCGACACAACGGACTACCTGATTGAAGGCGCAATTCGTGCATTGCTCGTGAATGCGGACAAACTCTTGAAAGATCAGAAGGATGTCAATGCCCGTGGTGAAATCCAGTGGCTCGCGAGCGTTGCCCACGGCGGATTTTTGGATGCGGGTCGTCGCGCGGACTGGGGATCGCACCGAATCGAGCATGAGCTTTCGGCGCAGTACAACATCACTCACGGCGAAGGCATGGCCGTTGTCACCGTCGCTTGGACCAAGTACATGGCCGAGAAAAAGCCCTGGAGGCTTGCGCTTTTGGCAAGCAGGGTTTTCGGAGTAGATTCGTTCAACTACAGCGAAACGGAACGCGCTTATATTTTGTCAGAAAAACTGGCAGCATTCTTCAAGAAGCTGCACCTCGCAACGAGCCTGGCAGAACTCAAGATTGACAACAAGGACTTTGACGCGATGGCTGCACGCGCAACGCGTAACGGCAAGGTCGGACACTACGTGCCGCTGGATGCCGCAGCAATCAAGGATATCTTGAAAATCGCGTTGTAATAAAAAACTTCAACAAAAAACAATAACAAAAACGGTGCGAATGCACCACAAGGAGAGTATAAACAATGGCAAGAGTACATTTAAAACAACCGAACGAATTGACCGGCGAAGCAAAGGCTGCTTATGAAAAGCTGGAAGCTGCAGGCAAGGTGACCAACATGAAGTTGGTGATGCTCCAGGATTACGGCATCTACAAGGCTTTCATGGGCTGGTACGACGCTTGGGAAAGCCTCGAAAAGGCGGTTGGCCTGCGTGCGGCAACGATTTTTGCCCACTCGGTTTCTACAACTAACGGCTGCCTTCTTTGCTCGCTGTTCTTCATTAGCGATTTGAAGGCTCTGGGACTTGACCCGAACAACTTCGAAACTTCGGAAAACGAGAAACTTTTGCAGCAGCTGGGCCAGCAGATCGTGAAGGATCCGACAAAGGTTCCGGACGAACTTTTCGAAGGTCTCCGCAAGTTCTATACCGACGAACAGATCATCATTATCGTGGGCTTTGGCGCTCAGATGCAGGCAACGAACAACTTCAATTCTGTCTTGGGCGTCGACGTTGACAAGCGTCTGTTGCCCTTGAAGGAATTGTTCAAGCCGGCAACTTGGAGAGAAAATATCAAGTAATTTGTACTCTCCGTACAACCTGGCGCTCCTGGAAATATTCGAAGTCCATTTTCAGGGGCGTCTTTTTTTGAACCTTTTCACGGAGACAGAATGAATTTTGTACTGACGATTTCAGGATTTCTGATCGCTTTCTTGGTGAACTTACTTTTTCCGCAGGTAGCCGAGAATGTGCGAATCAAGGAATATGTTTTTGGCGGGTTTACGGTTGACGACAATTTGGCGTACCGTTTGGTTTTGCTCGCCATTATTACCTATTACGCTGTTTACGCGGTAGTGCTGTTTGTCCACAAGGCGAGAGCCGATAAGGTGGCTAAATTTTTTGCGGGCGCGAAGTTTCGTTTTGCAGTTGGCTTGGCGCTTGCCGCATGGGATATTCTTGGAACCAAGTTGCTGTTTTTACCGCAGCCATTCTTTCCGGGGCCCGCGATTATCATGGACGCCTTTATTGGCGACACCAAGTTCATCTGGCAGAATACGCTTTACTCGTTGCGTCTTTTTGTAGCCGGATTTTCGGTGGGTGTAGTGACAGGCGTGTTGACGGGGGTACTGATCGGTTGGTATCCGAGGGCTCGTTACTGGATTTTGCCGGTGCTCAACATTTGCGGCGTGATTCCAGCGGTGGCATGGATGCCTTTTGCATTGACTCTCTTCCCCACTTCTTTTGCGGCGGCGACTTTCTTGATTGCGATATGCTCCTGGTTCCCGGTGGCGACTATGACGGCCGACGGTGTGCAGGGTACACCGAAGTCGTTGTTTGAACTTTCGCGCACTTTTGGCGCGGGGCAGCTGTACCAGATTTTCCATATTGCGATTCCCCACGCAATGCCGCAGATTTTTACGGGCATTATGACGGCGGCTGCGTTTGGCTTTACTACGCTCGTGATGGCCGAAATGATGGGGCAGCCGGGCGGTCTTGGCTACTACATTAACACTTCAAAAGTCTGGAGCGCTTATTACAAGGTATTCGCTGCGATTGTCGTGATGGCAGTGTTGTTCTCCGCGATTTTGAAGGTGGTTGGCGCGGTACAGCGTTATGTGCTTCGCTGGCAGAAAGGCGTTGTGCGATAGGAGGCGATGATGACAGATATTTTAGATAAAGAAAAAATCTTGAAGATTCGCGAAGTAAACCGTTCCTTTATCGATGAACGCACGGGCGAACCACGACAGATTTTGAAGGACATCAATCTTTCTGTTTTTGAAGGCGAATTCATTTCGATTTTAGGAGCATCGGGTTGCGGCAAGACGACACTTTTGCGCTTGATTGCAGGGCTTGACCCGGTTCAAGAAGGCAAAATTATTCTTGATGGCGAGCCGGTGCATGGACCAGATTCCAAGCGCGGCTATGTGTTCCAGCAGGGTTGCCTTTTCCCGTGGCTCACGGTAGAAGACAACATCGCGATGGGCCTCAAGATTCGCGGCGTTTATAAGCAAAACAAGGACAAGGTTCACGAATTTATTGAGAAAATCGGTCTTGGCGGATTCGAGAAGAATTTCCCGCACCAGATTAGTGGCGGTATGGCGCAGCGCGTGGCAATTGCGCGTGCGTTGATTAACGAGCCTGAAATCTTGTTGCTTGACGAACCTATGGGGGCGTTAGATTCGTTTACCCGTGCCGACATTCAGAACTTGCTTTTGGAACTTCGCAAGGAACGCAATACCACGATGATTCTGGTGACCCACGATATTGACGAAGCGCTTTATCTGTCTGACCGTATCGTGATTATGACACCGCGTCCGGGGCGCATTAGCGAGGTGCTTGAAATTCGCGACAGCTTCCCGCGTGAAAGAGGCTCGGCGCAGTTCCTGGAAAAACGCCGCAATATCTTGGAACGCTTTGACCTCGCCCGCTCCAATTCGACGCCAGAATACATCATCTAATCAACAAGGAGTTATATATGAAACAGTACAAAGTATTTGTTATTGCTAACCTGATTTTCGGCATTTTGCTGATTGCACTTACCAAGGTGATTCTGCCCGTTTGTGGAAACGGAGCGATGCGCTGCGGCACTTCGACGACGATTGATGCTGTTTTGGGACTAGCCCTGTTGGTAATTGCCGTTTTTGCCGCGGGACTCCCCAAGAAAAAGGCTCACGTCATTCTTTCCGCATTGGCACTTGTGTTGGGAATTTTTGTTGCATTGGTGCCGACGGTAATTGTGGGAACCTGTCCGCATGCCCACATGGCATGCCACGCGGTAACGGCTCCGGTGCTTGCACTTACGGGAGTTGTAATCGCACTGTTCGCTGCATTGAACTTGATTTATTTGAGATTAAGGAGGCGAAATGAACAAGACGAATATTGATTTGATTATTGAAAATTACTTGCGGAACCCGTTCCGAAGCTTCGGGCTATCTTTATTAATAGCCCTGTTTGCATCGGTTATTTTGGTGGGCGGACTTTTGTCAGTTTCGCTGTCGAAGGGGTTGAACCGTTTGTCAGCGCGCCTAGGGGCCGATGTCATCGTAATTCCGCAGGGGACCGAAATAAATGACCAATCGGTTCTTTTGCAGGGCGATTCCAAGTACGCTTACCTGCCCGAAGGTTCGCTAGAATTCATTCGCGGGCTTGACGGCGTAGAAATTGCAACCCCACAGTACTACTTGACCACCTTGAGCGCAAGCTGCTGCGATCAGAAAGTTTCAGTCATCGGTTTCGATCCGGCGTCTGATTTTGTGATTCAGCCCTGGATTCGCGAAGTTCTCACGGAAAGACTCCCTCGGGGAGCGATTGTTGTCGGAAGTGAAATCCGCATAGAAGAAAAGGGAACAGTCAAGTTCTTTGATCGAGAATATCCCGTGGCGGCAACACTTGAGCCAATTGGCAACAGGCTTGACCAGGCCGTATTTGTAGATGTTTCGACCCTAGAAAGCATTCGTGAGGCTGCGCAGGCAAAAGGCGTAGTGTTCTTGTTCCGGAACGAAAATCCCGAATTGCTTACCTATTCGAGTATTTTGATTAAACTCGCTCCCAATGCCGATTTGGAACGACTGTCGCGAGAAATTCATACCCGATTTGATGGCGTGCAGTTCCGTACCCGCAAGGATCTGTTCTCGGGACTTCAACAGTCGGCGAATTTCTTGCAGATTGTGGTATGGGCAATCGTCGCGATTTTCTTGATCGTGTCAGCGGCTGCGATTGTGATTTCGTTTTCGCTTTCGACACGGGAGCGTAGGCGCGAATACGCTTTGTTACGCATTATCGGATTTACGCGTAAGCGGCTCCAGAATTTGGTGTTGGGCGAAGCATTGCTCGTTTCTGCCGTAGGCACCTATATCGGTCTGCTTTTTGCGAGCGTCACCTTTTTCACGTTCCGCATTTGGATTGGCGAACATGTCGGGGTTCCGTTTATAGTCCCTACAGTTACAGAAATTGCCGCAGTTTACGCCGCAGTAATCTTGCTTTTGCATTCGGTGGGGCCCGTGGCCGTTTACGGCGTTGCAAATAAGGTGAGCCAGATAGATGCTTACGCCGCTTTGAGGGAGGTAGAACATTGATTTTAAACGTTTCTAATCTATACAAGACCTATACGCGGCGCGGCAATGATTTTAACGCCGTCGACAATGTGGAATTTTTTGCCTGGTCCGGTGACTTTTCGGTGATTTTTGGCGAATCGGGCAGCGGGAAAAGTACACTTTTGTCGCTCCTTTCGGGAATCAATCGCCCCACGCAAGGTTCGATTATTTTTAACGGTATCGACTTTGCAAATCTGACAGATGCTGAACTTTCGGCAATTCGTAACGATAAAATCGGTTATATTCCGCAAGATGCGGTATTTTTGCCACAATTTACAGTACTAGAAAACATCTTTCTCCCGCGAGCGATTCGAGACGGCAAGAAAATTGAGGTGAAGGATATTTCGGAATTGACCGACATCGATATCCTTTCGAAACTGGAAGCCCTTGGCATCGCTCATTTGGTGAATGAAATGCCAGCGGAACTTTCGGGCGGAGAGCTCAAGCGAGCCTCGATTGTACGCGCCTTGGTCAATAAGCCAGACATCGTGATTGCTGACGAACCTACCAGTAACCTTGACGAAGGCAATGGCAAGAAGGTCTTTGACCTATTCGCAGAAATTGTTCATTCGGGAACGTCTGTGATTGTGGCAACTCACGATACTCGCGGATTCAAGTACGGCGATCGCCTGTATACTATGCACAAGGGGCAACTTCTCCCTAACGGAGAATCCGATTATGGCGGACTTTAAACAAATTAACGTTAGATGAGATAATCCCCGACTTTGTCGGGGACTTTTTCGTTTCGTTATAAAAAAATTTGATAAAACTACATAAAAACAAAGTATTAGAAAAATCAGGGATTCCTTTCTATTTTTCGCATTGAAAACAATTATAAGGAGAGTAAATCACATGCCAAATAAAACATCAAAAAAATCAAGTAAAATTTCTGTAGACATTTCAAATCCGTCAAATTGGAATTTCGGCACAAAATGCCTTCAGGCAGGCTGGAAACCGAAAGTTGGCGAACCCCGCGTTTTGCCGATTTTCCAGTCAACAACCTACAAGTATGAAGATGTCGACGAAGTGGAACGTCTTTTCGCCTTGAAGCAATCGGGCAACAAGTACACACGTACGGGCAACCCGACGGTAGCGGCTTTTGAAGCAAAGATTACCGAGTTGGAAGGCGGCGTGGGCGCAGTCGCGACCGCATCGGGCCAGTCTGCAGTACTTCTCGCCATTTCGAATTTGGTAAAGGCGGGAGATCACATTGTGGCCTCCAAGGCGGTATACGGCGGGACCTACACGCTGCTTGACGTTCGACTTTCCAAGCTCGGCGTCGAAACAACCTTCATTGATCCAGAAGCCCCTATTGCAGAACTCCGCAAGGCGTTCCGCCCCAATACCAAGCTGGTTTTCGGCGAAACGATTGGAAACCCGGCGCTCGGCGTTCTAGATTTCGAGAAGTTCTCGAAGCTCGCCAAGGAATTTGACGTGCCGTTCCTTGTAGACAATACACTTGCCACGCCGTTCCTGGTGAAGCCTTTTAAGCATGGCGCAAATGTCGTCATTCATTCGGCCACCAAGTACATCGACGGTCATGCAATCGCCTTGGGCGGTGTCGTGATCGATGGCGGCAATTACAACTGGAATAATGGAAAGTTCCCCGACCTCGTCAATCCCGACGCACAGTACGCCAACACTTCTTATACCGAAAAATTTGGCCGTGCCGCCTACATTGTCAAGGCCCGTGCCCAATTTTTGCGCGATTTCGGTGCCGCACAGAGCCCGTTCAACGCATTCCTTTTGAATTTGGGCCTTGAAACACTCCATTTGCGCATGCCGCAGCACAGTTCCAACGCCTTGGCCTTGGCGGAATACCTTTCCAAGCACCCGGCAGTGAATTGGGTCAACTACCCCGCGCTCAACTCAAGCCCGAATAGCAAGCGCATCCGCAAGTATTTCGATTACCAGGGCGGAAGCGGCGTGCTGACCTTTGGTCTCAAGGGCGGCAAGGCTGCCATTCGCTCGTTCGTGAAGGCCCTGAAAGTCGCGGCCTTGGTGGTGCATGTGGGCGATGCCCGTACAAGCGTGCTGCACCCGGCAACAAGTACGCATTCCCAGCTTTCGCCGAAGGATAGGCTTGCGGCAGGAATCCCCGACGATATGATTCGCGTATCGGTCGGTATCGAAGATCCGCGCGACATTATCGCCGATTTCGAGCAAGCAATTAAAGCAAGTATCAAAAAATAAAACACAGGAGAGTTAAAAATGAAATTAATTCAAACATTACTATCGTTCGCAACCGTTTTCTCTTTGGGTTTTGCACTCACTGCTTGCGAAGAAGAAAAAACCGAAAAGACCGCAGCAACAAGCGATCCCGCCTTTAAATACGGCACCGTAGAAATCCCCGTTTCCGATGGAACCCTTTGCATTGCACCGTTCTTTGTCGCCAAGGAAAAAGGTTTCTTCGCCAAAGAAGGTGTCGATGTGAAGTTCGTGTCGGCAAACGCGGAAACCCGTAAAATCGGGCTCAACAACGGAACCTATCCGATTACGAACTCCGACTTCGCCTTTTTCCAGTCCGTTGAAAACGGCGTGAATATCAAGGTGGTCGAAGGTTTCCATATCGGCTGCATTCATCTGCTTGTCAAGAAGGGTTCACCGATTCGCTCTGCGAAGGACCTGAAGGGCAAAAAGATCGCCGTGAACGCCATTGGCGCAACCCCGCACCAGGCCGCGACACTTTGGCTTGAAGCAAACGGCGTTTCCGCCTTAAACGATGTGCAGTTCTTGCCCTATGCTGACGGCAACTTGGCGCTCGAAGCCTTGGAACGCGGGCAGGTCGAAGCGGTTTCGCTTTGGGATCCGCTGGGAAGCCTTGCCGCTACTGACGGTCGCGCCGATGTGCTGATGGATTTGGCGACTGACCCCGTATTCGCAGGTCGCTATTGCTGCTTCTACTACGTTTCGGGCGTCCTTCTGGAAAAGGAACCGGAAAAGATCAAGGCTCTTCTCCGCGCTCTTGAACAGGCTCACACCTGGATCAGCGAACACCCAGAAGAAACCGTAGAACTCATGCAGGCTGGCAAACATTCCGCTATCGAAGACAAGGAATTCGCAACGGCACTTATCAAGTCTTACGAATACCAGTCTCCTGAGCAGAAAATCAAGAGTGGCCGCAACCTGAAAGCCGACTTGCATTACTTCGCAGACCTGCTGCATAAAGTCGGATACCTGCAGCTGAACGCCGACGAATTCACCGAAAAAATCTACCGTGAAGTTGACTGGAATAAGTAATAAGCTTCGCTCCTAAATCCCTGTGCACTACTCTCCGCGCAGGTCCCCTCGGCAGCAAATGTTGCCGAGGGTGTTTTTTATGAAGGATGTTTCCTGAATCAGCAAAAGCAGACAACGAAAAAGGCCCGTCGTATTGACGAGCCTTAATTTTTTTGCTAGAGAGAATTCGCTTAAATCTTGGCCAACTTCTTAAGTGCGGCAGCCTTATCGGTCTTTTCCCAGGTGAAGCGAGCACCAGTGCGACCGAAGTGGCCAAGCGCTGCCGTTGCCTGGTAGCCGGGCTTCTTCAAGTCGAGCATCTTCACGATGCCTGCCGGAGAAAGGTCGAAGGTCTTCTTCACGATTTCTTCAATCTTGCGGTCATCAATCTTGCCCGTCTTGAAGGTATTCACCAGCACGGACACCGGCTTGGAGTAACCGATGGCGTAAGCGAGCTGCACTTCGCAACGATATGCAAGGCCAGCAGCCACGATGTTCTTTGCCACATAGCGTGCGGCGTATGCAGCGCTGCGGTCCACCTTGGAGGGGTCCTTGCCGCTGAACGCGCCACCACCGTGACGACCCATGCCGCCGTAGGTGTCCACGATAATCTTACGACCCGTGAGGCCGCAGTCACCGTGCGGGCCACCAATCACGAACTTGCCTGTCGGATTGATGAGAAAGCGAGTCTTCTTGTCCAAAAGCTTTGCAGGAATCACCTTCTTGATGAGCTTTTCGACGATTTCCTTTTCGATTGTAGAATGCTTGAGTTCCTTGCCGTTCACAAATTCGTCGTGCTGGGTGCTGACCACCACGGTATCGACGCGCACAGGCTTGTCGTTTTCGTCGTATTCAACAGTCACCTGCGATTTTGCATCGGGGCGGAGCCACTTGATCTTGCCAGATTCGCGGAGGTTCTGGATTTCTTCCATGAGCTTGTGTGCCAAGCTAATCGGAAGCGGCATCAGTTCCTTGGTTTCGTTCACGGCATAACCGAACATCATGCCCTGATCGCCTGCACCCTGCTTGTCATCTTCCTTGCCTTCGGCAGCCTTGGCATCAACGCCCTGTGCAATGTCGGGAGACTGCTTATCTACTGCAACGAGCACGGAGCATCCCTTGTAATCAAAAGCGAGTTCCGGGTTCACATAGCCGATGCTCTTGATAGTCTTACGAGCAATTTGTTGGTAATCGATAACAGCCTTCGTAGAAATTTCACCAGAAATCACGACGAGGCCAGTATTGGCGAGTGTTTCGCAGGCCACGCGGCTGTTCGGGTCCTGCGCAAGGCAGGCGTCAAGAATAGCGTCCGAGATCTGGTCGCAAACTTTGTCGGGGTGTCCCTTGGACACGGATTCAGAAGTAAAGAGATAATGTGCCATTGTGTTAGGCTCCTTTTGTTAACAGCACCGAAAAGAACGTCGCATTTTTGAGCATTCCCAAGCGCTGAAAAAACGTGGTTTGAATTTCTTATGCATAAATCTACATAAATGCATAAGACTTGTCAACCGAAAAACGACGTTTTTCTTATACAAAAAATTGATAGCAGGTACTAGGAATTTTGTATTGGACGCAGTTATAACTTGCATCTATATTTGCACTCAAAAAAAAGTGAGGTAAACTATAAATGAGTATTTCAGTCAACGTTAAAAAATATCTGTCTTTAAATGATGCGCCGAAGCACATTCAAGATAACCTTTCCGTGGCAGTAACAGATCATGCCTACTTGCCAAAGACCGAAGATATTACTAGCGACTGGGTCGCCTACATTGCAGCCCCTGCGTTCAAACAGATTCGCGAAAACCTGGGCCACGACATAGACGCCTTCGCCTCGATTGGCACGGGTTCCGGCATCGATGTCTTGACGGGCATTGAGCTCTTGGGTGCAAAACGCGTGGGCTTTACCGACTTACAGAAAAGTGTGGTAGATGCCGCAGCCGAAAACATCAAGAACAACTTGAAGAATGCTGATTCGGTAAAGTTGGAATTTGGCGCAGGCGACCTTCTGCAGCCTCTTGCAAATGGCGAACACCGCTATGACGTAATTTACGAGAACCTGCCCAACGTCCCACTGACGGACAACACCAAGATTGAAGACAAACGAAACAGTGGTCATTACCTGGAAAAGCGCGTAGAAGTGATTCCTGAATTCGTGCATGAACAGATGCTGGACTTGCACTATCTGGCGCTTAAGCAGGCCCGTGATTACTTGGCTGACAAGGGAGCCGTCTATTCGACACTCGGTGGCCGTGTACCGCTCAGCGCATTTATCAAGCTCGGCGAACTGGCGGGACTTTCTTCTGAAATTTTCACCTATTCCTGGAAAGTGCAGGCGGAGCCCGAAGACGTGATTTCGGGCTATGCCGCGCAGGAAAAGGCTGGACTCGGACCATTCCGATTCTACCGCGCAAGCGACTTGCAAAAGGCATTCGCCAGCATTTCGGTGAAGGAATCCGGTAAGAACGCTTTCGAGATCGAAAGGTCGCTGGAATCTTCGAAGCTTACCGCAACAGAAGCTTACGAAGCATTCCAAAAGGGCGAAGTCATCGGCCATACGGTCGCTGTACTGAAATCAAGCGTAAAATAGGGACTTTGTCCAGGATTTTTCAATGCAAGATTTTATCGCCCATCTAATTAACGAATCGAAACACTTTCTGAATGAACGTGCCCAAATCAACGACGATATCGGCCAGGAAGCAGCCAAGTTCGTGTCGTGCGAAATTCCTGCCCCTAGCGGGACCTTCGAAAAGAGCGATTCTCCGCTGATTCGCTGGATTGAAGAGGCGATTCAATTTGGTAGCCCCGAAACGAAGCGAGTGCTGAACGCGTTAAAGCCAGCACTCCCCTTTTTGCCGTGGAAATATAATTACGAGCCGCGCCCTGACATGCCTGATTTGGGCAACCAAATGGGCTGGGGCGAAATTCTCGGCCCCGAAGCGCCTTTTCATGATGATCATTTTTGCTACGGATTTACACTCCTCGGCAAGAATACGTTCTATCCGGCGCATTATCACCCCGCCACGGAACTTTACGTGGTGCTTTCGGGACATGCCGAGTGGACTTTAGACGGAGTTTCAAAAGTCCGCAATCCGGGTGAATTCATTCTGCATCCGTCGAATCATGTACATTCGATGCGAACAAGCGACGAGCCCCTGCTAGCGCTTTACACGTGGAGCGGCGAAGATGTCGTGACTCTCTCAAAGTACGTGTGATTGAAATAATCCTTTTAAGTTGCACAGGCCCGCAAGTATCTCCACCGCTTTTTGCATGTTCACTTTATCTACCGACGAATAGTTCACCACAAACTTGTGCTGCGACGGCTTCGCCTCAAAATAATACTCCGAAAGGGCGCGGATGTTTACCCCACGGAATCGGGCGCGGTTGCAGAATTCTATATCGGAACATTTCGTATTCACTTCCAAGATAAAGTGGAGTCCTGCATCTTCTTCGTAAATTCGGGAAACATTCGAAAGCTTACTCTTGCGGATAGCCGACAGGAGCATATCGCGCTTGGCCCGGTACAGGTTGCGCATGCGGTTAATATGAGTCTCGTAGTAACCTAAATCGATAAATTTTGCCATTACATACTGGTCCAGATTCGAAACCGTACACGAATAGAACGAAAGTTTGTTATGGAATTTCTCGGCAAGATGCGGCGGGAGCACCATATAACTGAGGCGAATCGCAGAAGTCATCGTCTTGGAAAAGGTATTCAGGTAAATCACCTTTTCGGTAACATCGATATTTTGTAGTGCTGGAATAGGTTTTCCGGTCATGCGGAATTCGCTGTCATAGTCATCTTCGATGATGTAGCGATTTGGGGATTCGGCAGCCCAACTGAGCAAGCGATACCGTTCGCCGACGGGCATTACCATCCCGGTCGGAAAATGGTGCGCTGGGGAAATATGCGCGACATCGACGTCAGATTTCTTGACGGAGTCTACGAAACTTTCTGCCGCAATGGGAATATGACACACCTTGACGCCGTATTGGCTGTACAGTTTTGATATTTTACTCCATCCCGGGTCTTCTACGCCATAGCACTTGTCAAATCCGAGCAATTGTACTAGCAAGCCATAAAGGTAATCAGTTCCGGCGCCAATGACAATCTGTTCGGGCGATACCTGGATATTTCTGAATTCGCGGAGCATGCGAGCGATGGCTCGGCGAAGTTCCAGTGTGCCCATTCCCGGAGAAACTTGCAACAGATCATTTTGCCTTTCGCAAAGGACCTCGCGAGTGATTTTTGCCCAAGTGGTAAAGGGAAACGCCTCGATGTCGGCGCCGTTGCTTGCGAAATCGGCGACATATTTCGGGTTGATATGTTCTGATTCATCGGAGGGGGCGGCGTGAAGCCTGCGCGTGCGGGGTTTCCTGCGGTTCCGATGGACTTGCGCGTTAGCCGCAGCATTTATGTCTGCAACAAAGAAGCCTTTTTTAGGGAGCGAGTAGATGTAGCCTTCGGCCAAGAGCTGCGCGTAAGCGTTTTCAACCGTCACGACGCTAATGCCGAGATTCTGCGCGAGGTTGCGTTTGGAAGGGAGCTGTTCTTCGGCAAGGACGTTTCCGCTTACGATATCTTTTTTGATGCATTGGTAAAGGTAATGGTAGAGGCTATTTGCACCCGCCTTGGACATATCGTAAGTGAACATGAAACTGACCTTATTGAATTTGTAAATCTGATATTTAACTGACCTTATAAAAATAGTAAAAAACTGAATATTGCGCAGGTCAAGCGAATGTTTTAAATTACAGCCTGAAATTAAACCATTCCACAACCAAGGAGATTTACATGTCTGACCAGAATCGTTACGAACTCAATAAAAATCTAGCCCAAATGCTCAAGGGTGGCGTCATCATGGATGTGACGACCCCCGAACAAGCCAAAATCGCCGAAGCCGCAGGTGCTGCCGCCGTGATGGCCCTGGAACGCATTCCGGCCGATATCCGTGCCGCAGGCGGTGTATCGCGCATGAGCGACCCCAAGATGATCAAAGGCATTCAGGATGCCGTCTCTATCCCGGTCATGGCCAAATGCCGTATCGGTCATTTTGCCGAAGCGCAAATTTTGCAGGCCATCGAGATTGACTACATCGACGAAAGCGAAGTGCTCTCACCCGCCGATGACATTTTCCACATC
>JAEEGH010005728.1_pt1 | contig 30991 bp, 27 predicted proteins | sample 9134181 | NCBI WGS metagenome assembly JAEEGH01 (sample SAMN16246544, study PRJNA631951) | gut metagenome | biome: gut microbiome; feature: rumen; material: DP-attached | host: Bos | place: Iran: Karaj | collected 2018-10
CCTCATCGGAGTTATGATAGATTAATTGTATGAATATTTTATTAATGAAGTGGAAAGGACTTGGGCACGAAGATATCACCGACGCATTTACGCGTCTTGGTCATAACGTGTCTGAATATCCGTTTTCCGACAAGGAACTTCATAAAGACGAGAAGATTGAAAAGGATATAAAGGATGCGGCGATAAAGAATAATGCCGACATTATTTTCTCTTTCAATTATTTCCCGATCATTGCAAAAGTATGTCACGATAACGGGATACCGTATTTCGCGTGGATATACGATTCGCCGGCAGTTCTGGTATACCACTTTTCTTTGGTATATCCCGAAAATCATGTCTTCCTGTTTGATTACGAAGAATACGCTCAGTTTAAAGCAAACGGTATAAACACCGTTTACTACATGCCGCTTGCGGCCAATCCCGACAGGCTTGGAAAGCTTCTGTCGAACGAAAAGTTCATTAAGGCATTCGAGAAAGACAAAGCGTTCAATCGTACAGACATCGCTTTCATCGGTTCACTCTATACCGAGAAGCATCAGTTCTACGAGCGCATGACCGACATAAGCGATTACACGAGAGGTTATCTTGAGGGCATCATGACCGCCCAGAAGAACGTCTACGGTTACAATTTCATAACCGACCTCTTAACCGATGAGATCATGGACGACATGTCGAGAAATCTTCCGATGAAGCCCGATCCCGAAGGCGTCGAAACCAGAAACTACCTGTTCGCCGAATATGTTGTAAACAGAAAGCTCACACAGATCGAGCGCCTCGAATACCTCTCGGCCGTCGGCGAACACCACAAATACGATCTCTACACCCCCAACTCAGACCAGAAACTTCCGGGGGCGATCAACCACGGTCCCGTCGACTACCTCGAAATGGCGCCCTTCGTCTTTAACCGCGCCAAAATAAACCTAAACATTACGCTTCGCAGCATCCACACCGGAGTACCCTTACGCTGCTTCGAGATCATCGGCTGCGGCGGTCTTCTCCTTTCGAACTACCAATCCGGATTCGCCGACGTCTTCGAAAACGGTCACGAATACGTATGCTACGAAAGCAAAGACGATCTCCTTAAAAAGATAGATTACCTCCTCTCCCACGAAGACGAGCGCGCCGAGATTGCCCGTAACGGCTACGCCCGTCTTGTAAAAGACCACACATACGATAAGCGTATCGATGAAATGTTGTCGCTCTTATAATTTTTTACGCGATTGATCTAATAAATAACGACTCTTCGAAACGCGACGTTGCACTAAATTCATCCGTTGTCCTCATTATCACGGCAATTTCTGTGGCGACTCGGAGCTTCGCTCCTCAAACAGTCCTCGAAATTGCCTACTCGGCCTCGGATTCATTAAGTGCCGTTCGCTAAAACGAAGAGTCATTTTTTATTATCTCAATCACTGAAAGCAAAAAGCCACAGAATATATGATTAAACCACATATAATCTATGGCTTTAGTTATTTCAAAACAATTTATTCGAGCTAATGTCAATCAGTTTGACGATGAATGTGTTTACATTCCGTTCCCCGCCCAGAATTCCACATATCTGTACGCATTGCTGTCAATGATTACACCATAATTTCCTATGGTTACACCATATATGCTGATAGCACATGTTCTTTTTGAATCGATTAAATCATAATTGTAAGTTACAGAATAAAATGCCGGAGTTGAATTCACACCTGCAAAATACGAGGTCCATATAGCTCCTATACTTGTATAGCGCCAATATCCCGAAGAATTGCTAACATCAGCTGTCATATGGACTGTTGCTCCCGAAACATCTTTTTCACGCGTTACCGTTGAAGAACTTGCTCTTCCAGATACAAGATAAATATTTTTTGAATCATTTAATTCCTCTGATTTCTTTTTGGCTTTTTTTGCTTCTTGCTTAGCTCTTTCGTTTTCTAATATAGCTTCTTCAATATCTTTTTCAAAGTCAGCTAACGAAACATTCTTCAATTCCTCATCAATATTATAATTATTTTTTTCCGTTTTCGAGGCAAAATGCACATCTGTACCATATTTGGTATTTAATCTGTCCAATATTTTTTGATACTCCGACACAGGTATGATCTTAGTCGACTGAGATGCAATTGCGGAGATGTTTAATGATAAAAGTAATGTAATGGCAATAATGATTGATAATAATTTTTTCATGATTTTCCCTTTCGTATCATATCTCTAATTATTCTTTTCCGGATATGAAATCATTTTGTAGAGTTCGATTGTGTATCCATTTTCGTTTTCATGAACGAGAAATGTAATTTCACCTTTTAGGTAAGGTACTGTCAGGGATTCTGGGATTTCTCCATCTGTTATAGGACAGAAATAATATATTTTCTTTTTACTTAATTTCATCCCGCCGAATTCATTCGTACTCCTAAACGAAACATCATCGCTTTTTGATCCGACAAAATAGACTCCCTCCATATTCATAGATTTATAAGTAAAAGCAAGAAAGGAATTGGGAAAATCAACAGAAAATAAAAATCCTTCAATTTCGTCAACAGTCACAATAGATAAATAATGTTCATCTAATTCTTCTTGCGATTTATCTTCAATAATCTTGTCTTCTGACATGGCATAAGTATCTATTGATAGTCCCGTTTCAAAGAAAAATCTATCTCGTAGGAGTAGTATAGATAGAAAAAGTAATGCAGCAAGCGCACCGACCGAAAGAATCCTTTTCACCGCCCGAACGGCTTTTATACTTATCATTCGAATATTGGCACATTCAGCGATAAATTCATCGTTGATTTCCCCCAGAGCATACATTATTCTTTCAGAAATCATACAATTACACCTCTCTCCTCTAAATACTGTTTTAGACCTGCTTTTGTTCTGGTTACCCTTACACGAACTGCACCCCCTTTCAAACCACATATTTTTGATATTTCTTCGTATGACTCCATATACCAAAACCTTCGAACAAAAATCACACGATTCACTCGATCCAACGATCTTAAATATTCATTTATATATTCAGTCAGTATACGCTCTTCAATTGCATCATCTACCAATCTGGATGAAATAAAACAACTATCCAATTCATCCAGACATAAATCATAATTAGTTTTTCTCTTTTCGGCATTATTGTATTTATATCGATTAATAGATAGATTTCTGACCAACCTACATATAAATGAGATCAACGGATTGGGTCTTGTTGGAGGAATGGCATTCCACGCTCCCATGTAAGAATCATTAACGCATTCTTCAGCATCCTGTAAATTGTTTAGAATGTTCATTGAAACTTTCATGCACAACTTACCATATTTCTCCGACAGTTCAGCGATAGCCCTTTCTGATCGTTCAAAAAAAAGATCGATGATTTTACTGTCCTCCATAATTTATCCCTCCCATACCGGATTCTATATATTATCTAAAATAATAATACCTTTTGTTACAATAATTTATATTTCTTTTTTATATTATAAATAATCTATCGTTTGCTATATGCCTTCGTTTATGCTACGCGATTGAGCTAACAATTAACGAACTCTTCGTTTTAGCGAACGGCACTTAATGAATCCGAGACCGAATAGGCAATTTCGAGGACTGTTTAAGGAGCGAAGCTCCGAGTCGCCGCAGAAATTGCCGTGATAATGAGGATGACGGATGAATTTAGTGCAACGTCGCGTTTCGAAGAGTCGTTATTTGTTAGATCAATCGTATAAAACAAAAAAGCCACAGAATCTATGATCGATTTTCATATGTTCTGTGGCCCATGTTATTTCATTGAAAAACTAGTGTATAAATCCGAAGGACTGGAGGTTGATCGTGCCGCCGCCGGTGTAGGTAAGGTAGATAGCGGTCTTGCCGTCGGGGATGGAGGCAGGTGTTTCGAACTTGGTGGGGATGTTGCAGTTGTTGATCGTCATCTTGCCAAGCACTTCGCCACCGATAGAGGTGCGAAGCTCGAACGTTCCGCTGCCGTATCCGTTTACGCGGATGTAGAAGCCTTTTACGGCTTTAACGTCGAAATACTTGAAGCCGAAAGTAAAGCCTTCGGTAACGTTTTTGATGAAAGCGTTGCAAACATCGCCGTCTTTGCCGTATTGCGTAATGAAAGGCTGTCCTCCTCCGACATAGATCTCTTTTTTGTCGCTGAACATGTTGCATGCGATCGAAGCGGGATATTCGGCTTTGTCGTTCAATGATCTTCCGTTGTTCGATCCGCAGGAGGTCATCTCAACCTGAGTTATGGAACCGTCGGCGTTAATTCTGATCTCTTCTACGCAGCCCTGACGTGAAAACCAGTGGTTGTTGGTCTGACGATGGTAGAAAATGTACCACTTGTCTTTGATCTGAACTATGCTTCCGTGGTTGTTTCCGCCAAAGCCTGTCGGGAAGTCTGCCGCTTTGTATGAATCGATTCCGATATCCGCGTTGCTTACGATGACTCCGCCGTATTTGAAATCGCGATCGGGGTATTTGCTGGTCGCATAGCAAAGTTCATGCATAACTTCCGATGAATATACAAAGTAATATGTGTCACCGTTCTTTCTTATCGAAGGTGCTTCAAAGAAAGCATGGCCAACGAAATCCGAGCCCTCGGAATGCATCTTGCCGGGTGCAACGAATTTGGGTGCATCGGTAAGGATAGTAAGCATGTCACTGTCAAGACAGGTGTACATAGCGCCATGGCGCGATGCATCCGTCTGTCCGCAGAAACCTGTGTAAAGGTAAGTCTTATCGCCTTCCGTTAACACGCCGGGATCGAACTGAGGCTCATCACATTCTTTGTCGCCGTACAAAGTTCCGTCGGGATAATGAACGTAACCGTGGAACTTATACTTTCCTGCCGGAGTATCGCAAACGGCTACCGAAACATTTCCAACCCTGTCAAGAACATAGAAAAGGTAATATCTGCCGTCGGGACCTACGGTAACGTCAGGAGCGTATAAGCACATTTCGCGGTCCGGATTGAAAGGATCCTGAGTGCTTTCGTAAATGACGCCTTCATATCTCCAGTTTGCAAGGTCGTCTACGGAAGCTGACCAGCAAACATAGTCACCGGGACAGAATGTGGCACCGTTAAAGGTATCGTGTGAACCGTAAACGTAAACTCTGTCACCAAATACATAAGGCTCTCCGTCCGGAATATACTCCCAAGTCGGAAGATAAGGATTAAAGCCCTGTTTGGGACCGGTAAGGAAAGAAGCGATATCGTAAATGAACTGCGATTTATCTATGTGACGCTTCGGACCTTCGGATGTGAAGTTCATCTCGTTACGGTCGTTAATATCGTAACGGGACCATAAAGGAAGGGGATCGCCGGCTTTGTCATCACCGTTGGGATCGCCGTATTTAACAAAGTTTGCAAGATATGAACTCATGGAGTCCGCAAGTTCAAAGTGTCGTCCCTTGTAAGGTCTTGAACACTTTGAGATTGTGTTGAAGAAGAACCAAAGATCGCATGAGTGGAAACAACCGGGATCGTCTTCACCGGGAATGTCGGGCATAAATCTGTAGTAGTAAACGGGCTTCTTTGAAGGAAGCGCAGATATCCTGTTAAGGGCACCCTTAACGGAAGCTTCAACTATATTAAGAGGCTTTCCTTCATATTTTCCGTCGAGAAATTCCTTGGGAGTGGGAATCGTGAATTCGTCGATCGTATTGCCTGCCATGATCGGGATGTCCGCGTAATCACCGTTCGCCAGACGCTCGTAAGGCTCTTCCACTGCGAAGTGTCCGTCAACCACCGGAGCAAATCTGGGATTCTTTGAAGCGTACTCCGCATATTTGTCGCGGATAAAGAATGCGTCGAGTTTTCTTGCTTCTTCAAGGGAAGATACACCGAGAAGTTTAAAGAAATCTTCTCCGGCAGCCTCTGCTTCTTTAAGAGATCTGGGAGTAAGAATGGGATCTTTCATGAAAGGATTTTTGATAAGACCGCTCATGATTATGGCGCCCTTAATATCTTTAAAGTTTCCTTCATGTGTTATCTGATTAAGAACGGAACCGCCGCCTGCGGACTGTCCGCCAATGGTGATCTTATCGGGATCACCGCCAAATGCGGCGATGTTTCTTCTTACCCATTTAAGGCCTGCCTGCTGGTCAAGAAGTCCGAAGTTAGCACATGCGTCGGGAGCCTCTTTTGAAATTTCGGGATGAGCAAGGAAGCCCAGAGCGGCAAGACGGTAATTGACCGATACGACTACGATGCCTTTTCTGGCAAGATTTTCGCCGTCAAACTCCATTTCTGCGGTATAGCCCCACTGGAAGCCGCCGCCGAAATACCATAAAAATACGGGCAACTTTTCGTCGGTCTTCTTTGCGGGAGTCCAAACATTTAAGTAAAGGCAGTCTTCGCCCATGGGAATTTCGGGATCAACGTGCCATTCACGACAATAGATATCCGTTCCGAGTCCGGGTGTATCCTGAACCGAAATGGGTGCGAACTGAAAGCAATCTCTTACACCTTCCCAATCAGCTGCGGGCTGAGGAGCGCGCCATCTGTTCTCGCCTACGGGCGGTGCAGCAAAAGGAATGCCTCTGAATGCGGTAACTCTGGGATCTGCAGATGCAATACCCCTCACTGTTCCGTTTTCTGTCTGTGTTATTCTGATCATAAAAATAACCCTCCTTATAAGATCGATTATAAGGAGGGAATATTAACAAATTCTTCCGATATGTTGCGGTAAAACGATTTACTTATTGCTTTTTATCATCGACGATCAAATGATCATCTATTTCTTCATCTTAAGAGTCTTCTCATACGCAGCAATTACCGCGTTCATGCCTGCGGCTCTGAAAGAAGCTTCTTCAAGTGCTCTCACACCGGCAATGGTCGAACCTCCGGGCGAACAAACTTCGTCTTTTAGCTGTCCAGGATTCTTGCCCGATTCAAGCAAGAGTTTTGCACTGCCAAGCACTGTCTGTGCGGCAAGCTTGATGGCAAGTTGTCTGGGAATGCCAAGAGAAACCGCTCCGTCAGCCAGACTCTCCATAAAGAGGTCTACAAATGCGGGGCCGCATCCTGAGATGGCTGTGCCTGCGTCCATAAGCTTTTCGTCGATCTTTACGCAGGTTCCTGCCAAAGAAAGTGAATCGACAAATGCTTCTTCCATTTCGGGGGTTACATTTTCGTTTACTGCATATAATATAACACCCTCTCCTACCGATACGGGCGTATTGGGCATTATACGGATGATGGGGCAGGAAAATCCCGTATATACCGCGAGCATTTCTATCGAAACGGCTGCAGCCATTGAAATGACTACCGGCGAGGTCGATCTGTTCTTTAACGCTCCCGACACCTCTTTGATGACTTCGTTTATCATATTCGGCTTTACGCCGAAAAATACATAATCGCATTCGCATGCTCCGTAATTGTCGGTCACATTACAGCCGAACTCGTTTGCGAGTTGTTCTGCTTTCTCGCGTGTCCTGTTGGCAACGAATACCGATTTCGGATCCACTTTTTTAGCTACCGCCTTTACAAGTGCTCCGCCCATATTTCCAGTTCCGACAAATCCGAATGTAGCCATACTTTACCCTCCGAAAAGATCACAGTTTACTTGTTTCCGACAAATCTGGTTCCGACTTCCTTACCTTCCATTATATCATAAAGTTTCTCAGGTTTTGCTCCGTTCATGATGATCATATCACATCCCGCTTTTGTAGCGATCTTAGCAGCGGAAATCTTTGTGACCATACCGCCCGTTCCGCGCTTTGTGCCTGCTCCGCCCGCCATCTTGTCAATCTCGTCATCCAGGTTTTCCACTCTGTGAATGAGTTTGGCATCTTTCTTGGTATGCGGATCGGCATCATACAATCCGTCTATATCTGACATAAGCACCAGAAGATCGGCATTGCAGAGTTTTGCAACTATGGCAGAAAGCGTATCGTTATCGCCAAGCACCTTGTGAGCGCCCGTTTCGATTTCGGCCGAAGAAACCGAGTCGTTCTCATTTACTACCGGAATGACACCCGTCTCCAAAAGTGCAAAGATCGTTCCCGAAAGATGCTCGCTTCTTGACTTGTCCGCAACGTCTTCATTGGTAAGAAGTATCTGAGCAACTGTCTGACTGTACTCACCGAAAAGTTTGTCGTACATATGCATGAGCTGACACTGTCCGACTGCCGCAGCCGCCTGCTTCATCCTAAGTTCTTTCGGTCTCTTGCCGGGCGTCATCTTGGCCGCACCGACAGCGATCGCTCCCGATGTTACGAGAATGATCTCGTGTCCATAGCCTTTCAGATCGGCAAGAACTCTTACGAGTCTCTCCATACTGTGTATATCCATAGCACCCGTATCGTGAGTGATCGTACTGGTTCCGACTTTGACTACGATACGATAACAATTTTTCTGCCACATATTAATGTACTTCTTTCTCTTTTTTCGTTTCCTGAATATCAGTTGTACTAAATGTGAATGATATCATATATCAGGCAAAAAGAAAAGCCATCCGCGCTGTAGCGGATGGCTTAAATATCACGATTAGCCTAACTGAGCTGCAACTTCTGCCGCAAAGTCTTCGTTCTTCTTTTCCATACCTTCGCCAACTTCGAAACGTACAAACTTGGCAACGGTAAGATCCTTGTTTACGCTCTCAAGATACTTAGCAACGGGCTGCTTTCCGTCTTCAGCCTTAACATAAGCCTGATCAAGAAGGCAGATCTCCTTTAAGTGCTTGTTGATACGACCGTCTACAAGACCACCGAATACCTTGTCTGCAAGATACTTCTCTTTTCCTTCCATAGCAAGTGAAGCAAGCTGCTTAGCAGCTTCATCTGAAAGGAAGTTGAATAAGAACTGCATGTTGGTCTTCTTCTCATCGTAGATTGCCTTGTCTTCCGCACTCCAGATGTTCTCATTGTAAGCGCGTTCGATAAGTGCGTTAAGGATGGGCTTGGGAAGTGAAGCGGGATCGTTAAGAGCGCTGTCGATAACGATCTCTCTTTCTTTGGCCATAGCTGCATCTGAGATCTCAGACTTGTTAACGTACTGAGGATTCATAGCTGCAACCTGCATTGCTACGTTTGTAAGAGCTTCCTTAACTTCAGGACCGTTGCCTGCGCCGTTACCTACTACCAAAACGCCGATACGTCCGCCGCCGTGGATGTAAGAAACTACACAATCGCCTTCAACCTTTGCGAATCTTCTGATAGAAAGCTTCTCGCCGATAGTAGCGGTCTTCTCTACAAGTAAATCTTTAACGGTCTGTGCGGGATTACTGATAAGCTTCTCATCCATCATACCGTCTACATCTGCTGCGCTTGTGGCAAGAGCCTGCTTTGCAACCTCTTCAACAAATGCCTGGAATGTTTCATTCTTTGCAACGAAGTCTGTCTCAGCGTTAACTTCAACAACTACGCCCTTCTTGTCGCCGTCAAGTGCTACGCGGCAGATACCTTCTGCTGCGATACGGCCTGCTTTTTTCTCAAACTTTGCTGCGCCGCTCTTTCTCAAGAACTCTACAGCTTCGTCCATGTTACCGTTTGTTTCGTTAAGTGCCTTCTTGCAATCCATCATTCCGGCACCGGTCATTTCACGTAATTCTTTTACCATGCTTGCGGTAATGTCTGCCATATTTCTATCCTCCTAAGTATTCTGTAAGTAACGATTAAGCTTCTTCAGCTACTTCTTCGATATCGGTAGCTTCTACTTCTGCGTCTGCGTTAGCGTCCTCAGCATCAACCATAGCGGTCTCACCCTGATTAGCTTCGATAACTGCATCAGCCATCTTGGAAACGATAAGTTTTACGGCGCGGATAGCGTCATCGTTACCGGGGATGATGAAGTCAAGTTCTTCGGGATCGCAGTTGGTGTCGCCGATACCGATAAGAGTGATTCCGAGTGCGTGAGCTTCTGTTACACAGATGTGCTCCTTCTTGGGATCTACTACAAATATAGCGTCAGGGATTCTCTTCATTTCCTTGATACCGCCAAGGTTCTTTTCAAGCTTATCCCATTCCTTCTTAAGTTCAATAACTTCTTTCTTGGGAAGAACATCGAAAGTGCCGTCCTCAGACATCTTCTCGATAGCCTTTAAACGTGCGATACGTGACTGAATTGTCTTGAAGTTGGTAAGCATACCACCAAGCCATCTCTCGTTTACATAGAACATTCCGCAACGCTCTGCCTCGGTTTTAACTGCGTCCTGAGCCTGCTTCTTGGTACCAACGAAAAGAATGATACCACCCTGTGCAACGATATCGGAAACTGCATTGTAAGCTTCGTCAACCTTACCTACAGACTTCTGAAGGTCGATGATGTGGATGCCGTTTCTCTCGGTGAAGATGTAGGGAGCCATCTTAGGGTTCCATCTTCTGGTCTGGTGTCCGAAATGTACACCTGCTTCAAGTAACTGTTTCATAGAAATAACGCTCATTTTGATACCTCCTGGGTTTTAAACTTCCGCGAAGCTCCATAGTCCTCAAACCCCGGCGTTACAGGGCACCTGTGGGAAGTCATTCGCGTGATTGATAGTTACATGCGTGTTTTCGCACGCTTTTGCATTTTATCACTATTTACATGCCGTTGCAAGGTTTTTTTGCATTATTGTACAAAGAAACGTTACTATTCACAGCCAAATTTGCCTTCTCTCACTCCTCGCCTTTAACACGTGACGATAAAGGAGGTGATCGTATGGCAATCACATACAACAAAGACAAGCGTTCCGGACTAACCTACGCTTATGAGACGACTTATGTCTGGGACAAAGAAAAGAAACAGTCACGATCTAAACGTACTCTCATTGGACGTCTCGATGAGTCTACCGGTGAAATCGTCTCGACGGACGGACGCGGTCGAAAGCGCAGCCATAATTACGTTCCCGCTGAGGATGACTACCAAATGCCTAAAACTGTAAAGGAACTGAAGTCAGAAATACTGCGCCTGCTAGAAGAAAATAAGATGCTCCGTGAAAAAGTGGATGTTCTCACGAAAAAAATCAAAAGGTCATAATGACTCTGGAAGAAGCTTATAAAAAACGCAGACAGGAATGCCTATCTTTGCAAAGACAACTTAAAAAGGCCGAGAAGACTATAATAGAACTGACTGCAGGCACCTATGTTGATAAGGATAAAGTCATTCCGAATTCCCGTGTAAAAACCGGAAAGAAAAAGGGCGGACAGCCAGGGCATAAAAAACATACACTTACTCATCCAGCGACTGAAGACATCAGCGAAACCGTAGAACACACTCTTGAATCCTGCCCGAAATGCGGAGGAAACTTAAAGTATATCGGCGAACGTCATAAGAATGCAAAAGCCACGGCATCTGCCGTGGCTTTACCTTTTTATTTCAAATCAGCTGTGAATAGTAACCAAAAAATAGTTAGCAACATCAAATTCTCTATACCTGTTCGTCCGTTTTGAGCACGTTTTTGCGCCTGCTCTTTTTTGCCTCATAAAGCGCTGCGTCAGCCTCGCCCGCCAGTTCCGCAACGGAATAATCTTCCGAACAAGTAAACAGATAAAAACCGGTGGAAAGCTCCACATAATAGGGCTTGTCACAGTTTTCGTTAAACTCCCGTATCTTATCCTTCAGGCGCAGCATGACCGCTTCGGCATCCTGATCCGATTCGCAGATCATCAGGGAAATAAACTCATCTCCGCCGATCCTGCCGCAGACCGTCCCCTCACGTCTGAAACCGTAAACCGTCTCTTTCAGGATCGCAGATGCATGTTCCAGGGCGAAATCCCCGTCCTGATGCCCGAAATCATCATTGATCTGTTTTAAGTGATCCAGATCGGAGAAAAAGAGGACTGCTCTCATTCCTGCATGGGCAACCACCTCTTTCATGGCCCTTTCCATAAAGCCGCGGCGGTTATACAGCCCCGTCAAAGCATCGGTTTCCGATATAAACCCAAGGACCTTGTTCTTTTCATTCAGTTCCTTCAGTGTGGCAAAAAGCTGCTGTTTCGCTTCATTTTCCTGTTTGCTGACCTGCATATAGGCCTTGGCCGTACTGATCTGCAACGCTACACCGTATAAAAGGCCGATGGAAGATGCTTCGATCTCGCAGAGCATGATCCCATACTGGTAAGCCTTGGCAAACAGCATAAAGGCCACATAGGTATGCCCCGGCGTTTGCGGATAATGGGACGAAAAACCTTCCTTTTGCGTGACGATGGGACGCTTGCCATGCTCATAGAGTTTCATGGTCCCGTCGCTGTATTCAGCCGCCAGTTCCAGCTTCTTCGGGCAGGTGAACTTCTTGTTTCTGTCATAGCGGACCGGTTTCGGTGCCAGATACAGATAGGCACTCTTGGCCCCCTGGGAGATCGTATTTTCCAAAGCCAGACGATGAAAAGCATTTTCATCATCCACTTTTTCGATCATATACTGGATCGTTGCGGGTGCCGTCCAGCTTTTGTTCAGCAGCATCGTGATCCTCTCTTCGGAGGTGCGCATCAGGTAAGCCGTGACATAGGTATCCGTTACCTGAAAAAGCTTTTGGAGGCAGAGGATCTTCGCATGATCATCGGTTTTTTGCATAAAGAACAGAATGATCTCATGAAAACACCCCGTAAAGCCGGTGAAATCCAGTGCGCCGTTTCCCTCTTTCTCACAAAGGGTCTGCACCTGCAAAAGGGCCCGTTCTTCTATTTCCTTTTCCGTCAGATACCCTGTCGTGATCTGCCTTACCAGCATTTCGATCAGGACACTGAAATACTCTCTTCCGTGTTCAAGTGCCTGCTCGGCCGCGATACTCTGGAAAGAATTCTTGGCCGCCGTGAAAACGGCTGCACGGATATCATCCTCATCCTCTGCATCCTCGATCCGGTTTAATACCACTTCCAGGCTTCCGGCCGCATCCGAATGCTGCTCCCTGCAGCCGCAGGACTGCCGCTGCAAAAACCTGGCCGGCAGTTTTATCTTCACCGGTTTCGGATCCCTGCAAAGTGAGACTGCACATTTCAATGCACGGTACCCCATATCCAGACCGTCCTGGTTGGCCGTAGTCAGCGGCGGATCCATCCGCTGCGCAAAGACCACGTCATCATATCCCGTCACAGCCAGATCCCTGCCGGGCCGTATCCCTCTTTTGCGGCAGACTCTGTAAACGCTCGAGGCCATCTCATCATTGGCACATACGATCGCCTCGGCATCCGGATTATGATCCAAAAGCCTTTCCACCAGCTCATCCACCTCAGCAGAATAATCACCGTATTCCACCATGGCCTCATCTACCGAAAGGCCGTTGGCTTTCATGACCTCCCTGTAGGCGCGCTCTCTTTCGTTGGAATCCGTATTGTTCTTCGGGCCGCTCAAATATAGGATCTTTTTATATCCATGCACAAAGACCAGATGCTCCACGATCGTGTACATACTGCCGTAGTTGTCACTGATCAGGAAGCTGTCCGGCGCTTCTTCGTCGTACTCTTCCAGGATCACCAGGGGCACGCTGCGGAATTTGGAAGCAAAGGCCTCCCTGTCGTCCCTGTCGAGATAGATGCATAAAGTTCCATAGGAAATAATGATCGCATCGAGACCGGCGATCAGCGAATAATCATATAGAGAATTGTACTGATAACTGTATGAAGACAGATCGTTCTCGTCGACACTCCTGCTCCAGAAGTCAAGCGCACTACCCTGTGCGCCGATAAAAAACGTGACATCCACGTCTTCTCCCTTTGCGGCCTCACAGATTCCCCGGATCAGCTCCATCGGGTGCTGTGTATGCACATTTCCGATCAGGACACCAATCTGAAATATTTTATCCATCGTAACCTCCCCCATTGGAGATATTTTTCCTGCTGCCCATATCATACCACAGATAGCGGGATCTGTCGCTTATTCTTTTTTTCGGATAGATTGCCGCCATGTCCTTCTCACGAAGAAACCCTGGCCGCTTTCTTCTTAGTCGGCACATTGATCTTATCAACGCGCTTTTCCCTTGCCTCTTTCTCCTCTTTGAGCTCTGCCTCTGCTTTTTGCAGGACCTCCTCTCTTTGCGCCAATACGACCTGCAGCCTTCGCATATAGTCTTCAAATCCGGCAGAAGAATCCTCCGGATCCACAATGAGCTGTTTCTCAGTATTTTCTTCGATCAGCTTTATGACCTTCGCCGCATTTTCCTTGAAGCGTTTGAACGCATTCCGGTCAGCAACTTCCTGAATGTCATAGCCTTTTCCATCCCCCTTCTCTAAGGTTCCGATGGGCATCTCGACAAAGGCTTCCTCCATGCTGTTTTCATAATCCTGATAAAGCCGGGATTCCCTGATCGCCCGCTGCTGCTCGCTGGGAAGCATAAAAACATAGGTGGAAATGCCATCCCGCATGTCTGCACAAATGGATTCCTTCAGCTGTTTATCAGTAAAATGTTCAATTTCGTATGCAAAATCATTTGCTTCTTTCATATCAGACTCCTGTCAATTGATGATATTTTTCCGGCTCCGTATTGCATCTACTTACCTTTTTATTTCAAATCAACTGTGAATAGTAACAAAGAAACCTCCCGCGTTTAACAGGAGGTTTCAAAACTAATCTTTTTTCTTTTTTGGGCCTCTCTTCTCGGCTCTTTTCTGAGCAAAGATACTTGCCGCCAAAACGATAGCCGCCAATACCGCACAGGTAGCGATTATCATAGGTGTCGAACGTCTGTGAGGCTTCTCTTCGCCGGCTTTAAGATCGTCCTCTAGCAATATTGGTTCTTCAGAGACTGCTTCGTCAGCCTCTTCGGACGAAACAGCTTCTACACTCGTATCGTTAACTTCTTCCACCGAAGCTTCGGTTTCTTTTTCCTCTTCTGCCTTAGCTTTTGCCTTGTACTCGTTCATCATATCAAGAATATGAGAATCGTCCACAAAAGCCCAATAAGCAGGTTTAGCCTTATAATCATCGTCAAAAAGAAGCGGACAATGCGGCTTTCCGGATGTCGATCCGCCACCCATGCCCGATGTGGTCTGCAGCCATGAAAACTTATCTATCGTTCCCCAGAAAGTAAATCCTGCTATATCGTAGCCCTCGGCTTTAAGATCGAGCATCTTATTATAGAGCGTTTTATATCTGTTTGCCTCTCTTGTATACTCGGTTACGACAGACTTCTCATCGTCGGCATCGTAACTGTCGGAAGCTTTCATATCCCACTCGGTGATCATCACCTTTACGCCCGTCTCAAGATACTTCTTGGCACATATCTCAAAATCGCCTTCGTTCATCTTGGTGGAATTGTAATGTCCCTGCATACCCATACCGTCGATCCTGGTACCGTCGGCTTCTTTAACGGCATTGATAAGATTCACAATGCCTATCTGTTTGGGAATGCTGTCATCGTTATAATCATTGTAATAAAGATCCAGATCTTTGGGCGCGTATTTATTTGCAAATCTGAAAGCATTTATTATGAACTCATTACTTTCATACACATGCCACCAGCTTGAATTGGAACCATGCGTATCTTTAAGCAGCGATTCACTCGGATTTTCACTGTCGCTCCTGTAGCTGTGCGAGCCGTCGGAAATAGCCTCGTTCACAACATCCCAGCCATAGAACATACCCTTATATTTGCTGTCCTCACCCGTAAAATGAGTAAGAACTTCTCTAATATACCACTCAAGACGAACATTCATCTCTTCGGGCGAAACATAATCTTTCGACTTATCATAGTCAACATGGAAAAACCACTCCGGAGTCTGCGAATGCCATACAAGCACATGACCTCTTATCTTAATGATATTGTCCGGATTTTCATCGTTCCATTTCTTAATGATGTCGCACATATACTCTGCGCGCGAAAAATCCATATTCGGAACAACTATCGTCTTCCCGTTAAGCTCATCCTCATGAGTGCCCGGAACTTTCCCGTTACTGTAACCAAAAAGCGCATCCGGCTTTAACTCATTTCCGAACGTAACCGCATTGAAATGATGCTCTATAAGCTCCTGTATCGCATTTCTGCTAAGCTCATCCTTCGTACAAGCCGCACCCACTATCGTATCTTCGCCCATCTTCTCGCAGACCGCATCCTTAATGGGCCTTAAATCCTTTTCTATCTGCGGCGAATCATCAGCTCTCACTTCCATAACATTACTTCCGAAAGCCAACACACCCGCCAGCACAAGTGCCATTATTCTTATTACCATTTTTCTTTTCATTTTTATTACCTCTGAAACTATAGTAACGCTATCATGACACACCCGCATGTAATAATCAACTCAAAAATTGCTGAAAACTACATGTCCATATCTGTTACAATATTAGCCGCAGCGCATATGATCATTCCGCTGCTTTTTGAAACAGCCACGCCGCAGATCATATGATAATTCCGCTCCGGGTCGCTCTCGCTTAAATTTTTGCGTTGCGTTACTAAGCTCGAAAAACCATCTCGCTAAGTAACGACGCAAAAAAAATCCCGGAGTCGAAACAATCATATGCTCTGCGGCTGTTTTTCGCTCGATAAGCGAGTGAGCAAAAGAAAAATAAAGAACTCTTCGTTTTAGCGAACGGCACTTAATGAATCCGAGTCCGAACAGGTGATTTCGAGGACTGTTTGAGGAGCGTAGCTCCGAGTCGCCGCAGAAATCACCAAGATAGTGAGGACGATGGATGAATTTAGTGCAACGTCGCGTTTCGAAGAGTCTTTGTTTTTTTTGCTCACGGATCAACGGGGATGCAAAAAATCGACCCGGAGCGGAATAATCATATGCGCTGCGGCAATAATACCAGGGCAATGTGATCAATTATTTTTGATCTCGTGCTTTTTGTATATCACGTAGCCTGCGAGTATCATTACGATGCTTAAGAGCACGTATAAGATCGGCACGAATTCGTAAACGGTAAAGTATCGGCCAAGGTGGACAAGACGATACTCGTATACGAGGCGTGAAGAAATGACCGAAGGGGATATCCATTGGATCGCCTGGTTGAGGATGCGCTTCTCAACGGGTACCATGGTGGAAAGGGCGAATATGCCGAAACAGGCACCGATCACTATGGCCATGGTTGCTACGCCGTTTCTTGTAATGTTTGACATTAAAAGCGAAAAAGCTGCCAGAAGAAGTGCAAAGGCGATCAGCATAATAAGGATGATGCCTTCAAGCTTCCAAAGGGTCATGTTTTCGATCGCCAAAGGCCAGTATAACTGGACGACACCCTGCATTCCGATAAATCCCCATCTGAGTCCTACATAGCTAAGGAAGCCGGTCACTATTATGATGAGGCATGCGAGGATATAGCTGACGCCCGCAAGTACTTTGGCAAAATACAGTTGTTTTGTGCCGTTGATGGTAGCACGTATCATAGGGTCTGTTTTTCTTTGGGTCTCCGAGGAGAAGATCATTGCCAGGCTTGTCGATATCAGTATTATCAGATAGATTGAAAAATTGGTGGTACCTTCCAAAACTCCGGAAGTTATCCAGTTGGAGTAAAAAGTAAAGGGTTCGGAAACGGCGGAAGCTTTTTTGCTCCAGAACTGTTTTTCGCCATCCGTAAGCTTTTCTTCTTGGATTCCTTCGTTAATTGCCGACAGTCTGAGATCATAAATATCTGCTGCCGTAAATTCCGTGAATCTTGTTCGATAACCGACGATATCGCGTATCCAGTTCCTGATATCGAGATATGCGCGGTGGTCTTCGAGCGTGAACTCGCCCAGTTCATCGGTATAGGACATGGTTTCCGCCAGCAGTTCTTCATCAAGTATGCTTCCGTTTAATGCTCCGTAATATTGCAATTCATCCGGCGCAATATTTCCCGTTATCTCACCTTCGCCCTGGATAAATGCCAGCGCAAAGAAAATTATAAATGTGACCATCGCCACTTTGTTTTTAAGAATCTTTAATAATTCAAATTTGTATAAAGAAAAGAAACGTCCATTTTTAGACATCTTTTAATCCTCCTGTGCAAACTCCTTAAGATAGAAATCTTCGAGACTTCCGTCTTTTTCACTCCAAGTTCCCTGCCAGATGATCTGACCTTTACGCATCATAACGATATTTTCGGCAATATGCTCTATATCAGACACTATATGCGTGGAAAGAAGAACTATAGACTCTTTTCCGAGTTCTTCAATAAGATTTCTGAAGCGTACTCTTTCTTTGGGATCGAGACCCGCTGTGGGCTCATCGAGTATGAGTATCTCGGGACGATTGATCAAAGCCTGTCCTATTCCCAGTCGCTGCTTCATACCGCCTGAATATTTCTTTATCTTTTCTTTGGCAACATCTTTAAGGCCGACCAGTTCCAGTATTTCATCTGTTCTTTCTTTGGCTGCCTTTTTATCGAGTCCTTTAAGGGCGCTGAAATACATAAGAAAATCTTTGCCGGTGAATTCCGGATAGTATCCGAAATCCTGCGGAAGATATCCAAGCACATTCCTGTATTCTTCGCTTGTGACCGAATTGCCGTCGTAAGTGATCTCACCGCTTGTGGGAGTAAGGATGCCGCACATCATTCGCATGAGTGTTGTCTTTCCCGCTCCGTTTGCACCGAGAAGCCCCGTTACACCTTTATTAAGCGTAAGATTCATTCTGTCAACGGCAATCTTGCTGCCGTATTGTTTTGTGATCCTGTCAACTTTTAATTCCATGAAAATCTCTCCGTTTTAACTGTTTTATAAAATTCCGATATCTGCCATACTATCAATACCAAAGTCAATAATGTCCATACCCGTTTGTCGACCCGTGTCGCAAAAGACATGTTTACGACCGCATATCTTCCGATCGCTGCCACCAATACCGAAACAGGAAGGCAAAACCAGGCGTTCTCTCTTCCGAACTGCGTTCTTGCGATCATAAAACACAAAATGTTAGTGAGCGTAAAAGGAAGTAAAAGTCCGGTTCCGACAGAGATCGCGTCGATTCCGATACCCATCGAAAAAACGACCGAAAGTACCGCGATCACCGCAAACTGAACGCTGCCGATTATGATCATTCTTGCAAAGAAAGTACCCTGTTTGGAAAGAAGCGTCGTCATCTCAAGCTCGCTCATATTGTGCATTCTCGATCTCATAGCCTCGAATATCCCGATACTTGAAAAGAACGGCATAATGAGCGTAAACACTTCCAAAGTAATCGGGAGTGCGCTCACAGAACTGAACATCGGTCTTATCATAATAAACGCAAAAATGAACCAGATATAGGCTCTTATATGCCCGGCCTGCACCGCTATCATCCTAAAAACACTTACATCGGCGTTTCTGCTTTCTTTTTGCATCTTTCTGATAAACGCGTCCTTTTTAAGATAATCGGGACTTCCTGCATATTCACTTAAAACGTTCCTGATATCCTTATCTTTCATCGCTCCCCCTTTCCAAGAGCTCCTTTAACACACTCTTTGCTTTACCAAGTCTTCTGTTTACCGAAAATCGCGACATATTAAACATTTTTGCTATCTCACCGATCGGTTCCTCGTTAACAAATCTCAGTATCACCATTTCCCGATCGTCATCGTCAAGATGTGAAAGAGCATCCCTGATCGTCGTTCTCTCAATCGCTTCATCTTCAAACTCGCACGTTTGCGTAAGTGCTTCCTCATCGTCGGTCGAAATCGGCTTAATGCGCCTGTACTCATCTATACACAGATTCTTTGCTATGGTATAAAGAAACCGTTCCGGCTCTTCGCACTTTGCTTTCAGATACCTTAAAAACGTCTCCTGTGTAAGATCTTCGGCGAGGGCTTTGTTATTTACTTTGAAAAATATATAACGATAAATCTTATCGTAATAAACTTCTATATCCATGGATTTCCTCGTTCATAATGTTAGACGATTTAAGTATACAAAATGTGCGCGCTTTGTAAAAAAAATTTTTATTCGCAAAAAAACTCCTTCCCAAAGCGGAAAGGAGTTTAAGTATCTGTATTGTATTTTTTTGTCCGAAGAATTATTTGCCACCAAAGAGCGTTCCCAAAACAGACATGAGCTTTTTCTTTACAAAATCACGTTCTTCTCTCTTGGCAAGATAATAAACGTAAGAATCGATTACCATATCCGTAGGCAAACCTCTTCCGACAAGTTTGAAATTAACGAATCCGTCTTCGGCATATTTTTCAATCTCATCGCAATCGATAAAGTGAGGACGGCTCTTGCAATCCGCAAAAGTAGGTTTGCTGCGGAAATTGGGGCAATCATACGGTGTGTCGGCACGCTCAAAATTGATCTGCAGACGCGATTCGTCCTTATAATGATCTACTCTCTTGGGACAGTGCGGGAAGCATACTTCATCCACCAGAAGTTCAATCTTGTCAGCATACGGTTTAACGGCTTTAAGCGCTTCCTCGTCGTGATTGAGATCGTAATCGAGCACCACAAGGAAATAGTCCTTTTCGAGTTCCTTCTTCAAAGCCTTAATATCCACGATCCTCTTTGTCGTAGATGACAAATATTTAAAATCGGGATATTTTTCTCTCAGATAATCTTCAAGCAGCTTTGAATTGCAAAGAACCTGATTCTTTCCGTTGTTTGCCGCTTCCATTATAAGATTGCAATAAGTATCGTTTAAATGCTTTTCCTCAATAAGAGAATTGGTCCATGTAAAACGAACCGGAACATTAAAATTGCTGTATGTCTCCAATATTTTCTCGATATCGCCCTTGGCAGTGAGGCCGAATACAGCACGTCCCCCGTTCCATATCGCTCCGGGAAAAGTTCCGTAAACGCTGCCTATCTTATAACCTTCTCTGAATTTGTCGGGATAATCCTGCATCATTTTCATGATAACCTGATTCAGATAAAAGTTTACCGTTACCCCCGGTAAATGCCAGTATATTTCTTTTGCCATAATTACTGTCTCCTGTCATCAAGGCCACTTTGCGGGTCTTGGTCTTCCTACAATTATATCTCTGTGATCTTCAAGCGCACGAAGTATCTTTATCCTCGCTTCACCTGCTTTCTCGGGTTTCAGCATAAAGAAAGCATACGTCTCAACAAGCGAGAAAATGCTGGCCGTACGGCCTTCGATCTTAAAGTTGTTTATCCCGGCGGGAACATACTTCTCCCAAATATCTTCGGGAGATATAAATGTAGGATAGTCCTGTATCGTATGAACACAGTTGTGCTCGCCGTAATCGCAGTGCCAATGTTTGATAGGTATCTGCTTATCGGCCGGAAGCGTACGGTTTAAAAGGATAGTCTTCTGATCTTTGGCGATCTGTCTGTAATGTTCGCCTCTTCTCTTACATCCCGGCTCACAAAGTGTATTTACCAGCACTTCAAGCTTCTCGGGATGGTTTACCTTGGAAAGAAAATCCCATTTGTTGTTTAAGTTGTAATCCAGAACGACATACTTATACGGTTTGTCGATCTCGGCATTTAATTCGTCAACGTCCTTGATCTCTTTGCAGGTCGAGCTGTTGTACGCGAAGTTCGGATACTTTTCTCTCAAATACTTTTCAAGTATGGGTGAAAAGATCATTACCTCATTCATGCCGTTATCAGCGGCTTCCATACAGAAATTGCAGTACGGATCCTCACAGTCGTGTTCGTTTAACAAAGGATTGGTAAACGTATATCTTATCGGAACCCCGAGATCGTTGATGCTTTTTATGACCATATTGATAAAAGCCGAATCACACTGGTCGTATGCGGGAGTAAGTCTTCCGCCGTTCCAAAGGGCTGTCGGGAAACACCCGAAAAGCGATCCTATCTCCACGCCTTCCCTGAAATACTCGGGATTGTTCTTAAGGAATGTGATCCACAGCATATTCAGATGGTAATTGTATCTAAGACCCGGTAAATGAAACCTTACAGGTAACATGATCCCTCCTACTCTTCGACTTCTTTAAGCGCCAGGCGCTCATAAGAAAACGATTTGAATTTGGCATATACAGGCTCATCCCTGTCAACGCCGTCGGTTGCAAAAATACCGACGGTACAGCCCACAAAGCCGCCTGCGACTTCCGTAGAAAGCGCGGATATGTCAAGTTCTCTGACATAGGGCTGCAAACCTTTTTCGTTAAGGGAGTACAAAGAAACCTTCGTGCCCACAACATTCATTATAAGTGTTGCGGGACTTTCGTTCAATACATCCTCACACAGAAGTTCGGGCTCGCCTTTCTTTACGAGCACTACTCTTGCACGGCAATCCGAAACTTCAAATCTGAGATGATAATCGCTGCTTTGCATGAGGCAAAGACCCGCACGGGTTCCCATCATAAGATTATCGGTATAAAGAACGCATCTTATCTCAAAGAGTTTTGAGTCCTGTCTTATACATACGTAAGAAGGGGTTGATCTCTCTGAAAGGTTGTCCGTTCCGCACTTAAGCAAAAGACCTTCATCGGTAAATTTTGCCTGATCTGTAAACGGAGCTCGAAGAGTCATGAACTCGGGCCCGAAAGAAGTCATTTCTTTAAAGTTGTATCTCTTGGTAACATTCGGAAGACTCGTGTCGGGGCACTCGGGCTTAAACTCATCAAGTTTGATATTAAGCTCATCCGACAAACGTCCGAGTCCCGGATTGATGAGCGGCCAGCCGTCTTCAAAAATCACTCTTGCAAGAAACGTTTCTCTTCCCATCGTCGTAAAGCCCTTTGTGGGTCTTACGGCAAGCATTACCATATAATAATCTCCGTTGATATTCTGAACAAGATCTCCGTGTCCGACATACTGAACCGGATACATCTTGCCTAAGAATCTGTGAGTGAATATGGGATTTTTCTTGTCGCCTTCGTAAGGTCCGAAAATATTTTTGCTTCTTGCGCAGCAGATTGCATGTTCGGGACCTGTACCGCCTTCGGCATGGATGATGTAATAATAATCTCCTATATGATAGATGTGCGGGCCTTCGGGCCATGCGCAATCTCTTAAAGCGCCTTTCCACGCCTCACATCTTTCTCCGACAAGTTTGAAATTCTTATAATCAAACTCCTGGATATAGATCGTATTGTCACCCCAGAATTTGGGACCGTTCACATCGTCGTGAGTGCCGCAGTAATAGCACTTTCCGTCATCATCAAAGAAAAGGCTCGGATCGATACCGTCCGCTCCCTCAATGTAATGAGGCTCGCTCCACGGGCCTTCCGGATTTTCCGCAGTTACCACAAAGTTTCCGCCGTGCGATACATTTGTGCATATAACATAGAAAAGGCCGTCGTTATATCTTATCGTGGGGGCAAAAAGTCCCTGTGATATTTCGGCTCCTTCAAGCGGAAGCTGGGAAGGACGATCCAGTACATTTCCTATCTGCTCCCAATGTGCCAGATCTTTACTGTGCATGATCGGAAGACCGGGGAAATATGCAAACGATGAATTTACGAGATAGAAATCATCGTTTACCGCACATATGGAAGGGTCCGGGTAAAATCCCGAAAGAATGGGGTTCTTAGCTGTTACCATGATAATCTCCTTACTTAGGGTTTTGTGATAATGATCTCATTATCTTTCTTGGTTATCTTTACTTTATTGTCATTAAGTGAAAGTTCTTCAATAAGCTCGGCAGGTATCTGTACACGTCCGGCTCTGTCGAGAACGGCGTATTCATCCTGCGTATCTTCCGCTCTCCAGTCGATGTTCGTTTCTTTAAGTCTGTCGGCATATTTTTCTTTAAGCACACGCTCGGAACTAATCTTCCCGTCACGTATGGCCACTACCCTTCGAACTTTCTTCGAAAGCGCCATATCGTGAGTAACGATAAGTATGGTCTGTCCGTTTCTGTTAAGTTCAGTGAAAACATCGAATATGAAATCCGCTGTCTTACAGTCTACGCTACCTGTAGGCTCATCCGCAAGAAGCAATTTCGGTGAATTGGCAAGTGCGATGGCGATCGCGATACGCTGCTGCTCACCACCCGAGAGCATGTTCATACGACTGTGCTTTTTGTGGCTCATACCTACCATTTCAAGAAGTTCCAAAGCCTTGTCGTGTTTATGCTTTGTGCTGGATAAATTCATCGGAAGCATAACATTTTCCATCGCACTGAGAAAAGGAAGCATATTTCTTCCGTTGTTCTGCCATACAAATCCGACAGTATCACGCTTGTACAAAACAAGTTCTTTTTCACTCATAGTAAAAAGATTCTGTCCCGCAACAAACAACGATCCCGCACTTGGCTTGTCCAGTCCGCCTATCATGTTAAGAAACGTTGATTTACCCGAACCGGAATTTCCGATTATCGCGGTCAGTTCTCCCGTTTCGACAGAAAGATCGAGTCCCTGAAGGGCAAGTACTTCGGTTTCTTTTGTCTTATAAATCTTTACGAGGCCGTCGGCCCTGATCATATCCTCAGCCATTGATTCTCTCCCCGTTCTCAAGTTCGATTATCTCGTCTGCGGCACCCATCAGACCTACGTCGTGAGTGGTCATTAAAACAGTGATGCCTTCTTTTCTTGTCATTTCCTTAAATATCTCGGTAACCTTTGCCGCCATCTGCGAGTCAAGCTCTGCTGTGGGTTCATCGGCAAGTATAAGCTTCGGAGAATGCGCGATCGATCTTGCGATTGCCACTCTCTGCTGCTCACCGCCCGACATTTCCGCCGGCATATGGTTCATACGGTTGGCAAGTCCCACCATACGAAGACACTCCTCAACTCGCCTGTCACGTTCTTTTGAAGGCTTGATGCCTGCCATACGCATAGAAAATTCGACGTTCTGAAAAGCATTTAACGAAGGAATGAGTGAAACGGACTGAAAAACAAATCCCAGTTCTTTTCTTCTTAATTCCTCTCTGTCATATGTCGACATCCCTTTTATGGGCTTTCCTCCGATAGAAACGGTTCCCGATGTCGGATCGTCAAGAGTACCTATGATATTCATGAGAGTCGTTTTACCCGAACCCGAACGGCCGCGAAGTATACAGAAAGTACCCGCTTCGACCTTTGCATCCACGCCCTTTAAAGCCGTGAACTCTCCTCCCGGTACAGGAAAGACTCTTGTTATTTTTTCAGCGTCTATAACCAGATTACTCATTATTCCTCACCTAACTTAAGTGCCTTGGTAACGTTCATCTTAAACAATATTCCTACCAGAACACACATTGAAACGATCATTACAAGTGCGATGACTCCGTACAGTCTGTACATATCCGATGCAACGGTTATCAGTTTCATCGGAAGTGCCTGATCTTTTGAGGCATATGCCTGCTGAAGTATCGGCACGAACATCTTCGATGTGAGCTTTCCTATTCCGATACCGGCAAGTATCGAGAATACTCCGGAAAATACCTGCTCGTTAATGAGAAGATGGAATATCTCTCCTTTGTGGAAACCGGTAGCTCTAAGCACGCCGAAGATCAGTTCACGTTCTCTTATCGACATTACCCAGTAAATTAGATAACCGACCGCACAAAGGATGATCGTTACCACAAATCCCATCGTGAGCACACCGTTCGTACCCTGTAAGAGCGGATCTTCCAGCGTAGCATTCATACGGTCGCCGGCGTTTACATATTTCTTTAAAGAGATCTTATTACTGTCGATCCACTTTATAAGTTCATTTTGTGAAGCCCCGGGCTTTAACTTCATCCACACTTCGTACGGGAATGTTCCGCACTTTTTGTTTAGATAGTCAAAATGAGCCACGGCGAGGTAGTTTTCTTTCGAAAATGCCGTTCCGTCGGGGTTAAGACCGTTCTCCACAGGTGCGTAGCAGGGGAAATAATCTATAAATCCGACTATCTTGCCCGATACGGCCTTTTTCTTTGAATTGGTGATCGTGATCGAATCGCCCACGTTGTAACCAAGCTTCGTATTAAAGTTCGTTGAAAGTAATATTCCGTCTTCTACTTTGGCGAGTTCATTCAGATATTCATAATAGTGCCTGTTGTTATAGTCTGCATCCACCCATGTGATGGAACCGAACTCTTTTGTGTGGATACCCATTAAATGCACCGTATATTTATCGTTTGAACTTCCGTTTACGGTTGCCTCTTCATCGTTGATGACCCTTGTAAACTTTTCCGCAATATCAAGCGTATTGTACTTGGAATAGTCCGGAACGATATATTCACCCGTATATATTCCGTTCCTGTCCACAATCTCGGTCCAGTTCTCTTTTAATATGACATCGCTTCCCGACAAATATTCGGTATTTTCTATCGCATTTGAAAGTATGGTACGGGCAACGGCCGCATGATACATACCAAGCGAAACCGTCATGATAAGGAAAAGCATGATAAGCTGCTGCTTACGCCCGTTTTTAATATTCTCCATAAACGATACATGACTTGCCGGGCCCCACTTGTTTTTGCCTATCGTGTAAATAAGCTTAACTAAATAAGGCTGCATACGTAAAAAGAAAAGTCCCGCGCCGACAATAAAGAGCGACGAACTGAAATACAGTAAGGGATCGAGGCTCTCACCTGCCATAACGGCGTTGGAAAGATCTTTCATATTTTTGTTAAATGAATAGTATCCGTAAAGAGAAACACCGAGCAAAAGGATGTCGACGAACAGTTTTTCCCATAGGCTCTTTCTTTTTAACGCTTTTGACTGCTTTAAGTTAACGATCGTAACACGGCTGTGCTTTATCGAAGGGATCGTGATCGAAAGCAGACATACTCCCATGGCCGAAAGCGCATATATGAATGTTTCTTTGGTATAAGCAACATTTAAAGCACGTGAAAAATTGAACTCAAGGAAGTTTCTTGTAGATCCGAGTATCTTCGCGAAAAATGCTCCTATCGGAAGCCCCACCAAAGTTCCGATCAAAGTTATCAAAAGTCCCTGATAAAAGTAAAGTCTTATTATCTGGAAACTTGAGCTGCCTCGGGACTTGATAACGGAGATCTCGTTTTTCTCCATTTCATACATCTGACCTGAGATCATAAGAAGAAATGCCGCAAGCATCGCAAGTACGGGTACCTGCAAAATGATAAGAGTCGCGGATATCCTTGATACTTTGATATTATAATCGTCAATGACCTTCATATATTGCGGTTTATCAAGGACTTTTCTGTAAGGGCTCTCGTTTAAATAATACTCTGTGTTCTTTACCAGAGTCTTAACATCGCTTGCCTTGATCTTCGAATAATCAAAAAGGCAGTTGAAAGTAAGCTTTATGTTAAACTTTCCGGCGTTGTCACCGGTAAATTTCTCTCTGAACACGGCAGGATTGCATAAAAGATATTCATCCATCTTTTCGGGCTTTATCTGCCAGAAATATCCCGAATCTTCGGACGCGTCAAAAACGCCTACCACTACTACCTTTAACTGTGAGCGATCTGCCTGACGAAGATCGTCGAACGTAAATTTTTCTCCGATGAGCACGCCCTTTGATATAAGCGCCGACTGACTCACGATAACCTCGATATATCCGTCGTCCGTTATGCCCGTTTCGGAAAAAGGTTCGCCGTAAATGATGTTCGCATGTTCCAAAACATCATCGACTGAGGCCAGTTTAACACTGAGTTGCTGTGCTTCGCCTCTTTTTGTGTCGGAGCTCATGGTAGCTGAAGCAAGGTTCATAATAAAGAAAGTATCAACCTTATCCACTCCCATGTATTCGTAAAAACCGTCAGGGAAAGCTTCCATTCTGGAAAGAGTTTTACCGCCCGCCTCTTTCATTGATGAAGTGTTTCCCGTAACCAATGCGGGCCACTTACCCTCCGAAACGATAAACGATTCAAACTCATCCGTAAGCATTCTGTTATATGCGGCAGTTCTGTAAATGGGGAAGCTGACCACGGTTGCGGTCAGAAGTATACATCCAAGTAACAGACATACATTCATCCATTTCTTATGCCACAGTTTTTCCAGCATTATTCCAAGCATATCTTTGTTCCTTCGCTAAGGCCTTCTATAACCCAATAATTTGTGGAATCCGATCCACCCGCTATAAAACTTTTCTGTACTTTTTTACCATTCTCTTCCACGGTCACGTATGTAACCGAATCTACGGTAGTCACCGCACTCTTCGGAACGAGGACAACGTCGCTTACCGTTCGTACTTCGGCATTTATCGAAAACGACATACGTCTCCAAAAGCCGTCATATCCTCGATTTGCACTTGCCATTCTTTCAAGGTCCTCCGAAGAAACCCTTACAAGAGTATAGTCCGAAGAAAGTCTTTCACTTAATGCCCATTTTGACACCGTGACCACTTCGCCCTCTGCTGTATATTCTTTTCCGGAATCATCCTTGTAGCTTATATTGGCAACGTTTCCGCATGTAAGCTGTCCCGCCTTGTCTTCAAAACCAACGTAGCAGTTATCTTCGCTCGATATTGTAGCAATACCGTAATCTGCCAAAAGGATATCGCCTTCTTCGAATCTGCCGACATCGGTTATTATGCCGTCAAACGGCGCAGTTATGGTGGTCGTAGCGGCATCGGCCTTCATTTCGTTTATCTGTTTTGTAAGTTCGCTTATATAGTCCCGCTTATTCTTGATCGCACGTTTATTGTTCTCTTCACCGTCTTTGATAAGCTCGTTAAGATCTTCGTTTGCACGAAGCAAGGTGCGTTCTTTACGCCTGATCGCAATATCGTCCGGCGTTACCCAAACGGTTGCTACGATCTGTCCCTTTTCAACGCGCTCGTTTTGTTTAACATTTATCTCTTTAACATATACCGTTCCGTATTCAACGGGATTTTCGATGATCTGACGGTTTGAATAGAAAAGATACCCGTTTGCGGAAAAGCCTGTCGCAACTTTTCCTTTTTCAAGCACTTTCGTTTTATTCTTGTTTTCTGCTTTTATATCTGCAGAAACTTTCTCGCCTTCGTTAAGACCCGAAAGGATCTCGGTATACATTCCGGATTTGATCCCCGTCTTAACCTGTCTCTTTATCTTGCTGTCGCCTTCAAGGACATAGACAAAAGAACCTTCATCGTCTTTGTTAAGCGCTTCATTGGGTATTGCTATCGCGTCTTTGCTTTCTTTGGAAACGATAACCACTACAAGATAGTCTCCGGCTTTGATATTTCCCTCGGGATCGCTTACTTTAAATGTCGATCTCGCGTCTGCCATTGAAGAGATCGTTTCATTGGGCTCAGGCTCCACAAATTCGACTTCATATCGCTTTCCGTTTGCAAATCCGTATACTTCAAGTGCCTTTTTAACATCACTTGAAACAACATAGTCCGTTTTAACCTCTAAACTGTTGAAATCTCCGACAGCTGCAACGGGTGTCTCTTTCGATATCCATTCATTGTTTTCCTGAGTGTAGTGAATGGCTACGACTTTACCGTCAACCTTGGTGGATACGACCACATCCTCACGCTTTTTATCGATCCTTTTAAGTCTCGTCTTATAATGTGCCAGGTCAAGTTCATAGTTTTCGGTACGCTCTTTAATATTCTGCTCGATCCTCTCTCTTGAGGAAACCGCACCGATATACTCTTTTCTGATGCCGTTTTCGGACCAGTCGGCAGTCACTCTTCCGGCTTTTGCTTCCGCAGCGAAATTATCATTGTAGGCTTTTAATTCCGCCTGTGTCATTCCGTCAAGGCGTTCCACTATCTCCTGCCAGTGGGCTTCTTTGGCCTTGGCCGCTGCCAGTGATTCGTTTAACTCTTCCATGTCGGCGTTATAAAGATCCATGAAATCATTCATTTCTTCTTTAACGGCTTTTGTCTGATCATCAAGTTTTTCCGTCGATGCCTTAACCAGACCGTCATTTTTGCTGACCGGCATTCCCGGAAGATTAATGTACGAAGAAAAGTTCTGGTTGGATGAAAAATTGTATTCATAAACCTTCGGAACAACTTTTCCGTTTAACAAAGTAACTGTTTTAAGGTCTCTTCTCTCGGCAACGGCGTACGTTTCCGCACTTCCTACCGGATCTACCAGTTCAACACTTTCCGCGATCGCATTTTCCTCTTTGCCGCATCCGGTAAGCGTCACCGAAAAAAACACAGTCGAAGTAAGTATTATCGATATAGCCAGAAGCGTACCCGAAGCGGTACGAAACATTTTCTTTATCATCATTTTCTAACCACCTTTTCCCCTTCCGTAAGTCCGTCAAGAATCTCAACTCTCTCATCACCGTAAAGACCGACCGTAATGTACTGGATGGTTCTTATGTTGTCTTCATTTAAAAGATAAACAAAATACTCTTCGCCGGCTTTATGGATAACTTCTTTGGGAAGTGAAAGAACATGAGTCTTTTCTTCTTCCACGACCGAAATGGTTCCTCTCGTTCCGACATCGATAGCAGCATTGTCGGGACCTGTGAAGACAGAGAATACCATCTTATCCGTCCATGAATCTATCTCAAACGGAAGCAATACATAATCACCCGCAGCAGATGAGAATGCAATATTCATATCTACGGGTTCACCTTCTTTAAAGAAGCTTTTGTACTCTGTGCCCGATACTTCAAACATACAATCAGAGCTGTCAACAATATTCATGACAACTTCACCGTTCTTTGAAGTCGATCCTTCAAGGTTTTTCTTAAGATTGTAAACAACACCGTCAAGAGAAGCGTATAATCTGGAATCTCTTAATTCTTTACGCTTCCTTGCAAGTTCCTCTCTGTCAAATTCAAGAGCATCGTTTGTCAGAACACGCTGTCTTTCATAATTCTTTTTGATAGAGTCAACTCTCTCCTGACTTACCATGCCGTAGGCATAAAGATCCTGAATATCCAATGCTTCGTTCATATCGTAATTACTCAGTTTCAGTTCATTTTTCTTAACCTTGTAATCAAGTTCTTCTATCTGTTCTTCTAAAGTCGCGGAAGAAAGTTCGCACAAAAGGTCACCCTTTTTGACAACATCTCCCTCTTCAACATAAACCTTGTCCACATACTTTCCCGTGGTGTTAAAAGAAACTTCCTGCGAATTGGACTGAGAATATATACAATCCATCTTTTTGGTAAGTATTACATCGTCATAAGTAACCTGTACCAGACTGTAGGAAACAACATCTTCCTCGGAATCTACCATAACCAGAGGAACTTCTTCCGTTTTCCCGCAACCGCAAAAAAGCATTACGCCTGCCAAACATGCAATTAACAATTTCTTTATTTTCATTTATGCCTCCGTAAGCATATCGATCTACTTAAGCAGTATAATCCAATCTTTAATATAATACAGTCAAAACCGCGATTTTACCTATTATATGTTGCTATTTTTGTCTGCCTTTTTGCGGTCAATTATTAAGAAAAAATAAAAAAGCGTATTGCTTGCAATACGCTCGCGCCGAG
>JAEEGH010005729.1_pt1 | contig 30990 bp, 24 predicted proteins | sample 9134181 | NCBI WGS metagenome assembly JAEEGH01 (sample SAMN16246544, study PRJNA631951) | gut metagenome | biome: gut microbiome; feature: rumen; material: DP-attached | host: Bos | place: Iran: Karaj | collected 2018-10
CCTATGTCGCCTTGGTGCATGGTGATAACCATGAGCTGGTTGCCGCTTCCTTCGCCGACGACATGGGTGTGGCTCAGCTTGCCGTCCTGGATCCCCACCTTGACAGCACCTACACCCTCAGCGTTACCGCACAGGGCTACAAGCCCTATCTGCAAGCATGCACTAGCGGCAATGTGGCCCTCAGCGAGGTCGCTGCATCCAACATCGTTGTCAGTCCCAACCCCGCCAGCAACGCCACCTCGGTCAGTGCTTCCGGGTTGCGTTGTGTTGCCCTGATCAATGTGATGGGTCAGACGCTGCAGACCGTTGCCGCACAAGGCGACCGCTGCACCGTCAGCCTTGACGCCATCCCCGCCGGTCTCTACCTGCTCCGCATCGAAGCGGCCTCCGGCACCACGGTGCGCAAACTTGTTGTTAATTAATAATTAATAATTAAAAATTAGGGCTGGCGCATCACAGATGTGCCAGCCCTATTCCTTATTTCTTTATTCTTAATTCTAAATTTTTAATTTTTAACTCCTAACTAATACCCCAGAATCTTCAGCATCGACTTGTAGCTCTGCTCCTTGGCGAAGAGTTTGGTGGTGTATTCGCCGTTCTCGTCCTTGTCGATGATGACATGCTTCGGTGCGGGGATGAGGCAGTGCTGAATGCCGCCGTAGCCGCCGATGCTCTCCTGGTAGGCACCTGTGTGGAAGAATCCGATGTAGAGCGGTTCGTCCTGCTGCAACTTCGGCAGGAAGATGGCGTTGGCATGGGAGTCGGCGTTGTAGTAGTCCTCTGAGTCGCAGGTCAGACCGCCTAGGAACACGCGTTGGTATTCGCAGTCCCAATGGTTGATGGGCAGCATGATGAAACGCTGGTTGATGCCCCAGGTGTCGGGCAGTGTGGTGATGAAGCTCGAGTCGATCATATACCACAGCTCACGGTCGTTCTGCTGTTTCTGGTCCAGGATGCTGTACAAGGTGGCGCCGCTCTCGCCCACGGTGAAGCTTCCGAACTCGGTGTATATGTCCGGTTCCTCGACGCCGCGCTGGGTGCAGATGTTCTTGATTTGCGCCAGTATCTCCTCGGCCATGTACTCGTAGTCGTAGTTCGAGGCCAGGCTCACCTTCGACGGGAAACCGCCACCGATATTCAACGAGTCCAGTTCCGGGCACACCCGCTTGAGGTCGCAGTACACGTTGACGCACTTGGCCAATTCGTTCCAATAGTAGGCCGTGTCGCGGATGCCTGTGTTGATGAAGAAGTGCAGCATCTTGAAACGGAACTTCGTGTTGGGCTTGATTACCTTCTGGTAGAACGATACGATGTCGTGGTAGCGGATGCCCAGACGCGACGTGTAGAAGTCGAACTTGGGCTCCTCTTCGGCGGCGATGCGGATGCCAAGCTGCATCTTCTGGTTGCCGTCTGGCAATGCCGCATTCAGTACGTCGAATTCATTCTTGTTGTCCAGGATGGGGATTACATTGTGGAATCCGTCGTTGAAGATGTCTACGATATTCTCTATATATTGCTCCTTTTTGAAGCCGTTGCATACGATGGTTTTGTCTTTCCCGATGAGTCCTTGTGCATGCAGCTCTTGTATGAGGTTGATGTCGAAAGCCGACGAAGTCTCGAGGTTGATATCGTTCTTCAGCGCCTCTTCCAGCACGAATGAGAAGTGGTTGCTCTTGGTGCAGTAGCAATAGTTGTATGTGCCGCGGTAGTCGGTTTTGGCGATGGCCACGTTGAACAGACGCTTGGCACGCTGAATCTGGGAGCTTATCTTAGGAAGATAGGTAATCTTCAGCGGTGTGCCATACTGTTTGATGATTTCCATCAACGGTATGTCATGAAAGTACAACTCGCCCTCCTCGGTGCGGAATTCGTCCTGCGGGAAGTCGAAAGTCTGGTCAATCAGGTCGTAATATTTGTTTTTCATTGCAACTAAATTGTTTAATTTACAAATATTTTGCCAATCCGGCTTACTTGGATTGCAACTGCAAATATACAACTAATTTGATTACATTTGAAAAAAATCTAATAATTCTTCCGTTTGACCTTCCGTCATTCGGCTTTTGAAACTGCGTTTTGGGAGGGCCGTTTTATGTCTGTGCCAGGACTTTGTATTAGGATTTGTAAGGGAATGAGCTGTTGTTGAATGAGATACGGTGGGTGATATGTGGGAGGGCAGGCGTTTTAGTAAAAAAGTTGCTGCTGTTTGGAGAAAAATACGTATCTTTGTATTCTCCATCATTGGTGGTGGAAATAGTATAAAGTGTTTAAATACAACAGATATGGCATTGAAGAGAGTAATGGTGCTGACGGGTGGCGGCGATTGTCCGGGGCTGAATGCGGTGATTCGCGGCATCGTCAAGCGTGCTTCGCAGACGACAGACTGGGAGGTTATCGGCTGTGTAGAATCGTTCAACGGTGTGCTGCGTGAGCCCACCGAGATTGTGGAGCTCACCGAGAAGACGGTAGATGGGCTTCAGATACAAGGCGGTACCATATTGGGTACCACCAACAAGGGCGGCCCCTTTGCCTGGCCGGTGAAGCAGGCCGATGGCTCGTGGACCACAGTGGACCGTTCGGATGAGATGCTGCGCAAGTTGCAGTATATGGGTGTCGACGCCGTCATCAATATCGGCGGCGACGGCAGCCAGCGCATCTCGCTAGGCCTCGCCAAGAAGGGCCTCAATATTGTCGGGGTGCCCAAGACCATTGACAACGACTTGTCGATGACCGACTATACCTTCGGTTTCCAGACAGCCGTGCAGATCTGCACCGACGCCATCGACAAGCTTGTTACTACTGCGGCTTCGCACAATCGAGTGTTCATCCTTGAGGTGATGGGACGTGACGCTGGCTGGATTGCCCTTCACAGTGCTATTGCCGGCGGCGCCGACGTTTGCCTTATTCCCGAGATTCCGTACGACATACAAAAAGTCAAGGCCAAGATTGAGCAGCGCTACAACAAGCGTCACGGATACTGCATCATTGTGGTGGCTGAAGGGGCGATGCCGAAGGGTGGCAGCGTGACTGGTACTGAGACGGGTGAAGTGGGCTACCAGCATGTGAAGTTAGGCGGTGTGGGTGAACAGTTGGCGGCCGATCTGAAGGCGGCGGGAGTGGAACATGACATCCGCTACACCATCCTCGGTCACCTGCAGCGCGGCGGTACGCCGATTGCGTTCGACCGTGTGCTGGCCACAGAATTCGGCGTACGTGCCATGGAGTTTGTCATGGAGGGTCGCTTTGGCCAGATGGTGGCCTACCACCATCCCGATATCGTCGGAGTGAGCCTTGAGGAGGCTGTCCGAGAGCAGAACTTGGTAGCCCCCGATAGCCGCTTGGTGCATACCGCCAAAGGTGTTGGTATCGAGTTTGGTGACTAAGCAAGTAGGATATATGGAGATTAGACCTTATTGCCACGAGGTGAAATACTACGAGTGCGACCGTATGGGCATCACGCACCATTCAAACTACATCCGCTTCATGGAGGAGGCGCGTGTCGACTGGATGGACCAGCTGGGCTTCGGCTTCGACCGCATGGAGGCCGAGGGCGTGGTGTCGCCCGTGGTGGCAGTGGAATGTCGCTACAAGCACCCGTCCACCTTCAAGGATGTCATTGAGGTGACCGTCACGGTTGCCGAGACCACGCCGCTCAAGATAGTGTTTTCCTACAACATGACGGTGAATGGTCGTCAGGTGTGTGCCGCCACCAGTACGCACTGTTTCCTCGAAAACGGACGCCCAGTCTCGCTAGAGCACCGCTTCCCAGAACTCTACGCCAAGGTGATGGCCCTTTGAGTCCAATACGCACTGCATAATTCCCGTTGTGTACCCTGGCAGTGCACAACGGGATTTTTCGTTTTTTTAACTTTTTCCTTTCACCGTTTCTTATTTTTGTGTATCTTTGCAGATGCATGTGTTGGATAATATACCACGCAAGTGGTGTATTGTCAATGTGTTGTAATAGATAGAATATATATAAAACTATAATAATGGAATCCAAACGCATAAAATCAGCCCTCGTGTCGGTCTTCTATAAGGACGGCCTGGAGGACATCGTTCGTGCGCTTGACGCGCAGGGCGTCACCATCTACAGCACCGGTGGCACCCAGAAGTTTATCGAAGAACTCGGCATTAAACCTGTGGCGGTGGAGAGTCTCACAGGGTATCCCTCCATCCTTGGAGGTCGTGTGAAGACGCTGCACCCCAAGGTGTTCGGTGGCATTTTGGCCCGCCGCGACAACGATGGAGACAACCAGCAGTTGGCGCAGTACGAGATACCGGAGATCGACCTTGTTATCGTCGACCTCTATCCTTTTGAGCAGACCGTTGCCAGCGGAGCTCCGGAGCAGGACATTATCGAGAAGATAGACATCGGCGGTATCAGCCTTATCCGTGGCGCCGCCAAGAACTACAACGATGTGGTCATTGTGCCTGCCGTGGACTACTATAAGGGATTCCTGCAGATATACCAGCAGCAGAACGGTTGCACCACGCTTGAGCAGCGCCGCCGGTTCGCCGGCTACGCCTTCAAGGTGAGCAGCCACTACGATACTGCTATCTTCAACCATTTCAACGGAACCTACACGCTGCGCTATGGCGAGAACCCCCACCAGAAAGGCGTCTTCTACGGCGACTTGGAGGGATGCTTCGACAAACTCAACGGTAAGGAGATAAGCTATAACAACCTGGGCGACATCGACGCCGCCTGTGCTTTGATTGATGACTTCGCAGGTCAGACTGCCTTCGCCATCCTGAAGCACAACAACGCTTGCGGCATGGCTGTGCGTCCCACGTTGCTTGAGGCTTGGAAGGATGCTTTGGCAGGTGATCCTGTCAGCGCCTTCGGAGGCGTGCTTATCACCAACCAGAAGGTGACCAAAGAGGTGGCCGACGAGATGCACAAGATATTCTTCGAGGTATGCATCGCTCCCGACTACGACGCCGATGCCCTTGAGGTGCTTCGTGGTAAGAAGAACCGCATCATCCTGCGCCGCAAGGCTTTCAAGATGGCCGACCCGATGATGCGCACTGTGCTCAACGGCGTGTTGGTGCAGGACCGCGACACTGTGGTGCCCACTGCAGAGGAGATGATGAAGAGTGTCACCTCGACACCCATCAGTGCCGCACAGGCCGAGGACTTGGCTTTTGCTACCATCCTTGTCAAACATACCAAGAGCAACGCCATCGTGCTGGCCAAAGGCAAGCAACTCTATGCCAGTGGTACGGGCCAGACCAGCCGTGTGGATGCACTACGTCAGGCTATCGCCAAAGCCAAGAGTTTCGGCTTTGACCTGAACGGCGCTGTCATGGCCAGCGACGCCTTTTTCCCCTTCCCTGATTGTGTCGAGATTGCCCATGAGGCCGGCATCACCGCCGTGGCCCATCCGGGAGGCTCGATTCACGACCAGGACAGCATTGACTACTGCGAGAAAAACAAGATGGGCATGGCCATCACCGGTAAACGTCATTTTAAACATTAATGAATAATGTATAACGGAGGGTGCGCCCGATCCGTTCTGCATTCTACACTTTACATTTGAAAGAATATGGGACTCTTATCATTCTTCAACCGCGAGGTGGCAATGGACCTCGGCACCGCCAATTCCATTGTCATATATAACGACCAGGTCGTCATCGACGAACCATCCATTGTGGCTTACGACCGCAACAACAATAAGATTATCGCCGTCGGCAAGAAAGCCCAGCTGATGGACGGCAAGACCGACCGCAACGTGGAGACCATCCGTCCGTTGCGTGGCGGTGTCATTGCCGACTTCGAGATGGCGCAGCATCTCATACGCGAGCTCATCGGCATGACAAGCGTCAACCGCTCGTTCCTGCCGCCGTCGCTCCGCATGGTCATCTGTATTCCCAGCGGTATCACCAATGTCGAGGAGCGTGCCGTGCGTGAGAGCGCTGAGCAAGCTGGTGCCAAGGAGATACGCATGATTCACGAACCTATGGCCGCCGCCATCGGTATCGGTATCGATGTGCTGCAGCCTGAGGGTCACATGGTGGTCGACATCGGAGGTGGCACGGCTGAGATTGCCGTCATCTCGTTGGGTGGCATTGTCTGCAACAACTCCATCCGCATCGCGGGCGACGTGTTCAACGACAATGTGGTTGACTATATGAAGCGTCAGCACAACATGATTATCGGTGTGCGCACCGCCGAGCAGGTGAAGATTCATGTGGGCGCTGCGGTGAGTGAGTTGGCTGACCCGCCCGAGGACTACCGCACCACGGGACGTGACCTGCTGACCGGATTGCCCAAGGAGATCAGCGTCAACTACAAGGAGATTGCCCACGCTCTCGACAAGAGTATCGCCAGCATCGAGCAGGCTATCCTCGACACCCTGGCCGCCACGCCGCCCGAGCTGGCCGCCGATATCTACAAGACCGGCATTTATCTGGCCGGTGGCGGCGCTTTGCTGCGCGGACTGGACCAGCGTGTGAGCAGCAAGACTAAGTTGCAGGTGCACATCGCTGACGACCCGCTGCGAGCGGTGGCTCGCGGTACAGGCATTGCCTTGAAGAACTTCAACAAGTTCTCCTTCTTAATCCGCTAGTTTCAATATCATATACTTAACAGTTCATCAGGGGCTCTTTACGAAGGTGTAAAGAACCCCTGATGAGTTGCTGTTAAGTTAGAGCGGTATGGGCTCAGTCGTCGTAGCGGACGAAAGCGCCTTCGCTGTCGAATAATAATTCGATGGCGCTGTTGAGTTCCACCTCGTAGCCGTTGCGTTCCTTGCCAATCTGCACCACGTACTGGTTGGTGTGGTGGGTGGCAACATAGGTGTTGATGGCGTCAGGGATAATGGCTGAGGGCACGCCGTCGGTATCGCGGTCCTCCACTTCTTTCCAGTCACCGTTCTTTTTGAAGTCGATGTTGGCTCCATCGGTGAACCTCACCTCATACTCGCTCTTGGCTACCTCTTTGTCGTAATAGACGATGGCTACCTGTTTGTCAGCGAAGTGGGTCTGCACGAAAGTCTGCGCTGTCTGGGGCAGCTCGCTGAACTCGATGACTTTCTTTTCGTCCTTGTGGCAGGCTGCCATGCATATGGCGGCAAACATGGCCACTGTCAGAATGATGTTCTTTTTCATTTTGTGGTGTTGTTTAATGGTGTATGATTATGTTTCCGTAAGTCGACGATGGCTTCGTTGTCGAGACTGACTATTGTCACTGTGGAGGTACTCGACGGCAGTATGACTGCGGTGATATCCATGCCCCCCGGTGGATAGCCAGTCAGCGTGCTCCAAATGGACTGAGTCTTGCCGCCCGTTACCCTCAGCAATCCCTCACTCATCAGTTTCATGGCAAAGAATAATACAGCCAGTGAGCTGATGGGGATTTTAATAATCGCTAGAGTGTCAGTGGATTCCATTTTGTAGTCTGCTCATTGGATTTCGACTGCAAAGATACAGACAAATTGTTACAAAACGGTTACGAAAATGTTAAGTTTTGGTTACGTTTTTGTTACGTGATTGTTACAAGAACGCCGTCAGTAGGCTGTGGCGATGGTTTGTAGAATGCGCGTCAGTAGGTCGCCGGCCTCGCGGCTGCTACAGTCGTACCCGTTGCTGACGATGGCAAAGGCGAGCCGGTCGCTGCCCGTGGTGATGTATCCGGCATAGGACTTCACTCCCTCCATGGTGCCTGTCTTGACGTGCATGATGACGCCGTCGGGGAGCGTGGGCAGCAGGTGCCGTGCTGTGCCGCTCTCGCCGGCCCTAGGCAGTGTGGACAGGAAATTGTCGAAGAACGATTCGTGGCTGACAGCGACCAGATAACGGCAGAGGAAGTCGGTGGTGACACGGTTCAGGCGCGAGAGTCCGCTGCCGTCGGCGATGTGCACACCCTCGCAGGCGAGTCCAAGGCCAGTGAGGTAGGTCGTCACGGTTTTGGCACCATTTTCAAAGGTACCGCGCCCGTATCCTTTATAGCCGAGATATTTGAAGATGCTCTCCGCGTAGATGTTGTTGGAGGTGTGGTTGGTGTACTGCGCGATGGTGCCATAGGGGGTGCTAAGGTAGTCCATGACGGCCCGGAGGCTGTCGGGCATGGCTTTTGCCTCACGGGCACCAAGGCTGACGCTGATGCCGCGGGTGCGGAGGTAGGAGGCGAAAAGGTCGGCGCAGGTGCGGGCCGGATCGGGGAGGGCGGCACGCACGCTGAAGTCTTTGCGTCCCAGCGGCACAGTGCCGGTATAGCGTCGCTCCTTGCTGTAGGGGGCGCCATAGACGATGACGTTGTCGCCCGAACCGGCGGCGCCAGTGGTTACAGTGCAGGTCTCCAGCAGGTCGAGGCTCTTGGGGGTGGTGCGCGCCACTGTTGCAGCATCGCCTAACTGGGCGCCGGGGTTGAAGTGGACAAAGTACATGTTCTCGTGGAAGTTGAGTCCACTGACGCCGGCACCGTAGTAGTTGCCTACGTCGCCCCACTGCCAGCTGTCGTGCAACCGTTGGTTGTCGAAAATGGAGGTGTTGTAGAACACGCCGCCGTCGATGCGGCGTACGCCACGCTTGCGCAGGGCTGTCGTCCATTGGGCAAAGAGGGTGTCGAAGGTGGTCTGGCGATAGCGATAGGATCCCAGCAGCGGGTCTCCGCCACCGGTGATATATAGGTTGCCGTGTAGCACCCCGTCGCGGTCCAACTCGCCGCGCATAGTGAGACGTGTGGTGAAGCGGAAGTCGTTCCCCAGCAGGGCGAATCCCGTGGCGGTGGTGAAGAGTTTTTCGACCGAGGCAGGTGTCACCGACCGCTGGTCTTCGTAGCCGTAGATTTTCTTGCCTGTACTGGTGCTGTAGATGCTTACGCTAAGTGTGGCGTGCTCCATGCCTGCTGCCTGTGCCACCTGATGCACGGTGAGGTCAACCTTCGCCGAGGGTTGCGCCTGGAGAGAGTTGAAGATGGAAAGTTGAAAGTTTAAAATGGAGAGGATGAGGAGTGAAAGGATGTGAAAGGGAGTGAAAGGGAGTGAGAAGGACGATTGTTTCATGGTGGCGGCGTAATTCTTAATTCTGAATTCTTAATTCTTCATTTATCTGTTCTATCTGGTCGAGCAGGGTGTCGCGACCGTAGCCTGTGAGCGACGAGGTGAGCATCATCGGCGGCAGTTCCTCCCACAGCTTGCCCAATTCCTGTTTCATCAGTTTTACGTTCCCCATCACTTCACGCTGTTTCTCCTTGTCGGTCTTGGTGTATACGATGGTGAGAGGTACACCGTTTTCTCCGAGGAAATTGATGAATTCCAGGTCGATGCGCTGCGGTGGAATACGGCTATCGATGAGGACGAAGGTGTTGGTCAGTGCCTCGCGGTGCAGGAAGTATTCGCGAATCATCTGGCTAAAGCCTTCGCGGGCACTTTTTGAGGTGCGGGCATAGCCGTAGCCCGGCAGGTCGACCAGATACCACTCGTTATTGATGAGGAAATGATTTATGAGCTGTGTCTTTCCCGGCCGGCCGCTGGTTTTGGCCAGTCCTTTGACGCCGGTAAGCATGTTGATGAGTGACGACTTGCCGACGTTGCTGCGTCCGATAAAGGCGTATTCCGGACGGCCGTCCTGCGGACACTTGCGCCAGTTGGGGCTGCTGATGGCAAATTCAGCTCGTTTAATTGTCATGGCTGTCGGTGTTGGGTTTGTGGCGCCCTTTTCTGATATTCTTTATCTCCGACTTCAGTTCGCGGGCCTTCTCGCGCAGGGCCTCACGCTGCTGCTGCAGGTACTTCAGCTCGCTGAGTTCGCGCAGTTGCTGGTCTTCTTCTTCGGTCGACTTGCGCCACCATGGGAGACGCCGCATGTTGACACGGAAAAGGCGTTTGCGGTCGAGCTTGAGGTTTTTCTCCGAATAGCTGTCTATGTGGCGAATACGCTTATCTGCATTGATATCTTTGAGAGTGATGAGAATTCCGATGCCGTTGGTTCCCGGCAGGCCGTGGTCGGGGCAGGTGCCGAAATAGCGCATGGTGCTGCTGAGGTTCATGTAGGCATTCACCAGCGGTGGTACCGTGCATCCGCGAGCACGCACGGCGTGCAACAATATCTGGTAGTCTTCCTTATAGTTGCGTCCGTTGAAGAGTTTGACAAGACTGTTGTAGTCCATCTCAATCTTCGTGGGGTGGTAGGGCCACATCAACCCGTCAGGGTCGGGGAAGTATTTCTGGTAGAAGTACAGCATCAGGTCGCGTGCCTCGCTGTCCATGGAGTCGTAGATGGTTATCTTGCCAAGGAAATAGCGTGTCTCAGGAATCTCGAGTACCAAGGCTCCTATACCGTCCCACAGGTTGTCGAGCGAGTAGAGCCCTTTATGCACATCGGTCGAGGGCTGGTAGGCGGGTTGTACGAAAGCGCGTCCCAATTCGACGGTATAGGGCAGATAGTTCTCGAGGAACTCCTGACTGAACTGGTAGTGTTCAGCCGTAGGTGTTGCTATGGATCCGTCGGGACGTTGCAGCATGGTGCTGCCATGGGCGAAACGATAGCCACCCATTATCTCCTCGTTCTCGGAATCCCATACGAAAAGTTGCTTGCAGCAGTAAGGGTCAGGAAGGGTGTCGTATTCGTCGATATCCACTTCCTTGCCTGTGCCACCACCGTCGGTGGCAAAACTCAGTTCGCGCAGACGTCCTATCTCACGCATGATGTTGGGGGAGAGGTGGGCGGTGGTGATATATATTTCTTTCTTGCCTCGGTTGGTCTTACGGAGAAAATGTTTCTGCTTCAGCTCTTTCTTGATGAGTTCCCGGTCTACGGGAGGGGCTATGTAACTCAGGTCTGTCATGCTATAAAGTTTGCTTCAGGATTGTCTTTCAGTGTGTATACGTGTTCCTTCACTCGCTGGGCCCACTCAGCGGGCGTGTGGCGGTGGTCGAAGGTCTGCCACGGGATGGGCTGTCCAAAGGTGATGTTGAACGTCTTCCCGCGCTGGGCGTACATCTCGGCGGGCAGCAGGGCCATCTCAAAGTTGAACTTGATGCCTAGCCACTTGCGCAGGTTTGCCAGGCGGTAGAAGCGCATGCGGTTACGTGCGTCGGTGTAGACGGGCACCACGTCGCGCTGGTAGCGGACGGCCTTCTTGATGAATGTGGCCTTCCATTCCAAGTCCTTGACTTCGTGTTTGCTTCTTTGCCCCGGGACGCGTTGCAGGCGTGAGCAGATGCCTGCTGGGAAATAGAGCAGTGTGTTGTCGCCGGCAAAAGCCTCCTCAAGGCTGGCCAACGCCTTAGACTTGTTCACCTTGTCGATAGGGTAGAATAACTCCTTCAAACCGGGTAGGTAGAGCAGGAAGTCATTGACTGGGAAGCGGATATCTTTCCGTACACGCCCCACGGCACCCATCAGTGCCAATCCGTCGGGTCCGCCCAGCGGGTGGTTGCCCACCACCATCGGGTGCCCGTCGGTGGGGATATGCTCCAGACCGATGCATTGCACCTTCACGTTCAGGTCCTGTGGCTCGTTGCCCTCCATGAACTTGTTCACAAAGTCCAAACCGAAATATTCGCGGTTGTAGTATATGCCGCGGTTGATGTCGGGGACGTGCAGCAGGTGTTCTGCCCATTTCACCAGCCAACGGGGAGCCTTGACCTTTTTCTCGGCCAATATCTTTCCCAGGTCAATGAATTTCTCGCTGATAGCTTCGCTTCTCGGGTCCATGTTTTAATTGTTTTATTTGTCCATCGTGGGCTGATGCCCATGGCTGGTATCTGTCGTCCTCGATGGGGACTTATAGTGCTATTCCTCAGGGGCGAACATCGGGTCCCAGGCGGGGAGCATGATGGGGTCTTGCTTCATGAGGGAGAGAATGTTGGCGGGGATGTATTTCTCTTCCAACACGACGCGGAACATGTACTCGTTGAACCAGTCGTTGGTCATGATGAGGTTGCCCTGCCAGCCGTAGTTGGGGCCCCAGCTGTTCTCCACCATCCACTTGATGGGTTTTCCGTCCTTGTCGAGGTCGACGGCACAGAGGGTCATGGCGTGGCTGGAGCCGCTGGCGAAGGTGGCCACACGCTGTTTCTTGTCCATGCCGAAGGTGGTGCCCATCAGGCTTTCATAGTCGAAGTTGTTCATGTCCATCAAGCCGTTGTCGCGGTTGAGGAATTTTCCGACGTCGCAGCTGAAGTACATCATGGTGCTGTCCTTGATGGAGGCGATGCACATGGGGGCGATGTCCTCCATGGGCAGGTTGAGGTAGCGCCAGTTCTGCCCGTCATAGACGTGGCGGTCGTACTGTATCTCATATACTTTGTAGTACTCGCGGGTGGGGTCGTTCATCACCATGTAGTACTTGCTGAAGTCGGTCTTGGCGAACTTCTCGTAGAACTCCTTGGGGGTGTAGGTGGCGGTCTCCACTATCTCACCCTTGGCATCTTTCTGCTGCCAGGTGAACTGTGCCGGGGGCTCGCCCATGGTGAGGACCAGCATGCGGTAGATGGTGCCGAGCATCTCGGTCTTCTTGGCCTGAAGTTTGGCGGTAATCATGCCTTTCTGGGCGGCCATCTCGCGCAGGACGAGGCCGTCCTCGCGCAGCTTGAGGGCTATGAGGTTGCTGATGCTGGAGGTATTGTTGGTGTTATAGGTCTCGGGCATCACGTCGGCAGGCACAAGGCCGTACTTGTCGATGAGGTTGGCTACACCGGTGAACTGGCCACCGTCGCCGATGGGGTTCTTGAAGAGCCATTCTACCTCCTGGTCGTTCATGGGTTTCTTGTAGGTGTCGATCATGGCCTGCAGGAAGAGGTTGCTCTTCTCCAGCTGGTCATAGAAGAAGAGGTAAGCCTGCGAGAACTGGAAGTCGGCAGGCAGGTTGTGCTTGCGGATGGCTTGGTTGCGCAGCACGTTCATGCCGGTGAACATCCAGCAGCGGCCACTGCTCTTCTGGTCGGTGACGGCCTTGCTGACGACGCGGTTCGAGAAGTGCGAGTCGAACTTGGTGGCGTTCTCGTAGTTCATGGCCAGTTTGGCGGGGCTGTTGTTGACCATGATGTTGCGCAGGGCCTTGTCGCTGGCCGAGCCGCCGAAGCCTTTCTTCATCTGCTGCATCATCTCCGTGGTGATGCCGCCGTTGTATTCAGGTTCCGCCTGTTTCTTTTTCTGTGCCATTGCGCCGCCGCAAACGAGCATGGCGCCGAGGGCTAATGCTAAATATTTCTTTGTCATATATGTATTGTTTGTTGATTATCTATTCTTTAACCATTAATCTTTAACCGTTGCACAAAGCGAGCGCAGAGCAAACTCGCTTGCTATGCCGAGCCAAAGCAACGTGATTGAACGAAGTGAAATAACCTATAACCTTTAACCATTAACCATTAATCATTAATCATTAACCATTAATCTTTATATAGTTCAGCGCTGCGTCGAGCTGTGGCTTGAAGCTGTGGGCTGGGTCGTCCTTGCGGAGCGCCACCTCGTCGGGCACTATGCCTTCGCCCTCGCGCACCTTGCCGCCCATCAGGGCCTCGAAGGTCGAGGTGTAGACGTAGTGGTGGTATTGGTTGTAGTCGCCGAAAGGTGCGCCGTAGTTGAGTTCTTCGCAGTCGTTCTGCAGCGGGCCGGTACCGCCGTAGGTGCGTTCGCCGACGATATGTGCCGTGGGGAACACGTCTCGGATGACCATGGGCTCAATTTCGGCCATGCTCACCGAGTTGATGTCGACAATCACCACGTATGGTATGTTCTCGGCAGTGATGTCGCGGTGGTAGTTGGGGTTGGGATTCTGGTAGTAGGGACACCAGACGGAATACTCCAGTCGTCCGGGACCCTCCTTGTAGCGGGTCTTGAAGATTTCCATGCGCTCGTTTATGAACGAGCCGACGAGGTAGTCAAGGTCGTCCTGGTAGCCGCCGCCATTGCTTCGGGTGTCGAGGAGGATGCCCGCAATCTGGGAGCGAGGCGTGGTGCAGGCTACAGTGAGCCAACGGTCGAGGAGCACCTGTGCAGGGTCGCCAACCATATCGCGCATCACAGGCGTGATGGCGGCGTTGGTGGTCCACAGGTAGGGCACTACACGGCCGTCGTCGAGGGTGAAAAGACAATATTCATAGTGCACCGATGTGCCGAACTCGGCGATATAGGCGTTGGCGCTGAGGTGCTCGGTTACGGTGTAGTCGCTCTCGATGCCGGCAAGGAAAACTTGCATGCCTGCCTGTGCGGTGCCGCGGGGCTCGATGTAGTAGTCGCGACCCTGTACCTCGGTCAGACCTGGTCGCACGACGGAGAAGGGATAGCCGTCGCCGGGCTCGGGATGCATATTGCGGATAATAAAAGACATGTGATGGTCGATCATCTTGCCTGCGAGACCTTGGTAGAGTTCGTTCAACTCGGCAGTGCGCACATATCCGCTGTCTTTGTATTTCTGGTCGAGGGCCTCGAAGCGCGGCAGGTAGCGGTCGTAGGCGGCATTCCAGTCCACGGTGTCGACGTCCCAGAACACATAGCCCGTGCTCATGCACTTCCACATATACTGGAACTGCTCGGTGTAGTTGCTGTAGGCCAGCTTGCCGTTCTCGCCCGTGAAGGGAATGTAGTCGGCCTCCTTGCGGCAGGCGGCGAAGAGTAGCGTCGCCGCGACGGTCATTATGATGTATCTCTTCATGGCTTACAGGTTATAGTTGATGGTCATTGTCAGCGTCAGCGTGTTCAGGTAGCGCGGGTCGGCCAGGTGCGGCGTGCCGCGGTGGTGCGACGTCAGGTCGTAGTAGTACATCGTCTCTACGCCCACCTCCCATTTGCTGTTTGCCGAGTAGGTGAGGGCAGCCCCGACGGCAGCGCCGGCGTTGAGGCGCTGGTCCTCGTCGGTCATCTCGCGCATCTCGTCGAAGGGCTCGAAGTAGACGTAGTAGTCGGTCATCCAGTAGGTCTGTCCGCAGCGGCGTTCGCTGGCCCAGTAGCCGCCGTAGCCGCCGGCCAGCAGGTGGCCGCGCAGATGCTCGCCGCCGAACGAGAAGTCGGCCGCCACGGGCAGCATGACATACGAGTTGATATGCTCGGTGTATACGGGGTCGAGGTAGTTGAGGTTGCGGTCCATGCGGTGCGAGCGCTGCATAAGGCTCAGGTCGGCGCGCAAGGCCAGCCAGTCGTTGACCTTGTAGCGACCCTGCAGGCCCACCTCCAGGCCCCCGAGGGGCGAATAGCTCTCATCCATGCGGCCGCCGTCGTAGCGGCTTATGCTGGTGCCCGTCCATCCCATGCGCACCCCCACGGCCCACTGTGCCGCCGCTTCGCCGCCCGCGGCGACCAGCAGCGCCAAAAGTGCTAATCTAACGATGTTTCTACTCATTGTACCCAATAATTATTGGATGCAAAGATACACAATTCCGCCGACGTGGCCAAATATTTTTTCTTAAATAGAAAACCCCGTCCTTTGGGCGGGGTTTCTAGATCTAAAAATCTAAAACAAATTACCTTTTCTCTTCTCATCAGCCGCGAAGCGGCTAGGCGATTTACTCGGCCTTCTTGGCGTACTTTTTGTACTTGTTCATGAACTTGTCGACGCGTCCGGCGGTGTCAACGAGCTTCAGCTTGCCGGTGAAGAAGGGGTGCGAGGTGTTCGAGATTTCGAGTTTCACCACGGGATACTCCTTGCCGTCGGTATAGACCACGGTCTCTTTGGTGTTGGCACAGCTCTTGGTGAGGATCATGTTGTCGTTCGACATGTCTTTGAACACCACGAGGCGATAGTTTTCGGGATGGATTCCTTTTTTCATTTTCTTACTTTTTGCCGTCTAACCCGTTGTTTGTTAGACGATTGTTTATAATTCGGTTCTAATTTTCGTGCTGCAAAGATACGACTATTTTCCAAACTGGCAAATCTTTTGTCGTATTTTTCTATTTTTTTACAATCCGACCCACCTGGATGCCCTGCTCCGTGGTGACGCGTACGAGGTACATCCCCGCCGTCAGGCGTCCGAGCTCCAGCGTGGTCGACGTGCCGTCGGCTTTGCAGGTAGTCACCGTGCGGCCGTTCAGGTCGATAAGGCTCACCGTGGCCCCCTCCGGGGTCTCCACCGTCACGCGGTCGGTCGCCGGGTTGGGGTAGAGGCGCGGCGTGGGCATCGCTTCGGCGCCGTCGATGCCGGCAAACGAGGTGTTCTGTGTAATCACCACGTTGTCAACATAGAAGTAGTATTGGTCGTCGCTGATATAGCGGAAGCGCACGCGCACCGTGTCGCCGTGATGCACCGTGAAGTCGGCCGAGCGATCCACATAGCTGGTCGAACTCAGCGTCTCCTCGAAGATGCGCTCGCCCTCGGCCCACACCTCGTAGCTCTCGGGATAGCTGGCGTTGTGCGCCTTGGCCTTCCAGGTTACGGTGTAGGTGCCGGGTTCGGCGATATAGGGCATGTTGATGTAGTCGTTGCTGTGAGCCGCATATTTGATATAGGCGCAGATGGAGCCGCCCACGCCGCTGCCGCGGATGAGGCCCCATTTCACACCGTCGCCGTTGACGTCGTTCAGCGTGAGGCAATCGTAGCCGCCCTGGTCAAAGTCCATTGTGTAGGGGTAGTACTGGATGATGCAGTTGTCGTCCACCGGCTCGGGGTCGGGATCTGGCGGGACGCTGGTGCTCGAGGGGTGCACGCCGAGCAGTGCATGCTGGCCTTGGTTGAAGGTGTAGGTGGCATTGCCGCCCGTGCCGCCTGTGCCGGGAGCCAGGTTGGAAAGCAGGTAGTATCCGTCAGACACGCCGCCCCAGCCCCAGTTGAAGTGGTACTGCCCGTTGCTGTTGTAGCCGTCACACACGAAGGCGTGTCCACCGCTCTGGTCATAGCCCGAGTAGAGCACCGGCCACAGCGAGTCGAGTTCGGTCTTTATCAGATTGGTCCACTGGTTGTCCGAGTAGCTGCTGCGGTAGACGTTGTGCAGGGTCGATACATAACCAAAATACTGTATCAGTGCGTTCTTCGTGCAGGGAGTGGTGGCACCGCCGGTCATATAGGCGCCGCTGGCGTCATAGTCGTAATCCATCTCCACGGCCACGCCGCAGTGGTACATCAAGGTGGCCACAGCCGTCTTCTGCGCGTTCGACGAGGCGCCCGTCAGCGAGTAGGGCATGTTGTCCCAGTCGTAGGTGGTGGCAGCAAAGTTGGCGCTCAGCGTGCCGTACTTGCTGTGGGTATAGCTGTGGCTTCCAGTGCCGTGCACCGGATGCTCCCAGTATTTCATCACCTGCGCCATAGCCGTCACGATGCAGCCGGCGGGCGTGCGCGTGTTGTGCTCCGAGTCGAAGGGGCACAGGGCGTTGTAGTAGGGCGACTGATCCCACGCTGTGTTCAGCAGCGGCGCCGTCGCCGTCAACGGATGCGGCTCCAGAGTGCCTTTCACCTCCAGCAGCTGCTGCCATTCGGCGGCGGTCGCCTCGTCGGCCTGCCAGTCGTTGGCGCGGCACCACTCAATCTGTTCCTGGTAGCCGCCCAGCCAGTAGCGCACATTGGCGTTGCTCTCGACGTCGAACGTGTTGTGGAACGAATAGCCCAGCACCGGACGCACGCAGTCCTCGGCGGCCACAATCACAAAGCCCTCGCCGTCGCCGTTGGTGAAGATATACATGCCGTCGAACGCTGTCGGCATCGCCGTCAGGTCGCCCTCCAAGGGTTTCACATCGAGGTCGCGGTGCATGTTCCAGAAGTTGCGCGCCACGCGCTGCGCCTGGTCGGGTTCCACGGGCGCCGCCGTCGCCGGCTGGGCAAAGAAGCCCCACAAGGCCACGATGACCACTCCCACGGTGGCAGTAAGGTGTTTCAGTCCGTTCATTGTATCTGTCGTTTTGTTGTAGTTGTTTGATTCTGTGCTATAACCAAAGCTATGGTGGCTTTCGATTAAACTACAAAGATACGAAAAAATCCCTGTCCGTCATCCTCCGAAGTTACAATAAATGTTAAATTCTCCCAAAATGGCTGTTTGCTTCTGATTTATAGTTTGTTGTGTAAATAGCTGAAAAATAGGCTCCTCTGGCCTTCCCCTCCGGTCCCCCTCCGGACCCGCTCCGCTCCCCCTCCTACCCAATGGCCAGAATTTCGGAAGGGGGTGCGGAGGGGATGTTGAGAGGGGGTGGAGAGGGCTGCCGGTGCACACAATAAAACGTCGTCGCTGTCGTTAATGAAATATGACTTATAACGACAAATCTCCCCGTGTGGCGGCGCTTCTGATGCTGCCGTTGTTGCTCTTGGTTTCCGTCTCCGCCTTGGCGCAGGAGCGGAAGACCTTCCCCTATGTCCAGCGCGACTCGACGCTCTATCTTGATGTGTGGAGTCCTGCGCAGCCGCGTCCCGACAAAGCCTGCGTGGTCGCCCTCTTCGGCGGCGGCTTCGTCATTGGTGCCCGTGACGACGAATATCAGACCCAGGTGGCCAAGGTGTTGACCGAGCGTGGATTCACGGTGGTCAGCCCCGACTACCGTCTCGGCCTCAAGGACAGTGCTATGGTGGCGCGCTATGCTTCGCTGAAGGGGATGCGCACCCTTTTTCAGTGGTGTATCGATATCGCCACCGAGGACTGCGCTGCGGTGGTGGCCTATGTGACCGCCCATGCCGACGAGCTGAATATCAACCCCGAACGTATAGTACTGACGGGTTGCTCGGCGGGTGCCGTCACGGTACTGCAGCTCGACTATTACCGCGCCAATGCTCAACCACAAGCCGAGGTGTTGCCCGCGGGCTGGAAGCCTGCCGCCGTGGTGCCCTATGCGGGCGGCATAATGTGCAAGGGCAAGCCGAAGTATAATACCCCGCCGGCACCGACGATGCTGATGCACGGCATGAAGGATAAGATTGTGGCCTACAAGCGGTTCCCGCCTGTGTTGCGGCACGCGCTCTACGGGGCGGCGACGGTCAGCAAGCGCATGAAGAAGCAGGACTTCCCGGTGTGGACGGTGAGCTTCGAGAATGTAGGCCACGAGGTGGCCAGCTGGCTGCCCGGCAGCGTGGACCTCTTCTGCGCCTTCGTCGAGCAGACCTTCGCAGGGCGCATCTCGACGCTCGACGCCACCATGACCGACAGCAAACTGACGCCCACCAAGTGGACGGATATGAATGTGTTTGATATTTATAAGTAGGGAAGGAGTTCAAGGAGTTTAAGGAGTGCAAGGAGTTCAAAGGATGAAGGATAGGATTGAGATTATGTCGCCGGTGGGTTCGTGGGAGAGCCTGCAGGCCGCTATCCAGGGCGGTGCCGGCGCGGTATATTTTGGGGTCGGAAAGCTCAATATGCGGTCGCGCTCGGCGGCCAATTTCACTGCCGACGACCTGGTGGCCGTCTGTGCCCGCTGCCGCGAGGCAGGGATAAGGGCCTACCTGACGGTCAACACCATTATCTATAACCAGGAGATAGCGGAGATGCACGCGCTGCTCGACACGGCCTTGCAAGCAGGCGTGTCTGCCGTCATCGCCAGCGATATGGCCGTCATCACCTACGCCAACCAGATTGGCCTCGAGGTGCACATCTCGACGCAGTGCAACGTGAGCAATGTGGAGGCGGTGCGCTACTATGCGCGGTTTGCCGACGTCATCGTTACGGCCCGCGAGCTGCCGCTGGAGCAGGTGGCCGAGATTACCCGTTTTATCGCCGACAACGACATCCGCGGCCCCAAAGGGGAGCTGGTGCAGGTGGAGGTGTTCGCCCATGGAGCCCTCTGCATGAGTGTCAGCGGCAAGTGCTACCTCTCGCTCGACAACTACGGCTACAGCGCAAACCGCGGCGCCTGCCTGCAGCTGTGCCGTCGCGGATATATCGTCAAAGACAAAGAAAGCGACCTTGAGCTAGAGGTGGACAACGAATATATCATGTCGCCCAAGGACCTCTGCACCATCGGCTTCCTGGACAAGATTGTCGCGGCTGGGGTGAGGGTGCTGAAGATTGAGGGTCGCGGCCGCAGTGCCGACTATGTGCGGACGGTGACGGAGTGCTACCGCGAGGCGGTGGAGGCCATCGCCGACGGCAGCTATTCGCAGGAGAAGATTGAGGGCTGGACGACGCGGCTGGCTACTGTGTTCAACCGCGGCTTCTGGGACGGCTACTACCTTGGGCGCCGGCTGGGCGAATGGAGCGACCGCTACGGCAGCCAGGCCACCGAGCAGAAGATATACCTGGGGCCGGTGAAGAACTACTTCCACCGCATTGGTGTGGCAGAGGTACACCTTCAAACAGCCGAAACCCTGAAGGTGGGCGAGGAGGTGATGGTCATCGGCGAGACCACCGGCGTCTATCGTGCCACGATTGATGAACTGCGCTTGGAGCGCGACCCCGTGCCCGAGGTGCGCCAAGGCGACCGCTTCAGCTTCAAGACCGAGGAGCCGCTGCGCCGCGGGGACAAGGTATACAAGATTGTGAAAGTTTGAACGACAAGATATGGCAAAAGCGAAGACATACTATTTCTGCCAGGAGTGCGGCTATCAGAGCAGCTCGTGGCTGGGACGCTGCCCCGAGTGCGGCAAGTTCGGCACCTTCGTCGAGGAGGTGGTGAGCAGTCAGCAGTCAGCATCCGGCAGTCGGCGGACGGCTGCCGCAGGGCAGTCGGTGCCGAAGAAGATACAAGAGGTGACCTACAGCGAGACGAAGCGCATCGCCACCCACTGCGGCGAGTTCGACCGTGTGTTGGGCGGCGGCATCGTGCCGGGCAGCCTCCTGCTGCTGGGCGGCGACCCGGGCATCGGCAAGAGCACCCTGCTGCTGCAGACGGCCCTGGCTATCGGCGACCGGAAGGTGCTTTACGTCAGTGGCGAGGAGAGCGAGCAGCAAATCAAGATGAGAGCGGACCGCTTGCAGGGTGAGAAGAGAGAGATGAGCGGGGAGTTGTATGTGGTGTCGGAGACGGTGACGCAGCGCATCTTCGAGCATGTGGAGGCGGTGCAGCCCGACCTGCTCATCGTCGACTCTATACAGACCATCAATACCGAGGATGTGGATTCGCCGGCGGGTAGCGTGAGCCAGATACGCCAGTGCACGGCCGAATTCCAGCACTATGCCAAGCAGACCGGCGTGCCGGTGTTGCTCATAGGCCACATCACCAAGGACGGTACCCTGGCGGGCCCCAAGGTGATGGAGCATATTGTGGATGCGGTGCTTCAGTTCGAGGGCGACCGCAACTACGGCTACCGCATCCTGCGGGCGATGAAGAACCGCTTTGGAAGTACCGCCGAGATAGGCATCTTTGAGATGCAGGGCGACGGGTTGCGCGAGGTGCCCAATCCCAGCGAGTTTCTGCTTTCGCAGCGCGACGAGACCCTCAGCGGCGCCGCGGTGGCGGCGACACTCGAAGGGGCCAGGCCGATGTTTATCGAAGTGCAGAGCCTCGTTAGTTCGGCTGTCTACGGTACGCCGCAGCGCAACGCCAACGGATTCGACATGCGGAGGCTCTCCATGCTGCTGGCCATACTCGAGAAGCGCTGCGGTTTCAAGCTCGGCGCGAAGGATGTCTTCCTTAATATCGCCGGCGGGCTGCGTGTCAACGACCCCGCCATCGACTTGGCTGTGGCCTGCGCTGTGCTCAGCAGCAATGTCGACATCGCTGTCTCGCCGCGCATCTGCTTTGCCGCCGAGTTGGGCTTGAGCGGCGAGGTGAGGCCCGTGAGCCGTGTGGAACAGCGTATCGCTGAGGCCGACCGGCTGGGATTTGAAAAGGTGTTTATATCCAAATACAATGCCCGCTCCATCGACCCGAAGCGCTACCATATAGAGATTGTGCCGGTGGGTGTGATTGAGGAGGCATTCCGTGCATTATTCGCTTGACGATGACCAAACAGGAACGATACGAGGCGCTGCTGCCCCAGGTGAGGGCGCTGTGTGACGGCGAGACAGACACAATCGCCAAGATGGCCAATGTGGCGGCGCTGCTGCATGGCGAGTTCGGCTTCTGGTGGACGGGGTTCTACCGTGTGCAGGGCACGGAGCTTGTGCTGGGCCCGTTCCAAGGGCCTGTGGCCTGTGTGCATATCGCCTACGGTCGCGGTGTCTGCGGGACAGCATGGAAAGAGGCGCGCACCGTGGTGGTGCCCGACGTGGAGGCCTTTCCGGGACATATCGCTTGCTCGGCGGTGAGCCGCAGCGAGATTGTGGTGCCGGCGATGAAGGAGGGTAGGGTGACGGCTGTTCTGGACATCGACAGCGAACGGATTGCCACCTTCGACGAGACGGATGCCCACTACCTGGAGCAGGTGGTGGAAGCAATGGACATCTAAGGGAAAGACAAGAGGAAAAAGTGCTGAAGATGCGTCTGATGAGAAAAAAGATTTGCATCTTATAGAAATATTGTATATCTTTGCGGTAGTTTAAATGGATGCCCATTTGATAATAAGATATTAATCCACAAAACATTATACAATGTATAAGATTACCAATCACCCCATTCTCGACATACCTGATGCCGAAGTGGTAGAGTTTCTCTTTGAGGGGAAACCGGTTCAGGGACGTAAAGGTTATACGATTGCCAAAGCGCTGCACGAAGCGGGCTATCCGGTGCACAGCCATTCGCTGAAGGACCGCAACCGCAGTCTGGAGTGTGGCATTGGCAAATGCGGTGCCTGCGAGATGCTGGTGGACGGCAAGGTGCGTCGCATCTGCATCACGCCGGTCGACGGGGTGAAGGAGGTGCGCATCATCGCTCACGAAGCCGACCTTCCAGGCGTTACCTTCGACGCTCCTGTCAAGGAGGAGGCTGCAAAAGACCTTACCATCTACAAGACCACCGTGGCCATCATTGGTGCCGGTCCTGCCGGTTTGGCCTGTCGCGAGCAGTTGCAGAAGTTCGGCATCGACTGTCTGGTGATTGACAACAATGCCCGTATCGGCGGTCAGTTCAACATGCAGACCCACCAGTTCTTCTTCTTCGAGAAAGAGAAGAAGTATGGCGGTATGCGCGGCTTCGACATCGCCAAGACCCTCGCCGGCGAAAGCCAGGAGGGCATCTTGCTCAACTATACCGTATGGGATCTTTTGGAAGGTCCGCGTATCGCTATCAAGAATATTGTTACCAGCGAGATGGCCTATGTGGACGCCCAACATCTGGTGGTGGCCACGGGCGCCGTGCCCTTCATGCCTGCCTTCGAGAATGACGATGTGCCGGGAGTCTACACCGCCGCCGTGTTCCAGAAGATGATGAACCAGGAGCATACGCTGCTGGGCAAGCGCGTGCTGACGGTGGGCGCCGGCAATATCGGCTACCTCACCTCCTATCAGGGTATGCAGGCTGGCGCTACCATCAAGGCCATCATCGAGGCGATGCCCCGCGAGGGCGGTTTCCCTGTGCAGGCCAACCGTGTGCGCCGTCTGGGCATCCCCATCATGACCGGCTACACGTTGGTGCGCGCCATCCCCAACGCCGACAAGACGGGCATCGTGGGCGCCGTCATCGCCAAGTGCGAGAACTTCAAGCCGATACCTGGTACTGAGCAGGTGATTGATGACATCGACATTATTAATATATGTACGGGCCTTGTTCCCGACAACCAGTTGCTCACCAAGGGCAAGGAACTCTTCGGACACCATGTCTATGGTGTGGGCGACGCGGTGCGCATCGGCGAGGGTACCAGCGCCGTGCTGCGCGGCCGTCAGGCGGCCTATGAGATTGCGCAGGAGATGGGTATGAGATATAACTATGACGAGTATCTCGACATCTCGCGCCAGTATATCGACTCGCAGCAGCACCCGATAAGGCTGCTCGAGAAGCCCAACCTGCCCACCGCGGAGCGCATGGCCGCCAAGCCTTTCGTTCAGCTCGACTGCCTCTATGGCTTTGCCTGCAACCCCTGCACCTTCAGCTGCCCGCAAGGCGCCATCAGCAAGCCCTCCACCAGCAGCACGCCGACGGTGGACTACAACAAGTGCATCGGCTGCATGGCATGCGTCAACCACTGCCCGGGTCTGGCTATCTTCGGCTATGATATGGCTAAGAATATCTGCTTCCTGCCCATCGAGTACGAGGTGGCCGACGGTGCCGAGGTCTATCTGGTCGACAACAACGGCCACAAGATTGGCGAGGGCAAGGTGGAGAAAGTGCTGAAGAAAGACAACAAGACCAATGTGGCTCGCGTGTTCGTGGCCCAGGTCGACGGCCAGATGACCGATGTCAAGGGCTTCATTGCCAAAGACCGCTATCCGGAGCCATTGAGTATGAAACCGCTCTATCCCGTGGAGGGCGAGACATATATCTGCCACTGCGAAGACATCACGGAGAAACAGTTGATAGAGGTTGTGGGCGACCGCAAGTACATCTCGGTCGACGAGCTGAAGCATATCACCCGTATGGGTATGGGGCCCTGCCGCGGCAAGCGCTGTATAGCCCGCGCACGTCAGGTGCTGCGTGCCCACGGCGTGGAGGTGACGGGCGACGCTACTCCCCGAGCCCCGTTGAGCAACCAGGTGACGCTGGGTGATGTCTACACAGAAGGCCGTAAGGAGGTCTACGTCTTCCCTAAGGGCAACGATGTGCAGCACGAAGAGGTCAAGGTCTTCATTGCCGGTGGTGGTATCTCGGGCAGCGGCCTGTTCCGCTACTTCAGCGAGGCGGGCCTCAAACCTGTCATGGTCAACTGGAGCCGCGGCGCCTCGTGGCGTAACATCGGTGGCGGCCGTCCGGCATTCTCGAACCCTGATATCGCTGATATCGCACAGCACAGCCACGAGATATTCAAGAGCATACAGGCAGTACACAACATCAACTACAAGCCTACGCACTATGTGAACCTGGTGCACGACGAGGCTACCTACAAAGCCCTCGACGCCAGCCGCGCCTGGAGCGACGCCTACATGATTGACCGCAAGGACTTCAAGAAGGAGATTTCGCCCCTGTGGGACGACACACGCGACACCTACAGCCACGCCCTCATCACGCGCGACTGCTGGCAGGCTACGCCCGGCCGCGTCATCGACTATATCCGTGGTATCGGCGTCAGCCTTGGCGGACGCTACTATGAGGACACTGAGTTGCTCTCTGTCTGGCGCAAGGGTGACAAGGTGGTGGCGCTGGTGCGCAACCACGAGGGCAAGTACATCGAGTATACTTGCGACCACTTCGTCAACGCCATGGGCTGGGGGGCCGAGAAATTCACCGACATGCTGGGCATCGACACGGGCCTCTATCCCGTGAAGCATCAGGCCTTCATCACACGCCGTCTGCCTATGATGGGACCCAACGGCGGTGCGCTCGACATGATTATCGACCGTCGCCACTACAAGGGCTTCAGTGCTGTCTATGGCCAGCAGTTTGAACATACCGGCCAGATCATCGGCTGCGCCAGCCCCGACACCGACGCCTACGAGACACGCCAGAATATCAAGTACAACAGCAAGGAGTTCCTCGAGATTGTTAGCCAGGTCTTCGCCGAATGGCTGCCCAACCTCAAGGAGGTGAGCTTCCTGGCCTGCTGGGCCGGCCGTTACACTGAGCCGCGCTACATCGTCGACCCCGAGGTGGGCCTGCTTACAGGCTTGCGCGGCCACGGCTTCATGCTGGGCCAGTACCTCGCCAAGCTTTATGTCGACAAGTACCTTGGCCGCGAAGTGCCGGGCTATATGAAGGATCTCGCCCTCAGTGGCCATGGCCTCAGCGAGAATGCGTTCAAGTAGCGGACTGCTTACATGAAACGGAAAAGGGCAACTCCGAAGAGTTGCCCTTTTTGCTTTAATCTGCTCATGGAGCAGAAAAAATGTTGTCAGTTTATAAAAAAGCTGTATCTTTGCACCATGATGAAGAAGGTATTAATCATATTGTTATTTGTCTTGTGTCTCGGGACTGCGGGCCAGACACAGGAAATCAGGAATACCAGCAACGCCGTCGTGGCGAAGATTGAAAGCGACGGAACGGTGCGGGATAAGAGTAATTTTAAGATTGCGCGTATCAACGACAAGGGCGAGGTGCGCGACAACAGCAACAGCTACCTCGGCAAGGTCGAGAGCGACGGCACGGTAAGGGACAGGAGCAACTTCGCCATAGGGAAAATAGAGAGCAGCGGCACGGTGCGCGGCAAGAACAACTTCGCCCTTGGCAAGGTGGACTCGGACGGCGCCGTGCGCGACACCTCGAACCGCATCATCGGCTATGCCAAAGGCGTGCCGGTGCGGTATGCAGCCCTGCTCTTTTTCTTTGATATGATTTCCTTATAAAAAGGAAGAGGGTAGGGTAGCCCTCTTTGCCAGCGTTTTTGTGTCGATTTCCTGAAGATTTTGGGAAGGTGTGGGCTATTCGCGAGAGGATTCCTGGCCCTGCCACGCAAATATCGTCCAATTTTGGGGTATGGGAGCATGGCGTCGTTTCCTGTGGCCAGTAGATAAACCAGAAGAGTTCCGCCAGAAATTTTACGACGAGATGGGCCATACTGGTTGGGCCGACAGATTATAAAACGTGTAAAGTTGGAAATAGAAGCAAGGGCGGCCGGTTGCGGCCGCCCTTTGTTTTGTATGGATGGGGGAAGAATTGCGAGCATAAGCTCGCGATCCGTTAAGGGAAGGCTTTACCTAAATCAAAAGTGAGCACCGCTTCGCGGTTCTTCTTTTTATGCATGTGCCACAGCTTGAAAGCAAGCTTTCGCTATGATATATGCAAAAAAAAGAGCAGGACTTGCGTCCTGCTCACTTTTGATTTAGGTAGGCTCAGCTGTTATCTTTTCGCACCATTTTCTTGAAGACCTTGAGAAGATATGGGCATTACGAGAGTACATTTCAGACACAACAAAACCGATATGTTCTTTAATTATTAGGTGATATTTTGCCAGTTGAAAAAGAAGTCGTATCTTTGCAATTCAAATTCATCATATAATGATACCAGATAAAAACATTGAGCTAATCAGTCACAAGCACATTTCAAAGATATGCTTGTTGGTGACTATTTCGTTTATATTTATGTGCCAATCTGCGCAAGGACAAACATTTTCCGTAGTCACTCCAAGCAATCACACCGTTTATTTCCAGCTTGAGGATGACGGAGCAGAGGCAACTTTTTGTTCTTATAGTATGCCTAATTATGGCTCATCATTGGCTGGTACATTGATTATTCCAGACAGCGTGGAATACAACAACGTTATATATCCTGTCACCTCTGTTGGTTACAATGCGTTTCATCACGCCTACGGATTGGATACGCTTGTGCTTCCAAACACCATCACGGCGATAAAACAAGAAGCTTTTGCCGGTTGTTCGGATTTGGCATCGGTTACAATTCCCAATTCGGTGATAACGATTGGAAATGTGGCTTTTGGTGCGTGTCACAACTTGTCCGATTTGACCATTGGTGAATCGGTGGTTACTATTGGTAACCAAGCCTTCGATGCCGACACGGCTCTTGTTACCGTCATCATACCGAACTCCGTGGTTTCAATTGGGCAGGCTGCGTTCTCACAAAACTATAGTTTGCGAACTGTAAGATTTGGAAATTCGGTGACAAGCATCGGATTTGCTTGTTTTACACATTGTCCTCATTTAGATTCACTGATATTTGTCACAGAGGTTTCCCCTTACTATGGGGGTGAGTTTTGGGGGTCACCCGATACGCTCAATATCATAATTCCCTGTGGGTCTTATCACTCATACTCCAATTATTTTGGCACTCAACACCACTACACCGTGCCAACAGTAGGACTAACAATGACAGCGTCTTCTTCTCAGCCACAATGGGGTAGTGTCACAATTTTGAAAGATGCCGACTCGAATATAGTCCGCTGCGATTCAAGCGTGGTCGTTAAGGCAATGCCTAATTATGGATACCATTTCCAGCAATGGAGCAACGGAAGCAATAGCATACAGGATACTTTGTATATCAATAGTGATTCTTCAATCAGCGCATCATTTGCAAAAAACCAGTATTCACTGACTGTGCTAAGTTTTGACCCATCGCTGGGTTTTGTTAACGGAAGTGGCACTTACGACTATTTAGACACGGTAATTGTTTCAGCCGTTGCTACAGCCCCACACTATTTCTTTGACCATTGGAGCGATGGAAGCACAGAAAGCAGCCACCCTGTTGTGATTACGGGGGATAGATTGCTGACAGCCTACTTCGCCATAGACACTCATACCGTCATAGTGCAGGCTGACAACATTGCCTATGGCAGCGTTTCTGGAGGAGGTCGCTACACATATGGGACTGTGGCGACACTTACAGCTGCACCATACAGTGGCTACCGGTTCTCTCATTGGAGCAATGGTGCAACATTCAATCCTTATGTTTTCGCAGTAGTAAGCGACACTGTTCTGACCGCACATTTCATAGCAGACTGGGAACCGTATCAGGATACCATTTATGTATATGACACTGTGTTTTTGACAGTTTATGACACAACTTATATTACGCTGACCGATACGGTGATAAACACAGTACATGACACTCTTTGGCTGACTTTGCACGATACTATTTACTTGCCACAATACATATACGACACAATATATATACACGACACAGTATATGTCGGCATTGATGATGTAGAAACCATAAATGTAAAGATATACACCAGTAACGGACAAATTGTTGTTGACGGTACAGAGGGAAATCAAGTTTGGTTGTTCGACGTCAATGGTAGGTTGATGGCGACAAAAAGAGAAGACAATATACCCATACGGTTTGATATTCCTTCATCGGGTATATATTTGGTGAAGATTGGCGATTACCATTCTCGTAAAGTGGTAGTGATAAAGTAATACTCAAGCGACGAAACTTGGCTGCATTGTCAGTTGATTATATGAATTAAAAAATAAATTAATGCAGCACTTGAATTTATAAAAACGAAAACAAGCAATAACAGATAATAATTAAGGACAGGTCGTTTGACCTGTCCTTTTTTAGGTAGCGGGGGAAGGATTCGAACCGACGACCTCCGGGTTATGAGCCCGACGAGCTACCACTGCTCTACCCCGCACTCTCTTCTTTTTCGCAAAAGACCCTAAAAGTTCATTCGCTTACGCTCATGCTCTTTTGCGAAAAGCGAGTGCAAAAGTACGAACATTTTCCGAATCTACCAAATATTTTGTTAAAATAATTTGCTATAGTTTGATTATGCGTGTGTTGTAGCGTGTGTCAGCGGTGAGGACAATGACGGTGTAGGTGCCCGACGGGAGGCGTTCGAGCGAGATTTTGGCCTTGCCGCCGATGGCGCGTTGCTCGATGACTACGCGGCCATAGGTGTCGACGACGGTGACAGAGGCTTCGGCATCGTTGTCGAGCGAGAGGTTGATGCTCTCGCTGGCGATACGCGGCCATACGGCGATGTTGTCCTCGGCGGTGGCGTCGATGCTAACGTCGCCAGGGTGTCCCCAGATGGCGTAGACGAACTTGGAGTTGCGCAAGCGGAGGGTGTCGCCAGGGTGGTAGATGACGTCGTGGCCTTCGAAATTGAGGCACCAGCCACGGAAGACCCAGCCTTCGCGGGTGAAGGTGCATTCGGGCAGGACGCATCCGCGGACGGGGCAGAAGCTTATGGTGCGTGTGGTGCCCTGGCCGCCGTTGGCGTCGAGGTAGACGAAGCGTGTCTGGACCTTGGCGAGGTGGATGTTATAGACGGTCTCGAGGTGGACGACGGTTTGTGTGCCTACGATGGGAGGCAGGGAGTATTCATAGAATTCGTAGGAGGCGTCGGAGGCGCAGATGGTGTCGTAGATGTCGATGGTGTCGAAGGTCTGCGGTATGGGCTCGATGTTGAAGACGGCTGTCTGGCCCTGGTTGAAGGTGTTGGTGGCAGTGCTGCCAGCGCCGCCATTGGGTCCCGGGGCGAGGTTGTTGATGGTGTAGAAGCCGTCGCCGTAGCCGCCCCAGCCCCAGTTGAAGTGGTAGAATCCCGCGGTGTCGGCACCGTCGAGCACGAAGGCGTGTCCGCCCGATTGGTCGTGGCCCGTGTAGAGGATGGGACGTCCGGCGACGAGGTCGGAGTCGATGAGGGCAATCCAGGCATTTATGCCGTAGTGGGAGCGCTGTTCGCCGTGCAATGAGCGGCTGTAGCGGAAGTAATCCTTCAGGGCTTTCTCGGAGCAGGGCGTTGTGGGGTCGCCGTAGCTGATGGTGTAGGCGCCGCTGGCGGCAGGGCTGTACATCATCTCTACTGCCACGCCGCAGTGGTATGAGAGTAGCGCCACGGCGTTGATTTCATAGCTGTAGTTGACGAAGGAGAGGACGTTGGGCATATAGTTCCAGATGTAAGTGGTGTTGGCAAAGTCGGCGCTGAGGGTACCGTAGGCGTAGGAGGCGTAGCCTTCGCCGAGGTAGTAGGAGTGGCTGCCAGTGCCGCAGGATGGGTGGTTCCAGTATTTCATGACTTGGGCCATGGCTGTGGCCACGCAGCCCACCACGGAGCGTGCGTGCTCGACGGTGTCATAGGGGCAGTGGCGGTTGTAGGGCTCGCTCTGGTTCCATTTGGTGGTGAGCATGGCGGGTATGGCGGTGAGCAGCAGGGGAGTGTCGGGAGGTGTGGCAGTGAGCAGCCGGTTCCATGAGCCTGAGGCTGTCGAAGGAAGGTCCTGTTCAACGGCTTCGGCAATCTGGGCGTTGTAGCCGTTGAGCCAGTAGCGCAGCGAGGGGTGCAGCTCCTCGGGGAAGGGGCTGTCGAACGAGTAGGCTGGCACGGGTATGGCGCAGTCGTCGGTCGAGACAATGACGAAGCCTTGGCTGCCGTTGGCGTAGACATCGAGGAAAGGCATCGAGGCCAAGGGTATGAGTTGCAGGTCGGCGGCGGAGACGGGCTTGACGTCGAGCGGGCGGTAGGTGTTCCAGAAGTTGGCTGCCACGGTGCGTGTGGCTTCGTGTGTGACTGGGGCAGCCTGCATGGTGATGGCGATGGCCAGCAGTGCCAATGCACTGAGAATGGTCTTTTTCATCTGTTTATTTTGTCTTGTAATTGTTTATTCCTTCGTTGAGCCAGCGTACGAACTTCTGCACGTCGCGGTCGTACTTGTAGTTTTCCTTGGTGAGGACATTCCCGTCGGCGTCGATGACGACGTAGTAGGGCTGGGCGTTCATATTATATTCAGTCTTCTGAAAGTTGAGATTCTTGCGACCGAGGGTCTTCAGGG
>JAEEGH010005732.1_pt1 | contig 30985 bp, 12 predicted proteins | sample 9134181 | NCBI WGS metagenome assembly JAEEGH01 (sample SAMN16246544, study PRJNA631951) | gut metagenome | biome: gut microbiome; feature: rumen; material: DP-attached | host: Bos | place: Iran: Karaj | collected 2018-10
TACCCTTAACATCCTCGACAACCTCAACCAAGAGGTTGCCACCCTGATAGGCATAAGGAGCATCGAGGGTGATGGTCATGGTGCTACCGGTGGCATCGAGGGTGCCATCGTAGGCAACCGTGGCGGCGCTCATATCCTCAAAGGCACTGATGGTGGCATCGGCAACCTCGGTCAGGCGGACCTTGAAGTTACCCGTCCAAGCAGCAGAAGCGGGAGAGGACAGATAGTAGGTCAGGCTGTTGATGGTAGCGCCGGCCATATTGGCGAGGTCGGCAGCAGGATAAACCACCTGACTGCGCACATATTCGTCGCAATAGAGACCATAGACAGGCACAAAGTCGTTCGCGGTGGTTCCATCGGCCACAGTGATAGGATCAGGAACAGCGTTCGGGTCGTTCACATAGACACCACCCTTGTTGATATCTTCGGTGTTGACAGTGAGCATGAACTCCTGATATCCGAAGAAGGCAGTGTAGACATCGTTGTGGGCAGGAACAGTCACATTGAGGGTATTGCTGGTAGCAACGCCTTCGCTGGGAATGCGGTCGCCAGCCTGGTTCTTCCAGTAGAGCAGGCGGTGGTTCTCATCAACCGGAGTGGCAACGAGTTCAACAGTCTCGTTGAAGTCAACGATAGTGTCGTTGTCGGAGTTGCCGGTGATGGCAACGGTACCCTGGAGCTCATCGTTGCTGAGAACAGCAATGGTGTAGGGATTCTTGGCGAAGTTGGCAGTGAAGGTGCTGTCGCGCTCGATGTTCACGGCAAGAGGATTGTCGGTGAAGTGCTCATCGGCAGCATTGGTCCAATCCACGAAGTGGTAACCTTCGTTGGCCTGGGCCTCGAAGCTGGCACCGGTGTTGTAGGAACCAGTGGCAGTGGCCGAAGCTGTGAAGACGTTCACAACGGGACCCGGAACGATGGTGTATCCAAAGGTGGTCTTCGGGATGAAGTTGCGCTGAGTAGCGTTAATATTGTCAACGCTGCTGCTGTTGTTGCCCTGCACGCTGGCGCCCGAAACGGTGGTACCATAGAATTTGGCGCTCTTCCAGTTACCCTTAACATCCTCGACAACCTCAACCAAGAGGTTGCCACCCTGATAGGCATAAGGAGCATCGAGGGTGATGGTCATGGTGCTACCGGTGGCATCGAGGGCGCCATCGTAGGCAACTGTGGCGGCGCTCATATCCTCGAAGGCGCTGATGGTAGCATCGGCAACCTCGGTCAAGCGGACCTTGAAGTTACCCGTCCAAGCTTCCGAAGCGGGAGTCTGCAGATAGTAGGTCAGGCTGTTGATTGTGCCACCAGTCATTTCGGCGAGGTCGGCAGCAGGATAAACCACCTGGCTGCGCAGATAGGCATCGGCATAGAAACCATAGACAGGCACATAGCTGTTCGTAGCAGTTTCATCGGCAGCAGTCATCTCGACATCAACAGGCTGGGCGTTGGGATCAGACAAGCCGATACCGACACCACCCATGGTCTCGTCGTTGACAAGAGCGGTCATGGTGTACTGCTTCTCGGTGAAGTGGGCAGTGTAGGTGATGTCCTCGAGGACGACAACCTCAGCGGTGGCATCGGTAATGACCTCGTCGTCCACATTGTTGGTCCACTTCACGAAGTCGTAACCGTACTCGGGAGTGGCCACGATGGTCACAGTGCCCTGATAGTCGACAGTGGCGTCGCCAGTGATGGAGGCAGCACCCTTAGTATCGTCGGCAGAAGCAACGGTGACAGTGTACTGGTTGGTCTCGAAGACGGGCTTCAGAACGAGTTCGTCACCATCATTCTCGAGGGTGCCAAAGTCACCAAGCTGGAAGGTGAAGTCGGCATCGGAGGAGAGGATGGTGGTACCGTCAAGGCTCCAACCCATGAAGGTGTAGCCGTAGGCAGGAGTGATGCTGACAGTGACGTTGTCGCCATAGGCATATTCGCCGTCGCCATCGATATCCTCAACTTTCTCCTCAGCATATTCGAAGGAGACCGTGTGCTGGTCGATAGCAAAGGTGGCATCGTACTGAACATCTTCGGTCAGGATGAAGGTGTAGGGGTTCTCGTCATTGTTGTCCTGCCATGCCACGAAGTGGTAGTGCTTCTCGGCAACAGCGTTGAGGACCACGGTCTGGCTGTAGAGCAGTTCCTTGCTGTCGACAAACTCATCGTTGATAGAAACATTACCCATCGAAGCATCGTTGGTGGTAACGGTAACGGTGTAGGGGTTGTAGTCGAACTGAGCATAGAAGGTGTAGTCCTTGTCGGCAACGATGACGATAGACTCATCGGTGCTGTAGTCATTGCCATCAGCGTCGACCCACTTGGTGAAGTGGTAGCCGTCGTTGGCATTGGCGGTGAGCTCAACCTCGTCAAGATACTCAACCTCGTCGGAACCGGTAACGCGGCCCATCATGCGGAAGTCGGAGGCAACAGTGCCGGTGACAGTGAAGAGGTCTTTCTTGAAGTGGGCATAGAGCAGGGTGTCCTGGGTGAGGGTGAAGGGAAGCTCAACAACTTCGCCGGCCTCGTTGGCCCAGTAGTCGAACACATAGCCATAGAAGGGCTCGGCGAGGAGCTCAGTGTTGATGGCGGTGAGGTAGTCGTAGCTGCTGCTGGCAAAGTTCCCAACAAAAGCTTCGCCACGGTAGTCGGCTTCACCAGTCTCGAGGGCGACATCAACAGCAACCCAATAGGGCAGAGGATTGACGGTAGCGGTGAGCTCGACATCGTCCTCAACTTCGAAGGTGAAGGGGTTGTCGTAGGAAACAATCTCGGTGCCGTTGCTCCAGCCGGCAAACTCGTAGCCGTAACCAGCCTCGAAGCCGATGGTGGCCTCGGTGCCGTGGGTGAAGCCATTGGCGCCAGTGATCTCGGAGACGGTGGTAGTGCCGTGGCTCTCATCGGCCACAATGGCAGCCACAGTGTGCTCATCGCGCACGAAGTGGGCCACGAAGCTCAGAGGCTCGAAGACCATCTCGCTGTACTCGGCGGTGGTGGCAAGCCATGCATCCTGGCCTTCATAGGTCCAGTGGTCAAACACCCAGTGATCGGCGGCAGTGGCCGTGACGGTCACGATGTCGCTGAACTGCGGGGTATCGTCGCTGATAGCAATGGTACCAGCCTCCCAAGGATCGGCATAGGCGGTGACGCCATACTCCTGGAAGGAGAAGTTGGCGGTGAGGGTCATCGTCTGGTTGACGGTGACGACATAGGGGTTATCCTGGCTGACAAGCTCGTTGCCGTTGTACCAACCATCGAAATGGCTATACTCGCCAACAGGCTGAGCGGAAATCATGACCTGGGTGTTGTAGTCGACGGTGACACTGTTGCCAGTGTATTCGTCGCTGACAAAGCTGACAGTACCCATGTCAACATCGTTGGAGGCGATGGTGAGGGTCATGTCTTCGGCCTCATAGACGGGGGTGAGTTCGATATCATTCTCGACAGCGAATGTGTAGGGGTTCTCAGTGGAAATAGTTTCAATCAAATATTCATGATTAGCTTCATAATTCAACATTGACATATCTCCATTGCCGTAAGCTTCGTTGATATCATCAATGGTATAGTCAAGAATACCTGCATGGACACCATTCTGATAAGAAGTGAAAGCAATCATATCACCATTCTCATCGAAGGTGATGTAGAAGATGCCACCATTGATGTTGTCCTGGAAGGTATAGAGAGGTTCAGTATGGCTAATACCCCAACCGGTGAAGGTGTAGTGCTCGTCGATGTCGGCGGCCTCAACGGTAGCGGTGGTGTTGTAGGGGAACTCGGAGGCAATTTCGCCCTCGGCGTTCTTCACAGTGTAGGTGGCAAGACCATCATCGGCGATGGTCACAGTGTAGACATCGGGTTCGAAGACCGGGTGGAACACCTTGTCCTCAACGACGCGGTAGCTGCGGGTATCGTTGGTCATGTCGTCATCAGCCCAGCGGACGAAGTGGTAGTGCTCGTCGGCAATGGCGGTGAGGGTGACAGCGGTACCGAAAGGATAGATGCCAAGACCGTCGACATAACCGTGCTCGGTCTCAGCAGAGACTTCGTAGCTGGCGATGCCAAAGTGAGCGATGAGGGTCAGGGGCTGGTAGGCCTCAATCTCAATGGGGTTCTCGGTGCTGTAGACGCTGCCGTCCTCGTTGCGCCACTCGATGAACTGGAAGCCAGTGTTGGCGTTGGCGGTGAGGGTAGCGGTGGTAGCGTAGTCGTACATATCGTTGCCATAGGGGCTGTCGCCGGCCACAGAACCCATGCGAGCCTGGTTGGCGTTGGCGGTGATACCCTTAATCTCGAACTGGCCGTAGCCGTAGACAACGGTGAAGGTGGTATCGGAAGTGATAAGAGCCTTGAAGTTGTTGGTGTCGATGGCAAGAGCCTCGACGCCTTCAACGCTCTCAAGGTTGCCGGCATACCAAGCGGCGGTGCGCATGTTGGTAGCAGGAGTGGAGGTCATCACAACGCTGTCGCCCCAATGGATGGTCTCGACTGCGGGAGCAGCAGAACCCATTGCGACGCCCTCATCGGTGGTCAGGTAGTTAAAGCTGACGGTCTGCACGGGAGCGGGACCAACATAGAGGGTGTAGTCCTCGGCGGCAGCATAAGAGGCAGTGAAGCAGGCAGTGGTGTCATTGTTGTCGAAATAGCTGTCGGCACCGGCGACGCGCACGCGGTAGTAGCCCTCGGTGATGCCGGCGGGCAGAGCGATGGTGGCTTCGAGAGTGGTGGGATTGGCATTGCTCGACTCAGCAGAGTAGACGAGTTCATCGTCGCTGAAGTTGACGTCGTTGTTCCAGTCAATCCAGACAAAAGTCTTGTAGGTGTAGCCAGTGCTCCAGGTGATGCTCATGGGGAACGACTCTCTACCAAGGATAGCGGCGCCAACCTGATCATAGTAGTTACCATAGTAAGGAGCAGCGGTGGGATGAGTATCGCTGTTGTTGACAGTCATAAAGGTACCGAAGGTGACATTGGTCAGACCCTGTTTATCGCGCGAAGTAGGATTGGGGGCGCAATAGCCGTGGTGGTAGTTGACCACTTCGGCATTGGAGGGATCGTTGGCGCCACAGTTAGCGACAACGGAGAGCTCATAGTCGGCCTCCAACAAAAGGTCAGTAACAGTGAAGGGAGAGACGGCATTGTCGGAGACAAGCACGCCATCCTTGTAGACACTGTAGGTAGTAGTGGCGGGGTTATCCTCGGAGCCTTCCCATGTGAGGATGGCGGCATCAGGAGCAGTCGGTGCTGCAGCCAGGTTGAGGACAGGCCAGCAAGAGGGCATCTGGTCGAGGACAACGTCGTCGACATAGATGGTGACGTAAGCGCTGGGTTTATTGATCTTGATAGCCACATAAGCGTCGGTGGCAGGAGCATTGGTGAGTTTCACCAAATAGCGGGTGTAAGTGCCCGTGGCGGCAGGAGCCTCCAGGGTGCTTACCGAAGTGAAGGTGGTGGGATCGGTGGGATCGCTCATGGTACCCACTTCAACGTTGGTAGCAGTAAGGTTGGAGGTACGCATCCAGAAGGAAACCATGTTCTGGTTCATCGGCAGCGTGGTGACATCCACCTGCGGAAGGATGGCATACTCAGCGTCGGGATAGGTGCCATAGGTGCTAAAGTAGAAATACAGGCTACGGCTGCCAGTGCGGGCATAGCTGGTGTAGCTGTAGGGGTAGTTGCTGACACCGCCGTTGTATTTGGCCCAGCAGTAGGGCATCTGGTAACTACCATCGGGAACCTCCTCCAAACCATCTTCCCAAGGAAGGCTGGAGATGATGGCGCACTCGGTGCGGAAAGTGATGGCCTTGGCGGCAGAAGCATCGTCGGCGGCGCAGCTGGCGGCAACAGCGAAAGTGTACTCGGTGTTGCCAGCGAGGCCGGTGGCAGAGTAGGTGTAGGTGCCAGCGGGCACAGTGGCAATCACCTGTTCATCATAATAGATAAAATAGGAAGCGCCGGTGTTGTTCACATCCTCCCAAGTGAGGACAGCGCTGTTGGAGGTAATGTTGGAAACAGCGAGGTTGGAAACCACGCGGCAGGTGATGGGGGAACCACCGGAGAAGGTGAAGGTGGTCTTGGGAATGAAGTTCTGTACAGAACCAGTAATAGCAGTCCAAGAAGAACCGTTGTTGCCTCTCCAGCTGGCGCCGGTGGAGGTAACACCATAGAAAGAGGCGCTCTTATAGGAGCCTTCCAAATCGTTGTAAACCTCAAGCAGCAGATTGCCGCCATTGTAGGTAAACGGAGTGGTGAACGTCACAGTCATTGTCGACTGTGTGCCGTCGAGTGAGCCCTCATAGACGGTGGTAGCGTCATCGGTACTCATGAAAGCTGAAAGAGTGGTTGTAGAAACCTCTTTCAACTTCACGACGAAGTTGGCAGCTCCCCATGAATCAGTTGCAGGGGAACTCAAATAGAAGGTCATCGAAGAGATGGAACCTCCATTCATGCCAAAGGCATCTGCCGACTCCTCAATCATCGAAGCGGGGTAGATGGTCTGGCTGCGCACAAAATCGTCGACATAGAAGCCGTAGACAGGTACGTACTGGTTTGTAGCCGTACCATCGGCAACTGTCAGCGTGTTCTGCGCTTGCGCGACCCAAGGCATCGCTAAGCATGCCAACAGGGTCAAAGTTCGTAGAAACTTTTGCATGATGTTTGTTTTTTTGGTTAATAAATAAATTGAACTAATTGTTTTTTTTCTCGTTTTGTTGATTGTTTTTTAATAATTTAATTCTTGTCTGCCTTTTGTTTTTCTGTGATTTTTTAATAGTTTTGGTTAATATTCGGGTTTGTTTCTGTCATTTTTTTTTCTTTTTCCAAGGCCTAATGTAGCCCAAAATAGCACCGAAAACCTCAAGTTTTCGGAAACTTCAGTGCCTGATTTTTTTCCTATGTCGCTAATTTTTCGTTTCTTATACAATATTATACACCTATTCTACATACTATAACTTCCTGCAAAAATACAAAAACTTTTTTATATAACAAGAAAAATTTTCAACCGAGGTCCGAATATCAGATATATTAATTATTATTGATTCAATAATATATAATATCATCTCCCTCTCCCGACCCCTCCCCATAAGGGGAAGCCTGCCGCTTGCCACACCCTTCGTCCCACCACCCTACCATGTCCCTACCAACTCCCTACCAACTCCTACCGTGGTAGGAGTTGGTAGGGAGTTGGTAGGGAGTTAATAACTGATTGACACGTAGTTGTCATTTTGCCGTCGGGAACACAATATTTTCCTTTTTTTTACGTTTTAGGAGCAGGAAAATTAACAAAATATAATAAAAACATGTTCAAGAAAGAGACTTATATCGCCCGCCGCGAGCAGCTGCGCAAGGACGTAGGCCACGGCATCATCATCCTCCCGGGCAACCACGAAGCCCCCTGCAACTACAAGGACAACACCTACTGGTTCCGCCAGGACAGCACCTTCCTCTATTTCTTCGGCCTTCAGCGCGAGGACCTGGTGGGTGTGCTCGACTGCGAGACGGGCAAGGACTACCTCTTTGCCAACGACTACGACATCGACGACATCATCTGGACAGGGCCGCTGCCGAGCGTCAAAGAGCTGGCCGAGAGCGTGGGAGTGGAGAACAGCGGCTCGATGGCCGACCTGAGGAAATACCTCGAGGGCAAGCGCCCCACGTCGCCCCTGCCCCACTACCTGCCTCCCTACCGCGCCGACATCCGTGCCGACCTCAGCGAGTGGCTGGGGCTGGTGCTGAGCTCGGTGAACCGCCACTCCTCGATGGAGCTCATCCTGGCCTGCGTGAAGCAGCGCAGCATCAAGAGCGCCGAGGAGATTGAGGAGATTGAGAAAGCCATCGCCACGGCCTACAACATGCACGTGGGCGCCATGAAGCTGGCCATGCCGGGCCGCTACGAGTACGAGCTGGCAGGGTTCATGGAGGGCGAGGCCTGGAAGGGCAACGGCCCTGTGAGTTTCCCCGTCATCATGACGGTGCACGGCGAGACGCTGCACAACCACGGCCACAACAACCGTCTGGAGGTGGGCCGCATGCTGGTGATGGACGCCGGCTGCGAGACACCGATGAACTACTGCTCCGACATCACACGCACGGTGCCCGTGGGCGGACGCTTCGACGAAAGGCAGAAAGCCATCTACGAGATTGTGCTCAACGCCAACCTCGAGGCGGCGCGCGTCACCCGCCCGGGCATCACCTACAAAGAGGTGCACACCGCCGCAAGCCGCGTATTGGCAGAGGGTTACAAAGGCCTCGGCATCCTGAAGGGCAATATTGACGACATCGTGGCCAACGGTGCCCACAGCCTGCTGATGCCCCACGGCCTGGGCCACATGATGGGCCTCGACGTGCACGACATGGAGAACTACGGCCAAATCAATGTGGGCTACGACGACGAGACACGCCCGAGCGAGCAGTTCGGCTTAGGCTCGCTGCGTTGCGGCCGCAGGCTGCAGCCCGGCTTCGTCATCACTGACGAGCCCGGATGCTACTTCATCCCCGCACTCATCGACAAATGGCATGCCGAAGGCACTAACAAGGACTTCGTGAACTTCGACGAGCTGGAGAAATGGAAAGATTTCGGCGGCATCCGCATCGAGGACGACATCCTGGTGACGGAGACCGGCTGCCGCGTCCTGGGGAAGCCCATCCCCAAGACCGTCAAGGAAATCGAAGCCACCATGGCACAGTAAGAACTGTTGGAGTTATAGAAGCTAAATATCATGGACGTAGAAATCGTAATTGTCAATACCGGCGAGCGGACAACCATAGCACCGGGGACGTCGGTAGAGGAGCTGGCCAAAGACTATGTGCAAAAAAAGACCCTGAAAGACGGCAAGTCCCCATGGCCGGTGCTGGGAGCACTGGTGAACAACAACGTCGAGGCGTTGCAATACCGCATCTATACCCCCTCGACCATCCAGCTGCTCGACATCACCAGCCGCCAGGGATTCCGCATGTACCGCAACGCCCTGCAGTTCATGCTCTATACCGCCGTGCACGACTGCTACCCCAAGGCGATGCTTAGCATCGACCACTCGCTGCAGAACGGCTTCTACTGCCGCATAGTGTCGGCAGTGGAGGGTTTCGAGCTGCCCGACCAGATGGAGGTGTGCCGCACCGTGAGGGAGCGCATGATAGCACTCCAGGAGCAGGACATCCCCTTCACCAGCAAGACCATGCTGATGAAGGATGCCATCGAGCTTATCCGTTCGCGCCACATGCCGAAAACGCTGTATATCCTGGAGCACTTGCGCCAACTCTATGTCGAGATGAACTTCCTGGGCGACACCGTGCACAAAATCAACGGCAAGCTGGCACCCTCGACCGGCTGTCTGTCCACCTGGGATTTCCGCACCTACGGCGACGAGGGATACCTGCTCCAGTGCGCCGACCCTGAGCATCCCGACAAGCTGTCGCTCTACACCGAGACTCCCAAGCTCTTCGCCATCTTCCGCGAGCACTACCACTGGACCGACCTGATGCACATGTCGACCATTTCGGACTACAACCGCATTGTCTATCAGGATGGCGGACAGGACCTCATCCTGCTGGCCGAGGCACTGCACGAGAAGAAATATGCCGAGATTGCCGACCAGGTGCGCCAGAGTGGCGCCAAGATGGTGCTGCTGGCGGGACCGTCGAGCAGCGGAAAGACGACGTCGTGCCGCCGACTGAGTGTGCAGCTCAACGTGCTGGGATACGATGTCAACCAGCTGTCGCTCGACGACTATTTCATGGGTCGCGACCGCACGCCCAAGCTTCCCAACGGCGAATACGACTTTGAGAGTGTCGACGCCCTCGACATACCGATGCTCAACGACCACCTGAACCGCCTCTTCCAAGGCGAGGAGGTGGCCATTCCCACTTTCGACTTCAAGAAAGGCGAGCCCTTCTTCAGCGGCAAGACACTGAAACTGGGTCCTCGAAGCATCCTCGTGGTGGAGGGTATCCACGCTTTGAACCCGAAGCTTACGGCGGAAATCGACGAGGAGCTGAAGTTCAAGGTCTATGTCAGCGCCTTGACGCAGCTGTCTATCGACGACCAGAATATCATCCACGGCACCGACAACCGGTTGGTGCGCCGCATCGTGAGGGACAACAACTTCCGCGGATGGAACGCCTACGAGACCCTCAGGCGGTGGCCCGAGGTGGTGCGTGGCGAGCGCAAACACATCTTCCCCTATCAGGAGAATGCCAATGTGATGTTCAACTCGGCCCTGCTCTACGAACTGGGGGTGCTGAAGCGCTATGCCGAGCCCTTGCTGAAACAAGTGCCCGAGGACTGCGAAGAATACTCCATCGCACAGCAGCTGTTGACCTTCTCGGAGCTGCTGCTGCCCATCGAGGACAAGTTCATTCCCTACAACTCCATCATGAGAGAGTTTCTTGGCGGGAGCGCATTCGAGTATTGATTACTTCACGGGAGGAACCGGGAATTCCGGATTTACACCGTCCAACACTATGGGGGCCCTCAGATAGAAGGGCTCCCGTTCTTTTAACTGGGATTGGATTTTGTCGCGCATGGCGTCGGGGGAAAGACCGCGCATGAGGGGACGGGGGTTGCGGCTGCGGAGGGCACGCTCGACGAGGGCGTCGACAGACATCTGGAGATAGATGGCAGTGCCGTTTTGAAGGATGAAGTCCATGTTGCCCGAATGGGACGGGGTGCCGCCCCCGGTGGCTATAACGACATTGTCGAGTTGGGCGGTGGAGTGCAGCATGGCGGTCTCGAGACGCCGGAAAGCCGTTTCGCCGAAGGCCTCGAAGAAACGCGGCACGGTGTAATGGTAGCGTTCCTCGAAGGCCCGGTCAAGGTCGAGGTAGTCCATGCCTTGCTCGGCCGCAAGACGGCGGCCGAAGGTGGTCTTGCCACAATACATATAGCCAACGAGGTAGTACTTCATCTGTCAAGGGTTTTCAGGGGTTCATCAGTTCTTTGGCCGTCTGCAGGGCGGCAGGCGTCGGAGGTTCGGAGGAGAGCATGACGGCGACCTCGGTGAGACGCTCGTCGGGATTGAGTTCACGGATGTGCGAGACGGTGCGCTCGGTGTCATTTTCCTTGTAGACCTTAAAATGCTGGGTTGCGCGGGCGGCAATCTGCGGCAGGTGGGTGATGGCGATGACCTGTGCCTGCCGGGCCATGCGCTGCATGAGGGCTCCCACGGCCACGGAGATGTCGCCGCTGACGCCGGAGTCGATTTCGTCGAAGACAAGTGTCTGGTGGGACACGCCAACGGCTTTGATGGCCAGCATGAGGCGCGAAAGTTCACCACCCGAAGCCACTTTGGCAAGGTCGCGCATTTCGCCGCCACGGTTGGCGTTGAAGAGGAAACTGACGCTGTCGTTGCCACGAGGGCCATAGTCGGCTGCAGGGCTGATGGCTATTTCGAAACGAGCCTCGGGCATGCCCAGTTCGCGGAGGAGCGGAAGAATCTTCTCCGCCAAAAGGGCGCCAGCCTTGCGACGGGCCTCAGAGAGGGTGCTGGCAGCGAGCTGCAAGGCGGAGAAGGCCCCGTCGACCTGTTCCATGAGCTCGTGTATGCGCACATCGAGGGTGGAGATATTCTGCAGACGGGCATCGAGGTCGTCTCGGATGGCGATGAGGGCCTCAACGCTGTCGACGCCATGCTTCTTCTGCAGCCGGTAGAGCAAGGCCAGACGCTCGTCGACCTGCTGCTGGCGTTCAGGGCTGTAGCTGACGGTATCGGCCAAGGAGGAGAGGGTGCCGTTGATGTCGTCGAGCTCGATGAGAGCAGAGTCGAGGCGTGAGAGCAGGCTCTCGGCCTCAGGATGGTAAGGGGCGATATGAGAGAGGGTGCTTTTGGTTTGGCGCAGACGGGCGAGGGCCGCCTGAGGGGTGTCGTCGTCGAGAAGGGCGGCAGCGGCAGCAAGTCCTTCACGCACCGTCTCGGCATGGGCAAGCAGTTGGGCTTCCTGCTCGAGAGGATCCTGTTCGCCGGCCACAAGGCGGGCGGCGGCAAGCTCGTCGAACTGGAACTGAAGGAAATCGGCCTCGCGACGGTTCTGTGCCTCCTCGGCAGTGAGTGCTTCGAGAGAACGCTTGAGGGCAATATATTCCTGATAGATGCCCTGATAGGTCGGCATGGCGTCGGCCATGTGCACGGCGGCAGCAAGGTTATCGAGGAGGGTGAAGCGGAAAGAACTGTCGGCAAGGGTGAGGGTCTGGTGCTGGGAGTGGATGTCAAGGATATGGGGAGCAAGGGCTTTCAGGAACGGCAATTGGACCGGAGTGTCGTTGACGAAAGCACGACTTTTGCCCGCGGCAGAAATCTCACGGCGGAGGATGAGGTGATCGTCGTAGTCGATATCGGCCTCGGCAAAAAGCGGTTGGAGGGAGAGGGGCGCGATGTCAAACAGAGCCTCGACGACACACTTGCGGTTCTTGTCGGCCAAGACTGCCGTGTCGGCACGCTGTCCGAGGAGGAGTCCCAAAGCACCCAAGAGGATGGATTTTCCGGCGCCTGTCTCACCGGTGATGACCACAAACCCACTTCCGAAAGAGATGTCGGACTCGCGGATGAGGGCATAGTTTTCAATATGGAGGGTGGATAGCATTCTTCTTATACTGTTAAGTCTGTTAACTCAGCATCGGCATGATTCGTTTCAGGGCGTCGACCAGCATGTCCACCTCTTCCGTATTGTTATACACGGCGAAGGAGGCGCGTACCGTGCCGGGGATGCCATAGCGGTCCATGATGGGTTGTGTGCAGTGGTGGCCGGTACGCACAGCGACACCAAGTTGGTCGATAAGGGTGCCGACATCGTAAGGGTGGGCATCGCCGAGAAGGAAGGAAATCACAGATGTTTTCTTCGGGGCGGTGCCAAAAAAACGTATGCCCGGGAGCTGCGACAACAAGGAGGTGGCATACCGCAGCAAATGGTCCTCGTGGGATGCGATGTTCCCGACACCCACCTCCTGCATGAAGGCGATGGCTTCGCCGAGGCCGATGACGTCGCCCACAGAGGGTGTTCCGGCTTCAAACTTGAAAGGTAAAGCATTGTAGGTGGTGCGCTCGAAGGTAACATTCTCAATCATCTCTCCCCCACCCTGATAAGGAGGCATCTCATTAAGGAGTTCCTCACGACCATACATCACACCGACACCCATGGGACCATACATCTTATGTCCGGAGAAACAATAGAAGTCGCAGCCAAGAGCTTGCACATCGACTGCGAGATGAGAGATGGCCTGGGCACCGTCGACAAGCACGGGGACACCGTGGTTGTGGGCAATACGTATGATGTCGGCCACAGGATTGACAGTGCCGAGGGTGTTGGAGACGTGGTTTACGGCCACGATACGTGTCTTGGACGAGAACAGGTTCTCGAATGCATCGAGGTCGAGGATGCCTTCGTCGCTGAAAGGAATCGGCCGCAACGACGCACCAGCGAGCTGCCAAGGAACAATATTGGAATGATGTTCCATGCCAGAGACAATGACTTCATCACTGCCGGTGAAGAAACGACGCGAGAAGGATGAGGCCACAAGATTGATGCTCTCGGTGGTGCCACGCGTGAAAACAATTTCGTGGTGATGGCGAGCATGGATGAATGCCTGTACTTGGCGACGCACAACCTCGTAGCGTTCGGTGGCCTCGGTGGCAAGATAGTGGGCACCGCGATGGATATTGCTGTTGAGCGTACGATAGTAGCTGTCGAGTGCATTGATGACACGCAATGGTTTCTGCGTGGTGGCAGCATTGTCGAGATAGACCAGCGGACGGCCATGGACCCGCTGGTCGAGGATGGGAAACTGGGAGCGAATGTCGTTGTTATTCATGTCTGCGTTTTTTCAAGAAATAGCGGATGACCAGGAAGAGTATGACGGCGAGGAACAGGCCAACGATAATATAGCTCAGAAGACTGCTATAACGTTCGATAACTGAGGGGTCGGCCGCTTGATAGGCCAACCATCCCAAAAGGGCCAGGACACAATTCCAAATCAACGCTCCGAGCGTTGTATAAAAAGAGAAAGCCCACAGATTCATCTTGCTAAGACCAGCAGGGATGGAGATGAGTTGACGGATAACCGGTATGAGGCGGCCGATAAGCGTCGACATCACACCATGGTCGTTGAAGTAGCGCTCTGCGCGCTCCATTTTCTCGCCCGAAAGCCGTAGCATATGACCCCATTTGCTATCGACAAAAGCATAAATGATGGGGCGGCCAAGCCAACGCGAGAGGAAATAATTGATGAGAGCTCCCAAAAGGGCTCCCAAGGTACCGAAAAGTACCACAAGCCAAATCTTCATTCCGCTTTTCCCCTCAGGATTGGCTGCCACATAGACTGCCGGAGGAATGACCACCTCAGAGGGGAATGGGACAAAAGAGCTTTCGACTGCCATAAGTCCACCGACGGCCCAATAGTTCATGTGCGCATCGTACCAATGGAGCGCCGTGGACACGAAGCCCGACGAGGCTGTATCGCCACGAACAGCTTCGGCCACACCGACGCCATCCTGAGCATGTATGGGAGCAGCAACAAAAAGTGCCGCCAGAAGCATCATTATTGATAAAAAACGTTTCATATCATTTCACTGTTTTTGTTCACCGGAATTGTTGTAAGGATCGGCAGGGACGAGGGGACCCAGCAACGGATGCTCAATGAGCTCGGGGCATAGCTCGGCCAGCATGGCAGGCGATACATCGGGCAACATCTTGCGGGCTTTATTGTAACGGTTGGTATAGAAATAGGAGGCTGCAAGATAGGTACTATAGAAAGAACTATGGGGATAGACCTCGAGCGACTCCTCGCCGAACTGGATGACAATGTCGTAGACCTTATGATTGAAAAGGAATTGGGTATAGAGTTGGCATTGATGCTCAGCATAAAGGCCTGTTCCTATCATTTGTTCGAAGTACTCGGACGCTTTATAGTACTCACCAATGGCATCGTAGATCATGGCGGCTGCGCAAAGCACATCGGGATTGCCGGGAGCATCGTGGGGGCCTCGTCCGTCATTGGGGTCCAAAGGAGTGGCTTCGTCGAGCATAAGAGCCCTGTTGACTTTGGCAACTGCCGTAGAGGTATCGCCAAGTTCGAGGAAGCAGAGCGCCAATGATGCGCAGGCATCGGCATCGGCAGGGTTTTCCTCGACGGCTTTCATGAAGTAAGACATAGCGGTGTCGTAGTTGGCCTCTCGGGCATAGAGGGAGCCGATGGTACGATAGACCTTGGCTCGATCGTCACAGAAGTCGAGAACACGCAACATAGTGGTCACCGCCTCGGCTGTATTGCCCATGTAATCTTGTGTTTGAGAAAGAGCCATATATGCATCGACATAGGTCTTATCAATGGCTATGGCATATTCGAAGGCATCGACAGCCTTTTCATAAAGAGTGAGGTCACGATAGCCACAGCCCAGACAGTACCATCCTTCACGACTGTACGGATTCTTTTTCACATAGTTGTCAAGGTAGTCGACAGCCTGCTCAATGCGGCCAGACTCGTAGCATACATCGTAATAGTTGTAGATTGTCACATCGTCGCAGGAATCGCTCTCCATAGCACGCCGGTAACAGTTGAGAGCAGCATCGTAGTCTTTGAGTTTATAATATTCCTCTGCCATATTGGAGTAGACACGACCAAGCATCCAGCCGTCGGAAGCAGCCTCTTTGAAATAAGCTATGGCTTTCTGGGAATCGCCCATGGCGCCATTGGCGACACCAAGGGAATATGCGACATCGGTGTTGTCGGGCTCGGCCTCACGCATTATGTTGAGAACTTTTAGCGCCTGGGAATATTGTTCGTGAGACATCATGAGGTGGGCACGCCGCAGTCGGATAGTAGTGCTATTGGGATAGAGTTCCTCCGCATATTGTACAGCACGCTCAAGAGGATGTTTGTCGTTAACCTCAAAATAGTAGTCGATGATAATTTCCATCTCGTCGACATCAAAGAATTGGCTCTTGCCCTTAAGAATTGTATTCTCAAAGGTTAGCACCAATTCGCGCACTTCTTCATCGAAATTATTGAACCTGTCTTTTTTCATCTTTTAGAACGAGAATCTGATAGTTAAACCGCCTTTGGTTGTCGAATTGGGATAGGCATTGGAGATGTATGGTGTATTGATATTGGTTTGGAAGAAAGCCTTAAGGGTGAGTGTGGTAGTGAGTGCATATTCGCCACTAAGTTCTGCCATCCAGACAGAACTTCCGGATGAGATTTGACTGATATTTTGGTTGATTTTACGGATATTCGTCATGTTGGCATTATAGGTGAGATTGAGTTGTACCAAAATGTCGCTCTTGAGTTTATGGGTTTTGTCGGCAAAGCGGACATTGAAGGAGATATCCTTGAAGCGATAGCCCGCTCCCACCGTGAATCCCTTGCGAGTGGTTTCTGTAAGCTGATTGTTGGAGAAGGAAAGCATCAACGTTCGATTGCGCTGCAGCGAGAAATTGAACTGGAAACTATTGACCATGTTGACCGAAACACGGACCAGGGGGTTGAACTGTTCGGTAATCTGGACACCCTCCATCGATATCGGCGGCACATAGTCGCCGGTGCTGTTGAGGACGGTCTCGCTACCATAATCATAGTTGTCTATACCCGAAAGCGTGGCATCAGTGTAGAAGTTGCCCACGCTGTAGGTCGATGAATAGCGATGGGAGATGGTAATATTGGTAAACCATTTCTTGAGGAACTGGATCTTGTTCAAACCATTGTAGTTGATATTCCAATTGGGCAGCGGGAAGCGCTGGAACGGAGAGAAGCCCATGCTCGAAGCGTCTTTGCCCAAATAGGTGGACAAGAATGCGGTGAGGAGCACTGTCTGCGAGTTGGCACTATAGCCTGCTGGATAGTACTGGCCATTCATCGTATCGAGAATCATCTGATTGCTATAAGGATCGGGGTTGGCTGAAGCCAAACGTTCAGCGACAATGGAACGGTTCTCGAGGAATTGGGCGAAAAGGTCGTCGGCATTGCTAAAAGCAGTAAGGAAACTCCACGTGGTGGTAGTATAGGAACCCGACATGCGGTAAGACAATGGACCATCGACATATCCACGGTCGGAAAGATATTTGTAGTAATACTCCTCACGATTATTGTAGTTTTGCGTGGCGGTAATCGCAATCTTGAAATCGCGTAAAGGCTCCACATTGGCCTGTAGCGAAAGTGTTTTCTGGGTACTCATCTCATGGGGAGAATTGAAGAGCGTGTCGCGCGAAAGCAGGTCATTGCGCAACAAATCGTCTGCAATATCCATATCATATCCAAAGACATATCCTAAACCCGGACTCCAATGAGTTTGCGGATCAAGACCTATATACTTGGGTTCGCCCATGTATCCCGGAAGTCGCGACCCATTGGTAATGTTGTATTGAATGGTCAAATCCTTTACACATGTGACCAATCTCAATCCGAAATATCCGATATTTTTCAGCATCTCCTGAATCTTTACATGTCGCAGACTGTCAGCCATCGCCACAGAATCCTGTGCTGATATCTTTTTCTGGTTCTTATTCGCCTTGGCTGGCAGTTTCTTATTATTGGATTTCGGGGCATTTGCATCTTTCAAAAGCTTGAACTTGTTGTAGAAATTCTGCATATTTGCATTCATCGAAAGTTGGAGCGTCGAAGAACCTTGCAATGTCGCGCCCATCGACTGCAACGCCTGAGTTGTACCTTGGTAGATGTAACTGGTACGATAGGTGATCGGAGTGCGCAAGAAATCGAGATAAGGCAATTTGTTGATGGGCAAGTCGTAGGTAGCATTAATTGTCTGTTGGAAGTTCTGCATTGTGCCACCATGGGCAATCGATTGCCATATAGAGTCACTCGCCGACGATTCCATACGGCCTACCGGCTCATCGATACGGGCATTGGCGTTGGCCGAATATTGGATTCGCAGCGACCGCATCAAGTCATATTGCAACCCATAGTTTCGCTGCCATGTGAACTGTTTAAAATAGGTTGGCTTAATGATTACCAATGCAGCGCTCTTATTGCGCATCATTGTCTCCTCATAATCACGGTATATTTCTGTGGAGAAACTCAGATTCTTAGGCAAATAATAAAAGTTAAACTCTTTGAGAATCTTCCAAGCCTTACCCTTGAAAAGTTTCACCTTGTCAAATGGTTTGACCGGCTCCGGTTGCAAACTATAGTTATATGTGAAACCTCCACGATGTTGGTCCTTATTGTAATATTCAATATCCTCGTCGCTCGACCGTTCGCCGCTATAGGCATACGAGAAAGAGAAGTTCTCGATATCATAGACATGCTGTTTCAAATTGTCCTTCCCCACCCTGTCTTTACGGACGTTGGCCAGAGTAATATTGGTTGTACTTTTCCGCCGCTGTGTCATCTGCTTCACACTATCCTTCTCCGCCGAAGTGGCATAAGTGTCCAAATCATCGCTGAGGAGCACGTCCGGGTTGTATGGGTTGTATTCGGGACTCCCAATCTCACGACTGTAATCCACATAAAGAGGAATGTGCAAACCCCATTCTTCTGGCAAGAACTTACTCAGTTCCATGTCAAAGGTGGTTTGGAATGTGAACGTATTCACCAATTCTTCTTTGACAAGCGGATCCTCAAGATTTCCAAAGTGAGCTGTTGTGTATGAACCATAGAGCGAGAGATTTCCGACATCGGCCAAATTGGTACGTGCCAATGCCATTGCCGCCCAACCGCCTTTGTTGATATAGTCGGTAAGACGAAGCTCGTTGACCCACACCGTGGCCGATTTCGGCAGCATGTTGTTGCCGTCCGTCAAACTCTCTTTCTTGGGATTACGTACACCTATCATAATAACCTTGACCTTGCCAAGATTAGGTGTACCCAGAACAGTGTATTTTCGGCCATCGACAATTTCAGAATAGAGCAACGTGGGCGCATATCCCGATTCACCATGACGTATCTTTTTATTACGTTTTGTCTTGATTTCCGTGAGCATCTGCAGGTCTATGTCCACATTATTTGCACGCGGCCAGATGGCATAAGGATCGTCAGCAGGGGTATACCATGGGGTAAGTTTCAAAGGCAGCTCATACTCATAATAATTGCTTGTGTAGTCGGTGCCCAAACGAACAAAGAGGACCAAGTCGTCGTCGTTCATTTGGTCGGCAGCATACTTCTTCTCGGCGTGAACAAACATTTTCAAGTGTCCATACTGACGTAGATCATAGGACGTAGAACGATAGATGGCACGCGCATCACCACTGGCCAATGCATCGACGTTGAGCGACAAAGCCTGCTCGTTAAGCTGAGTGTAGCTGTTACCACTGGAATACCACTCCTCGCGCTCAATTCCCGGAGGCAAAACATAAGGCACCGGCTGACGGCTACCATTTTCTTCAATGTTAACAGTCGAGATATTGAAACTGGTTTCCTCACTGGTTCCCGTGGAGTAATCACCTGGTTGCAACAGATCCTCGCTATATTTACGCCATGTAGAATACACCAGGTCGAGTGTGGCAAAACGGAGAATAACAGGTTCCTCAAACTGGTTGAGAAACATTCTCATAAAACGGATAGACTGGAAACCGTTAATATTTCCCACCTTGGAGTCAGGCTCCCTGATGGGGATGCGGAACTGGTACCAACGGCAATTGGTTGTCTCGCCATTAGCCAGCTGAACATTACGGGCATCCTGAATATCGACAATGTGATTCTCTCCAATCACCATCCGATCGGGGCTGAGGTCTATCACATACTGATAGTAGTTCTCCGCCTCACTCAGAGTATTGTCTTTGTTGATATCTTCCACATTGGGATAGGCACTGGCACTGGTCATATATTCCTCGTCGCTGTCTTCATCCACAGGAGAGTTGCCTTCAGCGTTATTATATAGTTTATATCGGTCGTTGATTTTCACATCGTTGTCATCATAATACGAACTGCGGAAATAGCGAAAATCATCGCCCGACGGATCTTCTGCAGCCTTTTGATAAGCCTCAGACGCGGTACCGAAACGATTGGCGATAGCATCAAGATACCATTGGAAGAAAGTCTGTTCATCTTGCAAGCCATGGGTGGAACCAATTCCATCATAACCCACATCCTGATACATACGGCTTTGTGCATCGTTATCGAAGGCATTGACAATGGGCTGTGTGGTCGGCACACGACCCCAGATTGTAGTATCTACATTGACCACAGTGGCACTCGTCGGCAGACCATTCTCAAAGCTTTTACGTCCATCGCGAAGAATATCCTCGCTGATATCTCCCAGATTGATGTACAATTTGCCCCCGCTATGATTGGGATTCTCGATAAAAGGATCCATCAGCCAAAATTCGATGGTCTCAATGTTCTGAGTCTCGAAATCAGTATAGTCCAGCTTGCGCATGATGCCACCCCATCGGCTGGCCGGATTGACCAAAGTGCCGCTATCAGTAATACCCGCACTGAAAGCCGTCGGGTTAACATCGTAGTTATATGGACCTTTTTCTTCCGGATAGAAAGCCATGTTAAGCTCATAGACATAGGTCGGTTGGCCTGCCACTCGGTCCTTGTTCGGAAACACCTCTTGCTCATAAATCCTTCGCGCATAAGGCTTCGACAAATCGTCAAGAGTAATATTGCTCGGGCGAGTACCCGTCTGATAGAAATCATTGCTGATTCGATACCAGGCCAACTTGGCACGGTTCTTTCCATAGTCCAATCCACTTCCCGGCGCCGTCTCGGGGAACATAGCCATCGACATGCGGTAATCCTGAGGTGTACTCGCCAAAAACCATGAAGTCACCGTAGTAAGATTGATATTACTCTCTGCACCTTCGAAGTCATCAACATAACTCACACTCCCCTCCTCGCTCCCGGTGCTGCTCATCCCCGGAATAAAATGGGCAAACTCGGCCGAAATACTTAGATTGCTTGGAGCCTTGGTCTCAATGCCCGGAAGGAAATCCACCAACTTGGTAATCAACGGCACCTCGCTACGATAATTCACATCCAATCCCCAGATACTGTTGCTTGTTGGTTCATCACCGAAATTGTTTTTCTGCGTCAACGGTTTCTCATGCAAATTCATCACCGTAGCTCCGATATTGAAATCCGGCTGCACCTCATAATTTAAATGCAAACCCAGCATGCGTTTTGTCGTCATGCTGAACGAGTTGTTTTCTGAGCTGACACTGATGGGGGTGCCCGACGAAAGAATACTTTCGTTGATGATACGCACCGTTCCCATAGTGTAATCCACTGTATAGTCCACATTCTCTATCAGTGGCATGCCTCCTGCCGTCACAGTGACACTTCCTTGTGTCACACTGTAACCCAAACTAATCTCTCCACTCACACTGCTTGTATAATACCCCTCAAGATAAAAACGGTTCCTCTCGGCATATTGGCGGGCCAACGTTTGCGTCATGGTGTACAGGGAGTCAAAACAATAGCGGTTGGCAAAGTCGTCATCACCCAATATCTCCCTTAAATCCTTGCCAAAGGGCTCTACATAGGGGAAAAACACCCGACCTGTCGATGCTTGAATCAGGCCTCCTTTGAACGCCGCCGAATCGAACCAATCGAATACTCCATCAGCATAATAATAACTTTGGCTGGCATCCATGCGGTCCATGCCGAAAAGTTCTATCAAGGGGATACCCTGCTTAGGACCTTCTGTGAAAAAGCCAACCCCAACACCGCCTTCCTCACTCTCGTAGAGCACATTCAAGCGGAAATTCTCGCGACTCAACTGACTACTTTTTAAAAAGTAGACATTCTTCATCATCAACTTCCACAAAGGCCCATGTGTGTTCACGGAAGTACTCTTCAGCAACTTCACAATGAGCGTGTTCGGGTCATTCACACCGTCAGTGGTCAACTCGCCAACTTGATAGACGTTGGTATCTCCAACCACCTGATACTGGAAGGCTACAGCCAGCACTTGGTCGTTGCTCAAGGGCTGGTTCAGTGTGATGAAACCCAGTTCTCGGTTAAACGTATATTCATTTGACGGCAGGAGCCGCGCACTTTCCACCTTTTCATAGTCTTCTCCAGCCGTCATACCCAATCCTTGCATATATCCCGTCACCGAATTCACGCTACGCACACTCGACGGATTGACCAATGTCAGCAGGTCATTGGCACTATTTCTCGGCAACTGCGGTCCCATGCCATGTACCCGCGAATTCCAAGGCTGTCCCTCTCCCAAGTCGGTCAATGCCAAAATATTGCGATTCTGTGTCACTGCAGCACCAACGTTGGTGCGCCACACCTCAATACGAAGAATTTTTACATTCGAATTCACCACGGGCAGTGTACTCATGGCTTTGTTGTAGTTGTCATAGAAATATTGAGCTATGAAATAGTGTCGGTTGTCCTCATATTCGTCGGCGCGGATCTCAAACTCGTGGCTGCTGGCACCTCCCTTCACCTGCATATTCTCTGTACTCGTCTCTTTCTCACTGACGACAGCATCGATGGTCAACTTGCCAAACTTCAGTTTGGTATGGAAACCAAAAAGTTGCTGGCTACCTTTTATCAACGTCGTTGTAAGCGGGAACGACACATCGGCGGCTTCAAAAAGTTGCAGGATATCATCCTCTTTGCCTTCATATTTCAGCTTCAGCTGATTCTCAAAGTCGAAAGTGGCATTTGTATTGTGGTTGATGTCAAAACTGATGAGGTCGCCAATCTTGGCATTGAGGTTGATCTGGAGATTCTCGTCAAAGTCAAAAGTTGTCACGCTCCTTTCGCTGGCATCACGCTGTGGGTCGTCACGGTAGTTGTTCACTATTTGGAACGTCAGTTCGGCACTTCCACTTGGTGTGATCTTGATTTCCGGCTTGCCCATGAGGGCCTCGAGCTTCTGACTGATTTGGTTGAAACCTGGTATTTTGCTCAGCAATCCTCCGTCGCTGTTGTCAAGCACCGTTCCTCCTCGTTTTTCATCCCAATACTGGCGCATCAACTCTTCCATCTTCCAATCCTCATAATCCTCAAACGACATATACTCCCGGCTTATCACCACATCTCCCGCCATCCTCACCTTCACATAGTCGCCATGCTCAGCATCATACACCACCGTGTCCCTTATTCCTCCGGGAGTGTAGCCGCTTCCCATGGGTGTAAAGTCCACAGTATCGTTTTGTCCTCGCACCACAAAAGGCAATGCAAGTCCAATCAACAGCAAGAGTATTTTATTTTTTAACCTGTTCAACTTATCTTCTTTTCAAACTCAACCAATAACGAGTCGCCATTGTATTTATTGCATCTGCTTTATTTTATCACAACAACTCTGCGTGCCGGCAGCATGCCTATCTTCACCAGATATACCCCCGAAGATGTTGTCTTCAGTTTCACCGGTATCGCCGGTGCCACCTCTATTGACTCTATCTTTCTGCCTATGGCATCGAATAAACTAACGGGATAACCTTCCGCACCATCCACCACTATAGAGCCATCCTGCTGGTAAATCTTGACGTCAATCATGGCGGCGCCATCAATCCCTTCCACCATGACATACACGGTATCATGAATATACACCGTATCGTGCAGCCACAACGTGTCTATGACAATTGTCGTGTCGAAGACGATTCTGTCCACCGTATCGTAAGACCATTGAGTCACAGTGTCAATTACCGTTACCGTGTCTGTTATCAACGTGGTGTCATGAACATATACATCGACAAACGCAGTGTCGTGCACATACACGTCAACAAATGTTGTATCATGCACATACACATCGACAAATGCTGTGTCAGTGTGATACACATCAATGTATGACGTATCGTGGACATAGACATTCACATAAGACGTATCATGGATATACATAGTGTCCAGAACATCCTCATAAACTATTCTATCCACCGTGTCATGAACCGTCAGTGTGTCGTGGACAGTCACTTGCTCATACACTACCATGGTATCCCTTTGTACCAAGGAAACCGTGTCATACACAATCTGTGTCACCGTGTCGGTCTGAATTAACGTCATTGTGTCATGTTGTATCACCACTGTCGTATCATGGACAGCGACAACGCCACCCTGACTCAGCGATGCTGTCAACTGGATATTACCCATGACCGTCACCTGACGAGGGTTGACTGTGGAACCGTCCGACCATTGTACGAAAGAGTAGCCTGCTTCCGGATATACTCCCACCACGGCCGTCTCTCCCTGTTGGTAGGTGCCGCTACCGGTAGCGGTGCCATGGGTGGCAGTTACCGTCACATTGTAGTGTGGCAGGCTCCTCGGCAAACTCACATTGTCTATCCACGCGCAATCCGAGTTACTGTTGACACTTCCATCTTTTGAATATGTGAACTTGAAAGTATGGCTGCCCGGAGCCACCGCATAGACAACCCGAGTCCAATCCACCACTCCGGAATTCACCACTTTCTCTTCATTGTCAATGTAGAAATGGAATTTGTCGTAGTTGCTTTCCGACGACACCTTGTAGTAGAAACTGATGCTGTCGGTCCTCGCCACGACGACAGTAATGCTCAGCTCCGAGGTTTGGTTGTGTCCAAGAGACTGATACGATCGGGCGCAATAGCTGCCTTGCTGCGCCTCGTCCGAAACGATCACCCACGGATAAGTGCCTTGATTCCATCCTTGAACGACGTAGTTACCTCCTTCAAAGGTCTCAATTGTGTTCTCTCCAACATATGCCTCGATAGTTTCTGTCAATGCAACAGGGCCCGCCAACTGCATGGTGAGCGGCACGGCGACATCCATATCCATCGAGGAAGAGGCATGCAAAGTAAACTGACGAGTGACAGTGGCTCCGACAGCAAGCGTGAAACTGCTACTCGATGCTGGAGTAACTGTCAGCTGCGAGTTCGACGAAACAAGCGTCAATTGCGACGACCCCAAGGCCGCATGGCCACTGTTGGTCAATGTCACCGCCACATTAAGCGATGTCCCCGGGAGCAATGTGGGATTGTTGTTGTCAAATCCAACTGTTATGTGGGGTGCTTTCAACGCAAAGGAGAAGACATTACTCGCCGGCGTGCTGCTGCCGTTCCATGTGGCATTGGCCGTCACCTGGACCGCAGCGCCGTCCACGACCTGTGTGCCCACTGTGGCCGTCACCATACGTGTCACCGAATCGCCTGCAGCAATAGAACTGATGGTGATACTGCTGTTGCCAAACGTCAATCCGGCATTGCCGCTCGACAAAGCCACATTGACATTATGCGCAATACTGTTGCCAAGGTTAACCACCTTGACGGCCATTTGGACCGTCGCTCCTGCAGTAAGGTTGCCCTGAGGGGTGATAGCTGTCACCTGGGCATAGGCTCCTTGTGCGGGAACAACAGCGAGGGTTCGGAAAGCCGTCCTGTATTGCTGCGCCGAAGCAGCCACTTCATAGCCGCCCACCGGCATGCCCGAGGGCAACGCAAGCGTCACCACTCCCGAGGCATTGGCATAGCCCGATGCTCTCAGCGTGCGCGTGGTGGTATCTGTCAATGCGACATAGGCATAGGGCGCCGCCGTCACCGTCAGTGTGGTGGTCCCTGCAGGTATCGACGAAGCCATAGCCACATCCATCTGTGACGCTTGGGTAAAATACGGCATCAATGAAGGGTCGCCCATCAAATGATATATCTCCCAATAGTAGATTTTATAATTCGACGTGGAGCTTTCCACTGCCATATTGCCCATCATCATCATCTCGCCCTGGGTCTTGGCCCAATTCGAATATGCCTCGTTGTGAGTATGGAAAGCGCGGTCGTAGACTCCAAGGTTGGAGGCGTTGTAGGCCATCGACATTGTCGCGCTTATACCGCTGCGCAAACCCACGGCCCAATAGAAATCCTCATTCCAATAAGTACTGTTGCTGCCGCCGATGTAACCCACCGCACCGCAATAGTTCCCTTTGCGCAGCACCGACTCTCCCAAGCAGGTCGCTGTCTCAAACTTATTGGTCAGGCAGCAATTACCCACCATCACGCCAAACTTCTGCACATTGGTCATCGAAGCAGCATGCGAGGTAGTGAAGTTGGGGGTGCCCCAACTGGTGGCGCTGCCGTGAGCCGAATAGTTTATCCATCCGGCACCTTCGTTGTAGCAGTCGCGCACGGTGGCCGAATTCGACGAGGCGCTGCTGCCCACCGTCACATTGCTCCCTGCGGGAACAATCGAGGTATTGTTCTTGAAATATTTGACCTGACTGAATCCATGGGCACCATTGACGTAATTGACGATGGCGTAGTCCATCGCCGGGTCGGCACGGGTGTATCCGTAGTCGCCGCTGCTGCCTCCATCCACTCCCGCCACCATGACGGCTCTATCCAGGAACGACGGGTCGGAAAAGGTATACTGCTCATACATCAGGGTCTTCTCTATCTGCGGCGTCAGTTGCGACACATTCTGTGCCGAGAAACGGCCACAATAGCAGTCGGGGATATTGTCGCCCGTGGTCCAACTGACATAGTACAGATCGGTGATATGGTCCGACGACGGACTTGTGACCCTCGACGCAAAAGCCGGTATTTGCTCATGGTCACCCACTATCAAAAGGTATGTCGGCGCCGGCGAGGCGGCGGTGGCATTGGTATACTGGCTCTTTACATAGTTGGCAATGGCCGTCGACGTGGTGCCGACGCCCGCATCGTCGGTATAGACGATATCCGTAATGAAACCCTTGCGGCGCTTCCATTGCACGAAACCGTCCATCTGTCCTCGGAACGAACTGTGCGCCACTATCAGGTAGCGTATCGGTGCCGCCGTCCTCACCGCCTTCGCACCCAGCGTGTTCAAAGTCATCATCCCACTGGCGAAGACAGGCGAATAATATTTCTCATGCATCTCCTCGGTAGCCTTTACATTGGCTCCCGCATAGTTCACCGTCACCACAGCGCTACGGCACACTATCACCTTGCCGGTCACAGGGTTGTACCTCATGGGCGAGAACTGCAGGCGCGCCAGATTCCTGTCGCGGGCCACGCCGACAGCTTCCACCTTGGCGGGTTCCACGCCATAGAAGGCATCGGCAGCATAGATTTTTCCGTCCATCGCCAACGCATAGTGCCCCCTGTCCGACTTGCTGCGCGACGGCTGCACCGGCACCACTTGGGTCCCCTTCACCATCAACGTGTCGTAGACAGCCTCGCTCACCCTTACCTCAAACCCTTCACACAACGGAACTTCTATCAAGGCCGAGAAGGTAGGCAGATTGGGAGCCCCCACCTCGGCCGAAGGCATGCAACCCTCGGCTGTGAGCGCCGTGAAAGTCCGCCCGTCGAGCATCACCTCCTCCATGCGCACGTCGCCAACAGAGAAACGCACTTGCAGTTTCTGATAGTCGTTGCTCACTATCGTCTGGGCTTCCCCTTGAAACGACAGCAATGCCATCAGCGTGATCACCAGGTATTTTTTCATTCCCTTATCAGTTTGTTTTGCGATAAAATATATCACAGTCTCTTCAATCCTTCCTTGATAATTTCCTCCACCGTCATCGGCGTTCCGTCGCCGTTCTTCCAGTCGGTGGACATGAGGAGTTTCTCCACGGCAGGCTTGGCAAAGCCCAGCATCGTCAAAGCAGTCATAGCCTCGTCGCGTGCCTGGTTGGCCACGACGCTACCCATCACCAGCTCTCCGCCACTCACTTTCACCCCCATCTTGTCGGCCAGCTCAAGGACAATGCGTTGGGCGGTCTTGGCTCCGATACCTTTCACCCGCTGCACCTTCTTCACATCCTGCGCCTGTATGGCGTTACGCAGCTCGTCAACCGTCAGGCTCGACAGCATGACGCGGGCCGTCTGGTTGCCCACACCGTTCACTCCCACCAGCAGGCGGAACATCTCGCGCTCCGCCATGTCGTAGAATCCGTAGAGCTGATGTGCGTCTTCACGCACCGCGAGATGGGCATACAGTTTCACACGCTCTGCCTCGGCCCTTCTCAACGCCTCATAGGTATTCAGCGTGATCTCTATCAGATAGCCCACTCCTCCGCAATCAATCACCGCCTGCGTGGGTTCCAGCGATGCCAGTCTTCCTTCAAAATATTCGTACATATTTCGTTTTTTCAGTTCGTTTCTTTCATTCCGTCGCAGGAAACTGATAGCCGATGCCTGTGGCCGGCGAATTCTCCTGCAGCGTGTAGTCGTCCTCCTGCGGGTTGGTAAACAACGGGTCTTCGCTCCATGTGCCACCCTTGACAATGCTGTGCAAGTCCACATTATAGTTCATCGCATAGCCCTCCTGCTCGCTCAGCAGCACCTCCTTTTGGTAGGTGCCCCAGATGATACAGTCGCGGAAGTCGGCCTTCAGCAGGTCGCCGCCTGTCACCGTCTCGCCCACAATCATGTTATTGCTCAACACGATAGTCTCTATCTTGCGCGACGAGTAGCTCCAATAATTAGCAAAAGTGCACCCGCGGAAATCGTAGCTACCGCCCATCAGCGCTGTGAAACCGGCCAGACAGTCATAGACCAGCAGGTTCCTTCCCGTGACGGTGGCTCCCTGCCCCACAATGCCGCAGTCGCTCATATTCCTCACCACCGTGTTGCTCACCGCCAGCTGCGAGCCGGGATAGCAGCGTATGCCGCCCACACCGTTTTCCACCACGGCATGGTCTATCACGTTGCCCGTACTGTAGTTGTAGAACCAGATGGTCTGCCATTGGCCTGGCAGGAAGTCGTACCAACCGTCGTGGCGCAGCGAGGTGAAGAGCACCGGAGTCTCCTCGGTGCCCAAGGCCCGCAGGTGGGCGTTGGAGTCGACGATGAGCATGGCGCCGTCGCCGAAGTAGAGCTCGTCGCCGTCGCGCAAGGTCAATGTGTGGCCGTCGAGCACCGCAGCGGGCGACAGGATGATATGCGGACGCGTGTGGTCCCAATTCTCGCAGTCGATGGGCACATACCACGTGCTGTCCGTCGCCGCCAGCTTGTGGTAGACGGCATTCCGTCCCCAAGCCGTCAACGCCACACGCTGTCCGTTGCCGAACACGATGGCGTCCTCCACGAGGAACGGCGTCGTCAAGTCGCTGGGGTTGATATTGGCCTGCACAAAGATGAAGATGCTGTCGCCGGCCTCAATCTCCACGTCGCGAGCCGTGAGCGAGGTGTCGCCGTCCACATTCATACGGAAACGGCTCGCCCTCCCACCGGCCAGCGTCACCGTGCTCAGCCGCAGGTTGTCTTTCGTGCGGTTGTACACCGTCAGCATCCGTGTCGTGGTGCCTATGGTGGTGAACACCGTGTCGAACGCCACCGTGTCGGTCGAAAACTCCAACCGCACGCCGCCGTCGTCAGTCACAAAATTCTCCTTCTCGCATCCCACCGAGAACCACGGCATCAAACCCAACAGCAATATATAGAGCAGCTTCCGCATTTGTCTCAACTCCTTATCTTTTTTTCCTTGACTCCTATTTTGTATACAATCCAAAAATCTCCTCCAACCGTTTGGTGCACACCGGGCAGAACGGTGCGTAGTCGCGCATCATGCAATGCATCGTGGGCCGGTAGACACCCTTGGCGGCATAGCCCGCACCCTCGTAGACACCCAGCGGCCCGCACTCGGCCTTGGGCACATCGTTGTTCTCCGGCGTCGGCACGGGCGTCCCCTTCGGCAGCATCGACTTCCACTTGAGATCGAAGGCCTTGAGGTTCGTGATGTTGGGCTCCAACGGCTCGTAGTCGTTGATATGCAAGTCGCCATAGGCGAGACTCTCGTCGACATACTCGTCGGCCAGACCGCCGAAGGCGTGGCCAAACTCGTGCGGCAGCACATACTCAGCCAGCCGGTGCATGCTCGTCACGGCATAGAAGTTGTAGATGGCGCCGCCGCCGTATTTCTCGCTGTTCACCATCACGATGATATAGTCGCAGGGCGTGGTGCCCAGCATGTCGTGCAGCCTCCACAAACTGAAAGTCATCAGGTAGCGGTCGATGCCGAAGGTGCCGTATTCGGCATCCACGTCGGCCCTCACACCGTAGATGTTGAAGTCCTCGCGGTGACTGGCAAAGGGCTCGTGGTTGAAGAGGATTTCCTTCATGCGGTAGTAGTCGACACGCAGCTGCGGGTCGCTGGCCGAGCTGTAGCCTTGGGCCACGATGGCCACGTCGATCTTCTTCGACGGGTCGCCGTGGATCTCCAGGTCCGTGCGCTCGCCGATGTGGTAGTTGAAGTCCAGCTCACGTTCGTCGGGGTCGAACTCCACCACCGTCTGGTTCTCGAACACCACCATAGTGCCTGTCACACCGTGGCTGCCCGAAATATGCTCAACCTTGCGCCGTTGCAAGGCAATCTTCACCTTCCGCTTCGGCATGGGCAGCAGCAGCGTCTCCTCGAAGCGGGCCTTGTGGTCCTTGCCCTTGACGGTTCCTTTGTACTCGCGGAAGAGGTTGCTATAGGAGCGAGAATAAATCAGTTTGTCGCTCTTGGCGTCGTACATCGCCACGCGGTAGTCGCCGTTCTCTATGGGGTCGATGAGCTGAGTGCGGCTCCCGTGCCAGTCGGCCGAGCGGTCGAGCCACCGCGAGACCCACACCGTGTCGCCGCGGGCGTCGCCCTCGCGCGAGCAATCGAGCCTCAACGTCCCGCCAGTGAAATACTTCTTGAATTTCACATGCTGAGCCTCAGCTTCCGTTAATCCCATCACTATCAGCGCCAAAAGCGCCAGTATCTTGATTGCAGTCGTTTTCATAACCTTTTAATAACGCTATTTCATATATATTATTGTAAAAACAAAAAAATATTTTTATTGGATTTACGGATTTCGCGCAGCGGGAGAGAGAGAAAAAAAAACATAGTATATCGAAAAAAAATTATGTATCGTTTGCAACGAAAAAAAATGGTTAATAAAAAAATTTGTTATGAGTCAGATTATAAGGTGAAGAAATAGGCACTTCCGCACAAAAACGGTTCCGGGCCTTAAGCGAACAAAAAAATCCAACTTATGGCCCGGAACCCCATTTCCCCCGCCTCTCCAAGCAACTGTAAACCAGGGACAAGCAGCTACCCTCTCTTACTCCTCTCTTTCTCTCCTCTTTATCCACTCCTTATCCTCTTTTAAATTTGTAGGCAATAAATAGGCGGGGATAACGTTATCGTGATTGGATAATTGATTGTTGAACT